>ERZ1026866.5-NODE-5-length-198438-cov-46.198112_pt1 | contig 198438 bp, 230 predicted proteins | sample MGYA00380163_ERZ1026866 | MGnify/ENA primary metagenome ERZ1026866 (study PRJEB33269, sample SAMEA4719799) | human gut metagenome | biome: human-associated habitat; feature: organic feature; material: feces | place: Cameroon | collected 2013-10 ...
TATATATATAAGATAAAGAAAGGAAATAAAAAATTATGGGAATCACTTGTAAGCCAACAGGAAAACTCAGAGGAACTCTTAGAAAGATTCAGAACGAGAAAGATAAAGAGCAGCAGGCTAAAAACCGCTCTAAGTCGAAGGAAAATAAAGAAAATTGATTTTTAAATAAAAAAATGTTATAATATATATGTAAAGACAGTTAATCAGCAAATAACCTTTCTGGTTAATAGATGATAAAGAAAAAATTCTTTTGCGATTAAGAATTTTTAGTATATGTTTAGTGGTAGCTAATTTCGTACCTAATAAAAAGTCGAAAAGGTTCTGGCTGTCTTGATTAAATTAAGGGATTGTCACAGCGTCGAATAAACGGCTGAGGGCGGCAATCAAGGTGAAAAGGGTGGGGCGTTCACTATTAATCCCCTATAGCTCAGTTGGTAGAGCGGCTGGCTGTTAACCAGCGTGTCGCAGGTTCAAGTCCTGCTGGGGGAGTTTGGGACAATATCCCATATTACCTCTCTTTTAGGGGAGAGTTTATCTCTCCCCGTTCATTAGCCCGATTGATGGAACTGGCAGACACATAGAAAGAGATAAAAGTAAGACACGAAAAAAAATGGACGATTCTTGATAAAATAATTATATCCTTTTATATATTATATAAAAGGAGGTACGAAAAATGCGTACAGATATTTTAGAAAGAAAAAATGAAATTTTACAATGGATTTCAGAAGAACGACCTAAATGTTATATTTGTCAACAATTACAATGTAAACAAGAGACTTTAAATTCTTATTTAAAGAAAATGAACATTGAATATGCTGGTCAACAAGCTAAAAAAGGTCAGCAAAAAGGTCCTAACGGATATAGACCCGCAAGTTATTATTTTGATAATAAACATTTTATTAGCTCTCATAAACTAAAAGAAAAATTATTTAAAGATGGTTTAAAAGAGCGAAAATGTGAAATTTGTGGAGCTTCTATTTGGCAAGGCGTTCAATTACCATTAGAATTACATCATAAAAATGGTAATCATAATGATAATTCATTTGAAAATTTACAGGTTTTGTGTCCAAATTGTCATTCTATTCAGGAAGGAAATAGTGGTGCGAATATTGGAAAATATGAGCGAGTGCTGGAATTGGCAGACAACTTTGACTTAGAATCAAAGGCTTTATAGCGTACGGGTTCAAGTCCCGTCTCGCTCACTTCTTACTATTTTTCTTCGGAGTGAGAGTTCGAGTCTCTCATTGGGCATTTATCAATAAGCTGTCATACGGTTTATTGACACACTTTCTTGCACTAAGAGAGAAAATAGTGTGATTGAGATGTATGAGTACCGCATAGCGTACTGGTGTTATGCCGTTTAGGGAGAGATTGTGTAGCATGGTGAACCTCACTCCGAGCCCGCGTAAGGACTCATTTAAAGACTAACGTCTCGCCATGTACTTTTTCAGAGGTTAGACTGAGTTTTGGTGCTAAACTCGACTCATAGCAACTTTTAATGGCTTATGTTGCTGTGGAAAGCCAAATTAAATATGCTCGAATGGTGGAATAGGCAGACACGGCGGTCTCAAACACCGCTCCGAAAGGGTATGAGTTCGAATCTCATTTTGAGCATTAAAGTGCTTCGCCACTTATAAAAAGAGCGAACCTTTAATTAACCAGAGTCCAAGTTAGAGGTAAATACCTGCTTGCGTTAAGTGCTTCGGCGGCTTAATAAAAACCTCAAAAAATATGGCGTATACAGAGCTGGGCTGTATGGAAGTCTGAAGAGAATAAGAAATAGGGACAAAGAAAATTACATGGCGTGAAAGGTAAGATTGTAGGTATAGACAAAATGGAACACAAACTTAACGTAAAGGGTACGTACGTAGACCCCTGTCGAGTCATGTAGCTGGGATTAGCAATCAGTTTATAAATACTAAGCTGCACCCCTTAGACTTCAAAGGGGTATTATAAAGAAAGATAATACCCCTTAAATTTTTCTTTATTGATTTTAAATAAAAAATATAATATAATATATTTATAAGATAAAGGAAAGACATTCACAGCAATTTATTTTTTGATAATAAACCCGGATGTCGTGAGTTCGAGCCTCACCCTATTAGTGGAATACTTTTAGGTAGCTCAGCTGGGAGAGCGCCAGGAAACTTCAAAAGATGTTTTGATTATCTTATAAAAAAGACAAATTCTGCAAAAATTTTAAATACTATTTGACCCTTCCAAGGTTAAGACGTTGGTTCGAATCCAACCCGCCTCTATGGGGCGGTAGTTCAGTGGATAGAATATTAAGTATATTTTGTCTTGAATAAAAAATCTTAATTGATTTTTTAATAAAAATATTATATAATATTTATATAAGATAAAGAAAGGAAATGATATTTATGTTTGATGATTTTGATTTAGGTCCACAATGTGAAGAATTTTATGATGATGCTGAATACTGGGAGTCAATTATGAATGAGGAACCAGTAGAAGAAGAGTAATAAGTTTTTTCGGCTCTATAGTCAAGCGGTCTAAGACGACAGACTCTCAATCTGTAGACAGAGGTTCGATTCCTCTTAGAGTCATTTATCTGCGGCGATACTGAAAAAAGCTTTTAAGTAGGTATCATCGTAGTAAAATTAGGTTTGGGCACGTTCCTAATAAATAATGAGTGTGCAGTGTTTGGCAGTGACAGGTTATACTGCAAAAAACTTAGATTGAAGAATCACAGAGTTCGATTCTCTGGCTGGCGCCAAGGATGCCGGTGATGGTCTGGTTTGAAGAAATCATTTTAGCTGGGTGGCGGATTCTTTGCCGAGTTTCCAAAAGAATGCTAAATAAGTTTTGGAGAATCTGCGGCAACAGATTCTTTTCTATCCCATTCGCCAAGTGGAAAAGGCACGAGATTTCTAATCTCGCATTCATAGGTTCGAATCCTATATGGGATGTTTGAGATACATACAGCCATTTTTTCTTCTCATTTTTAGGATATGAAAAAGGTGTTGGGTTCGAATCCCACTGCGTTTTAGGGGACGTATGGTGTAACGGTAGCATTAAAAGAAAGTATCTCGTAAAAATCCCTACAAAATTATCGCGGGGTAGTAGCAGTGGAAGCTCGCCAGTTTCATGGGCTGGAGGTCCTGGGTTCGAATCCCAGTCCCGCTATTAAAGAACTCCGACAAGAGATCCGTACATTTTGTTTTTTGTGTTTCTTTTTTCCTTTCTGTGTGGTTGGTATGTACGGCTGGAGGATGCCATCTTTTTCTAATATATCTGGAATGTATTAGAAACAAAAGAATAAACGTAGTAGCTTCTTTTACATCTAAGCCTTATGGTTTGTTTTTCTTGCTACTACTTTTTATAATCCTTTTTGGTGGGGTGGCAGAGCCGGTTGAATGCGGCAGATTGCTAATCTGTTGACCGGGGTAACTCGGTCCGGAGGTTCGAATCCTCTCCCCATCGCTATGGCGGGGTGGCAGAGTCTGGCTGATTGCGCTGGTCTTGAAAACCAGAGACCGTGAAAGCGGTTCGGGGGTTCGAATCCCTCCCCCGTCGTTTATGGTGGATATAGTATAATGGTTAGTACGTCAGATTGTGGCTCTGAGAGTGAGGGTTCGATTCCCCCTATCCACCCTTAATGTAATGAAAGGAGATTAAAAATATATGAGTAATCCAAAAAGTTGTGCGGATTGTCCATTTTATCATTCTTGTACTTCAGGGATGTATTTAGGTGGATGTGTATTTTATACTCCCGCAGATAGACCTCTCGGTTTTATAGAACGATTTAAGAAGTTTTTCAAGGTTTTCTTTTAAAAAAAATCTTATTTTTATGCCTTATTAGCGCAGTTGGTAGCGCAATTAATTAGTAATTAATAGGTCGTTGGTTCGAGTCCAACATAAGGCTCTATGGCGAGAAGGCGGAGTGGCAACGCAGCGGAACCACGTTAGTCTTGAAAAAGGGTATTGCGGCAAGCGGACTTTAAATCCGTGGTCATTATGACATCTAAGTTCGATTCTTAGTCTCGCCACTTAAATTGGAAAATTATGGGTATAGGGGTGGGTATTATTTTTAATTAGTAGTTAAAAAGTTGATTATTGATATTTTATAAAAAATATTATATAATATATATGTAATAAAGATAAGGAAAGAAAAAAAAAGAAAGGAGAGAGGTAAACGGTATGATTAAAAACAAAGACAGAATCCAGTACACATTAGCTCACAGAAAAGCATTCAGAAAAATCGAAAAAGAACTTCTCGGCTATAATACTTTTAGAAGTCTTTTTCACGATTTAGACAAAGTGTTCCTGTATCCGTTCTTTGACTATAAGAAAGTACATAATTTCCACAGAAATCATGCACATCATCATACTGTAAAAGCAAAGACTCGTAACGATTATATTCAGATGGTAATTGATTGGGAATGTGCAAGATACACAAAACCAGACAAACCTCTGAATGCAAGACAGACTTTGTATAAATTTTATCCAGAAATTGAAGATAAAATTTTACCTCTTTTGGAAGAATTTCATCTATAAAAATGAGGTGGTATTTATTTTATGAGTGTACCCAGAAGTAGAAAAGAATATGAAACTATTACAGAGCAATTATATCAAGAGCAAAAAGAGAGGGAAAAGAATATGGAAATGAAGAAAATGTTTGGAAATCTTGAGTTTGGACCAGTAAATAACTATCATTTAAGCCATCTGGGAATTGCTTTACAGAATGCCGCAGGTGAAATTGTTTCTTACGATAAACAGAAAAATGAGATCGTAAATGTAGACCTCATTGACTTTGATGCAAAAGGTATGATTTATGCGATGCCTTGTGCAATTAAAGATGTTCATGTTGGTGATGTTATTCGTCACACAAATGGAAATGCAGTTTTTGTTGTTTCTACAGATGGCGGTATTCATGTAGTTGATGTTGCCGCAGGTGAGAAGAAAGAAATTCTTCCTACAAAATCTATGTTTGGTTTTAACTTTGTAACAAAAATTGTAACCTTAATTGACTTTTCTGGATTAAGTGCTTCTGAAGATAAGCCTTTTGGAAATCTGCTTCCATTAATGTTACTTGGAGATAGAAAAGGCGGTTCTGGAATGAAAGATATGCTTCCTTTAATGCTGTTAATGGGTGGCAATGGTTCTGCTCTTGGCGGATTGGATATGAGTAATCCTTTGATGCTTATGGCTCTTATGGGAGGCAGCGAAGGCAATGATTTTTTTTCGATGATGATGGCTATGAACCTCATGAATGGGACGAGCCTCGTAAATGTAGCAAGTCCTATGACAACAGAAGTAATCCAGCAGTAGGATTATATGGAGCTGATTTTGCCGAATATGTTGTTCAGAAAACATATTTAAGAATCGTTTATTTAAGAACTACTGAAGATATGTGTCTTGAGCATTGGGATACTGGAACTTCTGATACTATTCCAGCAGGAAGTAAATTAAAGGTTGTTGGCGTTGAAGATTGGAATAATGATTCAAGAGATAGAATGAATTATTATTATGCTGAAGTTATTGTTTTAGACAGTCGTAGAGACCTTAAAGGTTCTGTTGGTATGATTGATTTGAATAAAGATAACTTAGTTGTTGAAGAAGAAAAACCTTTTTCTATTTGATAAAAAAAAGATGTAGTGCTTGAAGCATCTATAAATAAGTATCATTCCCGAGGCAGGACGGGGGAGTAACCAAGTTAATACGTGTGGAGATTCGTACCACAACGCCCAGTGATTCACCCCCTTTTCAGCGAAATCTGAAAAATAAAAAACTACCCCACAAAAGACCATTGGTTAGAGTCGGCTGGGGACTTGCGGGATTAGCTCAGTCAAGGTTAGAGCGGTCGCCTTATAAGCGATGTTTGTCCTGGGTTCGAATCCCAGATCCCGCATTTCAAGATTATATGCCAGTCTTGAATATGTTAGATGATATTTCTAATCGAGAGTTAAAATAGCGTTAGTGACTTTGTTAGAAGGGTTGGGAAACATAATGTTTCTCCGTAAAACAAGTGACTCCTGGCTTGGTTTGGAAGAATATAAAACGCAAAAAGGAAGTTCCGAGTACGGTTTTATATGCCAAGATGGTAGAGCAGAAACTTCCAGGGTTGTAACCTGATTGGCAATCAAAGAACTTAAATTTGATTTTTATAAAAAATTATTATATAATATATGTATAATAAATGATAAATAAAAAAGATATGAACAGTTACCGCCTACCATGCTGGGAACTCGAAGGTGAAAATCCTTCCTAAGAAACCGCAGGTTTCTTAGATTGGGAGCATATCATAAGACATTTTCTCTGCAAACATTGTAAGTAGAACATACTAACAAGAAAAAGAACAATATTGGGGAATAATATTGGATGACGGTAGATTTGGTGCTGAGGTTTGGTATCCGTAAAGACAAAACCTGGCGGATGTCTTGAAATGTTTATTTATTAAGGAGATTAAAACTAATATGAAAAATATTTTAAGTTACATAACTCCTATATCTGGAAAAGAAATAATGCCTTTTATAGTGAGGGTCATAACTTGATTATTGATTTTTAATAAAAATTATTATATAATAATTATAGAAAGTTAAGAAAGACATAATCAGCAAATTAAAATAAAGAAAAAATATTCGACATAGAATAAATTTTTTAATGCAAATGTCTTGAAATAAGCCAGTATAGCTCAGTTGGTAGAGCAGTCCCTTCATACGGGAAAGGTCAATGGTTCGAGTCCATTTATTGGTATTAACTGACATACGCTGGTCGCTCCAGTAGCCTCAGTTACGTTTTGACCGTTTAGAAAGTAAAGTAAACGGCAGCCTAAAGTACACAGGCTATACTTATTTGTGAAGGGCATAAATCCTTCCGATGAATGAATTGTAACAAAAAGGTAGATTCTAAGTACCTCGTAGCTGAAAAGCTTAGCGTTACTAAGCAGAACGATAAAGCTGCTTGTAATCTTTGATGGTTGGTGAATATAGTAACCATCTGGGGTAAGTTTATTAAGGCTCCAGAAGATACCGATTCTTCTAAAGGATAGCTGTCCAACTTAATAATGATGCGGGGGAGTAGTCCAGCGGCGAGGGCAGCTGACTGTAAATCAGCCACAAAGAAACACCGCAGGTTCGAGTCCTGCCTCCCCCATTAAGATGGATACAGCAATATAAATAATGCGTAATATTGGGGATATTAAATTGCAAACAAATCCATCTTGTTTTGGCTCCGTCGCCTAACTGGTTATGGCACTTGCCTGTCACGCAAGAATAACACGGGTTCAAGTCCCGTCGGAGTCGCTTGGTTGACAAAACCAAAATATATGATGACAACATATATTTTTTTATGAACTCGTCATTCATAATTTGGGGCTATAGTTCAGCTGGGAGAACACTTGTTTTGCAAGCAAGGGGTCGAGGGTTCGAGTCCCTCTGGTTCCACGCTTTGTTTCCGTCTTTGCATTGCAAAGCCAAGTAACTGAAGAACAGAACGATAGGTTACTTAAAAAATTGATTTTTATAAAAATTTATTATATAATATATATGTAATAAAGATAAAGAGACGCTAAAAGCAATTTCAAAAAATTTGACTGTAAATCAAATCTCAAGGTGAGTATGCGTCTCGAGTATTGGGGTATCGCCAAGCGGTAAGGCACAGGACTTGGGAATGTCGTTTAAACGTAAGACCTAAGATGTGAGTTCAAGACTCTCCATTCTCTCTGACTCCTGTATTCGCTGGTTCGAATCCAGCTACCCCAGTTTGGATTATTGGTTATCCAAAGTCGCAATAGCTTCGGTGAAAACGTCTAAAAAACCAATCGGCTGGTTTCGGGTCGTTAAATAAGCGTGGTAACACGTATAAAGCACGGGAGTGCCCCCTTCTAAAGAGGGGTGACAGAAAACCAATACTTACTAACGTTCCAACCTAAAGTCTTGGGGCATCCGCTGAGGACAATGGTTGGTCGGATATCATGGGAAAGGTATTATAACATAAACTCAGAAATGGGTGGACAGTAAGGTTGTTTTATGGTGCAAGTTTCGCAAGAACAAGTGCTGTATTAATTAGTCATTTCTGACTTAAATCGAAAGATAGTTGGGATAGCCTAAAGTGAGTCGATAGCAAGACGAGCAGGGTTGCGATGAGTGGGCTGTACTCAAAAGGTATAGATGCTCAAATGTGTACCTCGTAATCCATAATATATGTACATGATTGCATTGGATATTTAATCAGAGTAGAGAGCCTGATTTAGTTTTCCAATATATTATATGAGAAGATTAAAACATTTACTTATACAGCAAAAGTGTACATGACTACATAGAGAAAAGCGACTTATTGTTCTGTAATATGGACACATATTAAACTCGCAAGGTGAGATATGAAAAAGTACAATTAGGTGCAACTCTAAGAGACTGCAATCTCCTAATCCCGCAAGGAAGAATGTGCTGAAAGGAAATTTATGATACTATGTAGTAAGAGTTTGCCAGGAGCCACTGAAACTGGTGTCGCTATTAGCTACGGATTAATCGTTCGTGTGATTACTTACTTCCAACGGTAAGCAAAGCTAATTATAGTAGGTCAATAATCTCAGCCTAATAAAAAATTATTAAGGCGAGGTAATCTCGCCTTTTTAAATGCCGGTATAGCACAGTTGGTAGTGCAGTCGCCTTGTAAGCGAAAGGTCGGGGGTTCGAGTCCCTCTATCGGCTCGCAAATCCTTTATTAAATGCGGTGAACGGCATACACAGCAACAGAGTGTAGGGCACAGCGGAGATAGTACCTGTACTGAATCCGCCGGGGTAAAGGCTTGAACCTGGGCAAGACCGCACCCACAATTTCACAGTTATGTCACTGTGACATATCCGAAAAGGAGAAATTAAATGAGGCGCCCTCATAGACGGCAAGTTCGCAATAGTCTATATAATAAAGAGTATGTGGTGTAATGGTAGCACACGAGCTTTGGAAAGCAAATTTATTAAATAAAAATTATGAATTACACACAATCTATTGGTAATATCGTAGAATTGCAATGTATTTCAAAATTTATTGAATTGGGATATGAGGTTTCTATTCCTTATGGAAATGGAGCAAAATATGATTTTGTTGTTGATGTAAATGGAAAATTTTTACGAATACAATGTAAATCATGTTCTAACCCTAAGTTAAAGGGAATTGTAGGGGCTTATGATTTATCTGCAATTCAAATAACTACAGTATCTCAAACGACAAATACTCAAAAAACAGTAAAGCATCTTTATACTAAAGAACAAATTGATTATTTTGCTACTTATTATAATGGTCAGGTTTATTTAATACCAGTTGAAGAATGCTCAACAAGTAAAACATTACGTTTTAGCCCTCCTCAAAATGGTAATAATAATTATAATAAGGCTGAAGATTATGAAATTGAAAAAATAATTAATTATTCTGATGAATTAATTATATCAAAAGAAGATTTTGAAAAAAGAACTATCCCAAAAGAAGGAAAAAATTATTATTGCTCTTCTTGCGGTAAACAAATTAGTTCATATTCTAAATCTGGATTATGTTTAGAATGTTATACAAAAACAACTCATTCTGTTGAAAAACCTAATAGAGAGGAGTTGAAAGATTTGATTAGAAATAAATCTTTTTTAAGCATAGGAAAAAAATATGGGGTGTCTGATAATACTATTAGAAAATGGTGTATAGCTGAAAATTTACCTCATAAAAAAACAGATATAAAGATGTACACTGATGAAGAATGGAGTAAAATTTAATAAACATTGTTCTCTGGAGCTTGGGGCGGCGTTCGAATCGCACATATTCTATTAACAAAGAAAGGAAAAAGAAAAATGCAAAAAATTATTGACAAAGTTCCAGAAGGATTTTACAAACGAATAAATTGTGTTGTTGTTCCTGTTGGAGAAAATGTTAAATTGTTTGAAGAGCATCATAAAGATTTAATCCAATATTGGATTTCAATTAACGGATATAAAACCATGATTCCTATTTGGTTTTATGAGAATATATTCAACTTATATGAAGCTAAAGCCTTTCTTTGTACTAAGTATTTTTACTTAGATGAAGATTACAAAGATTATTATGTTTATGAAGATAAGGAAAAAATCCTATTAGTTAAGCCTTTTTAGTTAATACTTCTGTAACATTTTTGTAATAATTTCGTAACCGAAAACTTGCAATATAGTATTAAGGAGAAAAAATGAAGAAAAATGTGATTAGAGCTGTTATATTAAGTGGTGCTTTATTAGGTGTAAATCCAATAACTGCATTTGCGGCAGAGCCTGGTGATTATATTTATGCTGGTGCTAATGTAAATGTAAGGTCTGCTCCAGATGGAGAAGTAATTGGAAATCTACCTTATAATGCACAAGGCGTACTATTGGAAGAAGATGAATACGGTTGGTATAAAATTCAGTCTGGAGATGTGATTGGATATGTTGCAAGTCAATATTGCGGCGATGAACCTTTTGCAAAAGGTTATACAAAAGCCACCGTTAATTCAAACGGCTTAAAAGTAAGACAAACAAAAGATGAAAATTCCAATGTTTTAGATATTATTGATCAAAATGCTTCAGTTGAAGTTACAGAAGCTTATGACCAATCCGCCTGGGTAAGTGTAGTAACAGATGATAACAAATATGGATATGTTAATGCCGATTATGTTACTCTGAATACTTATTATCCAACAGCAACAAAAATTAGTGATGTAACTAACTACGAGCCAGTTACAGCCACAGAAAACACAACAGAGAATAACGATGTTGTAGAAATGGTTCCAACTTATGTTGAACCAGAAGAAACTTATGACTATGAAACTCAAACAGAACCTACTGAAGATTATTCTTATGAACCAGAAGTAGATACAGAAAATACTGAAGAAGTATATCAAGAAGAAACTTCATATGAGGAACCTCAGGAAGAGGAAGAATATTATGAAGAAGATTCTACTTACGAAGAAGAGGTTCCAGAAGAGGAACCAGTTTACGAAGAAGAGACTCCAGAAGAAGAGGAACCTTCTTATGAAGAAGAAGTAAATGAAGAGCCTTCTTATGATGAAGAAGATACTGCGGAAGAGCCTTCTTATGAGGAGCCAACTGTTTCAGATTCTTCAACCGGAGCATCAATTGCCGCAACCGCAAGTAATTATGTAGGTTGTTCTTATGTTTGGGGTGCTACTGGACCAGATAGTTTCGATTGTAGTGGTTTAGTATCATATGTATTTAGTTCTTATGGAATTTCTGTTCCAAGAACTGCGGCAGACCAGTATTATGGTGGAACACAGATTGATGTTTCTACTGCGGTTTCAACTCCAGGTGCATTAATTTTCTATCATGGTTTAGGTCATGTGGCTATTTCTCTTGGAGATGGTTCTGTAGTTCATGCTTCAAATAGCAATACTGGTGTAATTATTAGTGATGCTTATTATTCAACACCTGATGGAGCTGCTGTTTATTTTTAATTGATTTTTTATAAAAAATTTGTTATTATATATACATAAGATAAAGGAAAGAAATTTTTCCTTTATCGACTTACCCGATTAGTACAGTGGAAAGAACGTGGCGCTACGGACGCCGAGCCGGGGGTTCGATTCCCTCATCGGGTGTTAGGAGGATTTAGATGTATTCAAAAAAAGTTTATTTCTATTTACCAGGTTTTTGTGGACATTTTAAATTATGTGAGATGCTTGCATATGCTTATACTTTTAAGCGAGAAATGTTTTATGATAATATAGAGATTGGAGCTTTTTATGATTCTCCTAATTGTATTTGGAATGGTGGAAGGTTACTTTTAGACAGAGATTATGATTTAATTTATATTAAAGATACTTTCCAAAAGTACAACATTCCAGTGCGATTTACTTTTACAAATAGTCTTTTACAAGAAAAACATTTAAGTGATAAGAAATGTAATTTAATTACAGAAATTTTTAACACTGGTAATAATGAGATTTTATGTAATTCTTCTATATTAGAATCTTATTTAAGAGAAACTTATGGAAATAGTTATAGATATATTTCATCTATTACAAAGTGTTTGCGGGATAATGCAGAACAGCAAGATGCAGAAATTTCTAAAAATTATTTTTTAACAGTTATGGACTTTGACTGGAATAATGATTTTGATTTTTTAGAGAAAATTCAAAATAAAGAGAAATGTGAAATACTTGCGGACCCTTGTTGTATTCCTAATTGTCCTAATCGACAAAAGCATTATCAAGCAATTTCAGAAGTTGAATTATATGGAAAGACAGATATTAGTTTTACTTGCTCAAGTCGTGGTTCAAGATATTACGAGTTAAGAAAATATAAAAATTATATTAGCCCGCAAGATATTGAAAAAATTTATTTACCTTTAGGTTTTAATCATTTTAAACTTGAAGGACGGCAAATGAATGATTTAGAATTAATTGAAGTTCTTGTAGATTATTTGATAAAAGATGAATATAAATTAGAAGTTCGTTCTAATTTACAAACTGTAAATCATCCACTTTCATAAGAAAGGAGTTTATATTATGAAGTTGACAAAGATTTCACAGGTAGAAGATTTTCTTGCAATAGTAAATGCTTGTAAAGGAGATGTAACACTTACTTCTCAGTATGGAGATAAGTATAATATGAAATCTCTTTTAACACAGTATGTTGCTATTGGAGCATTGCTTGGAGAAAGAGGAGATGAATTAGAATTGTTTTGTTCTTTAAAAGAAGATGAAGCTAAGTTCTTAAAATTCTTCAACGAAAATCCAGAAGTTATGTAAGACCTGCAAAGGTCTTTTGGATTCGGAAGTGTCATACAACGGTTAGTATGCGGTGCTGATAACGCCGTCACGAAAGTTCGATTCTTTCCACTTCCATCTTATAAAAATCAATAAAATTTAAAAATTGATTTTTATAAAAATAAATGTTATAATAAATATATAAGTTAATAAAGGTACTCTTTCCAATCAATTTTGAAATTTTTTCCGTCTAAAGAATGAGGTGGCGGTAAAGAGAGAAAAGACTTTATTGACCAAAAGACGAAATCTGCAATATTATTTAGTTTAAAGAATATACTGCATATACTAAAAACCTTCAGGTTCGACTCCTGATTGTATCTTGCTCTCACGGGGGAGTTTCGTCTTGAGAAAAAACGGAATGTGGTGCAGCTTGGTAGCACGCTTCATTTGGGATGAAGAGGTCGTGGGTTCGAATCCCGCCATTCCGATTAATACTTGGAAAGTTGGCTTAGAAGCAGCCATCTTTTAAAGAGTAGAGCTTTTATGTGTGAGGCTTCTTCAAGTAGGAGTAAGAAGGATGATAAGTTAAAATCCAGAATATTTATCTAAAACCGTACACATCTGGAAAAGAAGTATGAAGTCACCCCGTAACTGGTAAGGATGGATTCTCTTTTGGCGTAATAGCACACCAAGTATTAAAAAGTATATATTATCCTATGCACGATTGATTTCTATTTATTTCAACTGGCTGGAATATCTTAGAAAAATACTTGGGTATCGTTAAGAAAAGGTTTGAAGGTAGAGAATAAACTGTTTTAAGAAAATAATGATAATAGTCAGGAAAAACATTATGAGTATTTTAATAAGTACAATCGAGAATATATAACTATTAGAATGGTTCGAATCCATTCCATAGGACTCCCGCCCTAAGGAGTAGGCGGTATAAAACGAACTAAACCATCTTCCAAGAGCCCCGGCTATGAAATGAGTACCGCTACTTGGTCGAGACCTAAGCCCCATGGTACTAAAGGAGCACGCGTGAATATCAGACCTTGCGGCATCCCGCAAGTTAGGGTTAAAAAGTACCTGAAACGCCAGGCATTATATCATTTGATTTTTTATAAATTAAATGATATAATAAATATATAAAGTAAATGAATGATAATTGCAAGGTGCTAAAGAAGTTTATCTTCTAAGGGTTCTGTAGGTTACAGAAGTAAGGCGAGTGCAAATCCACCCAGTTATCAATAATATAGGCTCGGGTCAGCAAATTTCTTTTAATACAGTTAAAAGAAAAACAAAACGCCGGTAGTCCGGCTCCAGCCGATGACCAATAATTTGAGTTGAAGTAAATAGGGATTATTGATAGGATTACTATTAGAACTTTCCGAGTCTTGTTAATTAAAAACCTCTCTTTTAAAAATTTAAGAATATCTTTAAAGACACATACAGCAAATTATTTGTGAATAACAAATTATGAACACTGGTTCGAATCCAGTTTTATGCTCGGGTGCATAGATAGCCAAGTGGTTAGGCAATAATTCAAAATGTGTCTTGTAATGATGCCCCTTGGTGTAGTGGTAGCACATCGCACTTTGACTGCGACAGCATGGGTTCAAATCCCGTAAGGGCCGCTCAAATATTAAATCACAAAATCTCATGTGTATGGTATCTGAAATGATAACCGATGGAGATAGCTATGAAATAGGTTAGGAATAAATAGCACGATTTAATATTTAAAAGTCTGAGTTAAGGTAGATGCTCAGCCGCAGATGACCTGTGAGAGTCTCCCAAGGTTGCTTTGTGCTATAGCCTTGTAAATCAATGGGAAGCATGAGATCGTGGTGAGGGGCTTACACTTCACTGTCCTTGTAAGCTAAGGGCTTGACAGAGATGGTATCGAAAGCTAATTTCATTAAGAGCGTCATCTTTTAATGAAGTGAATAAATAGATACATACAGCGATTGTACTGCTCATATAGGGCGCTTTCCTGCTAAGAAAGAATATTTCAGTATCTTGTTATTTTTTATCCTGTCTTTTTGAGCACACTATTTCTACAGGAGTAGTTAATGAAAAGGCTTATCGCCCATAGTTAATGGTTCGAACTCTACTAGCAAATTCAAACAATAGCTGGCTCGCATCTTAAAGCGTTGAAATAAGTACAGTGGCGATTTGATAATTAAAGGAGATTAAATATGTATATTTGTCCAACTTGTAAAAAAGGATTTGAAAAAGAAGAAAATCTTACAAAACATTTTCTTTCCTGTTGGAAAGAGCAGCATCCATCTCATGTTTCTAAATCTGCTCCAAGGAGTGAGAATATTGAAACAAGACAAGTAAATGAAGATATAATGAATTTTTTCAATTCTTTTAAGGAGTAAGAAATAATGGCAGAGGTTTTAGTAAAAACTCATCTTATTGTAACAGATGTGCATGAAGAGTATAATATTAATTGGTGCGGCAAGATTATCAATACAAAACCAAAAATTAAAAATGGTAAACCTGTATTTGCGGTCATTGGTAGTCGAGGACGTATTGAATTAAATACAACTGATATGCAAAGAGTTGAGAAATGTGCTAAGTTATTAACTGCTCCAAGAGGTAGACAAGCCGTTACAAGTGATACAGTTCATATTTACATTATAGAAGAAAATGATAAAGAAACTTTAATGGGTGTTTTAACTCATAATCATGTTAAAAGTTATGCACCAATGTTTGATAAAGTTGATTTTGTTTAAGAATTACGGGCGGTTATACTGTAGGGGTAGCAGGCCAGACTGTAAATCTGGTGGCTTCGGTCTCGGGTGGTTCAACTCCATCACCGCCCATAGGGTGCAATCTAACAGTTCCCATATAATAACTGGCTTCGGCAAGCAGGGACTAACTGCTGCATAAGAGGTAAGCAGGCTCTTAAATGAAAATAATAGGTATTTTATTATTATGTAGTGAATATGGCACATTATATTAAGACCTTAACGCAGTTTTTCAACGAATCCTATTTAAGTTGTCCATATTGAAATAAAGACTTCGTTAATGGAAGATAGTCAACAAAAACCAACAGTAGTGGACTCGACCCCTGATGGATTTTATAGGTGGGTTTAGTGCAAGGAGCATGAACAATGAACGCTTGCAGAGTAAGGGGTCTCCATGAGAAGTTTTTGTTGACTATTTTTTTATAAATAATTTCAGCTCATGTGAAAAGCATAAGCTGCTCGCGCCGGACCCGAACGAGAGAACCGCAAGCCCAAATCAAAAAAGCGTTTTAGAATTTTTTAGATAAAAAGATTGTCATATTGATTTTTTAATAAAAATATTATATAATATATTTATATTAAAGATAAGAGATAAAGGAGATTTAAAAAATGATGAAAACTATTTATGGTAAAGAAAAATATCGGGTATTTGTAGACCAGAATCAGCGGAAAGTAATTGCAGTAAGCACTTATGCAGGTAAGAATGTAAAAGGTTACGCAAAAGCTGACCCAAGAGATACTTTTGATGTAGAGAAAGGTACTGACCTTGCTATTGCTCGTTGTAATGCAAAAATTGCAGAAAAAAGAGCAAAAAGAGCCGCAAGTAAAGTATCTGAGGCGCTCCAGGAGCTGGCTGTAGCTCAGAAGCATCTCAAAAAAATGCAGGAATATCTTGTGGATGCAAATGAGGCTTGCGATGTAGCAAATGCTAATGTCACAGCTATTGAGAAAACACTTTAAATAAGAGGGGCATATGCCCCTTTTATTTTTAATATAGGAGGTTTCATATGCGAAGAAATGCCAGAGGAATCAGAAGAAAGCAATCTATTAGAAAAGCAAAACACAAAAGATATATTGCTGAGGTAGTATATGGATGGGAAGATGGATGGTTTAAAAATCTTCATACCTATAGTAAAAATAAAGTTTTTTGTTCATGTGAATGTTGCTCTGGTCAATTTAAAACAAATCCAAAAGGACATTATAGTGCGGGCAAGCGCAACTGGAACCGAATGGACCGCCGCAGATGGGAAAGTATGGATGAGCAAGAAAAAGATTTTTCGCAAGCCTAGTCCGCAGCCACCAAATTGGTTTTGGTGGGATACTGATAATTGTTGGGATTGTAATTGCGACCATAAAGGATGCCGTAATTGCAAACGATTAAAAGAAATGCGTAAAATTGAAAGAGATAAACGTGAACGAAAAGAAAAACAAAAAATCCAGTCTTATTATTAAGACTGGATTTTTTTATTACATAGGTCTATTTAATTCAATAATATTTTTAAGAGTATTAACAAACTCTTTAATTTCTTCCATTGTATTATAATTTGCATCTAAAGTAATTCTAATTGAGCCTTTTGCATCATCTTTATCCATTCCACCAGCTTTAAAAATTGTAACTAATTCAGGTTCTCTTTGACCTCTTATGCTTGGACGAACACAAATTCCACCTTTTGATTCAACAAAACTACTTGAATCACAAGCGCTTCCAGTAGAAACGCAAATATTATAATCACTAAGATAATTTTGTAAATCTGAACCAGATATATATGAGAAACTAATATTCACATTATTAGAAATTCTTTTATTTCCAACAGGTCCATTAACTCGTGAAAATGGAATTGTAGTTAATTCATTTATAATATAATCTTGCATTTCTTTATTCTTCTTTATATTCTTATCCATATATTCAATATTTCTATGTAAGGCATATGCCATTGCAGAAGCCAGACCTTGACATGGTGTACCACCAGTTATATCACCGCCCCATAGCAATGACCGCACTGGTAATAAATCTTTTTTTATTACTAAACAAGCTATTCCTCGTAATCCATTGAATTTATGCGCTCCAAAAGCCAACATGTCAATTCCTGATTCTCTGAAACTAAAAGGAATATGCCCAATCGCTGCAGTTCCATCACAAAAAATAATATCGTCGTTATATTCTCGTATTGGTAATTCATAAATTTCTCCATATATATTATTTACAAGCATTTGAACATATCCATTCCGTTTAGGATTTTCTACTTTTGGAAATGCCAAAATAGGTTTTAATACTGCACTATGTTCATATTTATGATAATTAATTTTACATTCTTTATCTCTTAAAATTTGGATTGCCCAATTACATGCTTCTGTTGGACTTCCTACAAAATATATTTCATCTGGCTCGCAATCAATATCTTTTGCAATACTTTCTTTTGCGGCCTGTAGTTCTTTATCTGCTACTAATCCTACTGGATGAGTCGAATGTGGATTAGCAAAGCAAGATTCTTCAAATATTTTAATTGCTTCTGGAAAAGGTTTAGTTGTGGCATTATTATCTAAATAAATCATTTTTAAATCCTCCTCAATATATTATTATTATACCACATTTTCAGTTGAAAAATCAAAAAATTGATTTTTTATAAAAAATATTATATAATTATTATAGAAAATAAGGAGATGATAAATATGAAAAAAATGTTTGGAACAATGTTAGCAACTGAAGATTATGCTTTAGGAGCAAGACGTTTATATGACAGTTTAAAAACTGTCAATAGTATTTATCAAAAAGATTTTTTCATTATGTTAGCTGATAATATAGATATAGATAATATAAGGAAAATCTTTCCTGAAAAAGATGTTTTTATTGCAAATTTTAATCTTTTAAATACTCCTAATTTAGATAGGGATGAAAGAATTAAATATACAATAAATAAGATTTATGCTTTTCAAGTTCCAAAAGGAATTAAGCTATGCTTAGTTGATTCAGATATATACTTTATTAAAAACTGTGACCATTATTTAGATTTTCCTGCGGGAAGTGCTTATCCAGCTGCACAACCTCCTCATAGTGCAAATGGTGGAGTAATTATTTTTGAAAATGATTTTCAAAGTTTCTTAAAAGGAAAAGAAATTATTGATGATTTCAATGAAGATTTTCGTATTAATGATGAATATATATGGAATAAATTATGGCAAGATTTTCCAGCTGATTATGAAAAACACTTGCCTCTTGGAGATTGGTATAATAATGAAGAACAGATGCGAGTTGTTCATGAAGATGGCTTTCCAAAAAAATGGATGGTAAATTGATTTTATTTTAAAATTATTATATAATATATTTATAAGATAAAGAAAGAGAGAATGATAAATAAATGCAGATTGTAAATACAGGAAGTATCTATAGAATTTATGATAATAGCGTTCAGACTTCAGATAAATTACCTGCTCAATGTTATCAGGTTGATTTTAGTCCACAGGCAGGTTTTTATTTAACTAAATATGATGACATTGTAATATCTGAAAAAATCTATGGAGTTCATCTCCAGAAAGTTCAGAAGGTATTAACTTCATTTGAAATTGTTGATAGAAACCTTGGCGTAATTTTATCTGGCGATAAGGGTATTGGCAAATCTCTTTTTGCTAAGTTACTTGCGGCAGAAGGTATAAAAAGAGGTTATCCGCTTATTATTGTGAATTGTTATTATCCAGGAATTGCAGACTTTCTCACTTCAATCCAACAGGAAGTTGTGGTTCTCTTTGATGAATTTGATAAAACATTCTCTGGTAAAAGAGATGAAACAAATTCTAACGCAGACCCACAAACAGAAATGCTTACACTTTTTGACGGATTAAGTCAGGGAAAAAAACTTTTTGTAATTACTTGCAATGAATTACGAGGGTTAAACGATTATCTTGTTAATAGACCTGGTCGTTTTCATTATCATATTCGTTTTGAATATCCAACAGATATGGAAGTAAAGGCTTATCTTGAAGATAAGGTTCCAGAGTGTATGTATGGAGAGATTAATAAAGTAATTGCATTTAGCCGTAAGATTAATCTTAATTATGATTGTTTGCGGGCGATTGCTTTTGAACTTACTCTTGGTTCTACTTTCGAAGATGCAATTAAAGACTTAAATATCATCCGTGTTGAAAAAGAAACTTATACTGCGATTCTTTACTTTAAGGATGGCGGACACGTTAAAAGAACTATTTATCTTGATTTATTTGAAGAAGAAACTATTTCTATGGATTGTTATGATGAAAATGGATTTAATTTTTATGCTTCATTTGAATCTGGAGATACGACCTATGATTATAATAAGGGCGGTATGATTGTCGATGGTAAAAAGGTTAGCCTTAATTGGTTACCTAATTATTATGATGATGATGAGGAAGAAATTGCTGCTCTTAAAGAACGTCAGAAGAGAGAAGTTGATTATATTGCTCTTCGTAGAGTTGGAGCAAAAAATCTTCATTATGACCTTTAAATAAAATTTGCTTTTAAAAAAAATATATGTTATAATTTATATATAAGTTAAAGAAAGACACTTTCTCAGCAATTAAAGAAAATGGATAATAAAATTGTATTGTAAATGATTTTTAGAGGGTTCAAATCCCTTAAATGAAAAATAAAGTGTCTTGATGAACTATTCAAGATAAACTCCTCACCGGAGTGTGAGGAGTATTAAAAAAAATTTTTGGACTTTTTAAGTTAAAAGTTTTAAGTTAAATTTTATTTACAATAGAACGAAAAAACTTAAAAAGGAGAACAGTTATGAAAAAGTGGGAAAATTTTAGTAAAGAGCAATTAAAAGAATTTGTTGAACAATCAACTTCTATTGCTCAAGTAGCATCTTTATGTGGATATGCAGAAAAAAGTGGTTCTGGAGCTTTAGCAATAAGACAAATGATTGAGTATTACAATTTTAATACTTCTCATTTTTTAGATTTAAACGGGAGTTCTGAAGCCATTAAAAAATTAGATGACCAATCTGATTTTGTTTATGGTAAAGCTATTAAATCTGAAAAAATGAAAAATCATCTTATTCATTTAAGAGGTCATAAATGTGAGAAATGTGGTAATATAGAATGGCAAGGACAATTAATTCCTTTAGAAGTTCATCACATAGATGGAGATAGATTAAACAATGTATTAGAAAATCTTCAATTATTATGTCCAAATTGTCATGCTCAAACAGAAAATTATAGAAATAAAAATAATTCTGTTGAGAAAGAAAAAAGAAATGCTGTTCCAGATGAAGAATTTGTTCAAGCACTTCAAACTTCAAAAAATATTCGTCAAGCTCTTTTAAAGTTAGGTTTAGCTGCAAAAGGTGGAAATTATACAAGAGCAAATGAAATTATTGCTAAGTATAATATTCGATTAGGCGAATTATTATAAATAAAAAAGGCTCCTTGGCGAAATTGGTAAACGCATGCGACTTAAGATCGCACGTCTTCGAGACTTATGGGTTCGAGTCCCATAGGAGCTATTTAACACTGACTAAAAATCAATAGGAGGGATAATGTATGTTCTATCATATTGGTACAGTCTTCTAAGTCCTTAGAAAGGAGGATTTAGATAATGAGTAGAAGTTATAAAAAAACACCTTGGTCTGGAGATAAGAAAGGTAAAATTAAGAAGAGAATTGCAAATCAAACAGTTCGTTCTTGGTTAAAACAACATCCAGATATAAAACTTTCAAAAGGTGATTTTAAAAAGATTTATGAAACTTGGGACATTTGTGATTATGGATATAAAATGACTTGGGAAGAATATTGGGAAAGTGAAATTAGACATTATTATTGGTTTAAAATGAATTTTCCTGAAATGAAAACCTCTAAATATTGTAAATATCCAGACAAAAAAGAATCTTATAAACAGTGGTACAAATGGTACAGAATGAAATAATTTGATTTTTATAAAATTTTTTGATATAATAAATATAGAAAGTTAAAGAACTTTCCTCTTTTTAAATTTCCTCTTAAAAATAGCAAATGTATAAAACATTTGCTAAATATGCGGGTGTGGTGTAGTTGGCAACATACGTGCCTTCCAAGCATGTGTCACGGGTTCGAATCCCGTTACCCGCTTTAAAGAGCCATAAACTGCAAAACAATTTATATCTTTGAGTAGATATTATTGGTAAAATCTTCTACATATTCAAATGTAATAGATTTAATAATGCAATGCTTCTTAGTAGACTAAATAGGCTGGGCTCTTGATATATAAAGCAGTATTAGTGAAAAGAAGCATCTATTTAATTTTTTAATGGTTTTATAATTTACATTAAGGCATAAACAGCAATCGTTGATTAAATTCAAGCAAATATTTTATTTATATGAAAATAAAACATATTTTTGAAAAAGGATGATTATTATGCCTAGAAAAAGGGGCATTTTGCCCCTCTTTTTGTGCCAGTAGCTTAGTTGGCAAAGCACCGGACTTTTAATCCGGTTACCGCGGGTTCAAGTCCCGCCTGGCACACTTCCAAAAGGAGAATAGATATGAAAATTATGACTTCTTATTTTTATCAAATTCGATTTTTTAAACCTTATATGATTCCTCTTAGCACAGCTAAATGGGACCCAAAATGGTTTCATCGGAACCAAGGTCAAGATTATCAGTTTAAAGATAAAAATGGAGTATGGAATGGTTTAAGAGCAGAGCCATTTGCACCAGGTCCTTTATGCGAAGGATTATGTTCAGGTCCAGAAGGATGTGCAAGTACCGCAAATGATTGTATGTTTTTAAAAACATACAAAATGCAATTAGAACATTTAGATTTTCAAAATATTCTTTCAAGGATTAAGTCTATTGGAAATGCTGTTAAAGAACGAGAAGGATTCCAAGAGGAGCCAATTGTGGTTTTAATTGTGCATGAAGCTTTTGGAAATCATTGTTCAGAACGTGGACCGATTCAAGAGTGGTTTGCGGACAATGGATATCCGATAGAAGAATTTCAGGCGGGGTAGCCAAGTTGGTTAAGGCGGCGGTCTGCAAAACCGCTATTCAGGGGTTCGAATCCCCTTCCCGTCTCTTAAAAATCTTAATTGATTTTTAAATAAAAATATAATATAATATATATGTAAGATAAATAAAGATGCTTACAGCTAAAAAAACTTTTTATACTGTGGTAGGTATAGACAAATGTAAAGGGAATGCTGGTCCATATCCAGCCAGAAGAAATTCTGTAGTTTAAGTGGTAAAAATTAAAACGCCCTAACCAAAAAAGTATCTTGTTAAAAATCAATTACGACCTTGTAACAAGGTTAAGAGAAAAAGGAGATTTTATTTATGAATAGTTTTATGAATGGAATGAGAGCAGCTACAAACTTCACAACTACTGAGAATGGTGCTATTACACATAAGACAACTCAGTCTGACCTGCTTGATATGTTTGCACTTGGTGGAGCATATCGTAATAGAAGCGATGATGATGTAAAAACACTTGTAAGAAATGCTTTCAGAGAGAATCCTGTTTATGCTCTGAAATGTCTGTTTTATCTGCGTGATGTGCGTGGTGGACAGGGTGAGCGTAGATTTTTCCGTGTAGCAATTAAAGACCTCGTTGCTGTTGATAAAGAGGCAGTACGTAGAAACCTTATTCACGTACCTGAGTTTGGTCGTTGGGATGACCTGTACGTATTCGTAGGAACAGCTCTTGAGGGAGATGCTCTGAAGATTATGAAAGACCAGCTCGCACTTGATGTACAGTGCAAAACTCCATCTCTGCTTGCAAAATGGCTGAAATCTGAGAATACTTCTTCTCACGAGTCTCGCAGACTTGGAAAAGTAACTCGTAAATATTTTGGAATGACTGCAAAGCAGTATCGTAAGACTCTTTCTATCCTTCGTGCTCGTATCAACGTTCTTGAGCGTCTGATGTCTGAGAATCGTTGGGATGAAATCGAGTTCGATAAGATTCCTTCCAAAGCAGGTATGAAGTATAAGAATGCTTTTGCAAGACACGACATTGAGCGTGCAAAGGCTGGAGCACAGACTTATGCAGATTTTGCTAAGGATGAAACTAAAACTGTTAATGCGGCAGTCCTGAATCCAGTAGATATCGCAAGTCAGATTTTTGGTTATGGTGGATACTACGGTGGTAGACCATCTGAAACTGAGCGTCTGATGTGGGATAAATATTGGACAAACCTTAAAGATTATTACAATGGTCGTGAGGAAAACGGAATTGCAATCGTCGATGTATCTGGCTCTATGAGTGGCACTCCAATGAATGCAGCAGTATCCATGGGTGCTTATATCGCAGAGCGTGGTAAAGGTCCTTTCCAGAACCACTTCATTACTTTCTCTAGCAATCCTCAGTTTGTTAGATTTGATGGAGTAGATATCTACGACAAATTCCAGAGAGCACGTTCTGCTGATTGGGGCGGAAGCACAAACATTGAGGCAACCTTTGACCTCATGTTGAAAGTTGCTCTTCAGAATGGAGTTCCTGCTTCTGAAATGCCAAAAACTCTTTATATCTTCTCTGATATGGAGTTTAATGGATGTATGTCCTTTGGACGTCCTTCCAGAGAGCGTTGGAGCTATGGAAACCGCATTACCGGTGGTATTGGTGAAATCAATACTCTGCTTGAGAATATTGCTCAGAAGTGGATGGCTTATGGCTATGAACTTCCAAGAGTAATCTTCTGGAATCTTGATGCAAGACAGAATAACATTCCAGCCCTTGGCGGAAGATTCTCCTATGTATCTGGGTTCAGCATGAATATGGTCGAAACAATTCTTTCTGGTAAAGATGGATATGACCTGATGATGGAGAAACTTGATACTGAGCGTTACGCTTGTATTAAATAAAAGAAATATGCGGGCTGGTATTTTTTCCAGCCCGTTTTTTTATATTATTGATTCTTATAATAAAATTTGATATTATATATTTATAAAAAATATTGAGAGGTATAATTATGTTATTATCTGAAATATATGATAAAAATGAAAAAATTCTTCAGCAGGCTTTACAGATTCAAAATTTATTAAAACAAGCTCTTGATAAAGGAGTATCTTTAACTGACGATATTGTTAATTGCGGCAATGCTTATTTATATTATACCAGTACCGCAGGCTTATCTGCTCAAGCTAAAGCTCCTTTAGGTGAAAAGTTTTTATGTAATTTACTCGGATATACAAGAATTTCTGCAAGAGAAGATTGTGGTGATGCTGTTGATGAAGAAGGAATTTATTATGAATTTAAAAATTCTTTTACTAATCAACGACAAAATCTAAATATCAGACAGATTAGATTATGGCAAGATGTTGATTATTATTATTGTTTTTATATTAATGAAGAGGATTTAGATAAAAGTGTCTTTTTTGTTTTAACAAAAGAAGAAATGACTGAAGAGGTTGCTCTTTGTGGAGGATATACACATGGTACAGTAACAGCTAATGCTGTTAATGAACATAGTGAATATTCTATTACGATTCCAATTTATAATGATAAAAATGAAAAAACCAAGCGATGGAAAGAAAAATATCTTTCCAATGAATTAAAAAATAAAATTTTAGGAGAAAAATAACATGAGTGTTGATAAATTTTATACACAAATTGAGGTTGCTAAAGAGTGTATTGATTTAGTACCTGAGCTTGACACTTATGATTTAATTATTGAACCAAGCGCTGGTAGTGGCAGTTTTAGTTCTCAATTAAATTGTGTTGCTTATGATATTGAGCCAGAAGGTGATAATATTATTAAACAAGACTGGTTAACGACAAAGCCAATTAAAGATAAACATATTTTAGTAATTGGTAATCCTCCTTTTGGTTCTCGTTCCAGCTTAGCAAAAAATTTTATACGTCATAGTCAGGCTATTGGAGCAGAAACGATTGCTTTTATCCTTCCTGATACTTTCAGTAAGTTAAGTAATCAATCTTTAAGCCTTTTTCCGAAAAATTGGAAATTAATTGTAGAACACAAGTTATCTAATTCTAATTTTACAATTCAAGAATCTACAAAACCTTATTATGTTCCTTGTACTTTTTATGTATGGACTAAACGAGATAGTGATATTAATTTACGCCAAGTAAAAATTAAAGCAAGTGAAGATTTTGAGTTTTTGTCTCGTGGCGATGAGAATGCTGATTTTACAATTAATGGTAATTCTGGAAAAGTTAAAGAACTTTATGAGGTCACAAATAGTAAAGCAGAACATTATATTAAAGCGAAGAAGAAAAGTGCTGATGAATTAAAAGAAATTTTTAAGAATTTGGATTATACTTTTTTATCTTCTGTTAATGGCGGTAATGCTTGGATTGGCCAACAAGAAATTTTAAAAGCCTATACATCAAGATAATCTAATAATTAAGTAATAGATTTGAGGAGCAAGATTTATTCTTGCTCCTTTTTTATTAGGGCAAAAATAAATAAAATATATTATTTCAACTTTATTTATAATAAAGGTAAAACCTTTAAAATTTATAAAGGAGGAAAAAATTTATGATTGGAGTTATATCTCAAAATGGAAATACTCAATATGGTATTTCTGATTTTGTTGTAGATAATGTTAAAGAATTAAATGAATTATCTACAAAAAATATAAAAATGGGCTCAACTGCTTTTTGTATTGAAAACAATTCAAAATATATTCTAAATGGCGAAAATAAATGGAAAATTCAAAATTCTAATTCAAACTCTGGTTCAGTTTCTGCAGAAGATATTGCACAAGCAGTACAAAATTATTTTTCAGAAAATCCAGAAGCAATCGTAACTGATAGTGAATTAGAATCTCAATTAAAATCTTATACTAAAACCGCAGATTTAGCAAATTGGATTAAAAAGAATATTACAATTCCAGAAGCATACGATGATTCTAAGTTAATAGAAAAAATTAATAAGATTGTTTCTTATGATAAAGCTACAATGGAAAATGATTTAAAAGAAGATAAAATTATTTTAAGTAGTATGTCTCCATACTATGATGAAAAAATGAATGTCTTCTTTGCTCTTGGACATCCAATAGTAATTGAAAAAGATGATTCAGCAGAAGAAGCTATTAAGATTAAATGGATTGGTGGAGAACAAATCTTTCCTGACGGTTCTAAAATAAATATTTGCGGCGGAGGCGTTTCTATAACTACGCCATTGTATTTTCCACATACTAAAATTACTGTCAATAGTGGTTCAGTAGCAAATATTCAAGGTGGTAATGAACTTGGTGGAACTGTTGATACAGCAGAAATTATTATTAATGGCGGCATTGTTAAAAATGTAAATGGGGCTGGCGCAGCTTGGTGTGATTATTATAAAAAAATGTTTCCAAATACAGTCTATAATGTTAAAATGACTATTAATGGTGGAATAGTTCAATCATGCGTTTATGGTGGAGGAATCGGTGCAGATTCTAATGTCGAAACAAATGTTGAATTAAATATTAATGATGGAGCATTTTATTATGTTACTGTTGGAGGTTCTAATGGAAATACAAATGCAGGAATTTTAAATATGAATGGTGGTACTATTCAAATATTACAATCTACAAACAGAGGTTCTGTTGGAGATGCAGTTTATAATATTAAAAATGGTACTATTGAAAAAGCATATTTAGGAGGAGAAGCTGCTTCAGATGTAAGTGGAACTCTTAATTCAATGCAATGTAATATTTCCGGGGGCTCTATTACAAATCTTTATCTTGGAACAGATGGCTCCACTGCAAAAAGTTCAACTGAAGAATATGTAGAGAGAAAATTAGATATTTCTAAAATTACTGGTACATATGTAGATGGCGTTATTAAAAACGCAGAAGATGGACTTTTAGAAAAATTAGTAAAACAATAATTTTATGGGAAGGTTATATATAATAGCCTTCCCATTTTTTTGTACCCATATGGCCTTTAGCAGAACTTCCGTCCGGCGACAAACCTGGACTCCGCAATCTCAAATTCCAAAAAGCGTTTACTATTTTTCAGAGTAAAATCCTCTATATTTGTTTTTCTATAAAAAATATTATATAATATATATAGAAAGTGAGAAAGAGGATAAAAAAAATGAAAGATATTAATTATTATTGGGCAGATAAAGCTCAGAGAGCAGTTATTGCACAAAAGCATACTCAACAAATGAATGAGCAATTTGCGAGTGAGATTGCGGAAAGTGTAATAAATAGTAAAATTTATAGCAAAGATTTTAAAGCGACCACGCCCGCAAGAAAATTAGAAGAGGCAGATATTGCTCTTGATGCTGTTGGAAGCGTTGAAGCTGTTGTAGCTTGCGATTCCACAGATGGAAAAGTTGCAGTTCTTAACTTTGCTTCATATAAGAATCCTGGCGGAATGTTCATTAGAGGTTCTCGTGCTCAAGAAGAGTGTCTTTGTCATGAATCATTTCTTTACAATGTATTAAGTCAAATTCCAAACTATTATGATTGGAATGAAAAACATAAAAATCGTGCTCTTTATGAAAATAGAGCAATCTATTCTCCAAATATCAGATTTGAGCATTCTGGCGTTGAAAAATACTGTGATGTAATTACTTGCGCCGCACCTAATTTTACTGCCGCTGCAAAGTACTGCAACGTAGATAGAGAAGAGAATAAAAAAGTTCTTGAATCAAGAATTCGTTTTGTACTTGAAGTAGCAAAACAGAATCAGATTGATACTCTCATTCTTGGTGCTTTTGGATGCGGAGTATTTGGACAGGATGCAAGCGAAGTGGCAGAAATCTTTATTAACTTATTAGTTACAGATTATGCAACTGAATTTAAAAAAGTAATCTTTGCGATTCCTATTATCAATGATGACTCTGTTAATTATAGTAAATTTCAAGAGTTGTTTGATGAATTATTAGAGGAGAATTAATATGAATTCTTTCACTATCACTATTACAAATTGTCTTGACTGTCCAGACCATGATGTTCGTCCTATTTATACTCCAGATTCTTGGGACCACGAAGAGGGATGTTATTGTAAGCTCGTTAAAGACCAAAAAGGACATGATAAACTGGTCGCAGGAGATGATTGGCATCTAAGAAATTATACTTCAATTCCGGGGTGGTGCCCAAAGATATGATGTATATATCTAAAGCATTTTATAGTAATTGTCTAATCGAGGCTATTAAAGCTAAGATTAGACATCCTATAAAAGTAAAAATAAAATATATTCCCGCAAGATTAAATGAAGTATTTTGTCCACATTTAATGTGGCATGATGGTGAATATACTTATGATTTTTGGGCTTGTGGGCATTTAAAGCCATATCAAATCTTATGGCATAAAGGTAGTATAAGACAAAGTGAATATGATTATTATGATAGATGTATAAAAACTTTAAAAGAATGGAAAGAAAGAGGTAAATAAAATGCCGATAAGAGATGATTTAGGCACAAGAATTGCGGCTGACGCCGCATAGTATCTTTAGTTCCAGATAATGAATAATATTTATTGGAATTGCTGCGAAGTTTTGGACAAAAATTATTAATTTCTATCTCGTCAATTTCATAACATAATAAAGAAAGACGAAATAGGAGGATATTTTTTATGGGAAAAAAAATTGATTTAACTGGACAAACTTTTGGTAAACTTACTGTATTAGAAGAAGCACAGGAAAGAAATAAAAGTGGTTCAGTTTGTTGGGTGTGTCAATGTGAATGTGGTAATATAGTAACTGTAAGTGGAGACAATCTTCGTAGAAATCATACAAAAAGTTGCGGTTGCCAAAAGAAAGAATCTGCACAAAAAAGAGTTATTGATTTAACTGGACAAAAATTTGGTATGATAACTGTAAAACAAAAAACAGTTAATCCATATAAAAATAGACATACTTATTGGCTATGTGATTGTGATTGTGGAAAAACCAATATTTTAATTGACGGAGAAAGTTTAAAAGCTGGTCATATTAAATCTTGCGGTTGCGATAATTATAAAAAACCAGAAGATTTAACCGGACGAAAGTTTGGTAAATTAACTCCATTATATTGGTTTCATCAAGACAATAGAGTGTTATGGCATTGTCAATGTGACTGTGGTAATACTATTGATGTATTAACAAATGTATTAAAGTCTGGTAGAACACAATCTTGTGGTTGCATAAACTATTCTATTGGAGAAAAAAATATTGAATTACTATTAAAAGAAAACAATATTTCTTATATTAAAGAGTTTAAATTTAATGATTTAGGTCTATATAGATTTGATTTTTATTTGCCTGAATATCATAGACTTATTGAATTTGATGGAAAACAACATTTTCAAGAATGTGGAGGTTCTTGGGATAAAAATGATAATTTAAAGCAGCGACAAGAAAGAGATAAAATAAAAAATCAATATGCATTAGATAATAATATTGATTTGATTAGAATTCCATATTGGGAAAGAGATAATATTACAATAGATTATATTTTAGGAAATAAATTTTTAATAAAGGAGAATTGTTAAAAAATGGATACTTCTGATTTAGCAAAAAGAATGAAAGACTATGAAATGAGAAACAGATACTTTTTACAAAAAAGGATTCCTGTTGCTATAAGGGTAGATATGAGAGCTGGGCACACTTTCACAAAAGGGTTTGAGAGACCCTTTGACAAAGTTTTTATGAAAAGTATGCAAGAAACTGCTAAATATATGTGTGAAAATATGGGAAATGCAAAATTTGCATACGTTCAGTCAGATGAGATTACTATTATATTAGTAGATTATGATACATTAGAGACTGATTGTTGGTTTAATTATAGAACTGATAAACTTTGTAGTATTTCTGCTTCAATGGCAACTATGGCTTTTAACAGATTCTTCGCTCAAGAAGTGGATAAATGGGGCGTTGAAACTTTTGGCTGGGAATGGTATAAAGGTGGTACTAATGATCCAGAAGTAGCAAATTCACCAGAATATAAATTATCTGAAATTTATTCTAAAGCAATTGATAAAGGTGCAATGTTTGATGCAAGGTGCTTTAACATTCCAAAAGAAGAGGTAACAAATCTCATTTATTGGCGACAACTTGATGCAACCAGAAATAGTATTCAAATGGTTGGGCAGGCTAATTTTTCACATGATGAGCTTCAAGGTAAAACTTGTGATATGATTCAAGATATGTTAATGACCAAGTATGGTATTAATTGGAATAATTTTACAATTCCATGCAAACGAGGCACAGCATGTATTAAAGTTGGAAAAAAAGTAACTGAAAATATTGAAAGAGTACCGCAGCCTTTTGGAGAAGATAAAGTTACAACCACAATTATTGAAGAAAGACCTATTTGGATTATTGATAGAAATATGCCTATTTTAAAAGGCGAAGACCGCAAATATGTTGATGATTTAATTTATGTAGGAGAAGAATAAATGAGAAGAGGATATAGTATTTCTGAGGAAGATATTGATAGAGTAATGCCTTTTGTAAGAGGTGCAATTCACGAACTTGAAGTAGGTAATACTGGCAATGTCGAACTTAGCCTTTTAAATCTTGGTCCATGCCAGTTTATGGATATTTTCGATAAACTTGGGTATGATAGAGATGATGACTGGGATACAAATGGCTGGGAACAGGATACTTGGTATTACTTTAGTAAAAAAGGCTCCAAAAGACTCAGTATGTACTATTGCGGTTACACTGGAGAGATTAGCTTAGGTATTAATGAGGAGGACGAATAAATGGGTTATGATATAAAAGCAGTTGGAAATTTATTTAATTTTGCGGTAGAGTATTATCCTAAAAAGAAGTTGGCTCATGCTCTGCGAGTTGCCGAATATGCAACCGCAAAGGCTGAAGCTCTCAGATTAGATAAGACCGAGACTTATATGATTGCTTTGGCACATGATTTACTTGAGGATACAGATTGTCCAAAAGAAGAGTTAATGTCTATTCTGGGCGAAGATAATTATAATTCTGTAGTTACTTTAACCCGAGTGCCGCAGGAAACATATGAAAATTATATTCATAGAATCCTTGATGCGAATGATGAATATGCTTTTATTGTAAAACAGGCTGATATGAAAGACCATATGGCACTTACTGATACCTTAACTGAAAAATTGCGAGATAAATATATTCCTGTATTACATTATTTCTTATAAGGAAGGATTTATGTATGAATTTTAATTTGAAAGAAAAAATATTTTTAATTTTTCTTAGTGCATTATTCATATCTTCAATTATTTATTTTTATCCTAAACATGTGGAAAAAATGCAAATTTTTCCGTCCTATGATTGGGGAAGTGAAGATGAAGAGATTTTGGCTTATATTTCCGCAAATACCGATGGAACTGATAGAGATAAACAACAAGCAATTATTGATTGTTTAGATTATGTATGGAATGCGAATCATCATTTTGATATTCCTAAATATGCCTCTGCAAAATATAAATTTTATGTTGAACCAACTCAACATGATTATGAACTTATAAGGTTGGTTAAAAAGGGACAATGGGCAACCGATGATTAAAGGAGAAAGTTTAAATACTTTCTCCTTTTTTGTTTTTTTATAAAAAATATTATATAATATATATAGAAAATTAAAGGAAGGTGAGAAAGTATGGCAAATCTTAACACAATAATTAAAACTGCAAGCGGTATTCAAGAACACTATCTTGAATCTAAACAATATTTTGCAGAAAATAATATTGTAGGTATTTTCCTTCAAGGTAGTCAGAACTATGGTCTCGAAACTGAAGATTCTGATATTGATACAAAACTTATTACCACTCCGACTTTAAATGAAGTCATTTATAATCGTCAGCCTATGTCTACAACTCATTTTAGAGCTAATAAAGAGCATATTGATTTTAAAGATATTAGACTTATGTTTGACACTTTCCGCAAGCAGAATCTAAACTTTATTGAAATTCTTTTTACCAATTATAAAATCATTAATCCGATGTATAAAAAAGAATGGGAGAAACTGGTTGCGGCAAATGAAATTATTGCACATTATAATCCTTATTCCGCAGTAAAGGCTATGTCTGGTATTGCTCTTGGAAAAAAATATGCACTTACAAAAGAAACTGAAGCACATAAAGATGCTTTTGAAAAGTTTTCTTATGACCCAAAACAGCTTTATCAGCTTGTAAGGATTGACGAATATCTTGATAAATATATCGCAGGAGCACCATATAAAGATTGCCTTTGTCCAGCTAATCCGCAATATTTAAAAGATATTAAAACAGGTCTTTACACAAGAGAAGAAGCTATTAAAGTTGCAGATGAGCATATGGCTCATATTGATACAATTTGTGTTCCATATACAAAAGATTCTGAATTTAACTGTGTTAATGAAGAAGCTGAATCTCTTCTTCAAGAAGTTCAAGCAGAGATTGTAAAGAAAAGTCTTGCTTTTGAATTGGAGGTAAGTAAATGATTAAACAATTTTTTATAACAGGAGACACTCATGGTTGTATGGACCGCTTTGAGTGGCTTGAAATAAAAAATCCAGAAGAGACTGGTATTATCATATTGGGAGATGCTGGTGTAAATTTTTATAAGAGTGCGGCAAGACGACATGATATTAAGATGCAACTTGAAAAATATGGCTGTACATTTTATTTAGTAAGGGGAAATCATGAAGCTCGTCCAGAAGATGTTAAAGATATTAAAGAAGTTTGGGATGATGATGTTGCGAATTATGTTTTCATTGAACCCGGTTATCCTCATATCCATTATCTCATGGATGGCTCTAATTACGATTTTCTTGGTCACAATACACTTATTATAGGCGGAGCTTATTCTGTAGATAAGTGGTATAGACTTGAAAATCATTATACTTGGTATCCAAATGAGCAGCTTACAGAAGCAGAAATGCAGGCTATCGAAGTAATGTATGCGGGACAAAGTTTTGATTTTGTTTTTACTCATACTTGTCCATTAAGCTGGGAACCAACCGATTTATTTCTATCTGCAATTGACCAGTCTACCGTAGATAATTCTATGGAAGTTTGGCTTGATTCTTTTAAAGATAAGATTAATTGGGATGTTTGGCTTTTTGGTCACTTCCATGCGGACAGGATGGAACGCCCGCATGTTGAACAATATTTTAAAGCAATCGAAGATTTAGAGGAGATATGGAAAAGATGGAACGACCCAAATTATTCACTTCCTACTTATTTTAGAAAATCTCCTAATTTTGATAAAGGAAAAGCTGAATAAGTTTTTCCTTTATTGATTTTTTATTAAAATTATAATATAATATATATAGAAAGTTAAGGAAAGGAATAAAAAGAAATGATTAAAATTCTTAAACCTGGCGAAAAATATGGTTATCGGTTAAAATGTCCAAAATGTCGTTGCGTATTTATTGCAACAGCAGATGAATGTAGAAATTCTATTTTTTCATATTTTAGATGCCCAGAATGCGGAAGTATTGTTGAAAAGAAACTTTACACTAAAAGAATAAAACTTGACTAAAAGAGAGGATTGATACCTATGAAATATTTTATTGATTTTGAAGCAATGCAGTTTTCTAATTACATTATTTCTGTTGGATGCGTTCGAGAGGACGGAAAAGAATTTTATTCTCTTGTTCATACACCAGAGAATACTAAGAAGAATGTTTCTAAATTTATTACAGATTTAACAGGTATTACTACAGAAATGGTTGAAGCAGCTCCATCTCCAGAAGAAGTATTTAGTCAGTTTTTTGATTTCTGCTTTGAGGATTGCGGCGATGACATTCCAGAATTTTATTGTTATGGAAATTGTGATACAGATTTTATCAAAGCAACCTTCCGCAAAACAAATGACTTTAAAGCAAAAGCAATTCTTGGGTATATGAATACAGATATGAAAGATTTTGCCCCTGCTGTAAAGGTTCATTTTGGTTTAATCAAGCTGATTAATCTTGCTAAAGTATGTGAATACTTTAGAGGAGAAGAAATCGTTCAGACTCATAATTCTCTTGATGATGCAAAAATGCTTAAAGAGGTTTATGAAGGATGTAAGAATGAGAAAGCTTCTGAAGTGAATGCAAATGTCTTTATGGAATATAAAGAAATTACTACAGACCAAATTGAATTAGAAGATACTCGTTTTGATGTTTTCTGTTGCTCTACGAAAGATTTCGCAGAAGATAAAACTAAGAAATTTGAGAATTTAAAAGAAGCAGTTGAGTATATTAAGACATATGACAAGAGTATGAGAAATAACCCAACTGTAAATGTAAATAATGTAGCCAAAAGGATTAAGAAATCCTATAATACAAAGAAGCAGTATAACTTCTATTACTGGAAATTTGAGGTGAAATAAATGATTAAACTTTGGATTGATGATATGCGACCTGCGCCAGATGAATCTTACTTTTGGATTAAAAGCGTTTGGGATGCAAAAATGTTTCTTACCACTCGTGTTAGACCAGAAGGAGATATTCTTGAAGTCGATGAAATTAATTTAGACCATGATTCTGGTGACTATTATCAAAATGGTGGAGACTATATTAAAATTCTTGATTGGCTTGAAGGTTGTCAGAGACTGCGGGGCTGGCATATTTATGCTACTTTTAAGTTTCATAGTATGAACCCTGTTGGTGTTCAGAATATGAAAAGAGTTTGTGAAAAAGCTGGTTGGAGAGTTGAATAATGGACTATTGGAAAAAACAAAGATTAAAAGAAATTGCAAAACATATTGGAATTGTGATGCTTATTGTCGCAGTTTGTATTGGAATTATAGTTGGAATAAGGAAATATTATGACCAATTTTATTTAAAAACTGAAGTAAGGACAGTTGAAGTTATAAATAAAGAAGATGATGTACATCATTCTGTAGTAATGAGTGGAAAAGTCCTTATTCCTGTCACAACTCATTCATATTACTTATATGGTGTAAATGGCGAAAAAATAGATGTGTCTTCTTCTGTATATAATACTATTGAAAGAGGAGATAAAGTGCAAATAGAATGTACTTATATTCATTATAAGAAAGATAATTCCTTGCATAAAATAGAATATGAATATTTAGGAGAATAAAATATATGAGAGTTAAAAATTTTTTTGGACACTTGAAAACAATATGTAAACATAAATATTGGGTAGGTAAATACTGTTTTAAAATTGGTCTTTATAAGCAGGGAATTACGCATGATTTATCTAAATTTTCTCCTGTTGAATTTTGGGAAGGTGTCAAATATTGGCAGGGGACTCGCTCTCCAATAGATGCTTGTAAAGAAGAAAATGGAATGTCTTTAGCTTGGCAGCATCATAAAGGTCGGAATCGACATCACTACGAATACTGGCAGGACAACTTCGATAAAGGCGGCACCGCACTCCAGATGCCAGATAAGTATCTTTTGGAATTACTCTGTGATTATTTAGGTGCGGGACGTGCTTATATGGGAGACGCTTTTACATATCAGGCAGAGTATGAATGGTGGCAGAATAAGATTAAAAATCCTATTGCTATGCACCCTGCAACAAAAGCCTTTATAGATAAGGTATTATATCGTTTAGCATGGAGAGAGCAGCATGATGTAGGATATAAGGCATTTTTGAATAAAAAGAACCTTATTAAAATTTATCACGAATGTTTGAAAGAAACAAACGTTAATTGATTTATTTTTAAAATTTTTATATAATATATTCATAATAAATAAAGGAGATTGATAGGTATGCTGAATGAAAAGAAAGAAAGAGAGCTTGCTTATGTTGTCAAAGTTGACGAGATTCGTCCTATCGAAGGAGCTGACAGAGTAGAAGTAGCTATCGTAAATGGTTGGCATATTATGGTTCGTAAAGACCAGTTTAAGCCAGGCGATTTAGCAATCTATTTTGAGATTGATTCTAAAGTTCCAGCAGAGGAGCCATTTATGTTCCTTGAGCCGAAACACTTTAAAATTAAAACTCAGAAGTATTTTAAAGGCACTGTTATTTCTCAGGGTTTGCTTATGAGCTTTGAGGATTTCGGTTGGAATAGAGATGCTTATAGACTTGGTGATTTCTTAACTCAGAAATTAAAAGTAACTTATGCAGTTGATGAAGATAACGTTCGTAAGGCTGCTTCTGTTGATAAGTATAAAAAGATGGCTCAGCGTCATGGAAAATTATTCTCTCACCAGCCATTTAGATGGTTAATGCGTAGAGATTGGGGTAAAAAGGTTCTGTTTGTATTCTTTGGTAAAGCAAAGGATAAGAAGACCGGATGGCCGGCATGGGTTTCTAAGACAGATGAAGAGCGTGTGCAGAATATGCCTTGGATTCTGGAGAATAAAAATCCATGGGTTGCAACTGAGAAGATTGATGGTACTTCTACTACTTTTACAATGAAAAGAGCTAAAACTCGTTTCTTAAAGAAAGAGAAGTTTGAGTTTTACATCTGTTCTCGTAATGTAGTATTTGATAAACCAGACAAGGCTTGTTTCTATGATACCAATGTGTATACAGAAATGGCTGAGAAATACAATGTTGAAACCGTACTTCAGAAGATTCTAAAGAATCGTCCAGACCTTGAATGGGTGACACTCCAGGGTGAAACTTATGGTCAGGGTATCCAGAAGAGAGAATACTCTCTGAAAGAGCATAACTTTATGGGATTCAACTTCATTACTTCTGCGGAAGGTCGTTGGGATTCTAAGCGGGCAAGCAAATTAATGATGGAATTTGGTATTCCGTGGGTACCAATCGTTGATGAAAACTTTATTCTCCCAGATACAGTTGATGAGCTTCTTACTATCGCTACTGGTGATTCTGTAGTAGATGGTGGAATGCGTGAAGGTCTTGTATTCCGTTCTCAGGATGGTGTTCAGTCCTTTAAGGCTGTTTCCAATGAATTTTTACTTAAATTTCACTCTTAATGGGTGAAATTTAAGTAAGAAAGGAGTAAATAAATGGGAGTTATATATCTTATAATTGCATTACTTGATTTATTGATTTGTCTTCTTTTTGGAGTACAGGCTACAATGGCTACAACAGATTTTCAATTAGGAAGTTCAATCTTTTGTGCAATTTGTTGGGGCGTTTGTTTTATTTTGAATCTGATAGTGTCAATTGATAATTTTAGAGATTAAAGGAGTAAGAAAAATGGCAAAAACCAGAGAAATCGCTTGTATTCATTATGTATGTAACGGAAAATGTGATTTAGGCAAAGAGGCTGACTTCTATGGTCATTGCCAGACTTGCAAAACATATCGTGCTAAACCAGGTGGTAAGCCCGCCAGAACGGATAACCGCAGACAAAAAATTGATAGGATTTTAAGAAAGGAGAAATATTAATGTTCCATTTTAAAATCTTTTATTCAGACCAAAATCCGCAGGAAGTGGAGATTCTTTTTGATAAGAATCTCCAGAAATATCGTTATGTAAATCTTACAAAAGGACATATTTGTAAATGCACTTTTCCATCTGAGTTAGATGCAATTAGAGATTTACGGAAATATCCAAATATTACAGAAATTCTTTTAACGGCATCTCCTAAGAAAAGTGTTGAAGATTTTATTACAACTTTTGAAGAGAGGTTAGGAAAATAATGGTTCTTGAATTACATATTAAAAAAGATGATAAAAACTCCTATCGAAAGCTTTGTATTTCAAAAGATGAAATGTTTAATACCTGGAGATATGTCTTTATTCCTGACCTAAATGAAGATGATTTAGAATGTCATATTGAAAGACAGCAATTTCCAAATGAAACATTAGCAATTAAAGAACTTTTAAATATTCCAGGAATTGTAGGAATAAAAGAATTAGTTACTTTATCATCAACCTATAAAGCTTTTATACCAGTAGAAGATTTTGTAAAAGAATATTATAAAGGAGAAGATTAAAATGACACTTGATACAATTATGAAAGAGATGGTTGCCGCAATGAAAGCTAAAGACAAAGCTCGTAAAGATGTTTTGTCCAGTCTTGTAGACGCTGTTAAGAAAGCAGCTATTGATAAGAATTGCCGCAATAACATTCCAGAAGACATGGTTGACGCAGTAATTCTAAAAGAACAGAAAACTGTACAGGAAATGATTGATACCTGCCCTGCCGCAAGAACTGACCTTCTGGAGTCTTATAAATATAGACTTGAAGTAATTAAAGAGTTTGCTCCAGTTCTCATGACAGAAGATGAAATTCGTACTTTCATTAATGAGGAGTTAATTGAGCTTTCCCAGGTTGTTACTGAGCCTATTGGACCAAAAATGAAAGGTACAGTTATGAAAAATATTATGCCTAAACTTAAAGGTAAGGCAGATGGAAAACTTATCAATAAAGTTCTTACTGAACTTTTAAACCAGTAGGAGGTTAAATATGTTTAATAGTCCCGATGGAACAATGTATAGATTTCATAATAACAAATCTATAAGTCATCCTATCCCTATTTTAAATAGAGAAGAAACTATTGACGAATATCTTGATAATATTAAAGTCAATCTTCTTGATAAACAAAAAACCATTGAATCTTTAAGAAAAAAGATAGATGATTTTGAAAAAGAAGCATATGCGACTCAAGAAATGCAAGATATGAAGAAACAGCGAGATGCGGCACTGGCTGATATGTGGAGAGGCTTTCCAATTACTGAGGGCGAAAATAAAGCTATTAATGATTGGAAAAAGAAACATGACACAGAGGCTCATGGAAATCCGCACGGGTATCATGGCTGTTCTGGTGGTGGATATACATATATGTTTTATCCAACAGGTATAGGCACTTCTGGAGTTTGCAGATGTGATATTTGCCACCGAAGAGCAATGGATGCGGCTTATGCACATGGTTCTTATAATCGAAATGTATATCAGGCTGAAATGAAGGAAAGAGGTGGAAGTTTTGAGTTCCAAGCATTGGGTTAAAAATATTCTCTTTTTTGTTTTATTTATATTAGTTTGTGCGGCAGGTGCTATTTTAGGTAGCAAATTTGATGAACCTAATCATATTTATTTAACAGGCTTTATTTTCGGTGGGTTCGCACAAATTCTTTTAAACTTAATTCAATATTAGCATAATGCCCTATCAAAAAGATAGGGCATTGATTTTTTATAAAAAATATTATATAATATATATATCAAATGAAAGAGAAAGGAAAAAATAAAAATGATTGAATTTGGTGGTTGTGACAAAGGTGATATGGCAGATGCTTTAGAGTCTTTAGCGTATAAAGTTCTTCAGTATCAGAATCCTGGATGGTATGAGATTCCAGAAGATGAAATTGTTGCTTTATTAAAAGATGAAGGACTTTTGGTAGAATCTTATTAAGGAGATGATATTTTTATGAGAGATAAATTAAGAAAAAAGGCTCAGGCAAATCTTAACCATATCGTAAGAAAAATCAATAAAGATATTCAAAAAGACAATTTATGGTTAGGACGTTTTGAAATGCGGCAAATTGATTGTGCTTGGGGAAGATTTTCAGATAATTCTGGAGGAATGTTATATGTAGTATTTAGATGCTATGATAAAAAGACTAAATATTATAAAGATTATCCTTTTGATTTTGTTGCACCAAGAGAAATTGGTATGGCATGGCATCTTTATGATATTATGAATAGATTTATTGTAAATGATGCTGACGTGTGGGGACAAACTCCGAATCCAAGAGATAAGGATTTCGTTGAAGATTTTACAAAACAGCGAATTCCAGATTCTTTAATGCGGCGTCCTTATAATTATTATAAGAAATATGAGGTGTAAAATATGAGTCATGTATATTGTTGTTCTGACCTTCATGGTCAGTATGGTTTATGGGAAATGGTAAAAGATATTGTATATGCGGACAATAGCTTTTGCTATGTTTTAGGTGATTGTGTAGATAGAGGTCCAGCAGGATTTAAGATTTTAAAAGAAGTGCTTGAAGATTCTGAACATTTCTTTTTAATTTGTGGCAATCATGAACAGATGTTTGCAGATTCTATGCGGGCAAAGCACTGCACAAGACTTCATTCTTTTAATGGCGGTCAATCTACTGTTGAAGAGTGGGAAACAGATGGCAGTGATGAAAAATACATTGATATTATTGATAACCTTCCTAAATGGTATCGTTATGATAATAAAAATGGGGAAGTTGTAATTTTATCTCATTCAGGTTTTACACCTGGCCCGCAGTTAGGCTTTCCAGAGTTTGAAGATGACTTCATTTGGAATCGAGAACATTTTGATGATGAGTGGGATGAAGAAGGCGGAATGGATAATGTAATTATTATTCATGGACATACTCCTGTTCCTCTTTTAAATCATTATTGTTATGAATATATGTGTGAAATGAGCGGGAAGAAAGCTTCTCCTGGAGCATATTTCTATTGTAAAGATTCCACTGGAAAAGCTCATAAAATTGATATTGATGGTGGATGTTTCTTTACAGGGAGTTTGCCATTAATTGATTTGGACACTTGGGAACAGAATGTATTATTTGACGCAAATAGCGTTTTTGAGGATTAATAAAATGACAAGATGTAATGAATGTGTAGCACCAGAAAGTCTTTGTATTAAATGCAGAGAGAATCCTATATACGCGGAGATACCGCAGTATTCTCAGTTTCGGGCATACAATCCGGTATGCCCAAGAGGATATACAGATTGTGTAAGTGATCCAGCTTATATTAAACACTATCATCCAGAATGGTATCAGACTTTATACGGAAATTTAACTCCAGTTCAGGCTCTTGAAGTTACTAATGGATGTATGGACTCTGTAAGAAAAGACCCTGATGAGCATTATTATTGTTATGATGATGAGGATAAGTAATATGTAAATTGATAAATTTAAAAAAATATATTATAATATATATAGAAAGTTAAAGAAATGATAAAAAATGGATACGCTTTCGGTATTGATGATCCAAGTTTTTCAAAAGTTTTAGATGAAACTCTAAAGGATATAAGTGATGTAATTGACCGTTGGGTCATTGCAAGAGACACAGAAAAAGAGCAAAAAGAAAGGAAAGAAGAGAATATGTTTGATTTTGGTAATATGTTTAATGGAATGTTTAAACCAGTAGCAAAGGGTTATTGCAAAATGGGGGCTAATGGCAAGATTGCTATTAAAGTTCAGAATGGCTACAAAACATTCAATGTTAAGACAATGAAACTTACAAACTGCGATAATTTCGCATTTGATATGGATGGAGCTTTTTGGGTAGTACCTACATTCAAAGTTGCAGTTGGTGATATTATTCTTGTGAATAACGAGCCAAGAGCCGTAATCGAGGTTGGTAAAAATTCCATTAAGACTTTCAGTTACAAAGATTCTACTATTCAGGAGACAATCCCAGAGCATCATGTCTTCATGGGAAAAACATACTGCTATGGCAAGATTTTCAGTCCATTTATGAATATGACTAAGGACAATGGTTCTATGTCTTCTATGATGAGTATGATGATGATGAGTCAGATGTTTAATGGAAATAACACAGGCAGCTCTATGAACATGGGCGGCATGAATCCTATGATGTTTATGATGATGGGAAATGGCGGAAACATGTTTGAGAATATGTTTGATGGAGCCTTTGATTTTGGTGATGCTCCGGTAATTAGCACAGATGATGATGAGGAGGACGAAGACTAATGGGTGGAGGAAGTTGGACAACTAAAGCATTTAGTGATTATACATCTCGTTCAAGGGGAGTTTCCCTTGACGAGTTTGATACAATGTCTTTTTCAGCACAGGAGTTTTATACATCTCGTAAGCTTGATGCAGCCTTAAATCCAAAAGGAGTAATGCGTGAATGCTGCGATTCTGATGAACATCCGCATACAGTTCCAGTTATTTTGGCACTTGATGTAACTGGTTCTATGGGCGGCGCCGCAGTTCAGGTTGCTAAGAAACTTAATGAGATTATGACTGATATTTATGCAGATAATTCCATTAAGGATGTTGAGTTTTGTGTAATGGGAATTGGCGACCTTGCATACGACAGAGCACCAATTCAGATGTCTCAGTTTGAATCTGACATTAGAATTGCGGAGCAGCTTGATAAAATGTACTTTGAAGGTGGTGGCGGTGGTAATAGTTTTGAATCCTATACAGCTGCTTGGTACATGGGACTGAATCATTGTAAACTTGACTGCTGGGATAGAGGTCAGAAAGGCATTATCATCACAATGGGAGATGAAAAGCCTAATCCTTATTTACCAAAATGGGGCTTAGTTGATTGTACAGGAGATTCTCTTCAGGGCGATGTTGAAACAGAAGATTTAAAGAAAGAAGTTTTTGATAAATTTGATGTTTACCATATTTCCATTGATGACAAAGAAAGCTCTTATCAATGGCTGTGCAACAGACATCCAGACTTAGACGAGTCTTGGAAAGAACTCGTAGGAAACGATCATTACTTTGTATCTGGCTTAAATGGTCTTGCAAAGATTATTACAGACATTGTAATTAGTCATGGAGATGAAACAGAAACTGCTTTTGAAACTGGTCCAGTTAAGATTGACATTAATGATAATGATACAGCTTCTTCTGAAGTTAGTTGGGACATTTAAAATATAAGAGGAGGGCAATAGCCCTCCTTTGATTTTTTATTAAAAATATAATATAATATATATAGAAAGTTAAGGAAGGTGTTTTTTATGAGAGTTTATATTTATGCGACTGAAGGTACTTATCAAGGATTACATGGCATTTATAATTGTCAAGTTGTAGATGTAAATGACATTGAAGAAGCAAATGATTATGGTTATGAAATGGCTTATAATGTTGCTGAATCTTTTGGATTAAATGATGAAGATGAAACTGTTGAGCAAGAATATAATTGGATTATTTATTCTATTAAAGATTCTGTTAAAAAGACAACTGATGAACTTGATGTAATTTGTGCAAGAATGGGTTTTGAAACTTTTGTAGACAAATACTGCGATGAAAGGTTAGATTAAGATGAAAGAAAGTAAAATTGTTATTGGAGCAAATTTTGGAGATGAAGGAAAAGGTCTTGTAACAAATCATTTTTGTGAAGATGCTCTTAACCGAGGTTTAAAGCCAGTAGTAATCTTTCATAATGGAACTGCTCAACGTGGTCATACGGTTGATTATACAACAAAATTGCGGCATGTATATCATCATTTTGGAAGCGGAACTGCAAAAGGAGTACCAACCTTTTTCGCAAAAACCTTTTTTATTCATCCTATGACTTACACAAAAGAATATTATGAATTACTTGAACAACATTTATTTCCTTTAAAATTAAAAGGATATGTCGATCCAGAAGCAAAAGTAATTACTCCTTTTGATATGCTTATTGACCATGTTACAGAAAATTGGATTGCGATGCAGCATGATGAAAGAGAATTTGGTTCTTGCGGTTTTGGCTCTTGGTGTGCCATTGAGGACAGATATGGCGATCCTACAATGAAAACCCATTTTACGGTTGCTGATTTCGCAAGCTGGACAGAAGAAGAATATCTTTTTCACATGGAAGAAATCTGGAAAGATTGTCTTGTAATTCTTTTTAAACGTGGAGTGCGGCTTGATAAAATTGAGGCTTATAAAGAATATTTTGATAAATATTCTATTAGGAGACAATCTTTAGTTTGTAATTTTAGAAGCGATTTATTATTTTTCCTTGAGAGAAATGAAATTATCACTTTTGATAATCTTTATAATAAGTTTGATAGTTTTATCTTTGAAAATGGTCAGGGATTAGGACTTGATTTTTATTATGATGATATTTGGCATACCACTTCCCGCACAGGGGTTACTTATCCTTTTGAAATTCTTGGTGATAAAAAGGATATTTCAGTAGATGCTTGTTATATAACAAGGTCATATGTAACTCGGCATGGTGTTGGTCCAATGGAACAAGAAGCTAAAAAGGAAGAAATTAACACAGAGATGTTTGATAAAACAAATGTGCATAATGATTTCCAGGGCGGATTAAGATATGGCGTAATGAAAAAGAGTGATGTAATTACTCGAATTGATAATGATTTTGAGAAAGTTAAGTTTGATACAAGATTTTCTAAAAAAATTATTGTTACACATTGTAATGAATATGCTCCTCAAATTGAAGGAGATTATTACAGTGATAATCCTTTTGGAATTATTCAAAGGAGATAAGATATGAAGAAAATGAAAGATGTTACATTTGAAGAATTTTCTGATTGGGCTAATATGCGGGCTTGTGATGGATGTTGGTCTATGACAATGGCAATGGTTAGTATAGATGTTATATCAGAAGTAATGAAAGTAAAACCTCTTTTTTATCGTAAAAAGAAAAGAGAAGAGGCTTGGGAAAGAATTAAACAGGAAACTTTTAACTTAGACGCAGAAATTGATATTTAATTGATATTTTATAAAAAATATTATATAATATATATAGAAAGTTAAGGAAAGGATTTTTAAAAAGTCCTTTCCAAGACTAAATAAATTATCTTAATTGATAATTTATAAAAAATATTATATAATATATATGTAATAAATAATTAAAAGGAATTGATACTAATGGGACGAAGAAATGGAAAAATGATAATCAATGATTTCTATTGTATGAATTGTGGTCATAAAAATATGAGTTTACCACGTCGCAATAGTCATCAGCATGGTAGATTTCATAGAAAGAAAATGTACTGTGTATTTTGTAAACAAGAAGTAAATCATATTGAATGTAAATCATATGAAGATGTTCTTGAGTTTAAAGAAAATTTTGAAAATGGGGTGTATAAAGATGAAGCACAAGATTCTCTTTCTTATGTGCGGACCTGCAGGATCGGGCAAGACGACTTACGTCAAGAAGGAAATGGCACAGGCAACAACTTACAAGTGTGTACATGTGTCAAGAGATGAAGTTAGAGCAGAGTTCTTAAATGAAGATGATAAAAACATTTTCAAATATGAGGATGATGTATTCGATGAATTTTGTAATCGAATTAAAAATGCTCTGAATGAAGCTGAAGAAGATACTGCCGTTTTTGCTGATGCAACTCATTTGAGTGAAAAAGCAAGAAATCGAGTTCTTGATAGACTTGATTTAGACGGAGTAGATATTATTCCTGTTGTATTTAATTTACCACTCACTCAGATTCTTGCTCAGAATGAGAATCGTAAAGGTATGGGACGTGCTTATGTTCCAAGAGGAACAATCAGAAGAATGTTTTATACTTTTGAAAAACCGACTTACAATGAAAAATATACCTACAAACATATTTTGATTGTAGGTGATGCAGATAAGGAGTATGTAGAATGATTTATATAACATCAGACCTGCATTTTGGTCATGATAAAGGGTTCATTTATGAACCAAGAGGATTTCCGAATATCAATGACCATGATGAAGAGATTATTAAAAAATGGAATGAGCTGGTGCGGCCGGAAGATGAAGTGTATATCTTAGGTGATTTAATGCTGAAAGATAATGAACACGGACTCGAATGTTTAAAACGGCTGAATGGTAAAAAGTATTTTATCATTGGAAACCATGATACAAATACAAGAGTTAGTCTTTATAAAGAAAATGGTCTTGAATGTCTTGGATATTCGACAGTTTTAAAATATAGAAAATATAATTTCTATATGAGTCATTATCCAACAATGACTGGTAATGTTGATGACTCAGGATTACATCATATGACTTTAAATTTATTTGGTCATACTCATCAACAAGTTAATTTTTATGAAGATAATTTCTTTATGTATCATGTAGGAATTGATTCTCATAACTGTTATCCAGTTTCACTTGATACAGTTATTGAAGATATAAAAAATAAATATGAGGAGTGTAAAAATATGCTATGAGCCATTTAATTGGGTATAAGAGCTATGACGGCTCTACAAAAGAATCCCAAATTTTACGAGATTTAAACAGTTTTGCTTATGACCCGCAAGAATCAAGTGGGTATCATGGAAATTTAACTTTTCATAAAAATGCAGTCTATAAAGATAGAAATGAAGCTGTTCAAAGGCTTAAAGATTTGGTAAAGGAATCATATGATGACCATGCTGTTCTTTATACAGAAAATGATAAAGAATACTGGTTAGTAAAATATGAATATCATTGTTGAACCTTGAAAATTAAATAAATTATTATATGAGAAAAAGGAGTTAAGTACATGAATATTTTAAGTTCAATTCTTCCATTTATCCCTGTAGTTATTCTTGCGGTGGTGTTGATTGCGATTCTCGCAACAGGATATGTAAAGTCCTCACCAGATGTAGCTTATATCATCTCTGGTCCGCACAAGAAACCTCGAATCTTGATTGGTAAATCCGGTATTAAGATTCCTTTCTTTGAGAAACTTGATAAATTGTCTCTTGGTGCGATTCAGATTGATGTAAAAACTCGTACCGCTGTTCCAACAGCAGAATATATCAACGTAAAAGTTGATTCTACTGTTTCTGTACAGGTTGGAAGAACTGATGAAATGATTGCACTTGCGGCTCAGAACTTCTTGAATGTTAAACGTGAAGTAATTGCAGAAAGAATCAATGACCTTTTGGAAGGTAATATTCGTGAAATCGTTGGTCAGATGAAACTGACTGAGATGGTATCTGATAGAAAAGCGTTTAGCGAGAAAGTCCAGCAGAATGTAGTTCCTGATCTTGCCAGATTCGGACTTGAGCTTGTTTCCTTTAATGTTCAGAACTTTTCTGATGAGGGTGGCGTTATTGATAACTTAGGTATTGATAACGTTGAGCAGATTAGAAAGAATGCGGCAATCGCTAAATCTGATGCACAGAGAGAAATCGCTGTTGCTGAGGCAGCTAACGCAAAGAAATCTAATGATGCTAAGGTTCAGGCAGCTGAGGAAATCGCAGTTCGTAACAACGAGTTCGAGATGAAACAGGCAGACCTCAAGAAAACTGCTGATACTGCAAAGGCTCAGGCTAATGCGGCACAGGCAATTGAGGAAGAGAAACAGCGTCAGTTAAAAGACGTTGCTGCTACTGAAGCAGATATTGCTCGTCAGGAAAAGCAGATTGAACTGAAAGAAAGAGAAGTTGCTATTAAAGAGCGTGCTCTGGAAGCTGAAGTTAAGAAAACTGCTGAAGCTGAGAAGTATGCAGCACAGCAGAGAGCAGATGCTAAGCTGTATGAAACTCAGAAGAAATCTGAGGCTGAGTTGTTCGAGAGAACAAAACAGGCAGAAGCTGCTCTTGCAGAAGCACAGAGAGATGCAGATGCTAAGAAAGCTCTTGCAGAAGCCGTAAAGGCACAGGGTGAAGCTGATGCAGCTGCAGCCCAGGCAAAAGGTGAAGCAGAAGCTGCTGCTATTAGAGCTAAACTTGAAGCTGAGGCTGAAGGTCTTCAGAAGAAAGCAGAGGCTATGAAACAGTATGGTGAAGCTGCTAAACAGGATATGCAGTTACAGGCACTTAAAGTATACTTCGAGCAGTTGCCGGCAATCGCTGAAGCTGTTGGTAAGGGATACACGAATGTTGATAAGATTATGATGTTCGGTGGAGACACCTCTAAGCTTGCTGGCGACATCATGACCAATGTAACTCAGGTATCTGAAGGACTGAGCGAATCTCTTGGAATCGACCTGAAGACTCTTCTGGCTGGTTTCATGGGTGGTAACTTAGCCGCAAATAAAGGCGTAACTATTAACGCTGATACAGTTGTTGCTCCGACTGAAGAGTAATTAACTGGGAGGGGCTTTTAAGCCCCTCTTTTTTTTATAGAAAGGATTAAGTATGGAAATTATTTATTTTGAAGTTAATGACTGGAGTCCAGGAAGAGATTGTCCAGATTGTGAACCATTTGATACTTGGTTAGATGTTGATAATTTAACTTTTAGAAATGAACAATGGTTAATTGAAAATAAAATTATTGTGGTTGAAACAATAATTGATATGTCTTTAAATTATTGCGTTACAGCTCCAAAAGAATGGGTTGAGAAAAACTGCCCTTGTATTTTAAATTCTAAGTTTATTAGAGAACCAGATGAAAATAATGAAATATTTGGAAGATTCGGTTGCCCATTTAAAACTTATACTGAAGAAAATATTGGATATTGGTTTGCGGGCTGGGATGAATTCGGGAAATGGAATCCTAAGCGACGAGATGAAATAGAGTCTTAAAAGACTCTATTTTTTTTGTGCCAGAAAATTCGGGCTCGTAGGTGCCCTCAGCGGTCGTTGCCGCTTAAAAATCGCACCCACCAATTTTTTTTAGCAAAATGTCCCCTTTTTGATTTTCCCTTATTTTTGTGATATAATGTTTTTATATAATATAAGGAGGACTTGATATGAAACAAGAACCTAAGTTCTACTGGGATGATACTACTAAAACTGCAACTTGCATTTTAGCAGATGGAAATAATATATTTACAGGTATTGCCAGCGTACATCCGGATGATATGGATATGGCTAACGAAAAAACTGGCTATCAAATCGCTTTATGGCGAGCAGAAATTAAATATTATACTCATATTCGTGATAATGAGTTAAAGCCAGCTCTTAAAGCATTAAAAAAAGTATTGGATGAAATGAAATATAGTAAAAAGTTTAATCCAAAATCTTACGAAAATAGGTCTTTACAAAGAAACTTCTATCAAATAGAATCTGACTTAGATACAGTTCGTTTTTTGTTAGATAACACTAAGCAAAATCTTAAACAGTACATTTCTGAAAAAGAAAAATTTTATCAAAGAATTAGAGCCAATAGAACAAAGAAAGACAATGTAGGACAAAAACCTTCAATTTAATCTCTCTATTTTCAATTATATATAAGGAGTTAAAAAGGAGGAACGAATGATTCAAAACTTAATATTTTTTATTTTAGGAATAATTTTTATTGAATTAATAATTCCTGTAATAGAGGCTCTAACAATAGTAATTGTCACAGCTTTAGAAGTAGCTAAAGGTAAACTAAATATGACAATTTCTAATTATAATATACAAATCCAAAAGATGGCAGAAGAACTTGAGCCAGAAAACACACACGCCATTGGATTTGTAGTACAAAATAATGAACCAGAGGAAGAAGAGGAAGACGAATGAAATTTTATGACACATGTGCATTATTAGATAACTTTGAAACTATGCCAGAAGAGAAGTTCATCATATCTTCTATTACATTAGCGGAACTTGAGAAGATTAAAACATCAACTTCTAAAGATTCTGAAGTTAAATATACTGCAAGAAAAATCTTATCTTTTTTAAATGCAAATTCCACAAAATATGAAGTTGTATTATATAAAACATTTTTTACCTATCCTTTTACTGAAAAAGGATTTGAAGTAAATAATGATATTAAAATTTTAGCAACTGCATATTTTTATTTTAATAATTTAAAAATAAGTGAAAGAGAAGACTTTTTCTTTGTAACGAATGATTTAACTTTAAAAGTTACAGCTACCGCATTTTTACCAGTGCAATGTATTATGTCTATGTATCCTCCAAAAGATGAATATAGTGGATATAAAGAAATTGTGATGGATGATGAAATGATGTCTGATTTTTATTCTAATCCTACTGAAAACATTTATAATTTAAAAGTAAATGAATATATTATTGTAAAAAATAAAGATGGTAAACCAGTCGATTCTGCGGTATGGACAGGTTCTGAATATCGCCATACTCAATTTAGAAGTTTTAATTCTAAATGGTTTGGTGAAGTTAAACCACTTAAAGGAGATATTTATCAGACACTTGTTGCAGATAGTTTTACAAATAATAAAATAACTTTGGTAAAAGGACCTGCGGGCTCAGGTAAAACGTATCTATCTCTTGGATATCTAATGAGCCAATTAGAACGTGGTAAAATTGATAGAATCATCATCTTCTGTAATACAGTTGCTACAAAGAATTCTGCTAAATTAGGATATTTACCAGGAACTAAAGATGAAAAACTTTTAGATTCACAAATTGGAAATGTTCTTGCAAGTAAAATAGGTAGCCGAATTGAATTAGAAAGATTAATGGATGAAGAGCAAATTGTTTTACTTCCATTTTCTGATATTAGAGGTTATGATACCACTGGAATGAATGCTGGGATATATATTTCAGAAGCTCAAAACCTTGATATCACTCTTATGAAACTTGCCTTACAAAGAATCGGTGAAGATAGTATATGTATTATAGATGGAGATGACAAAACACAGGTTGATGATATCGCATTTGCCGGAGATAATAATGGTATGAGACGAGTATCAAAAGTTTATCGAGGCGAAGATATATATGGTGAAATTGAATTAAAAATGATTCATCGTTCTAAAATTGCTAAAATTGCAGAAAGATTATAATATAAAACCAGAAGAGGTTAATATCTCTTCTGGTTTTTTTATTTATAATGGAAACACGTAAAACCTTTGAAGAAGATATTTTGGAAGAGGAGGTTTATACAAATAATGGCTTCAATCGAAAAAAATATTTGGGATTATTTAATTAAAGAAATTAATAACCCATATGGTGTTGCCGGATTAATGGGTAACATCTATGCCGAATCTGGTATGATTCCAAATAGAGTAGAAGTTTTATGCTTAAATAGATTAAAAGAACATGGTCAAGTATGGAATGATTCTACTTATACTGCGGCAGTTGATAATGGAAAAATTTCAAGAGAAACTTTTTTACATCCACTCCCTAATAAGCAGTATGGATATGGACTTTGCCAATGGACAAGTCCAGGCCGCAAAGCAGGATTATATGATTTAGCAAAAATGAAACAAGCTTCTATTGGCAATGAATTAATTCAATTGCAATGGCTTATGACTGAATTAAAAAATAATTACTCTACAGTTTTATCAACTTTAAAAAATGCAACAAGTGTAAGACAAGCTTCTGATATTGTATTAACTCGTTTTGAATGTCCTGCTAATACAGGTGAAACTGTTAAAGCGACAAGAGCTAAATATGGTCAGAAGTATTATGATGCATATGCATCTAATAAAGGAGGAAACTCAATCGTGGCAAATTATGATAAATATATCAATTCTTCAGTAGTTCACTATATTTCTAATTCTGGTTCAGATGAAAATGGTGGATACCATGGAGGAAGAGCTGGTGACCAAACTGGTAGAGAATGGTATTTACGTTCATGGTATAATAGACCATGGAATTGTGTATTAAGATATGAAAAAGACCCAAGAGTTGGTCAAAAAATGGCTGAATTAAGCTGTGCGGCAGCTCTTAATGATTTAGTTGGTTATGACCAATATGAAAGAGACACTTATTGGGTTCATTTAAAAGCATCTAATTATGACCCTGCACAAATTACTATCGCATGCGAAGCAGACTGTTCCGCAGGAGTAATTGCTAATATTCGAGCTGTTGGATATTTACTTGGCATTCCAGCTTTACAGAATATTCGTGCAACTTATACAGGTGATATGAGAGCTGCTTTTAGAGCTGCTGGATTCACTGTATTAACCGCAGATAAATATCTTTCTGGATATGATTATTTGCTTCCTGGAGACGTTTTACTTAATGATGCTCATCATACAGCGACAAATATTACAAGAGGACGTTTAGCAGCTAATTCTAACTCACCACAACCAAGCCCAGCTCCAGCAAAAACTAATACAACTTATGTTGGAAAAGGTATTGGTACTGCAACTGCAAAAACTGAAATGAATATTAGAAGTAATTCTAATACAAATAGTTCTTCTTATGGAACTATCTCCAAAGGAACTAAAGTAGAAGTATTAGAAAATTTATCTAATGGATGGTATAAAATTGTATGGCCAGGTGCTTCATGCGGTTATGCTTATACTTCTAATTCTACTAAAACTTATTATTCATATGTAGCTAAAAAAACTCCAACAACTACTAAACCATCTACTCCTAAACCAACCAAGAGTAAAAATGTAACTGCAAAAGAGAGCGCAACTGGTTTCAATAAATCTCTCGCAGGCACATATCGTACAACAGCTGATTTAAATATCCGCCATGGAGCAGGCACATCTAAAACTCTTATGGTTACAATTCCAAAAGGAACAAAAGTAGCCAATTATGGATATTATTCAGTTAGTAATGGTTGCAGATGGTTGTATGTTCAATTCACATATAAGAACGTAACTTATACAGGATTTGCTTCAAGCACATATTTACGTAAATAATTATGACTAAAGAAGAGCGTGAAATAACTATCAAAGAACATCGTTGGCAAAGAGAAAAAGAAGTTCTTGAAAGAAAGTATAAATTAAAACAAGATAAAAAAGAATTTAAAAAACAATTTCTTCCTAAAATATCTACTTCAAAACTCCTTATTCTTTTCTTGTTTATAAATTGTACAATTATAGAGCTTTTTACAGGCTTTGTAACTTTAAAAAGTCTTGATTTAACAACTCTTACAATGATGAATCCAGACTTTACTCCATTAGTCGCATTAATAGGTGCGGTCGTGAGTGAGGTCGTAGGATATGCGGTCTATGCACTGAAGTCCGCAAAAGAGAATACCGCAGGTGGTATTACGTATGAAACAGCAATGCGTCAAATCGACGAAGATAAAGCTAAAGGATAATTAATTTTTTAACCCTAAAAGAGAAGATTTTCTCTTTTAGGGTATTTTTTTTTGACCGTAACTAAAATTTTAAGAATTGATTTTATTATTTTTTTATGTTATAATATATGTATGATAAGAAAAAATGATGATTTTAAAGTTGAAAGGAGATTTATATGTCTGAGAATTATGGTGTAAAAGACATAAAAACTTTGGAAGGTATTGAAGCGATTCGATTACGTCCAGGTATGTATATCGGCTCAATCGGACCAGATGGAGTTAGACATATCACTCTTGAAATTATTTCCAATGTAATTGATGAATATTTGAATGGATATTGTACAAAGTGTAATATTGAAGTAACAGAAGATGACATGGTAAAAGTAATGGACGATGGACGTGGAGTTCCTTTTGGAAAAGCTGCGGACGGTTCAGAAACTCTTGAGAATATTTTCACTAAACTTCATACAGGAGCTAAGTTTGATAGTTCTGGTAAAACTGGATATAATACATCTGGTGGTATGAATGGTGTTGGTGCAAAAGCAACAAATGCATTGTCTGATAAATTTATTGTTTCTTCCAAGAGAGATGGTAAAATAGCGACAATGACATTTGAAAAAGGTGAAAGAAAAGATTTTAAAGTTGAAAAGTATGCGGGACAGGACACTGGAACAACTATTACTTTTCATCCAGACGTAGAGATTTTTAAAGAAGGAATCTCACTTGATTATGATAATTTAAAAAGACAGGTTCAGGAATTAGCATATCTTTCTCCTGGATTAACTTTTACATTAAAATATAAAGATAAGGCTGAAGATGTAATTGTTTCTCAAAATGGTATTCTGGATTATATTCAAGATTTGAATAAAAAGAAAAATACTATTACATCTGTTTTTTATGCTGAGGCTTCCGAAGATAGAATCGGCGTAAAATTAGCAATGTTGTATAACGATAGTTATACTGATACTTATAAGTTATATACAAACTCTATTCCAAATACAGCTGGAACTCATCTTACTGGATTTAGAACAGCGTTAACTTCTGCAATTAATAATTACGCAAGAGAAAATAAACTTCTTAAAGAGAAGGATTCTAATATTGTAGGAGATGAGCTAAAAGAAGGTCTTGTATTAGTTCTTTCTTTCGTGATGCCAGACCCAGTCTTTTCTGGTCAGACAAAAGAAAAACTTGATTCAAGTGAAGGACGTACAATAGTCCAGAAGCTGGTATCAAAAGAGATTGCAATTTGGCTTGATAGTCATCCTAATGATGCAAAAGCAATTATCAATAAGGCTTTATTAGCACGTGCCGCAAGAGAAAAAGCTAAAAAAGCTAAAGAGACAGTTCGTAAAGCAGATGTTAAGAAGAGAGCTGTAATGCCTGGTACATTAGCAGATGCAAGTTCTCGAAATAGAGCTTCTTGTGAAGTATTTATTGTAGAGGGAAAATCTGCGGCCGGTTCAACAAAAGAAGCCAGAGATAGGGCTACCCAGGCTGTGTTCCCGGTGAGAGGAAAAATTCTTAATGTTTTAAAGGCAGACCTTGCTAAAGCATTAAAGAATGCAGAAATTGATGGTATGATTACTGCTTTTGGTCTTGAGATTAAAGATGGAAAAGTAATCGTAAATAAGGACAAATTACGTTATGGTAAAATTGTCATTACAGCCGATGCGGATGTTGATGGTAGCCATATTAGAGCATTGTTCTTAACCTTCATTTGGAAATTTGCTCCGCAATTAATTGAAGATGGATATATCTATGCGGCAGTTCCTCCACTTTATAAAGTAACTCAGGGAACTAAGATTACTTATTTAAAAGATGATGCGGCTCTTGAAGAGTTTAGAAAGACAGCTAAAAAATCTTTTGAACTGGGTCGTATGAAAGGGTAAGAGATAGTCTGGCCCTTATCCACTTTTCCTCTAATCAGAGGGGTTATTATCTAAGATAATAGCTAACGAGGTAGTCTTCAAAATATTTTGGGTATTTCAGGAAATCCTGAAATGGATAAAATCTAAATATTATTGAAGATAATCTCGTGGGAAAAAACTATAAGAGATTATCTTACATTTTATTATGTGAGGTATTCAATATGATAGGAATTTATAAGATAACAAATAAAATTAATGGAGATGCTTATATCGGACAAAGCACTCAGATAGAAGAAAGATTTATAGAACATAAAAATCCTACAAATTGGGCAAGAGAATCTAATAAAAATCTTTATAAAGCATTTATTCAATTTGGATTACAGAGTTTTGATTTTACAATTTTAGAAGAATGTAAAAAAGAAGAATTGAATGATAGAGAACAATATTGGATTGGATATTATAATACATATCCTAATCAATATAATATGACTCCAGGAGGACAGTTTAATTCTGGTGAATGTCATCCAGGTCATAAATTGACTGAAAAGGATGTGATTGATATTAGAACAAGATATAAGAATCATGAAAGAAAAAAAGACGTTTATTTATTATATGCTCATTTGATTGGAGAATCTGGTTTTCATAAAATTTGGAATGGCTCAACTTGGAAAACCATAATGCCAGAAGTTTATACACAAGAAAATAAAGATTTTCATTCTCATAATACTTCAAATGTAGGTTCTAAAAATGGAAGGTCTAAATTAACAGAAGAAGATGTTAGGAATATCCGTTTAAGAAAGAAAAATGGAGAACAATTATCTTCTGTATATAATGATTATTCTAATAAATTAACTTATAAATCTTTTGAAAATGTTTGGTCTTATAGAAACTGGAAAAAAATTATAGTTTAAACCTGTATCGACTATTCCCTTTGTCGGGAAGTAGAAATACTATTGATACGTATTTCAAAAAGGTGGACATGATGAAGGCAGTTAATACGTTAGCCAGAGTGAAGAAATAGTCAGTACCAATGGTGACATTGGAGCAATACGTAGGTGAGATGGACCCATCCGAAATGGCTGAAACAGTTATGAATCCAGAGACCAGAACTCTTAAACAGATTTGTATGGAAGATGCAGAAGAAGCTGCTAAAACTTTCATGGGATTAATGGGTGAGTCAGTTGTTTATAGAAAGAAATTTATCGAAGAAAATGCGTGGAGAGCAAATATTGACGTATAATGATGCAATGTATCTGGCCGTTGGAGTTGAAGACGGCTGGATACATGTAACTCCAAAAGTATGGAAAGATTATTTAAAGGCTAAAGAGGTTATTAAATGGAAGCAAAAATATTTGAATTTGTACCAGAAGAGTCAGAACACTTTGAATCCCAATTTTTAAGATGGTATGATGCGGGCAAACCTAAAAATAATTTTAGTGACGCTTATGATTATGATACAATAACTCAGTTTTTAGTTTGGGAATATTCTTTATCAGAAGAATCATATGGCGAACCTCGCAGATGGAATCAAATAGTAAGTGGTATTGCTTGTATTAATGGAAGATATTTTTCTGTCTGTTGGGACAGAGGTCTTACTGAAATGCAAGAAGATTATTATGATTTTGATAATGATATTGTCGAAGTTGAAAAACGTACAGTTTTAAAAGAGGTAACAGAATGGAAGAAAAAAAGATAATCGAATTAGCTGGAGATTTTTCTCAAAAGCCAGATATGGTTGCTATTACTAAAATAACTCCTATAAAAGATGGAGATAAAGTGGTTCTACATTTTGATGTAGAAAAATATGATTTAGATATAGATACTGTTGCTGAACAATTTAAGCTGTGGCAGCAATGTTTTCCGCATAATGATGTAATTGGAGATTTATGTAATACAGGTATTGAAGTAAAGGAGTAAATATGATATTTTATACAGACGGCTCTGCCAGTCCAAATCCAGGTCCAGGAGGCTTTGGAGTTGTTCAAGTTGATACAGAAGGTAATATTTTAAGTACATATTCCAGTAGACAAGATAATACAACTAACAATGAACAGGAAATGAAAGCTATTCTTTATGCGGCCTGTCAAGGAGTGTTGGCTAAAGAAGATGTATTAATTTACTCTGATTCTGCATATGCAATTAATACATTTTCAAACTGGATGTATAATTGGGAAAAGAATGGATGGATTAAAGGAGACGGAAAAGTGCCTGAGAATTTAGAAATTGTGCAGGCTTTTTTTGAAGTATCTAAAATGATTGAAATTACTTTTGTAAAAGTAAAAGGACATTCTAGAAATCCATTTAATGAGCTTGCTGATAATCTTGCAACAGGCAAGATTAAACCTGGTAACTATTTGACAATTTAATTTTTTTATGATAATATATTATATATGGATAAGAATAAAGAACAATTAAGAAAACAATTATTACAATTTGTTAAATCAGTTGAAGAACCTATAACAAAAGAAGAATATGATAAATATATGGAAGAATATCATAAGCAAGATCCTCTTTTACAAACAGGTTCTGGTTATTTATATGTTCCATCAGAAGATGTTGTTGTTAGTGCTGATTCAATTTATAATTTTATAGAAAGAGTTATAGATGAAAGTATGATGGATGTAAAAATGCAATATTATAAAGAATTATTTGATAAGGGAGAGTTTTAATGAGTGAGAATATTATTCAAGTAAATATTAAGGATGAAATTGAACAGAGTTTACTTGATTATGGAATGAGTATCATTTCAGATCGAGCTTTGCCTTCAGCAGAAGATGGATTAAAACCTGTTAATAGACGTATTTTATATGATATGTTTGATAAAGGTTTTATGAATAACAAAAAATTTGTAAAGTGTGCTCAGCCAGTCGGAGATACAATGGGTAGATTTCATCCACATGGTGATAGTTCTATCTATGGTGCATTAGTATGGATGTCTCAAGAGTGGAATATGCGTTATCCACTTATTTCTTGGCATGGAAATAATGGTAGCCGAGATGGTGATGAGCCAGCAGCATATAGATATACAGAGTGTAAACTTTCCAAATTAGGAGAAGAAATGCTCGCAGATATTAAAAAGAATACAGTAGATTGGATGAATGCTTATACAGATGAAGAGCAGGAGCCAATTTATTTACCTGGCCGCATTCCAAACCTTATTGTAAATGGTACTTCTGGAATTGCATGGGCAATGGCTTGTTCATTTGCCCCACATAATTTATCAGAAGTTATGGATGCAGCTATTCATCTTTTGGAAAATCCAGAATGCGATATTCGAGAACTTTTAAATTATATTAAAGGTCCAGATTTTCCAACAGGTGGATTACTTATTAATAAAGATGAACTTGAAACAGCTTATCTTACAGGAAAAGGTCGTGCAAGATTAAGAGGTGAATATATAATAGAATCATCCAAAGCTGGAGATAGTATTGTTTTTACTTCAATGCCTTATAAGGTTTCAAAGGAGGATTTAATTGTTGAAATTGACAACCTTTGCGAACAAGGTGAGATTAATGGCATTACAGCAATTCGCGATGAATCAAACCAAAAAGGTGTCAGGTTTGTCATTGAATTGGGAAAAGGAGTGTCAACAGCTCCAATTATTGCAAAACTTTTTAAGTCCACAAGACTTGAAAGTACGTATTCATTCAACCAAGTTGCACTGGTTGACAAAAAGCCGAGACTTCTTAATATCAAACAATTATTAGAGAATTATATTGAACATCAAAGAGACGTTCTTTTAAGAAAGACTAAGTTCGATATTGAAAAAGTGCAAGCAAGAATTCATATTCTCGAAGGATTATTAATTGCACTTGAAGACATTGATAATATTATTACTTTAATTAAGAAATCTGCCAGTGCGGCTGCCGCAAAAGAAGCTTTAATGGATAAATATAATCTTAGTGAAGCGCAGGCAAAAGCAATTCTTGATATGAAATTAAGTAAATTAGCCCGTTTGGAATCAGTTGAAATTCAGACTGAAAAAGATAATTTACTTAAAAAAGAAGCTGAATTAAATCAGATTCTTTTAAATCCAGTTCCAGAGATGAAAAAGAACTTCGCAGAGATTAAAACCTCATATGGAGATGCTCGTAGAACTACAATCACACAGGTAAATATCACAAAAGAAGAAAAAGAGATTGAATATGTTGAGCCAGAAAAATGTGTTGTTGTAATGACAGAAGATGGTTTGATTAAACGTATTCCTTCTACAAGCTTTAGAACTCAGAGAAGAAATGGAAAAGGTGTTAAAACACAGGGCGATGTTGTAAAAACGACAATTCGTACAAATACTATTGATTCTCTCATGGTATTTACAACAAAAGGAAAAATGTATCGTATTCTTGTAAATGATATTCCAGTAGGTACAAATGTATCTAAAGGTCAGTCAATTAAATCTTTGATTGCGATGGATACAGATGAAGAACCGAATCTGATTTATTCTATTTATAGAGATACAGATGCAAAATATTTACTGTTTGTAACAAAGAACGGAATTACAAAGAAAACCTCATTAGAGGAGTATACAAATACAAAGAAAAAGACTGGAATTATTGCAATTAATCTTAAAGAGGATGATACATTAGTATCTGTAAATCTTGTTAAAGATGAAGATTTAGTTCTTTTAACTTCTCATGGTATGGGAATTAAGATTAATTCTGGAGAAATTTCAGCTTCTGGTAGAGCAACAGCAGGTGTTAAAGGAATCACTTTAAAGAAAGATGATTTTGTAGTTGCGGCATTACCAGTTCGTAATAAGACAGATTACATCGCAATCTTTTCATCTAAAGGTCTTGGAAAGAAGATTGAAATGGATGAATTAGTTCTTCAGAAACGTGCGGGAAAAGGCTTAATTATTTATAAACCAACAGATGAGACAGGAACGGTTATTTCTGGTGCTTTAGTTGCAGATGAGGATAATATTCTTGTTGTTGGTAAATTAAGTTCAATTTGTATTTCCGCAAAAGATATTCCTCTTGCAAGTAGAATTGCAACAGGTAATCAGTTAATTAAGAATGGTGAAATTACTTCTGTAACAAAAATTTAAGTGGGATTTATTTCCCACTTATCTTTTCCAAAAGGAGAATATATAATGGATTTTTTTGATGAAAATGAAATGTATAATATTATTCAAGTTTTGAATGATTGGACAAAAGCATATGATGAAGGAAAACCAAAAGTATCAGATAAGGCTTGGGATGAATTATATTTTAAATTAAAACAGTTAGAAAAAGAAACTGGTGTAGTTCTCCCTAATTCTCCTACAAATAGTATTTCATATGAAGCAATATCTGAGTTACAGAAGGTTAAACATAATCATAAAATGCTGTCTTTGGATAAAACTAAGGACTGGGATGAATTTATTGGCTATTTTGCTAAGCTTAATCCATTTGAAGATGTTTGTGGAATGTTAAAAATGGATGGATTAACATGCAGTTTAAGATATGTTGATGGTAAACTTGTATCTGCGGAAACTCGTGGAGACGGGATTATTGGCGAGGATATTCTTCACAATGCCCGCACATTAAGGTCTATCCCGCAAACCATTGATTATAAAGATGAATTAATAGTTGATGGTGAAGTAATTTGCACATATAAGGATTTTAAACCATTTGAAGATGAATATAAAAATCCTCGTAATTTTGCATCTGGAAGTATTCGTCTTTTGGATGCTAATGAATGTAAAAAGCGCAATTTAACTTTTGTAGTTTGGAATGTTATAAAAGGATTTAATGAAGAAAATTCTTTTATGAAAAGACTTGAATCTGCGAGAAGTTTAGGTTTCATTATAGTTCCTTTCACCACAAGTTTTGATTGGGATGCAAAAGAGTATCTTATTGATTTGGCTAAGACTCTTGGATATCCAGTAGATGGATTAGTTGGAAGATTTGATAATATTGCATATGGTCAAAGTTTAGGAGAAACTATTCATCATGTTCGTGCAGCATATGCTTTTAAATTTTATGATGAAGAATATGAAACTACTCTTGAAGATATTGAATGGAGCATGGGTAGAACTGGTGTATATACACCTGTAGCCATTTTTGAATCTGTTGAAGCAGATGGCTCTACTATTTCAAGGGCAAGTTTACATAATTTAAGTGTTTTAAAAGAAGTTTTAAAAACTCCTTTTAGAGGACAGCAAATTAAAGTCGCAAAAATGAATATGATTATTCCGCAAGTTACATGGGCAGAACATCCTGAACATATTGAAGCTAAATATCGTATTCGTATGCCATTAAGATGTTCATGTTGTGATGAGCCATTGACTATTAAAGAATCTGATTCTGGTGTAGAAAATGTATATTGCCCAAATCCAAATTGCGAAGGAAAATTGTCTACAAGATTAGACCATTTTGCAGGCAAAAAAGGTTTAGATATAAAAGGTGTTTCAAAGGCTACTATTGAAAAACTGATTGACTGGGGCTGGATTAGTTCTATTGGAGATATTTTTGAATTAAAACAATATAGAGAAGAGTGGATTAAAAAGCCAGGTTTTGGAGTAAAATCTGTTGACAATATTTTAAATGCGATAGAGAAATCTAAAGAGGTATCTTTAGATAAATTTATTGCAGCTCTTGGCATTCCGTTAATTGGTAATAATGTAGCGAAAGAACTTACAAAATATATTAAAACATATTCTGATTTTAGAGATAAAGTTGATAATAGATTTGATTTTGCTCAATTTGAAGGCTTTGCAGATAGTAAGACTTTAGCTATTTGGAAGTTCGATTATTCTGAAGCAGATAGAATTTATAATAATTATATTTCTATTCCAGAAGTAGAAGAAGTTGAAGAGTCCGCGGCACAGACTCTTGATGGTATTACTGTAGTTATTACAGGTAAATTAACTATGTTTAAAAATCGTGCGGCGTTACAGTCTGCGATTGAATCAGCTGGTGGTAAAGTAGTTGGTTCTATTAGTAAGAATGTAAAATATCTTATTAACAATGATGTAAATTCAACATCTTCTAAAAACTTAGCAGCTAAAAAGCTTGAAATTCCTATTCTTTCGGAACAGGATTTCGTAAAAAAGTTTTTGACTTAATTTAAAAAAAATGTTATAATTAAATTGTAATAAAGATAAGGATAGAAAAAAAATATGAATAAGAAAGAAATCAAGAATTTGGCTAAACAAATTGCAAAGGCTGAATTAATTATTCAGAATTCCATTCAGAATTCTACTGATCAAAAGGAAAGAAAATATGCGATGGATACAATAATTGCTTTATCCAGTAAGCTTTCCTCTTTAGAGGAAATGGAACGCGTCGATGAGATGGTTCAGAAAATTTTAAAAAATAATTCTTGACTTAAAAATATTTTTTTGATATAATAATTACATAAGCTAAGAGAGCTTAGAAAAATTACACAAACAATAAAATTATTTAATTAAAGGAGATTTGTTATTATGGCAAAAATGAAAGAAAATTCACGTAAAGTATTTGAGTATTTAAAGACTATCGGAGATGCAAAAGTTACAGCAGCAGATGTAGCAGAGGCACTCGGAATTGAGAAGAAACGTGTAGATGGAATCTTTACTTCCGCTATTCAGAGAAAAGGTCTTGGAGTTCGTACTCCTGCAGAAGTTGAGCTTGAGGACGGAAGTCATAAGGCAGTTAAGTTCTTGTCTCTTACACCAGCTGGCATGAGCTTCGACCCAGACGCTGAAGATGAAGCTGAGTAATTAAATTATTTTTGTAATATAAATTAAAAGAGATAAGGTAATACTTATCTCTTTTTTTAACAAAATATGATTACCGCAATTATAGCAATTTTTTGTCTTGTATTGGGGGCTGGGTTAGTATATCTGTTTATGCAACCAAAAGTCAAAGTTACTCAAGAGGAAGATAAAAAGATTCTTGAAAAGAATAAAGCCGTTCAATTTGAGTTACAAGCAATGGAGCAAAGAACGGATTACTTAAAAGAGCAATATGAGCAGAAATTGCAAGAATATAAGAAATTAAAACAAGATGTTGATGAAGAATTTAAAGTTTCAGAAGAAACTGCGAAGAAATATTATCAACAAATGCTTGATTTTTATAAACAAAAATATCATGTAGAATCTGAAGAGATTTATGCAATTTTTATGGATACTAAACATAACTTAGAAGATAGTTATGAAGAACTTGCGAAAGAGCTGGTTCAAGACTATCTTGATAAAGAACAAGAAAGTATCCAAAAGATAAAGAGATTGAATGAAAAAATTCAAAGCGAAGAGTCTCAATTAGAGGATTTGCGGCATAAGGTAGAGGCTGCAGTGGCTTATGATAAGCGTAATGAAGAGAATAAAAATAAGGGTAATTTTTATAAATTAAATCTTACAGACGAAGATTTAGATGAAATTAGTGAATTAAGAAAAATTATTTCACATTTTAGAAATCCTGAGCCTGTTAATAAGGTTATATGGAAAACATATTATGAGAAACCTTATACTGATTTAGTCGGTAGGGTAGTAGGTTCTGGAGTTCATTGCGGCATTTATAAAATTACTAATCTTCAAAATAATATGTGTTATGTCGGACAGAGTACGAATATTGCTGAACGTTGGAAACAACATATTAAGCGTGGATTGGGCGCAGATACTCCGACCCGCAATAAGCTTTATCCAATTATGCAGGCTGTTGGAGTTGAAAATTTTTCATTTGAAATCATTGAAGAATGTACAAAATCTCAATTAAATGATAGAGAAGACTATTGGCAAGATTTTTTTAAAGCAAAAGAATTTGGTTATAGTATTAAATAAAGGAGAAAATTGTTATGTATAGAATTATTGACGGACGAGGAACAGGAAAAACTTCTCGATTATTTTTACTTGCAAAAGAGGCTGGCATTCCGATTGTTTGTCAGTGCCCGCAAGATATGAGAGAAAAGGCTTATTCTTATGGAATAACTGGAATTGATTTTATTAGTTATCAAGAAGTCCTTGCCGCAGGAGGAGATATGTCTGATATTGTTAAAGAGGTCTTTGTTGATAATATTGAACAATTTTCGTATTATGTATTAATGAAAAATCATTTTAAATTGAAAGGATTTACAGTATCAAATGAAGATTAAAGTATTTACAACTGATCAAAAAGGTTATATTACTTTAACGCAGAAAGAGCTTCAAGATCTTTTAAATGAAGCTTATTGGGAAGGTTACCATGAGGGAGAGAGACCTATACCAACCTATCCTAATCGTCCAAATCCTTACTATTGGACAACTGCGACAAATGGTAATGTAACTTTATTAAATAATCCAGATGTTACTCATGCTAAAATTAAAACACCTACAACAACAACTACTACTGGAAGTTTATCAATTAAAGCAGAAGATATGCAGCCATATTCAATTAGTTATGATACAGGAGTAAGAGGTAAGTAAAGAATGAAATTTGAAAATGTAAAAGTTTATAATTTTGAAAATGCTTTAAGAGGAATGAGAAATCCAAAAAATTCTTGGAATTTAAGTGACAGTTATTTTGGACTTATTAACATTGATGATGATGAGCATGATTATGAAGTTGCTGAAGAGTGGGTTCAGAAGAAATTTCCTAATTATCCATCTGAAGCAGACAATGAAGCTCTTATGGCTCAAGAGGAATATGATAGATGGCTTTTAAATAATGGTGTTCTTGAAATTAATTTTGACCATCAGTTAGCTAATGTTGCTTTTATCGGTCCAAATGACATGAAGCTTGCTAAGGCTCTTATTCATGGTGGTTCCGAGCATAGAAAATTTTTGAGACAAATTATGGTAACAGTTGACATTACAGCTCCACTCTACTGGTAGAATTCTTTCTGCCAATGAAATACTTTTCTCGTCTATCAGCGAGGGTTATATTTTTATAAAATATAGCTAACGGGGAACCACCCATTGGAATCCCGTGGGAAACTAATTATAAAAAATCGTGTCAAACTTATTAAATTATACTTGGATACTTTTTAGATATAATAGAATAATAAAAAGTAAGGAGATAATTTAATATGGAAAAACAAACAAGGAAATCAAAACCAAGAGTTGACTTAACAGGTAAAAAATTTGGTCGATTAACACCTCAATATTATATAAAAGGTGGTAAATGGCATTGTATTTGTGATTGTGGCAATGAATTAGATGTGGATACAAGAAATCTTAATTCTAATCACACTCAATCATGTGGCTGCTTACAAAAAGAAAAAGCTTCTCAAAATGTTGTTGACATGACTGGATATGAAGATGATAATTTTAAAGTCCTTGAAAGAGACGGTTCATCTCTACAAGGAATTGCTCGATGGAAATGTATTTGCAAACATTGTGGGAATATTTTTACGACAAAAGGAAGCAATATACGTTCTGTTGGAATACAATCTTGTGGATGTCTTCATTCTTTAGGAGAACAAAAAATTACTAAAATGCTTATTGATGGAAATTATGAATTTTCTACTCAGTATACTTTTTCTGATTTGAATGGTATTGGTGGAAAAAGATTAAGATTTGATTTTGCAATATTTTCTAATGGAGAATTAAAAAGTCTTATTGAATTTAATGGATTACAGCATTACTCAAGACCTGAAGGGAGCTGGGGAAAAGAATGGGATAATCTTATTGAAAATGATAAGAGAAAAAAAGAATATTGTAAAAAACATAATATTCCATTAAAAATTATTAAATATGACCAAAATTTTACTATTGAAGATTTAATATAATTAGAACCTGTAGAGGCTATTCCCTAAGCCTTCTGGGCAGGGAAGTAGAACTACTATTGATACGTAGTCTAATTTTAGGTAACGAAGTTAGTTAAATGTCGAAATGGTATCCTCCTTTATCATAAAAGGGGTAAAAGATAGTCCATAAATGGGAAGGAATTTGATACTTATAAAGTAGGTACTACAGCTAATTCAACTTCTACAATGCATAAACTTACAAGCAAACCAATCACATTAGATTGTTTTGAAATTGATGATTATTGTAGTGATCTTCCAGTAGAAAAAGTAGACCAGTCTGCAGTGGTAAATCCAGAGTTTATTGACCATTGGCATATGGATATGTTTATTGAAGATTTAATTGATAGACTTGAGGACTTGCGGCAAGCTTATCTTAAAACAAAAGATAAACGCTATTGGAAAGAACTCGTTCGTTGGTTACCAGAGTCTTGGCTTCAAACAAGAACTGTAACAATGAATTATGAAAATGTTTTAGCTATGGTTCATCAGAGAGGCCATCATAAACTTACCGAATGGTCTGGAGATGGAGAAGATTTTATTACAGCAAGTTTTATTAAATTTGCTCATTCTTTACCTTATTCTGATGATTTTATCTTTATAGATAACAATGAAACAGAAAGTAAGTAAAACAATATTGATTTTTATTTAAAAAAATGTTATAATATATTTATAAGATGAAAGATGAAAGCGAGTTAAAGAAATGAGTAAAAAGGAAAAATTTATTGAATGTATAGATTCATTATTTGCAGATTTAGATATGGCAGATATTGACCCAGATGTAATTGCTTATTGGGAGGCGTTTAAAGGTAAAGGTACTTCTGATAAACCATTATTTACTGATAATGGAAAAATGATTTTGAAATATATGCAGGAGCATGTTTCTGATATGCCGATGGGTAAAGCAAAAGATATTGCTGAAGGAATGTTTGTTTCTTCAAGAACTGTATCTGGCGCAATTCAGAAACTTGTTAAAGATGGCTATGTTGAGAAGATTGGGTCAGACCCAGTTGTCTATGCTTTAACAGATAATGGAAAAACAGTTAATATTAATGATTAATTAAATAAAAATAATAAGTATAATTAAGGAGAATAGAATAATATGAAGAGTATGGTGAATAGAAGTCACATCGAAGGGTTTATTTATGAGCATGACTTACAATTAAGAGAGTCTGGTGCAAATTCAAAACATCCAGGAACTAAATTTATCATGGGCAATCTCAGTATTGCCACTGATAATGATATGACAAATATTGTACCTGTTCATTTTACATATGTAACAGCAACAACCGCAAAAGGAAATACAAATGCTACATTTGGTATTCTTAATCAGATTATCAATGGAGAGCTTGGTTCTGTAATGGAGCATGGTAAAGAAAATGCTGCAAAAGTTCGTATTGATTCTGCAGTTGGTTTAAATGAGTTTTATTCTGATAGAAATGGTGAAGAGCAGCTTGTTTCTGTAAAGAGAAATGAGGGTGGATTTGTTCATACTTGTGTTGATTTGAATGAAGATGAAAAAATGAGAAATACTTTTGAAGCTGATATTCTTATCACAAATGTAAGAGTCATTGATGCAAATGAAGAGCAGAATACTCCTGAGAAAGCTATTATCAAAGGTGCAATTTTTGACTTCAGAGGTGCGGTTCTTCCTGTTGAATTTTCAGCAATTAATCCAGGAGCCATTTCTTACTTTGAAGGACTTGGTGCTTCTGCAAAAGAGCCTGTATTTACAAAAGTAAAAGGTCGTCAGGTATCTGAAGTAATTTCTCGTACAATTACTGAAGAGTCTGCATTTGGTGAGCCTTATGTAAGAACAGTGCAGTCCAATAGAAAAGATTGGGTTATCACTTGGGCTCTTCCAGATCCATATGTATGGGATGACGCAAGTACAATTACTGCGGCAGAGTTGACTGAAGCTCTTGCTAACAGAGAAGTTTATCTTGCTGATGTTAAGAAACGTCAGGATGAATATAAAGCTTCTAAAGGACAGGCAGCTGCTCCAGCTTCTGCAACTCCTGCAAAAGGCGGCGGCGCATTTAACTTCTAATGACAGTTTTTGAATTAATCACTTTACTACAGTCGTATCCAAAAGATGCGATTGTAGTAAATGATATGGGAATTATATCAAAAGAAGATATTTATATACAAAATGAATTTTATAATGGTGACAGTGCAAATCCTAATTGTGAAATTTTAAAAGATGTTGTAAGAATTAATTAAAATAAAATTGCGGGTGGTCGGATGCCAATGCCGCAAGAAGGAGAAAATAATGGGAATTAATTTATTAAATATTGAGCCACATAAGGTTAGTAAAGATTTAAGTGGATATATCACTTATATCTATGGGGCTCCTAAAACAGGAAAAACAACTTTAGCAGTTCAGATGCCAAAAACACTTTTACTCGCTTTTGAACGTGGATATAATGCATTGCCTGGTGTAATTGCTCAGGATGTTACTTCTTGGGGAGATATGAAACAGGTTATGAGAGAGCTTAAAAAGCCAGAAGTTAAGGCTAATTTTGATGCCGTAGTTGTTGATACTATTGATATTGCTTCTGATTTTTGTCAGAAATATATCTGTCAGCAAAAAGGTATTGAGGCTCTTGGAGACCTTGGTTATGGAAAAGGTTGGACTGCTTTTAAAGATGAATTTAATGATGTATTTAGAGGTTTAACTCAGTTAGGATACGCAGTATTTTTCATCGGTCACCACAAAGAGCAGACAATTACAAATGATGATGGAACAGAAAAAATTGTAATTCGTCCTGCACTTAGTAACTCAACAAGACAGGTTATTGAAGGTATGGCTGATATTTATGGATATGCTCATCAATCTAATAAGAATGAAATGTCTGTATTAACACTTCGTTGTCCAGATGATTCTATTAGCTGTGGTGGTCGTTTTAAATATATTGCAAGTGAGTTTCCAATGAGTTATGATAATCTTGTAGAAGAGATTCATAGAGCTATTGATAAAGAAGCTCTTGAGCATGGTAATCAGTATGTTACTGATGAACGTGAAAAACCTGTTGAGAAAGAGGAATTAGATTATGATGCATTAATGAATAAGTTCCAGGAGTTAGTTGGTAATTTAATGCAAGCTTCTGAGGCTAATGGACCTAAGATTACAAAGATTATTGAGAAATATCTTGGTAAAGGTCGTAAGATTGCGGACGCAACTCCAGAGCAAGTTGAAATGATTAACTTAATCGTAACTGAGATTGAAGAGGAATTAATGCATAGCTAAGATATATAATCTTAAAGTCAATCCAAGTTATATCCTTGGATTGACTTTTTTATTGAAAAATGATATAATGTTATTATAGATTGGGAGAAAGGAGTAAGAATATTTGGCACATAAAGTAAAATGTATATATTGTCATCAAACGTTTGATAGAGATAAATATTCTTTTGTTCAAGTCTCACCAAGAAGATATGCTCATACTGAATGTGCAAGTAAAGAGCAAAGTCGTTTAAAACAAGAAGAAGCTGATAAGATAGCTTTAGAAGAATATATCATTAAATTATTGGGCGATGACTTTATAACTCCAAGAGTTAGAAAACAAATAAATACATACATTGAACAATATCAATATACTTATTCAGGAATCAGAAAAGCTTTAGTTTACTTTTATGAGATAAAAGGTAATTCAACAGAAAAGGCAAATGGCGGCATAGGTATTGTTCCTTATGTCTATAAAGATGCTTTTAATTATTATTATTCTATTTGGGAAGCGAATCAAAAAAATCAGAATAAAGATGTTCAAGAATTTGTTTCAAAAGAGAAAGTTATAAAAATCGAACCCCCAAAAAGAAATTTGAGAAAACGGAGATTATTTGCATTTTTAGACGAGGAGGAAGCTGAAGGTGGCGAGTAAGTATGTCGATGTGACTGCGATAATGCAGGTAATTGGATGTGTTTATAATAATCCTCAGATTTTGGAGTTTGAAGATAAATATACTATTACAGATGAAGATTTTCCAGATGAATTTCATCGAACTGTATTTGGTGCTATTTATAAGATTTATGAACTTGGAGCAAAAACTATCACATTAGAAAATTTAGCTGATTTTTTAAGTTCAAGACCAAAATCTGCGGCAATATATAAAAAAAATGATGGTGATAAATGGTTACTGAAAGTAGCTGATGTCGCATCTCAGTTGTCTTTTGATTTCTATTATAATAGATTAAAGAAGATGACTTTATTAAGAGCTTATGATAATTATGGTGTAGATGTTTCTGATATTTATGACCCAGATAATATCTTGGACATAAAAAAGAAACAGCTTCAAGAAGACCTCTTAGATAATTCTTCTTTAGAGGAAATTGCGGATAGGGTTGACCGCAAGATAAGTGATATTCGTTTAAAATATGTTGATGATACTACTGGAGAGGCTATTCAAGCTGGAAAAGGTGTTTTACAATTAATTCAGAAATTTAAAGACCATCCAGAAGTAGGAGTACCTCTTTATGGAAGGTTGGTAAATACAGTTACTCGTGGAGCAAGATTAAAGAAATTTTATTTACGGTCTGCGGCAACTGGTATAGGTAAGACTCGTTCTATGATTGCAGATGCTTGTAATATAGCTTGTAATAAAATATATGATGAGTCTTTTGGATGGATTAAAAACGGTACATCTGAACCAACTTTATTCATTACAACAGAGCAGGAGCTTGAAGAAATCCAAACAATGATGTTAGCTTTTCTTTCTAATGTAAATGAAGAGCATATTATTAATGGTGAGTATGAGGGTGATGAAGAAGAGCGAGTTATTAAGGCTGGAGAAATTCTTGAAAGTAGTCCATTATATGTAGAAGAATTACCAGACTTCTCATTAAAAGATGTTGAAAATACAATTAAGAAAAATATTCGTGACCATGATGTTAAGTATATTTTTCATGATTATATTCATACAAGTTTGAAGATTTTGGAAGAAATCACAAAGAGAAGCGGTGGAGTTAAGCTTCGTGAAGATAATATCTTATTTATGTTATCAAATAAATTAAAAGATATTTGTAATCAGTATGGAGTTTTCATTATGTCTGCAACGCAGTTAAATGGAGATTATCAAGAAGCAAAAACTCCTGACCAAAATTTACTTCGTGGAGCAAAATCTATTGCTGATAAGATTGATTATGGTTCAATTTTATTAAGTGTTAAAGAAGAAGATATTGATGCTCTTGATTCAATTCTTTCTTCAAATATTTTTGAAAAGCCTACTATTAAAATGTCTGTTTACAAGAACAGACGTGGTAGATATAAAGGAATCATTATGTGGTGTAAAGCAGATTTAGGTACTTGTAGAATCCAGCCTATGTTCTGTACTACATATGATTATGAACTTATTAATATGGATGATATAAAAATTATTGTAGAGAAAGGTGCTTGGGACGATGATGAAGAGTGAAAAGAATTACAGTAAGAAAAATTACAAAGTGAATAATTTTACAAAGAAGAAAACCAAAAAGAAAGAGAGTAGAGTGGCAAAAGTTGCTCGTCAGTATGTAGCTCCAAAAGAGATTAGAGCTGGTATGCAGTTTGAATATAAAATGCCTATTCCTATGTATGAGGACATTCTTAAAGAGTGTAAAAAAGATGGCGGCGAGGCTCAAGTATATCTTTGCAATTGGGTAAATGAGCAGTTCGGATTGCTTGGAACCTGTGTAAGAGTTATTCCAGGTTAATATTATGAGTGAGCAAGAAATAACAATTCTTAGACTCATGGGACAAGATAAATTCGTTGCTGGCAGAAAATTAACTCTGTCAGCAGACGAATATAAAATAACTGGTCCAATGAAAGAGTTCGAAGAAAAAACTGGAATAGATTTGACCGCAATAACAGATTTAACATTCTTTTGGCCAGAAAGTGAAAAATAAATGATTAATTATGATAAGAACGAAATTAGAGATGTTTTAGAATTAGAAAATATATTTGAGTTATTGCAGGAATGGGGAGGAGATCCAGAGTATACTGGCTTTGGAATCCTCTCTTCTACTATATGTCATAACGAGCCAGGAGAAGGAAGTCGTAAACTATATTATTATAGTAATTCAGGCTTGTTTAGATGTTATACTGGTTGTGATAGTTATTTTGATATTTTTGAATTAACTCGAAAAATTGCTAAGATTCAATGGGCAGAAGAATATGACTTAAATGATGCAGTACGCTGGGTCGCAAGAAGATTTGGAATTGCAGGAAAAAATGAAGATGGTTCTGAATCTGATGATAAAATTGAAGATTGGAAACTTTTAGCGAATTATGAAAAAATAAAAGAAATAGAATTAAGAGAAAATAAAATAGAATTAAAAGAATTTTGTCCAGATATTTTAACACGATTTAATTATGACATTCTTATTATGCCTTGGATAAAAGAAGGAATAACTAATGAAGTTATGAGACTTGCTCAAATAGGTTATTATCCAGGAGCAGATCAAATTACCATTCCGCATTTTGATGTTAATGGTAGATTTATCGGTTTGAGAGGTAGAACCTTAATTGCGGATGAAGCTGAAATATATGGAAAATATAGACCTATGCGAATTAATAAACTATTATATAATCATCCTCTTGGAATGAATTTATATGGTTTAAATTGGAGTAAAGATAATATTAAAACAATGGGAAAAGCTATTGTTTTTGAATCTGAAAAATCTGTATTAATGTATGCAAGTTATTTTGGTTGGGATAACAATATTTCAGTTGCTTGTTGCGGTTCAAGCTTATCAGCAAGACAAATTCAATTATTAAAAGAAGCTGGAGCAAAAGAAATTATTATTGCTTTTGATAGACAGTTTCAAGAAATTGGAGATAAAGAATTTAAACACTTAACAAGAAATCTTACAAGAATTAATGATAAATATAAGAATGATGTAAATATTAGCTTTATATTTGATAAGAACATGATTACTGGATATAAAGCAAGTCCAATAGATGAAGGGTCTGAAAAATTTCTTATATTATTTAAAGAAAGGATTTTATTATGATAGTAGATGAACCTTTTAATCCTAACAAATATCCATTAAGAGATTATGCGGGATTTAGTATAGAAGTACCTGTTCATGGAGATAAATATGGCGCCAGATGTAAATTTTCTCGGATGCATAGAGACGCATTAGATATAATTGATGCAAATATGATTAGTTTTACTTTTCAAGACTATTGGGAATTTAATGAATTTGTAGATATGCTAAATCAAATGAAAAAATCACTCGATGAAAAAGCTGGATATGGAAAAGAGATTGGTTCAGTAAATAAAATTAATTTCGATAAAGGGGAGTGATGGATAAATGAAAGGAGGCTGAAATCAACTATGGATTATCAACTTAAAACACCATTGCTCCCAATTAAAAATGAATATACAGTGGTAGAGCGGGTATTTGCAACAAGAGGAGTAGACCCAAAAGATATTCCTCATTATCTTAATACAACTAAAGAAGATATTTTAAATCCTGGTTTAATTATGAATATAGATAGAGGAGTAAAAATGTTGGCAAAGCATATCGCCCAACAGAATAAGATTTATATTCAAGTAGATAGTGACTGTGATGGTTTTACATCTGCAGCATTCCTTATCAATTATTTAAACCGATTATTTCCAGGATACACTCAAACAAAAATTTCATATGGACTACATTCTGGTAAACAACATGGGCTTTATGAAGAGTTTATTCCAGAATTTGTAAAAGAAGGCTATAAACTAATTATAGCACCAGATTCATCAAGTAATAATTATGAAGTGCATAAAAAACTTAAAGAGCTTGGAATTGATGTACTCGTCATTGACCACCATGAGGCTGAAAAAGTTTCAGAAAATGCATGTGTAATAAATAATCAATTATGTGATTATCCAACTAAATCTTTATCTGGCGTAGGTATGGTTTATAAATTTTGTTCTTATTTTGATTCAATTATGAATACAGATTGGGCAAATTATTATCTTGACCTTGCAGCACTTGGAATTATCGCTGATATGATGGATATTCGTGATTTTGAAACAAAAGAAATTATTAATCTTGGTTTAGCATCTGTAGAAAATCCATTCTTTAAAGAGATGGTGAAAGTTCAAGATTATTCCATTAACAGGGCAGGAGGATTATGCCCATTTGCAGTTAGTTTTTATATTGCGCCGCAAATAAATGGAACAATTCGTATGGGTTCTGCAAATGAAAAACTTATGCTTTTTGAATCTATGTTAGATTTTAAAGCTTATGACCAAATTCCTTCTACTAAAAGAGGGTGTAAAGGTCAGTTTGAAACCCGCGTAGAACAGGCTTGCCGCAACTGTACAAATATTAAACGCAATCAATCTAAAGCTATTGATGCGAGTCTTCAAACAATCGAGGGAATCATAAAAGATAAATCACTTGAAGAAAATAAAATTATTGCAGTTAAGCTTGCTCCTGGAGCAATAAATAAAAATTTAACAGGACTTATTGCAAATCAGTTAATGGCTAAATATAATCATCCATTTCTTATTCTTATGGAACATCCACAAGAAGATGGTAGTATTAGTTTAGAAGGTTCTGGTAGAAGTTATGAAACTTCTAATTTTAATGATTTAAGAACTTTTATTCGAGATAGTGGTTATGCCAGTCTTGCAGAAGGTCATCCTAATGCATTTGGCGCAGCTATTCCAGAAGATAAATTTAGTGACTTTATTCAGTATTCAAATGAAGCTTTAAAAGATTGTTCATTTACACCATGCCAAAAAGTTGATTTTATTTGGGACGCAAATGATTTTAAAGCTAATGATATTATTGATTTAGCTGAATTAAATACTATTTGGGGACAAGAACTTGCGGAACCAGTTATTGTAATTAAGAATATTAAAGTAACTAAAGATAATTTATCTTATATGGGAAAAGGTGGTAGATGTCCTTCATTTAAGATTACTTTACCTAATGGAACAAGCTTAATTAAATTTAGAATTACTGATGAAGAATTTGATTCATTACTTCCTGCAAGTTCTACTGGTAGTAAAAATGTTACAGTTATAGGAACTTGTGCAATTAATGAATGGAATGGTCGTATAACTCCTCAGATTAAAGTTAGTGATTATGAAATTACAGGAGAGACTAAATATTATTTTTAAAATTATATGGCGTATATAATGTACGCCATATTTTTGTACCCATATGCGAGGAGAGCAGGTCTTCCGGCGGTGATGGGTCATAACAACCGTAATCCGAAATGAAAAGTGGTCTTAGAAATTTTTCACCAAAAATGCCTTATATTGATTTTTTACTTAAAAAATGGTATAATATTTATATAATAAAAAGGGATGGTATATAATTATGACAAGAGAAGTCGAAGAGTTAAAAAATAAATTAGATGTAACAGTAATTAATAAAGACCAGTTAAATAAAATTTTACTTGAAAGAATCAATTTTGCTTTTGATAGCTTATATTTTCGATATGCTATGGCTATTAAAGAGCTTGGTGAATATAAAGAAAAAGCAGCTTTAAGAGAAGGTAAAAACTTTTCCCGCAAAAGTTGGGAAGATGGACAGTGTATGCATTTTTATAAAGTATTAGAGGAGATATTAGAAGCCCATGCAGAAGACCACCCACTTCGTTCAAACAGCAAATAATTCAGTTAGAGCTTTTAAATTAACTAAAAGTGATATATTTTCGATTTCCATGAAAACATATATGAAAAGTTCATATTTATGGAATGGAAACTTTAAGATAATGGGATTCAAAAAAGAGCGAATATGTTTATATTGGCGTTATCATAGAATTCCAACACCGTTCAAACAACAGATGATTAGATTAATGTATATGAAAGAGAGTAATGAAATAAATGGAATTAACTAAAAAACAAGAAGAAGGATTAAAGATTGCGGTTGAAAGATTTCATAACAACGAAAAATATACCGTAATAGCTGGGTACGCAGGTACTGGTAAGTCCACTCTTGTAAAGTTCATCATCGAGGCTCTTGATGTCGAACCAAGCAAAGTTGCATATGCTACTTTTACCGGCAAAGCTGCGGAAGTTCTTCGCAAAAAAGGAAATAAGAATGCTTGCACTTTACATAAATTACTTTATGAACATATTCCAAGACCAGGTGGAGGTTTCTTTAGAAAACCAAAAGCCAATCTTGAATATAGCATTATTGTAGTAGATGAGATTTCAATGGTGCCAGTAGACATGATGCAGCAGCTTTTTAAACACAAAGTGTATGTTATTTGCCTTGGTGACCCATTTCAGATTCCTCCAATAGAGAAAGATAAAGATAATCATTTACTTGATAATCCTCATATTTTTTTGGATGAAATTATGCGACAGGCCGCAGATTCTGAAATTATTAGATTAAGTATTGACATTCGAGAAATGAAGCCTTTAGAATTATTTAGAGGAGAGAACGTTCAAGTAATTGACCAGAAAGATTATGAAGCTGGTATGGTTCTTTGGGCTGACCAGATTATTTGTGGAACCAATGCCGCAGTTGAAGAAATTAATACTTATACAAGAAATCTTTTAGGGAGAGGTCCACTTCCAGAAGATGGAGATAAGATTCTTTGTAGACAAAATTACTGGGATGATATTAGTGATGACCATAACGCTTTAGTTAATGGTACTATTGGTTATTTAAAAAATCCTAAAAATAGATTTGTTTATTTCCCATATTGGATTGGAGCTTCTGTTCCATCAGTACAGGCTATTCAATGTGATATAGAGACTGATGAAGGAGACTTATATAAAGACTTATATTTAGATAAAACTATGCTTACTCATGGAGCAAGATGTCTTGATGATAGAGATATTTATAAAATTGGTAAATACCGTGAAAGAGTTGGAGATTTAGTTCCAAAATTTTTCACTTATGGATATGGTATTACTGGACATAAAGCTCAAGGTTCTGAATGGGATAAGGTTTTAGTTCTTGAAGAACCTTTTCCAAGAGTAAGATTAGAACATGCCAGATGGCTTTATACTGCAGTTACAAGAGCATCTGAAAAAGTAATTGTAAGAAGAAAATACTCTTCAGGTACGAGAGCATAAAGGAGAAAATAATATGAATGTAGTTACAATAGATTTTGATATTATTATGGAGCCAAGCATTAGTTTCTATAATAATATGGTGGATATTGAAGACCCAATGAAAGATTATGTAGATAAATTTTCATTTCTTACAAATATCCCTGCCAATTTATATATTTATGATTATCTAACTCGCTATATTGTACGTGCGGCAAAGCAAAATCAAGAAATTTATTTTGTAAATAGCCATGATAAAGTGATTGATATTCTTAAAACGATTCCTCATGATGAGCAAATTGATTTATATAATATTGACCATCATCATGATTTAGGATATGACATGGAGCCTGCGGACTGGATGCGCCCAATGTTTAAATATGATTTGAGTAATTGGGTTAAATATGCAAGAGATAAGAAAATGATCGATACTTTTTATTGGGTACACAATGAAAATTCTGACCCTTATCCAAGCGAGGCCGCAAGATATGTTACAGAAGATTATATCTTAAAGGACTTTAATTTAGAAGATGACAAAAATGCTCCAGATGTTTTAATTATTTGTTCTTCTTTTGAATGGATTCCGCCAGTTTATCAACCATTATTTTATTCATGGAATACTATCTGTAGTGAAATCACAGGTAAAGAATATCCTTTTGACAGTATTGAAAAAATATGATATAATATTTATATAATTGAGAATAGTATAGATAGAGGAAGATAATAGATGAGCAAAAAGTGGTTTAATTGTCATAACCATACAGAGTATTCAAATTTACGTCTTTTGGATTCAACCAATCACCCAAAAGATTTAATCAACAAAGCAATCGAATTAGGACTTAGTGGTATCTGTATAACTGACCATGAAGCCCTTTGCGCGCATGTTGAAATAAATAAAATTGCAACAGAGTTAAGAGAAACAAATCCTGATTTTGTGATTGGGTTAGGAAATGAGATTTATTTAACTGATACAAGAAATCATGGTCAGAAATATTATCACTTTATTTTGATTGCTAAAGATGCAATCGGTCATAAAGCATTAAGAGAATTAAGTTCTACAGCTTGGTATTATTCATATATGGATAGAGGTATGGAAAGAGTTCCAACTTTAAAAGATGAATTAACTGAGATTGTAAAACATTATAAAGGTCATTTAATTGCAACAAGTGCATGTATTGGTGGAGAATTATCTTCATGGTCTTTATTATATGCAGAAGCATTAAAAGTAAATGACCAGAAAATGGCAATAGAATTTCAAAAGAAAATTCAAGATTTTATGGATTTTGTTCTTGATTTATTTGGAGATGATTTTTATATTGAATGTGCTCCATCTAATAAAGAAGACCAAATGACAGTAAATTCTCAGCTTTTTAAAATTGCAACTGCATATAATGTTAAGATGGTTGTTGGAACTGACTCTCATTATTTAACAAAAGAAGATAGAATGGTTCATAAAGCATATCTTAATTCAAAAGGTGGAGAACGTGAAGTTGATGATTTCTACGAATTTGCGAGACTTATGGATAGTGATGAAGTAGAAGAATTATTATCTCCATGTTTTCCAGATGGATATGTAGATGTAATTTTTGAAAATACTTTAGATTTACAAAATAAAATTGAATATTATAGTCTTTTTCATAAACAGGATATTCCTTCTGTTGAAGTTAAAGATTATCCAAAAGTAAGAGGATTTAAACAGTATCCACATTTATCTGCAATGTTAATGGATGATGATATTCAGAATCGTTATTGGGTAAATGAATGTTTGAATCAACTTGAAAAACTTGAAAAAATCAATGATAGACGCTATCTTGATGAGCTTGAAGAAGAAGCACGAGTTAAAAGTATTATTAGTGAAAAACTTGAAACAAATATGTTCCGTTATCCAAATACACTTCAGCATTATATTGATATGATTTGGGATTGCGGTTCAATGGTAGGTGCTGGTCGTGGTTCCAGTTGTGCCGCACTTAATCATTACCTGATGGGAATTACTCAGTTGGATCCTATCGAGTGGGATTTACCTTTCTTCCGTTACCTCAATGAAGAGAGAATTGAGCTTGGCGACATTGATATCGACATATGCCCGTCCAAGCGTCCGGAAATTCTTCGTAAAATTAAAGAAGAGCGTGGAAAGATGTTCTATGATAATATCATGGAATGGGCAAAGAAAAATCTTGGATGTACTCTTGTAGCAACATTCGGTACAGAAGGAACTAAATCTGCAATTCAGACAGCTTGTAGAGGTTATAGAAGTAAGGATTATCCAGAAGGAATTGATGTTGATGAAGCTCAGTATATGAGTTCGTTAATTCCAGAAGAAAGAGGATTTTTATGGACAATTAAAGAAGTTGTTTATGGAAATCCAGAAAAAGGTCGTAAACCTGTTAAGACATTTGTAAATGAAGTTAATAAATATCCAGGTTTATTGGATATTATTGTAGCTATTGAAGGTCTTGTAAACCATAGAGGCTCTCATGCATCTGGTGTAATTTTATTTGGAGATGACCCATTTGAGCATAGTGCTTTTATGAAAACTCCAAAAGGCGAGATTACTACTCAGTTTGACTTGCATGATGCAGAGTATATGGGATTAACAAAATATGATTTTCTTGTAACTGAGGTTCAGGATAAATTGGTTCAAACTATTCAATTACTCCAAGAGGATAATGAAATTGAACCAGAATTAAGTTTGCGGGAAGTCTATGATAAATATTTTCATCCTAATGTTTTACCTTTAACTGATCAGAAGATTTGGGATGCATTGGGTAAAGTATCTGTTATTAATACTTTCCAGTTCGATTCTCAGGTTGGTGCGCAAGTTGCCAAGAAATTAAAACCTCAGAATGTATTGGAAATGGCGGATGCGAATGGTCTAATGAGACTTATGGGCGAAGATGGAGAAGAACGCCCGATGGATAAATATTATCGTTTTAAACAAAACATTCAATTATGGTATGATGAAATGACAAAATTTGGTCTTACCAAAGAAGAGCAGAAAACTCTTGAACCTTACTTTAAGAGTTCTTATGGAGTTCCACCTTCACAGGAACAGTTAATGAGAATGTTGATGGATGATAAGATTTGTCACTTCAGTCTTGGAGAAGCAAATGCGGCTCGTAAGATTGTTGGTAAAAAACAAATGAATAAAATTCCAGCTTTGCATGAAAAAGTATTGGCACAGGCGGCAAGTGAGAAGCTTGGTCAGTATGTATGGAAATGTGGAGTTGGTCCACAGATGGGTTATTCATTTAGCGTTATTCATGCTTTAGCTTATAGTTTCATTGGTGTTCAAACGTTATATATTGCAACAAATTGGAATCCTATTTATTGGGATTGTGCATGTTTAATTGTAAACAGTGGTTCACTTGAAGATAACAATGAGTTAGAGATTGATGAGGATGATGAATCTGAATCTATCTCTGTAAAGAAAACAGCTTCAACTGATTATGGAAAAATCGCAAAGGCGATGGGTGAAATTATATCGGCGGGAATTAAAATGAGTCTTGTTGATATAAATAACTCAGATTATGGATTTAAACCTGATGCCAAAAATAATCAGATCCTTTATGGGATGAAAGGTTTATTGAATGTCAGTGATGCGGTAATTGATGATATTATTAAAAATAGACCTTATATTTCACCTAAAGACTTTTTATTAAAAGTACGTCCAAATAAACAGGCAATGATTTCACTTATTAAAGGTGGAGCATTTGATACAATGATTGACCGCAAGATTTGTATGGGTTGGTATATTTGGGAAACTTGTGATAAGAAGAAACGAATTACTTTACAAAACATGGGAGGTTTGATTAAATATAATCTTCTTCCAGAAAAAAATGAACAACAGATTATGGCGAGAAGAGTTTATGAATTTAATCGTTATTTAAAATCTGTTTGTAAGATTAAAGGTGATACAACTAATTATCATATAGATGATAGAGCAATGAATTTTTTAATTGAAATGGAACATGATGATTTATTAGAGGGTTATTCTCTAAATATGAAAGCATGGGACAAAGTATATCAAAAATGGATGGATGTATTTAGAGAGTGGATTGCGGAAGAAAAAGAACAGATTCTTCAGAACTTAAATGAAAAAATCTTTAAAGATGATTGGGATAAATATGCTCAAGGAACTTTATCAGCTTGGGAAATGCAAGCATTATGTTTCTATTACCACGAACATGAATTATCTCATGTGGATACTCAAAGATATGGTTTTGTTGATTTTGATAAGCTGCCGCAAGAGCCTATTGTAGAAAGAACATTTATAAAAGGTGCAAAACAAATTAATATATTCAAATTGAATAAAATTTGCGGAACTTGTATTGCTAAAAATAAAACCAAAAGTACAGTAACTATATTAACAACTTCTGGAGTAGTTAATGTTAAATTTAGAAAAGAATATTTCTCATTATTTGATAAACAGATTTCTGAAAAGCAAGAAGATGGAACTAAAAAAGTTCGAGAAAAATCTTGGTTCAATCGAGGAAATATGATTATAGTAATGGGCATTAGGTCAGGGGATGATTTCATTTCTAAGAAATATGCTTCTTCTAATGGACATCAATTATACAAGATTGATAAAATTAACGAAGATGGAAGTTTGGAAATTAGAAGTGATAGATACCAAGGAGAAGATGTTTTTTAACATCTTCTCTAATATATCAATAAAAAGGAGAATAAAGATATGAGCCAAGTAGTAAAAAGAGTTTGTGATTTATGTGGACATGAAATTACAGAGAATTTAGATACTGGTAACATTAATTTTAATTATGCAAATTCTATGGGCTATATGTGTAGTCATAACATGGATATTTGTAAAGAGTGTGCTCCAAAGATTGTTCCTGCTCTTCACAAAACTTTAACAGATTTGTTTAAATTAAAAGAAAATGATAATGAGGTTTCTGATTTAAGTACATTCTTCCAGAGAGAAAGTATCATGCAGGAAGAAATGAGGAAATATCAGGAAGAGATAGATAAAGCAAATAAACCAGATGGTAGTACTAACGCAGGAGAGTCAACAGGTAAAGAGGAAGAAGCAAGCGTATGATAGGTTCTTATAAAATTCTTGCCATTATTGGAGAAGCTGGTAGCGGAAAAGATACTCTTATGCAAGAGGTTTTAAAAGTTAATCATAATCTCCATGAGATAGTTAGTTTTACAACAAGACCTCCAAGAGAGGGAGAAAAAGATGGAATTAATTATCATTTTATTTCTGGTGAAGAATTTGCAGAAAAGCTTCTGGCAGGTGAAATGCTGGAAGCTGCCTGCTTCAATGACTGGTTTTATGGAACTGGTTTTGGCTCATTACGTTCTGATTGTGTTAATATCGGAGTTTTTAATCCAGAAGGAATTGATAGTTTAATGGCTCATAAAAATATTGAGCTTGTAGTATATTATGTAACTGCTAAAGATAAGACTCGATTATTGCGGCAGTTGAATAGAGAAGAAAATCCAAATGTTGATGAAATTATTAGGAGATATAAAACTGATAAAAAAGATTTTGCTGATTTAGATTTTCATTATAATGAAATAGTAAATGAAAATAGAAAAGATATGGACTTCAATGTGAAAGTTGTATCTGCCGCGGCACAGCGGTTGGAGAACAGGATTGGATAATTTATCCATCCCAAAAACCATATATAGTGTTAAGACTTAAAAAATTTTACTAAATATAGATGGAGGGATACAATATGTTAGAAGTTCAAAAACGAAATGGTGATATTGTCCCATTTGATAAAGAAAAAATTATTGATGCCGTAAACAGAGCAATGATTGAAGTAGATAAAATCCTTTATGAGACAGATACTTCAGAAGATATTGCTACTGAAATTGAAGAAATGGCTAAACGCTCTAAGACAACTATTTCCGTAGAAACTATTCAAGATTGTGTAGAAGATTTATTAATGCAATCTGAAAGAAGAGATGTTGCAAGAGCGTATATTCGTTATAGATATAAACAAGAAGCAAAGAGAGAGCATGAGGCAGTTTTTGTTAAAACTTATAGTGAAAAATTGGAAGCCCGCAACGTCCAAAATCAAAATGCTAATGTAGATGAACACTCTTTTGGCGGACGTATGGGTGAAGCAAGTTCAGTTATGACAAAGAAATATGCGTTAGATTATATTGTATCTAAAATGTCAAGAGATAATCATTTAAACAATGAAATTTATATCCATGATTTAGATAGTTATGCTGTTGGAATGCATAATTGTTTGTCATTACCTATAGATGATTTACTTAGAGATGGTTTTAATACTCGTCAAACTGATGTTCGTCCTGCTCAATCTGTTAATACAGCTTTTCAGCTTTTGGCAGTATTATTTCAGTTACAATCATTACAGCAGTTTGGAGGAGTATCTGCTACTCATTTAGATTGGAGCATGGTTCCTTATGTTCGTAGAAGTTTTTATAAGCATTTCTTAGATGGTATTAAATATTGTCAAAAAGGTCAGATGCTTGGATTAGCTGGAATTTATGAAGATTTTGATTTATCTAATGCAAAAGAGACATGGATTAAAGCTGATGCTTCTATTAATGATGATGCATTTGTTAGAAATGAAGCGGCTTATCAATATGCCATAGATATGACAACAAAAGAAACTTATCAGGCTGTAGAAGGAATGTATCATAATCTTAATACATTACAATCTCGAAGTGGAAATCAGTTACCTTTTACTTCTATTAACTATGGTACATGTACTTTACCAGAAGGAAGATTGGTAACAGAAGCTTTATTAAATGTATCTATTAAAGGCATTGGAAAGCTTCATAAAACTTCTATTTTCCCTTGTGGAATTTTCCAATGTATGAAAGGAGTCAATCGTGAAGAAGGAGACCCAAATTACGATTTATTTAAACTCGCATTACGTTCAACCGCCACAAGACTGTACCCAAATTATGCTAATGTCGACTGGTCTGGAAACGCAGGATATGACATCAACGACCCTCGTACCTACTTTTCTACAATGGGATGTAGAACTGCCAATGGATACGATATTAATGGTTTCGGTCAGTTAAAAGATGGTCGTGGAAATATTTGTCCTGTAACAATTATCTTACCAACTTTAGCTATGGAAGCTAAACAGAATTTTATGTCTCAATACGCTTTAACAGGTGAAGATGCTAAAGAAGCTTTTGCGGTTGAATATTTTATGACTCTTTTGGATGAAAAAATTCATCAAGCAAAAGATATGTTAATTGAACGTTTTGATTGGATTTGTTCTCAAGATGCTTCTGCCGCAACTTTCATGTATGAAAATGGCACAATGAAGGGATATATTCCAGAAGAAGGAATAAGAAGTGCATTGAAGCATGGTACTTTAGCATTAGGTCAGTTAGGACTCGCTGAGACTCTTCAAATTCTTATTGGCACAGACCACACTACTCCAGAAGGAATGAAATTGGCTAAAAGGATTGAACAGTTATTTAAGGATAGATGTGCTGAATTTAAAGAAGAATATAAACTTAATTTTGGAGTATATTACACCCCAGCTGAGAATCTTTGTTATAAAGCTTTAAAGAATTTTAAAGCAAAATATGGAGTAATTGAGAATGTAAGTGATAAAGAGTTCTTTACAAATTCAATTCATGTCCCAGTTTGGAAAGAAATGTCTCCTTTTGAAAAAATTGATATTGAGTCTCAATTAACTGGTTATTCATCTGCGGGATGTATCACTTATGTTGAATTAGATTCAAGTATTAAAAATAATCTTGAAGCATTAGAACAAATTGTAAATTATGCCATGGATAAAGATATTCCATACTTTGCAGTTAATGTTCCTAATGACACTTGCCTTGAATGCGGATATACAGATGAGTTTAATGATAGATGTCCTATATGTGGGAGCACTAATATCCAACAGCTTAGAAGAGTTACTGGATATTTAACAGGAAATTATAAAACTGCTTTTAACCTTGGTAAGCAAGATGAAGTTGAGCATCGTGTTAAACATGGAGGAAAGAGAGAATGGGCGCAGATAAAACCTGGCACGACAAAGAAGAATACTTAAAACAAGCAAAAGAATGCAGATATTGCAGAGAATTAGATGCAGATGATACTTTATATATGGCAAACGACTGGGATGGCGGAATAGGATTTGAATATATCAGACATATTAAATACTGCCCTATCTGCGGCCGCAAGCTTTTTAATTGGGAGGAATAATTATAATGCGTTATGCAGGAATTATTAAAAATGATTTTTCTGCTGCTCCTGGAATAAGTGTAACTTTTTTTACACAAGGTTGCCCTCACAGATGTGAGGGTTGCCATAATCCAGAGACTTGGGATTTTGAGGGCGGAGAAGAAGTTACCCATGACACTATTTTAGATGTTATTGAAGCTATTACTGCTAATGGATTACATCGTAATTTATGTATTATGGGAGGAGAACCTCTTTGTTCAGAAAATCAATTTTTGACTAATTTAATTATTAATTCTGTTAAAGAAAAATTGCCTGATACTAAAATTTATTTATGGACAGGATATTGCTTAGAAGATTTAGACTTAAATAATAATAGAATTAAATCAATACTTGAGCAAGTAGATTGCCTTATTGATGGTCCTTATGATAAAACAAAAAGAGATGTTTCTTTATTTATGAGAGGTTCATCTAATCAGCGAATTTTATATAAGGGAACTGATTATTGATTTTCTAAAAAAAATATGATATTATATATTTATAAATGATAAGGAGATTAAGAATGGAACTTATTAAGATTAAAGATAATGCAGAATTAGAAGAGATTAAAGAGCCAGCAGATGGTCAAATTGTATATAATGAAATAGGTGAAAACTATTTTATCTATAAAAATGAAAAATGGTTCCCATTAGAAGCTCAAATGACTTCTCAGGGACTTGAACTTAACTTATATGAATTAAATCGAAATATTATTGAGCAGCTTCCGGACTATGAAGATTCTCAATGGGAAGGCGCTGAAAAGATTTTTGGTGATTGGTTAATGGAACAGTCTTCTACTTATTATATGCTTTATGGTAGAGAGATTAATTATTTTACAATCTTTAAGAAAGGAAATATCGGAGAGTCAGATTTTGCAACATTCTGGGATGGACTTAAAGAGTGCTTAACTGCGCTTGGTGCAGTTCGTTCTATCAGTGTTAATAAATTAGAAGATGGTAGTGTTTCTTCTATTGAAATCTGGATTAAATATAATGATGTAGTTACTTGCATGTATTTATTTAATTACGATGAAGGTATTGTGACTTATGAACAGTAATGAGATTGTATGTTTTATTGATATGTTCTCTATTTATCAAAAAATTCAATATAATGATGGTCAAGAAGAACGAGTTTCTTTAGCAAATTTGCCTGGCTTTTTGCCGCAGGTTTGTTCAGCAGAGAATATTAATAAAATTCATTTATATGGTGATACTATTTTTTGCAATGGTGTTGCTGATAAAATTAGAACAAGTGAAATTACAACATATGGAGAAAATAATTTAGAAATCGAGGTAAATTAATTTATGAATAAATATTTAATTAACAACACATTAGTATTTAGAGTTCCAACAGTAGAAGATGCTTTAGCTTTAAGAGATGAGCTTTCTGAAAATCCTTATGGTGAATTAACGAATTTTAGTTATACAACTAAATATATTAAGGCTAAAGGTGAGATTATTGAAGAGTATCAGCTTGTAAAAGCTAAAATTGAATTTACTCCAGAAAAAAATCCAGAGCAGCATATTAATGTTACTTATGAGGAGGGAATCTAATTTGGCTAAATTTGAGTTAATTAAAAAATTTAAAGGCGAAAATGATTTACTTCCTAAAAGAAAAACTGTTGAATCTGCGGGCTATGACTTTGTTGTAGCCGAAGATACAGTTATTCTTCCATATCATTATCATTTCTCAAATCTTTCACAGAATATTTTTAAAGAGATGATATCTAAAAAACTTGAAGAAAAATATCTTGAAAGACCTATGACGCTTGATGAAGTTGCTACTTTTACAAAACAAGCTAAAGCAAAACCAACATTAGTTCCAACAGGAGTTAAAGCTAAACTTGACCCTGGTACATACTTAGAGCTTTCAGTTCGTAGTTCTTGTCCGCTTAAATATTGGTTGGTAATGGCTAATAGTGTAGGAATTATAGATGGTGATTATTATAATAATCCAGATAATGAGGGACATATCTTTTTTCAGATGATTAATTTTTCCCCTGTTCCTATTATCTTAAAGAAAGGTGACTGTATTGGTCAAGGTATTATTAAACCTTATTTAAAAACTGAGGATGATAATACAGTTGATTTGCGGGAAGGCGGTTTTGGTTCTACAGATGCAGCAAGTCAGCCAGTACTGCAAGAAGCTTAATGAGTCGATTACTTGCATTAGACCAAGCAAGTCGAATTTCAGGTTGGGCCTTCTTTAATGAAGGTCAACTTGAAGCTCATGGTAAATTTAATGCTACTCAAGAAGATATTGGGGAAAGACTTTTCTTCATTAAAAACGAAGTAAATAAACTTATTGAAGAATTTAATATTAATGAAGTAGCTTTTGAAGATATTCAACTTCAAGGAAATGTTACTAATAATGTTCAAACTTTTAAAGTTTTAGCAGAAGTGTTCGGAGTTATTTATGAATTAGTAACAGAATTAAAAATACCAAATAGTGCAACTTTAGCAAGTGTATGGAAGTCCGCATTAAATATAAAAGGACGCACTCGTCCAGAGCAAAAAAGAAATGCTCAACAATATGTTCTTGATACTTATGGAATAAAAGCTACCCAAGATGAGTGTGATGCAATTTGTATCGGGACATATATTGTTAATGAAAAAGCGAGAGAAAAGATACATGACTGGTCTGATTAAAGAAAGTATTTTCTCTTTTTTTTCATTTCTTAAAAAGGAGAGAGAAAATTATGTATACTTTAATTATAAATAATGGCGAATTACAATGCCATATTAAAAGCTTTACAGAGGGCTTAGAATTAAAAGACTTGCCAGATAATTCTGGTAAGAAAGAAACTACAGCGGCTTTATATATTACTACTTATATCTCCGCAGAGGATGGTGAAGGAGTAAATACTTTTGATAATATTAGTTTAGTAGATTTTCTTCCATATTTTAAAGTTGAAAATTCTATCAACAATATAACTATAAAAGATGGAGAAAAAATAGTTTTTGAATCTACTAAATATACATCTATTTCAAATGCAAAAGGAGATTATGACCAAACCGCAGAAACTCCAGAATATTATATAGATATTTCTTTTCAGACAAATCCAAGACTTTAAAGAGAGGTGATTGAATGGCAAGAATAGAATATACAGGTAAGCCAATTCAAGCCTCTACTATTAAAGACTATTATAACAGATTAGATGCTATTAGAACTTGGAATGGTAGATATTCTGCTATTTCTAACCGAGGAAGCGTTGGCGCTGGTGTTAAAATCACCAGCGCGCAAGTTATGAATGAAATTTTTAAAAGCGTCGTAGATACAAAAAATACTGTTTCATTCGTAAATGGCGTTTCAATTTTAGTTCCTATTGGAGTTACTCAAGGTAGTTCCGCAATCGGAAAGAAATCTATGGCTCAAATTGAAAAAAGCATTGGAATGATGGAACAAGCTTGTCGAGAATATTTTTCAAGTAAGCGTAATGGTTTTAATAGTTCTAATTATGGTATTTTTGGAAGTTTTAGTTCCAATAGATCTGGATTTAATGGTACTAATAGAACTTCTAATAATACAAGTTTTAATGTAATTGGTAATAATTCCAATAGAAGTGGATATTTTAACGGTCATAGACAAGGCTATTGTGGAGGTAATAGAACTACTAATAATGCTACTAATAGAAGTGGTTATAACAATGCTTTTAGAAGTGGACATCATCATACTTTTAATAGTGGATTTTTTAGTACTAAATGGGCATCCAATGACGGTTCAAATTTTAGTGCTTTTGGAGATAATAGTGCTAAGTTTTCAAAAGTCCACAATGGTAATAAAAGTGGATTTGCAACTGGAAAATATCACCATCATTATTCTTATTGGGTATTTAATTGGGCTGGTAATGGAAGTAAAGATGTTCAATTAACAGGTAATGCTATTAAAAGAGGTAATTTTGATGGACATAATGCCTCTAAGTTTTCTGGAAATGGAAAAAATAGCACTAATAGAACTACTGTAAATCATGCCAATAGAAGTCCTTTCCATAAAGGTGGTTATACTGCAAATAATGATACTAACTATACAGGACATACAATAGGTTGTTCTGGAAATAATGGCAGTCATTTTTCCAGTGTAGGTACTACATGCGTAGGAGATAATGCTTCTAATTATAATGGACATGCAACTGGATATGCAGGCTTTTTTACTTCTAATTGTCCTGTTAATGATGCGGCAAATGATTCCAGTGTAAACACTTGTCCAAGTAATTACTCCGGAGTATTTAGTAGTAATTATCAATCTGTCTGTCCAAGTAATTTTAGTAATGTTGATAGAAAATGCTTTACAGTCCATAGTAGTTACACTGTAGAAGGCGTTGATTTTTAGATATATTTAAAGAGTAAAAGGAGTCATTGATGATAGAAAATAATGATAAAATTTACTTTACAAATATAACATTATTTACTACAGCTTTATGTAATCTTAATTGCGGATACTGTTATATTTGTAAAGATGCTACTGGATGTTTAAAACAAATAGATGATGACCTTGCAAAAGATTTTGAAGAAGGAAATCAAATTAAGCAGGTATATGCTGTAGATCCAGAAGCAGACAAACATATTAATCATATTACTTTATGGGGAGGAGAGCCTTTTCTTCATATAGAACGTTTTATAGACCATTTTGAAGAATATCTAAATGCTTTTCCGAACTTTAATGAAATAGATACTTCAACGAATTTTACTCTTCCAAATCAAATTGAATCTTTAAAGAAAATGTTTGATGCAATTATTAAACATTATCATGGCAATAAAAAATTTCATTTTGATCTTCAGGTCTCAATTGATGGACCTGAAGAGATGAATGATTTTGGAAGAGGTAAAGGAGTTACTCAAAAATTCTTAAAGAATTTTAGAGATTTATGTGAATTAGAATTTGACGATTCTAAAATTGATTTATTTGTTCATACTAAACCAACTTTTTCAAAACCTACATTTCATTTTGTAGATACACCAGAAAAAGCATATGAATGGTTTGAATTTTTTGATAGAGAAATGTATCAATACTATAAAAATAGAAAAACTAAAAAATGGTTTTTCTACCCATGTCTTTTTAATTATGCGACTCCAGCAGAATGGACAAAAGAAGATGGATTTGAAGTGGCAAAAATCTATCGTTCAATTCAAGAAGTAACACCAAAAATAAAACAATTGGATGGATGGATTCCAAACTATGAAACATATATTCCAGGTGTAGAATTTTTATTAGGTAGATTAAAAGATGATAATTCATTTAATAAAAAGAAATGTTTAGATTGTTCTAAACCATTTTGCGGCGGAGGATGTGGTTCATTTTCTCATGTAGTAGTTCCTATCCATGACGGCAAATATACTATGTGCCATAGAGGTATGTTTGATGATTATGTTGATTATCATAACAATATGAAAGACCATGATAATATGAATGGACTTGCCGCAAAATATGTTCAAACAAATAATGAATCTGCTTGGATTTATGATAAAGACCAATTCTTAAATCTTAAAAAGACTTTTGATAATCTTATTTTATATCCTCACCAAATTTTCTATACAGACTATGTTAAGTTTGTATATGAGTATGCAAAAGCAGGTATCATTGATGAAAAATGGACTGATATGAGTAAGATTGATAAAACGGTAGCTATTTTCGTTGATAAATCATGTTGTTTACAAGATTCATATATTATTACTGGCTCTTGGATAACATCAAATCCGTTAGAAATTCCATTATGGTATAATGGAGCTATGGATGTAGTTGAAGAAGAAATTGACAGAATAATGGCGGAAAGAGGTATAGTATGACATTTCAAGAGCAGCAAGATTTACTTTTAGAAAAATATTTATTTAGATATGATAAAGATGAAGCTTCTGTTGAATTTATCATCACATCTATATGCAATCAAAAATGCGAGTATTGTTATTTATATAGATATGGTAACGAGATGTATCCTCCAGAAGCCAATAAGAAAGAAAATATTCTTAGAAATTTAGCATTGTTATTAGACTGGTTAGATGAGAATGGATATAAATATACAACCTTTGATATTTTCTCAGGAGAATTTTTTCAAATCCCATATTGGGAAGAAATCTTAGATGTCTTTTATGAGCATCAAGTAAATACTCCTAATATTCCCGCAAGAGATTTTGTTATTCCTACAAATATGTCTTTTCTTATGGATGATGAAAAAACTGCAAGAGTCGAATATTGGATAAATAGAGTTAGAAGCGATACAAAACATTTTAATGGTTTTTGGTTAAGCGCTTCAGTAGATGGACCAACAGAATTAGAGTCTGTTGAAAGAGGACTTAGAAACGGTCAAACAAAACAAGATTCATTTTATGATAAATTTTTCAAGTTCATTGCAAAGTATTCTTTTTCTTGTCACCCTATGATTACAAAAGAATTTGTTAAAGATTATAAACGTAATTATGATTGGTGGATTGATAATCTTATTAAATATAATGCTACTTTTAAAAAGGAAAATGGGCATGAAGTATACTCAGTTCCAATGATGTTAGAGGTTAGAAATGCTGAACAGTGGGATAAAGAATCTTTACAGAATTATAGAGATTTTCTTTTTTATGTAGCAGAAAAAGATTTGAATACACTTCATAAAGGAGATTTAACTGATTTTGCATATCATATGGCAGATAACTTCTCTGATGGAATGATGAATATTGGAACATATAATCATGTACAGCCATATATTTTAGCCCTTCCAGAAGTGCAACATAGAATGCCATGTTCAATTCAAGGCGGTACAATTTTTAGAGTCGGAGATTTAGCAATTGTGCCTTGTCATAGAACTTGTTATCCAGATAAAGTTTATGGATTCCTTGAATTAAATGAAGACAAAACTAAAATTGTTGGAGTTTATGGAGAAAATCCTATGCTTGCATATAAGATTAAAACTATTAATCAGAATCGTTCTTTTATGAAATGTGCGGGCTGTCCTATTAAAAGTTTTTGTATGAAAGGTTGTTTAGGAGCACAATATGAAGATAGAAAAGAATTATTTTGTGCTATTGACGAAGTATGTGAAATGTTTAAAACTAAGTATCGTACCGTTAATGATATAGCTGAAAAATATGGCGTTTATGATATTGTTTTAAATGATTTAAAAATCTCAAAAGAGAGAAGGGAGTTCATAAAATATGCAAGAGATATTATCAACAGATGCTTGTATGACTGATGAGAATGTAGAAGTTTCTATTTTTGATCTAACTCAAGACATTATGTTTAAAAAACAATTTGCATTAATAGATGAATTAGATTTTAGACTTGGCAAAGTTGATGATGAAGATGATGTACTTGAATCAGCCAGGTTAAAAATTTATTATATTTATTATTTCATGTTTGATGATAAAGAAAAAGAGTATTTCACTCATATAAAAAATTTTATTATTGTATCTAATAATAAATTAATTAAACGAATTAAAAATAGCACTGTTGAAGGCTTCCTTGATGAAGATACAAATACGATTGAAGAAGTCCATTTGAATAAACTATTTTTAGTTCTTTTGAAAGAATACGCTCCAGAGTTAAGATATACAGATTATAAAGATGATGTTTTATCCAATATAAATCAGTATATTTATCTTTTAAATGAAACTTATTTTGATGATTTTAGTTTGTTTCAAGATAATGTGTTATATGGAATTTGTATTGGAAAATCTATAGTTGATTATAAAAAGTTCTTGAGTCCTGCAGAATGGGATAGATTTCAATATAGTTTTTATCATTTGTTTTATAGTATTCAAGAATTTCCAACAGACGATGAAGTATTAGATATTGAAAAAGATATTGAAGATAAAGTAGACCTTCTTTATGTAAAATAATGAGAAGTAAAGAGTAAAAGGAGTATAGTAAATGATTTTTATATTGCCATCTATTTATTATAATTTTGAAGATAATATAAATATTTTAAATATGTATAGCAATACAGTGAAAATCAAAGGCATCGAGGGTAATTTCCCGTCTAACATTATGTGCGGCGGGATTAACGCCCTTGACACCAGATATTTTGCACTGTATGATGATATTGTAGGTTGTGTAGATAGTTATCCTATAACATCTAAAATGTTATTTGTTGATTGCGGCAACCTCTTTCTAAATGAAAAAGAATATCTGAATCGTTTTGATAAGATATTATTTGAAGAATGGGAAAATAATGATTCTGCATATTATGAAATTGCTGATTTTAATTTAATTGATTATGCAGTAAAACGTTATCCTAACATTCAAATTGCATTACATCAAAATGCTTTATTAAAATATAGCTTAAAAGAGATTCAAGATAAAATTGATAACTGTAAAAATATTAAATACATAATTTTATCAAGACGTTATGCTCATTTAAAAATAAAAGGTATTCAAAAAATTTATTTAATGAGTTTTACAAAATGTAAAGATTGTGTAAATTACTGCGATTGTTTATTTGAAGAGTCTCATAATATATTGGAATATAGCGGCAAGTCTACATTTAGAAAATGTACTCAAAGGTTTTATAAAGATGATGATGAGTTTTTTGAAGAATATAAAAATATTCCAAAAGATTTCTCATATGTTTTATTTGATGATATTATTCCAGAAGAAACAAATGAAAGCTATACATTAATGATTAATTTATTCGAGAGAGGGCTTAAAAATGATTTATTATAATTTACCTGGATTTTATGAACACTTTACTTTAAATAAATTTATTTTAGAATTACATGATACAAATCCTGAATATTTTAGAGATGGGATTAAGATTGCTACTTTTTTTGGTAATTTCCCATTCTGTACTTGGGATGGCGGCAGAAATTTTCCATTTTATCGTCAAATTACAAAAGAGGAAATTGAAAAGATTAGAGATTTTTATAAATTCTATAATATTCCTATGAGATTAATTTTTACCAATTCCGCAATTGAAGAAGAAGATTTATATGATCCATTTTGCAATCTTCAAATGAAATTACTTGAAGATGGTAATAATGAAGTTGTTGTAAACTCTCCTCTTTTGGAGCAGTATTTAAGAGAGACTTATCCAGATTTTAAATATATTAGTTCTACAACTAAATGTTTAAACAAAGAAAAATTTCTTAAAGAACTTCAAAACTCAGATTATTATCAAGTTTGTTTAGATTATAATTTGAATAAAAATATGGATATGCTTGAGAACATTCCTCAAGAGTTACGAAGTAAATGTGAATTTTTATCAAATGCGATTTGTCATAGTCATTGCCCTGTTAGAAAATCACATTATCTTGACACCAGTAAAACTAATTTAACATACGGTAGACATAAATATAGTATTACCGCAAGATGTCAAATTAAAGGTGGCATTAATGATCCTGATACTCTTGGAAAACAAAATAATTTGACTTGGGAAGATATTCAAAAATATAATTCAATGGGATATAAATATTTTAAATTTGAAGGAAGAACATTGCCGAGTGCAGATATTTTTGCTAATTATTTATACTATTTATTTAAACCTGAATATATTCCAACTATTGTAAGTCAATCTTCATATGTACCAGGAATATTCTTTAATAATCCAAATTCTCAGTTTTATTTGGAGATGGTAAAAAGAACTGATGCTTCATTGGAAGCCGATAATGGTGTATATGCAAATGAATGTGTAATGAGTTGGCCATTCTAATAGAATTAACCCTTCTTGTTTTTTAAAATTTGTAGAGAGAAAGTTTAAAAATAAGGAGGGCTTTTAACTATGCTGGAAACAATTGGATCAATTGCTTTAAAGTATTGGGTTGAACTTATTTTAGGTTTGATTGTAACTGGCGGCGGTTTTTTAATAAAACGTTATTTAAGACTTGAAAAAGAAGAACGTCAAAGAGAGCAAAAAGAATATTTTGATAATGTGCTTAAAAAGATTCAAAGTGAAAATCAACAGGTATTAAAATCTTTAGAAAAAGAACATGATAAGATGAATCAAAATTCTGAAGATAAGTATGATGAAATTAATACCAAGGTTGATAAAGCTTTAGAAGCGGGTCGGGAAGAATCTAAATCTGATGATGCGGTTCTTGAAAAAGAAATTTCAGCATTAGAAAAAAATATTACAGCTTTGACCGCAGGCGTTTTATCAATGCAAGGAAAAGAGTTTAGAAATAATTGTAGAAAACTTTTAGCTGAAGATCATGTTATTACTCTTGATGAATGGGAAGAATTAGATAAAGACCATATGGCTTATAATGGGATGGGTGGTAATCATAAAGGCGACCATTTATTTTCATTAGTAAAAAAGAAAGTCGAAGCTGGATTTGCAGAAGACCAACGTCCAAAAGAAGAATAAAAAAGAGGGGATAGAATTAAATTCTATCCCCTATTATTTTTTATTTTAGAAAAAATCTTATTGGTTATATCAATTACCTCTTGTCCATAAGTAGCGAGCAAATCAGCTAACAGCTCCTCTTGATCATAGGTTAATTGAATATCATAGCTAAACATTGCTGCATGTGTTATTTCATGGCATAAAACTTGTTTAACTTTTTCGAGAGAAAGCTTATTATTAATATAAATTTTCTTTGTATCATCAACGCAAGCTCCAAGAGTATAAGAGCCATCTTTCTTTTTGAGCATTGGGTGATATGGGGATACAAAGACGACTCGCCAATTATCCCCATTAATTTTAAACATTTATTTTAGTTGCTAATAAAGCAATTTTCTTTTGAAGTAACTGTTTTTCCTCTTGGCTTGCGCCCTCAATCATTTCAAGAATATCTGCATTAAGTTCTTGCATATATTCTTCAAGTTCTTTTAACTTTTTAGCTTGGTCGTGATGGAGTTCTTTAGATTCCATATACATACGTCTGCGCTCAGGGCTTTTACCTTCACGACTATCGTATATTTTGATTGGATACTCTTTTTCATCTTCATCTTCGTATCTATCATAATAGTCCATAGGTACATTACGTTTTCTCTTACGAATACTTTCTTTATAGTACATTCTTTGAGGCTCTTCTTCATTCATAGCCTTTGTGATTGTACAATAATAGATAGCTTGATCAATATCCTTAATCATATCAATAACTTCGCCTAATTCTTCAGCGTCACAATTCTGAAGATTAGACATTTGAGATTGGGCTGCATTAATTAAACAATTTTTCATTTCACAAAGTCTTTTCATCATATTAAGCCACCCTTTCTACGATTAGATTAGCATTTTGAACATTAATCGTTTGAGTTGAAGTATTAGTTACTCCAGCTGTTGAGCAACATCCAGTAGGCACATCAATGTATACACATGAAGCTACATTAAAATATTGTTCTACTGCGGCAGGGGTAACAATCATCTGAGCAGTGCGGACTGCCTCACCATCTATAGTAATAGTTAATGAGATAGCTCCTGCGGTGCCGCCAGTTGGGACCGCAATATTGCCTGTAAAAGTTACTTTGAATCTTGAGCGGCATTGATTATTAGACAAGCCTCTCATTTTAATATTTCCGCTTCCCTCGGTATGAATAACTGAACAATTACCAGGGATTCTTGTTGTAATAAATACAACATTATCATTTGCGTTTACAGTTTGTACTACATTGCTGGTTAGTTCCATAAATAGTCTCCTTTCAGGAATTTAATAGACCAGAGAGTTGGCAGACCCTCTGATCCTTAAACTAATTTAGATTAAAGTGTACTACATCCACAGTTACGGTATCCAGAATATGGATTAGCAACTGTATATGCAGGGATAGGTGTTGGATTTAAAGCATTAATTAAATAGCTATTTTGAGCTGCTTGACTTGCTTGTAATCTAAGATCAGAATTTTTGGCAGTTAATTCAGTAATCTTATCATGTAAAGCTTGTGTTTGCATTTCTTGAATAGCACTTAAAACGCTTCTGGTATTAGCGTTTTGATTTTCCATTAGGTCTCTGGTTGCATCAGAAACTGTTCTACGAGTTGAGCACTCTTGGTCTGCTAAATTATAATTTAATTGAGCAAAGTTTTGAGCGTCCTCATATCTTGTTTGGCAGCAACACTGTTGCAACTGAGTTCCTAAGTTAGTAATACCTGCATTAAGGGTATTAGTATTTTGCATGTCTGCGATTGTTTGCTGAGTAATATTATTATTAATACCAGCAAATCCATTCAACATACCTGTGTTCATGGCGTAGAAGCCATCACAGAGTCCATTGTCTACATTGTCAATCTTTCTTTCAATGTTAGCGAAATCTGAGGTTAAAATATAACCGTCTGTAATTCCAGAACCTGTGGAACCTCCTCCGAAGAGTCCATTTCCATTTCCTCCCCATCCTGCGAAGCAGAAAAGGAATAAAATTATAATCCCATTATTTGTTATCTTATAGGCTTTTTATCCTATAATTCTAATACTTATTTTTTCGTATTAGCTCAGCATATCTTTTCAACTATTTAAGTCATTTTTAATTTTCCATGTGCGATATTTTTTTACATCGTTTATAGTAGTTCTTGATACTCCAAATTTTCTTCCTAATTCAGTGTTTGAGATTTCAGGATGTTTTCTTATATATTCCACTATTTCCCAATTTAATTTATGATTAGTAGCCTTTTCACCAGATAGATGTAATCCAGTTTTTACTGCGTGAGCCCTATTCTCTAAATTATCTACCCACTCTAAATTTTCTACACTATTATTTAATTTATTACCATCTTTATGATTTACTTGAGGTAAATTATTTGGATTAGGTATATATTTTTCAGCTACTAAACGATGTACAAAAACTAATTTTTTACTAATAGATACTCTTAAATATCCTTTCGCATTTGGCTGTGGTTTTAAGACATGGTTAGTATGTTTATTAATTACTTGTCCATCTCTTGTAATTTCATAGTCTTCAAGTGTTAACATTTTTGGCCCCATAATTAAAATCTCCTTTGTTTTTATTTTTCATATAAAAATGAAAACAAAGGGGGATAATTATCCTACCATGCCCGTCACTTTTTATAACTTAAATAATGTCGCGGCCTCGTGGAGAGATTATATCTTTTCACTCTCTATGCGTTGCCCCTGACTATAATAATTATAGCCTTCGGTTCGGATTGGCATTTCAGCTTTCCCGCTTAATTCCGCGATTTACCCTTGGCAGATAAATTTTACCAAGCTCCTCCATCTCCACCGAAGCCCCAACCATTATCATTTCTATTGGTTCCAGTAGCTGCGGCAATGTCGGCTAAACTATAGCCACTTGTTGCGTTATTGAACATATTAATGTCCTCCTTTTAAAATATATTATTTAATCCCAAGCATTTGCTTAAAGGCATTAAATTCTTTATCAAAATCTTTGCCATTTTGACTACATATATTTCGAGCGATTTGTTCAATATCTGCACTTCTATTTTGCTTTGCTAAAGACAATAGATTAGCTCCCATTGGAGTATTTTGCATTTGTTGCTCTAAAATATTCATTACTAATTGTTGAGGATTCTGACCTCCTTTAATCATCTGAATTAATTGCATTGGGTTCATAAGAATTCCTCCTAAAATTTAATATCTTCTTTTTTAACTGGTTGCGGCGAAGGAACGGAAGGAGTAGTCTTTTGCGGCGCTTGCGTTGGTATCTGGCCCGCAAATATAGCTCTTATTTTTTCCATTTGCTCATTAAATTCATCTCTGGTTATATAATCTATCATTTGTGGTTGTGTGGTTGGCTGTTGTAATATTTTTAATTCGTATACATTAATTGATGCAGTTCCATCTAAATTGATTTGTTTAGTATAAATTTGTTTATTTGCTATATCTGGAAAAATAAAAATAGAGCCATCAAAGTCTATTGGAATAGCTTTAACCTCTTCAATGGAAGAAACTGGCCTGCCTTTTAGGTACAAAATACCTTGGTTTTGCATTGGTGGTTGCTGTCTAATAGGTTGTTGATTCTGCGGGAAGTAGTTGTAGTTAGGATACATTTTTTAATCCTCCTTCTTAAAATTATTTTTCTTTCTTTCCTTCAATAGTATGTAAAATTTTTACTAACTATCTTAATATGAAAAGTCCAGTCTTTTTTAATATTCTTTTGTACTACAAAATTAGACAAAAAAAATAAGGGATACAGAATATACATTCTGTATCCCTTTAATTTATTTAGATTCAACAGTAGGAGTTGTTGTTGTTTTGTTTTTATTAACAGCTGCTTCAATTTGTTTGGTAATATATGTGTTTAAATCTCCATAGATTGCTGTCAGATATTCTTTCGCTTCGTCATTCAAGATAGAAAGAACTGCAGTTAAGGTCATGTTAAATGCCTTTTTCTGAGCTTCGGCATCGAATTTTCCTTGGGCTTTTAAGCTATCTACATATGTTTGATTTGTGGCAATTACACAATCAGTAATTGTCTTTGATAACATTGTAATGTATTTTGTTGCTAAAGCATTATCATTTTGTTTAATTAAAGCATCTTTCTTTGTTGCAATATACTGTACTAAGTAAGCTGTTAAAATTCCTAATAATGGAATTACGCATACCTCAAAAATTTGTGATAACATTTGTAATACATTTTCCATAATTATTCCTCACTTTCTAACCATTTATTATATTTGGTTAATATACATTTAGGACATAAATCACTTGAGAAAGAACCTATAGTTCTTTCATCAAGTTTAATATTTATATCAACTTCATTTGATTCTTCATATCGAAGACCTGTAAACCAAATAAAGTTTAAATTAAACTTATCTTTATTTTTCATAATATTATTTTACCTTTATCCAAATTCTATCATTAATTTTAACTGGATCTCTATCAGCATTTTTTCCTCCGCCCCATTCTTCATAATCTGGAACACAAGAAACTGTACCAACAATACGATCTGGGAATTTTATAATCTCTTCTCTTGTCATAATATCAATAGTTCCATTTGGAGCAGCACATACACAATCACCAGGTTTATAATTATTACGATCTTGATAAGTATAAACTAAAACTCGTCCTGCAACTGCAATATTAGTTTTAGCTTTATCAGTTTCACCTTGACTAAATCCCCATGTATCAGAAATAACACCAGCAAAATGTTGAAGTCTTTTTTCTGTTTTTGTTAAAGTGTCATCACCTTTCTCAAAAACAACTCGTCCTGGCTCGCTACAGTCTGATTGACGACATTCAGCATAATCATTCCAAACTGCTCCAGTAACAGAATTTCCTTGACACCAAATTCTATTCCATGAGTACCAATCATCGCAACAATCTCGAAGTCCTCTCATCCACAAATTAGAATTTCCAGTCCATTGACCCGCAATTTCAATATGTCCACCAGTACCATTTCCAAAACCAACTATAGATAAATAAGTACCAGGCGCTCCATTAGCAGTTTGATCATACATATTATATGTATAAACTCCACCCCTCGCGGCCGTTCTTCCTGTTTCAGGAGCTTGATTACCAAGACTTCTAACATAACCGGTGCTATTAGAATAATTAACAGATTGTTTTCCGATATTACCTGAATCAATAAAAGTTCTCCATGTTTTTTTATCTGTTCCCCATCCAGTTCTATAAGATAAAATTGAATCAGCTGAACCAGTATGTGCAGCATAAATTTGAAATCTTGCAGAATTATCTGTTGAAAAAGAAATTAATTGACCATATGAATATATATTTGATAAACCTTCTGGTAAAGCGCCGTGAAAACTTCTGCTTCCAGTTAGCCCCCATAATCCATCATTTCCAGCTGTATTAGTTGCTGCAAGTCTATCATGAATAAAAAAAGATGCTGCATGATATCCATCAACTGTGTCTGCATTTTTGGTTTCAAGATTACTTCGTCTTACAGCTTTAATCTTTTTACCATCCGCACTCCATCCGGCAATCCAGTCTGTTGATGCAGCTGCTTGTTCACCAGACCATTCTAAATGCACTCCATCTGTGGTATCTGCGTTATTAGCATTTATAGCATTTGTGGCAGTTCCTGATAAAGAACCTACAAAAGTATTTGCATAAACATTATTTACAAGTCCGCCTCTACCATTTCCAAGTTTATATCCAGTAATTAAACTACTGGTTGCACCTCCTGGAGTTGGACGACCCCAACTTTGATAATTAATCCATACTTCATTATTATAACTATCTGGAATAAAATTAAATTCATTGCTCGCACAAATAAATATATGTCCATGAGGAGAATAAATACCTCCAGCAGTATATATAGGCTTATCATTGTAACAACGCATCCAAGTAGAATCGGTCATATGCCAGCCACCGCCATAGGTTTCAGAGTACCATCCTCCAGCTCCAATACTTCTAAACCACGCATTTGAATATACTTCATGCCAAGGATATCCAGTTGTTCCTAAATTTCCATTTGTTGAAGCGACAGTTTTATTAAAAATAAAAGGAATATCCGCGCTATTATATAAATGACACCAATCAGAATTTTGAGAACCAATTGTAATAGTATTTCCATTAGAAGTAAGACTTAATAATCTTGGAATTTCAGCCGTACTTTTTGTAGTAGAAATTAACCAAGTTGATACTCCACCAACATTTGTCCATACTCCCATTCTGCCATTCATTGCGTCTAAATAAACATGTCCAGTACTATTATAAACATCTACATATCTTTCAGCTGTGTCAGTAGCTTTAATATGTAAATGACCCGTCATGGTATCACCAGTCTTTAAAACATATCTGCTGTCCAATGTATATGTATAATTATTAACGTCTAATACCTGAATCCATTTAGAATCGACAACATTCCCATCTCTAACAATTTTATAATAAATACTTCTATCATTAAAAGGAATTGCAACATCTGTATAATAATTATTTAACTGATTAGTATGTCTATTTCTTAATATATACCACCAAGCACTTGAAGGAGTATCATTAGTATCAGCTACAGCTCCAGCAGTACCAGATATATTAAACCAAGTTAATCCACCTTTATCACCAGAATTTGTACTGTCATTCTGTCCTAATACACCTGTAAAACATGATTTATTAGGAATAGTAAGGTTTCCATCTATATAAGTAGCTCCATTAACTCGTAATCTATAAGCAGAATCATTTGAATTATAAGCATATCCAATATTAGTATAATTAAACCATGAAACACCACTTATATTAATAGCCCAATTTTTAGCTCCAGAATGAGAACAAATATCTTGTGTCATAACCCAATTAGAATTATCTGCATTTCCAAGATATAATGGTTGTGTAGAACGATTCATTACACGAGTCGCACCAGATAATTGTCCTGCAACATCAGCAGTTCCATTAAATGGTTGTCCCCAAATATTTCTCGTATTTAATAATTTTGTTGCAGCATAACTACTATTAGGGTTTGATACTGTAGCTGTAATAGTTCCTAATGTTGAAACAAAGTCAATATGCCATTCATTACACCATTTTTTATATTCATTATTATTAAAACCTAATACTACATCATGAACTTGAATTTGTGGATAAGACCATGAAGTTGAAACATCTCCTAAGTAAATAGCATTTTTAGATCCATCATCACCAAAATAAATAGAAAGATTAGAAAATGTTAAATTTCCATTGTATCCACTTGAATAAGCAGTACAATTATGCCATACACCATTTTGATAACTATATCCATGAATAGTATATTCACAACTTGTTCCAGTTATATAATTATAAATAGAAACTTTAAAGCTGATCATTGTATTTGAACGATATTGCGGTAAAGTAATTTTTAAATAACCTTTAACAGAATCGCTTTTACTTCTATAATCTCCTCCTTCTGGAACAGATATAAAAGTTTCTCTTCCTATTGCATTAAAGGTTGCATAACCTTTATTATTAATAGAAGCAACATTAATATCATCGGCTTTAAAAATCCATCCTCTATTAGAGGTGCTATCCATGGTGAAATAAGTTGCCCAATCACTGAAAACAGCTCCATGAGGCTTAAATTTACTAATTCCTGCAAAAGCAATTCCATAAGTTGGAAGTGAACCAGTTCCTCCATAACCCTTACCAAATAAAGAAATACCTTTTCCAGTTGTATCAGAAGTATTTACAATTCCAATATGTGTTGCATATAATGTATCAGAAAAATATCCAGTACCAGAAACCATTAAACGATGATTTGTATTAGCATCTGTGCCTATACCAACTTGACCATTTTGATTAATTCCAATAGCAATTACGTCTGCATTGTTTTGATTATCAGCATATAATCTTAATAAATTACCTACACCAGAACCAGTACCAATATATTTTAATCCGTATCCATAGTATTGTCTTGAAGCAGTTCCAGAACTAATTTGCCATAACCAATTATCAGTATCATTTCCGTTCATCCAAATGACTGGATGCTGATTATTTGCAGTAAAGTTTTTATAAATACCGCCTGAATTTACAAGTGGCTCAATAACCCCATTATCTCTAATTATTAATAAATTTTTCCAACTTGATGCAGAATCTTCACTTTGTTGAAAGGTAAAAACAGGAGTATTCGCAGTTGAATCATCAGTTGTTGCCAATCTTTGTCTATATGTATCTGAATCCCAATAGATACTGGTTCCTGCTCCAGTCATATAAATATCTTTATCTACTCTTATATTACCTTTAAAAAAAGAATCCCCTTTAACATAAAAAGTATAACTATCTGCTGGAGAAGTATCTCCAATAGATACTTGAGTTGAACTGGCATAATGATGAGAAGCTTGTATTGCATTAGCTCCATTAGTCCATACTAATCTATTTGCGGTCTGTCCATATAAATTAAGATTAGTTACATAAAGAGTTCTCCATGCTAATGCCTGTGTACCTAAATCATACGCATTAGTTTGATTAGGATTTACATGACTGTTAAAAGTGAAGTATCCCCCACCCTCTTTAACAAAACGCATATTTCCATTATCAGAAACGTCTGTTTGGATATATCCATATCTTTTAGAAGAAATATCTCCTTTTGTAGTATACCATCCGATCCAATTATCTCCAGATAAATATTTATTACCAAACCATCCTGCATTAGCTCTAATAGTTGCTGTACCAGTATCGCTACCAAAAATAAACACTGATGGAATTTCTTTGGAATCTTTTTTTCTATATCCAAAATAAACAATACCAGAATTATTTGTTCCGCCAAAATTTATTTCATTATTAAATTCAGCATAAACTTTCATAGTGCCGCCATCTGAAGTAAAACCACCTGAAGCTTTTACTCCACCAGCAGTATTTATGGAGTCAGAATCTGTATTTTCTACAGCAAATTTTTTTCCACCATAAATTCTAACATAACTACTGTCTTTCATATAAATACCGCCACCATGAGCGGAATTTTGCCATCCTGTAGAAGGCGCACTTGAGAAAAACCAGCCTGAAGAAGTAACATTGAAAAAATTTGGATTGGTCTTCGCATTAGCAGTTGTAGAGACTTTTACATCTGCCCAATAATAATTATTTATATAAGAAGTATAATTTGAAGAATCTAAAACTGTACTCCAAGTTTCATCCCAAATAGAGACTCCTTTTTCACCAGCCTTTGCTCCCCTTATTGCCATATGAGGTTTAGCATCTGCGGTAATTGCTAATTGAGCGCCCCATCCAGAACCATCCCAGCCAAAAGTCAAAACATGCCCATCTCCTATTGGAGGCTTACCTGTTTTTGTAGTTGAAGTAGCTAATGAATAAGTTACTCTACTTTGATGTCTGTCTGAATTTATTTGATAATTAAGACTTTCCTGTCTAGAACTTGGATTTAAAAATAAGCTATTTGCTCTACTGGCTACTGTTGCACTATCTGCATTACCTTGAAACCTTGTAGACTGAATTAAATTAAAACCAGAAATACTTGCTGGTAAAATTAATTCTAATAAAGCCCCAGTTAATTTAGTAACTACACCTGCTTCACCTGTAGTTGCATTAGCCACTTTACTAATTTTAAAAGTAATGTCATGATCTAATCCAGCTGTACTTACAGAATGAGCAACCTTAAAATTAGATGGATTGTAAACGTACATATCTGTACCATTTTCTCCACCCCATAACCAAGTTGGTTGTCCACCTTTTGAGCCATCCCAATAAAATGTCATAGGCAAAGAAGTATTCCCACCTTTACCTAATTTAGCAGCTACTGTTGAAGTATCAGCATTACCTTGAAATCGAGTAGCTTGCAATAAATCAAAACCAGATATCTTAGTTGGTAAATATATATCAACTGCAGGCCCAGATAAATCAGTTGCAGTACCATTGCCACCTTTAGTTGCATCAGCAGTAGAAGTAATTTTAAAAGTTACATTATGGTCTAACTTAGCACTATCACTGGAATGACCACCAATTTTGCTTAAATCATAAGTTTTATCATTAGCACCAGTAATTGTAAAATACCAAACTGGAGCATCACCATTTCCTCCTGCAAATCTAACACCTGGCTGACTATATTTAACAGAAATAATACCTTTTGTATCCTCTCCACCGAAAGCAATACCTGCACTATAGTCAGGTAGAAACCAGGCTGGAGCTTTAGCTTGTCCTCTTACAGATTTTAACCAAAAGCCTCCGCCATTTTGATTTCCCAATCTTGTCCACTTCAAATTAGTATCATCATTTGATAAAAATACAGTAAAATTTTGATGCGCTAATCCATGAGAGTGATTAGTTGAAGTATTTATTTCAATAGTTTCGCCATCTTTAGAAATAACTCCTGTACCTGTAACAGAACCAGTTATTTTAATTGGTAAACCAGAAAATTTTACTCTATGAACAGCTCCTTTTTTAGTAGCTTGCGCGCCATCAACAACAGTATCATAATATATAGAACCATGATTATTTTCATCTATAACAAAATAAATCATACCATTTGTTAATGGCTGATTTGTTGTATTAAAGTCCTTTTTTAAACCTTGTTTAAATTTAACATAATTTGCCAAAAGGAAAATCCTCCTTTCTCTCTGAGTTAATTATATCATAAAAACGACGTTAAGTCAATTTCATTCTATGATATATAAAAACTTGACCAAAAATATTATTATATTTTGGCCTATTAAACAAAAATAAGGGGATAAGACAAAATGTCTTATCCCCTATATCTTTAATAAGCGTCTTGCCAGAATATATCCATTTGCTTATTAATTTGATCAATTCGTGCGATTAATTGTTCAGTTACAGTATATTCTTTAGTATCAAGAATTCTCTGTACTCTGTCATTATCGCCCTCTTCATCCAAGTTAATATCTACTACTAAACTTTGTTTAATTTCAGTTGTAGTTTCGATTGTACTTAGATTATAAGTTAATTCAGATTTACTACTATCTATACTGTAAAATCGAATTGAGTATTTTACTTTACCTGCGGCCGCAGCTACTCGTCCACTAATACACCATGGAATTAGCAACTTATCTTCATCAATAAAAGTATCTGCATCATAAAAAGGGACTACATAAAGTCCAGATTTTCCTTCCGCATTTTCATATTGAATTAAACAAGTTGTATTAATTAAATCCATATGATCATAATATCTATTTAATTTAAAATAGATAATTTCAGAACGATGGTCAGCCTCTACACCAAGAGAGGCTGGCCCTTTAATTGTTCTTGTAGACAAATCAACATCATAGATTGTTTCTGTAGATGGAATTAAAACAGCTAAGCTCGGCTTATTTTGATCTTGAATACGATAGAGTAAATCATAATATTCCTGCATATTAGTAACCATGCTTAACCCTCCTTAACTGTTTTATTAATCTTGAATAGAAACTACTAAGAAGAACTTAGAACATCTATCTGCGGTTGTTCCGTTATATGTATTTCTAACCATACAATAATAATATCCGCCTTCATTATCTTTTGGTTTAAAGATTGGTTGAGTTTCTCCCTCAATAGGAATATCATTATCAAACTTATAATTTCCAAGTGCCGCATCTTGAACATCTTCATCAATGCTACTATTAGTACCTTTATAGTATTTATACCATTGATATGTAATAGTATCAGCATCAGTTCTCATAAGACCTTCGCCGCGTTCTTTCGCTAATGAATAATCAACTTTCAATCCATAACTATGAGCGATTGAATAGTCAACTTTTAATTCAGTCTTTTTAGGAGTGTCTACTACTGGGTCCCCATGTCCATCAAAACTTGAGATTTCAATAGCAACAGGACTTGCAGTATGAGTTACACGACAATTTCTTGTCTCTTCAGTTGAAGTTTCATTGTTAATACTATTAGTAGCAACTACTGCATAATATCCATCTCCAACTGCTCCAGTTTTATCAGTTGCATCATTAGAACCTACAATTGTATAAATTGGATTAACAGCATCTGCGATTTTCTCCCAAGGAGTATTAATATCAACACTTGTAACAAGATTTGGTTTATCCTTATTATCATAGTGTTTAGTTTGAACTTTCTTTAATTTACCTTCATCATCAAAAGCATCTTTTACATTTTCTGGTTTAATCTTGTACCATTGATATGTAATAACACCACTATCACTCTTACCAGTTTGAGTTGTTAAAACACCTTTAAACTCTTCAGCTTCTTTAAGAACTAAAGATTCATCAATATCTTTAACGATAGTAACTTCGCTTGGATGGAAGATTTGACAAATAACACTTAATGTACTTTCACGGCTCTTTCCTACACGGTTTGTTGCAACAGCTACATAACGTCCAGTAGAAGTAATTTTAACCTGAGATTTTCTCTCAAGAACGCCTGTTGGAGTAGCCCAATCTACAGCTCTTAATTCCTCTTCTGTCATTAATTCATAAGCTGGAACTCCATCTTCTGTAGCAGTAGCTTTATAGTAATATTTAGTATCACTCTGAGCTGTGTCAGTAGTTTGAACATAAATATTTTGAGCAGTTAATAGACCAATATATTCATTTGTATCAATATCATACATTCTCCATACATAAGATAAAGTACCACCATCAGGAGAAACTGCTTCAACTTGTTGCATAGTGTAACCAACTTCTGTAGCGAAAGATACTGTCTCTGCAAGATTTTCGATAAATACAGGAGGCATAGCCTTTGTAGTATCTCCAGTAGCAGTAGAATCTACTAATCTTTCAAGAACTTTCTTATCATCTTCATCAAATACATTTTCACCATCAAGCATCATTTGCGGAATGTTGAAATCCAATGTAGATTTGATAGCTACTGTTGCGGTCTTTGTTGATAAAGAGTAAGTAAGCATATTAGTAACTTCATCTTGGATATAGAATCTAACTGCGAACTGTACATTACCAGCGTATTTAGTGATGTCGTTGTTTAAACACCATCCAATTAAAATCTTACCAGGATTACTTGTTACATCGGCAATATAAGGTGCGGAAATACCTTGAATAGTATTACCATTTTCATCCTTTGTGCTTAACTGCCATTCAATATAAACATTACAGTTATCTAAATCTTGGTTATCATAAAAACGATCTACTAAGAAATAAACGATTTCTGAAATATGGTCACCCTGAACGGATACACCATTTTTAGCAAATGTTTGAGGAACAGAAATTTCTCTTGTATTAGCATCAATTTCAAATACATCTTCATCTAATGGAAGAACTGTATAGATTTTATCAATTTCAGCTAACTCAACGATACTACCAAAATACTCAGCAAGAGATGTAATACCATTGCTTGGTTCATAGTATGTTTCTGTTGGGTCAAACGCATTAGTTGCTTGAACATAATTGCCGTCTTTTGTTTTTACAAAATACATTCCTTCTCCGAATTGGCTTTCTTCCAAAGGAACTTCTACATATGTAAGTTTTAACTCGCCAGCATCACTTAAAGCTTTTGTAGCTTTTGAGAAAAGACGATTATATTTTGCACTATTCTGACTATTTACATAGGTAATCATCTATTTTATCCCAATCCTTTCTTAGAATTTTAAAAAGAGGAAAGAAAAAATTACTTCTTTCCTCTTTACTTTTTCTTTCAAAAGATATGAAAGAAAAAGATTCATTTATAATTATTTTTGGCCAACTTCTCGCCATTCATCCAGTTCATCCTCTGGGATAGTAACGCTTTGGACAAAAGTCTTACCATCTTTGGTAAGACTTTTTCTTGCGTCCGCCACTAATCTATATTTACGAATATAGTAAATATCTTCAAGATGAACTGTACTTGTAATTGTTCCATTAGTACCTAAATAGGTATACAAAACAGTTTTAGTCATCTTTTAGAATCCTCCTTATTTGAATTCAATCATTGTCTCAGGGTTCTCATACATCTTAGATAGAGATTTTTTAATTAACGGTTTCATTTGCTCTGAAGCACCATAAATGAATGCTTTAGCCTCTGGGTCAGTAATTATAGCTTCACCATTCTGTGCAAAAGAATTCTCTTGAATAGAAGTTAATTTAGTATTTTCAGTTTCAGTACCGATATATAAGAACTTCAATGTACCTGTACACATAATATACATGAAAGCTGAATCTCCAATTGTTTTAACGCTTGGAGGAATAATAATTGTAAAGTCTCCAGAAGGAGCATCAGCAAGAGCCTGGTTGAATGCAAAATTACCAATCTTTTCCAGCTTGTTTGGTAAACCAGTCCAAATAAGGTTTGAACACATTCTAAATGCCATAGTTCCAATTTCAATTAAGTTATTTGGAAGATAACAATATTTCATTTGAGAACAGTTCTGGAATGCATTTTCTTTAATATATTTCAAAGGAGCATCTTCATAGAAGAATACATGAGTTATTCCTGTCTGATTAGAAAACTCTTGAATTATACTAATATCTGCCATTCCATGAATCTTATCGTCATATTGTTTTGGAATAGTAATTTTACCTGTTAAAGAAACACCAGGTTTAACACGTATAGAATAAGTTTGGTCTGTTTGCCAATTAAATTCAAAATACTTATCATCAGTAGGATTGTCATAAACATTTTCAACAACGAATGCCGCATAGAACTTTAAGTTTTGAGTAGCTTTAATTGTTGTTAAATCTACAACAGGAGCTAAACTTGCGGAACCATATACATTATTTTCACCAGAAATTCTTCTTGTATATCCTAAGAATCTATACTTGCTTGTAATAGGAAGGCTATCTTCTTTTGGATTTTGAACAAGATAATTTGGATCATGCAATGCGCTTCCATGAACAACAGAATATCCAATCTTATTTCCATAAGTATTTTCAATCTCTTTCTCTGAACCATCATCATTTACGAGATAGAATTTTACCTCCCAATGGTGGTCTTCAAATACAGCATAGAATGTATAATCAGTTTTATCAGCTAATAGTTCCTGAGTTCCCCAATTATGAATTGCAGTATTACCTAATAAAGTAACCCAGTTTGTATCATAAGATTCAATTAATCCACTTCTATCAGGAGTTGTAGACCATCCAATAAAGTCTTGAGAAGGCTTTAATGCATTAATTCTTGTCTCACTGAAAGCAGATTCAGTTCTATCTTTAGGATTTGTGAAGAAAACTTTTGGATTTTGTTCAAATTTTGCTAAACCAATTTTATCTGTACCAATTAAGGTCTCTGTTGTTGTAGCAACTCCAGTTAAGGAATCAATTGTTTTATCTTGAATTACAAAACGTGCCGCAAAACCTTTAGTAACTTTCTTAAAGAAGAATGTTAAATTAGGATAATTCTTAACTAATAAGTCTTGAATTGCGCTTTCTTCAACTGCGGTTTCATTATTAATATAAATATAACCAGAAATTGTAGGAACTTTGGTTCCACTTGAAACACCAATGAAACTTGCATTACTGATTAAATTCTCAAGTAATTTAGTATCTGTAATATCAACTGTTTTCATAGTGCTGTCATATTCATACATTTGACCATTATTAATATATTGAACCCAATCTCCAGGATGTTCTTTATAATTTTCTGCTGTAAAAGGAACTAATCCAAAGTGACCATCATCTCTAAAGTATTGAGAACTTGCACTAAAAGTAGCTTCTGGGTCATCAATTAATACATATGGACTCCATTGAACATCAGCCATATTAATCTTTCTCTGTGCACCCAAAGAAGCGGTTGCCGCATAGAATTTATTTAATAACTTATAACTGTTATATCCTAAGTTTCCACCTATGATATTTAAAGTTGTTAAGTTAGATGTTCCCTTTCCAACTTCCTTATCAGTTAATCCTTCAATATAAAGTCCTTTTTGAGCAACTAAATCACCGCTTGGATTATTTTTATCTTTTTCTTCTGGAACTTTATAAGTTTCAATCAGATCAGTTAATAATCTTGCTTCAGTTAATTTTAAAGCTGCGGTTGAAGCGCTTAAATGCAATGTATCAAGTGCAACACCATCAGCAAAAGTAACCTGAGTAATGTTTGAACCAGTATCTCTAAAGTTCTGTAATTTTTCACTTGCAGATAAATCAAATGTTACGTTATTATCTTTAAAGGTAATGTAACTTAAATTGATTTCTTTAACAAGTGGCAATCCACTTGAACCAGTAATAGTCCATTTGTTTACGTTTGCATTTTTATAGTGATTATTTTCTTCATCTACTCCATCATATCCAAGTTTTAAATCTGTAATCTTAGTTGCATTACCAGATAACTCGAACTCTTGGAAGTAAAGTTTACTTAAATCACCAAGTGATTTCATTTGATCCAAACCATAAATATAGTACAACTGCTCTTTATAGTTACCAGATTTACGAATACCATTTTCAAGGTCTGGAGTAGTAAATTTAACTGGGGTTCCAGTATATTTCATGGAATCAAAGTTTGCGGTATCTGTTCCAACAGTAACATACATTTTACGAACAGGTGTCATTGATAGCCAATATTCACCATCGAACATATGTTTCTTTTTACCTGTGACTGGATCATAATATGGCTCATTAGTAATAATACCTTCTGCACCATTTGTCGCAGTACCTTCAATCCATTTATCTGATGTACTTGCAGGACTGTTTGCGGAAATACGAGAACGAATTCTGTTTTGTCCACCACGTTTATAGTTACCAACTGATAACCAAGAATCAATATAATTGAAACGGTTAGTTAAGAACTGCTCACGTGACATACTTCTATCTCCTTGTAAAGCGTAGAAATATGTATCACTTGTGTCTTTTAATACTTCTGGTGTTGTACCAGAACCAAGATAACCTACTTTTGGATTAGTAATTGAAATATATTTATAATGCTCATCAAGGTTCATTGCTAAGAGTGGTCTTAAACCTTCCATTGAATGGCTCTTAGTAAAGTCTGGATTACATTTATAGATATTTTCAATAACATTTATAGAAGTAAATGGTGGTTTCTTTAAAGTACCAAAGTTACTGCTTGGTACACCAGTTAATTGCTCATATTTATCTTTAATAATTCCTAAGAACAATGAGTAGAAATTATTCCAAAGAACACTATCATTTGTTGAGAATGTTCCATCATCAGTTGCATCAATGTTATATTCAAATGATGGAATACCAGTATTGTTAATACCTAATTGAGTATCCATATCATAGAAAATTGGATACCAAATATAGTCTCCGCCTTTCTTCTGTGGTCCCCAAGATGCCATCATACAGTTTTTACCACGAGAGTCATAACATTCAAGAACTTCAGTGATAACGAAATATGTTGCTAAATATTCAAGATTAAAATGATCTGTTAATTCATTTTTGAATTTAGCTAAACGATATTCTTTTGTGTCATAATTATAAGTTGTATTACCATATTGAACAGGAGCAGGTAATTTCCAGAACTCTTCAATACTACTTTCATTATTGACTGCTTTATAATATGTTTCAGTTTCTACGAAACCTTCTTCTGCTAATAAATAGTTATCAGAACTATTTTTAGTATAGAATTTATTCTTTTTGTAAACTAATTCAGGATCATCAGTTAATAGAATCTTACGATATTCTCCATCAGCTTGAAGTTCATAGTAAATTATATCTTTATTATATACTTGCGCTTTAACCTTTTGTCCTGTTTCAGTACTTTCAAAATAGAAAATACCTGCTTCAAAGATTTTTTCACCTAAGTCAACTTCTACATAAGTATTTAAACTTGGAACTTCTTTTAATAGAGGATTCTTTGGATCGTTATTAACATCAATTAAAGCATCTGTTGCTGTACTCCATACCCATGCAACTGCTTTTTCCCAGTTTCCATAAATTTCAAGTAATTTATTTCTACCTTCGTCAAGATTATTAGCAATATCAATTCCTAACTTATCTTGTAATTTTCTAACAGTTTTAGAGTTACTTGAAGAGTTTTCCAAATTCACTAAATAATCAATATAATCATCAAGTGCATTATATCTATATTCAAAAGAGTCTGCCACAACTGGTGCTTTAGCAACAGTATATTTATTATCAGCGGTATCAGGTGCTTTGAAAGATAACGTATGTCTATTCCATGGATCTCTAAATGAACAGAATCCACGAGAGTTATTTTCAAATTCCCAACATTCTGCAATATCATCTGTACTCTTATGGTCAACAAAAGCTTGTTTCATACCGATTCCAGAAAATCCATAAGCTTCAGCCGCACCTTTATCAAGAAGCATATTATAACGACCAATAAATAAAGGTTCTGTTCCAGCTTCTTTCATGGCTTTTGTCTGCCAGAATGCTAAAGTTGGGAAACCTTGAACAGATGTTCTATAATCGCTTAAATGATCAACTTTTGCAACTTTATATCCAGGTACATATTCATACCAAACATTTGTACATTCTGCTAATTTATCTTTAATTGCACTACCTTGAGCGTCAGCTGAATAAGAAGGTGTTTCTCCAATTCCACCAAGAACTTTAGATACTCCCTCACGTTGAGCTAATCCACGAGGTCCTAAAACGAAATCTTCCGCAGATGATAACATCTTTAATTCATCATCTTTAGTATTTTTAAGATTTCCTTTATGATTATAGTAATAATAAACAGTTCCTGCTTTATAATTACTTGCCTCATTAGTAAGAGCTTTTTGTTCACTCTTTGTTGGATCAAGTTCACAGAAAGCGCTTGCACCATTATAATCTTCAAGAGGATGATGTGAATAAGCATAATTTACTAAGTTAGCAAGACCCATATTATAAGAACCAGAAGATTCCATGAAGTCTACTTTTAAAGTAAATTTATTACATCCAACAGTATCATTGTCATAGTAGAAGTATTTAAGTTTCTTCTTCTTACCAAGTTCATAATCTGCGGCAAAAGGTCCTTTATGAGCAACCATTGCATATTCATTCTTTTTAATTACATCACCATATGTATCATATTGTTTCTTTCCTTCTGCATCCAAATCATCAACTTTAATTTTTGTTTTTGCTTTATAGTTACGACGTGGATAGAATTCAGATGAAGTTCCTTGTACACTTAAATCTACATTTTTAGCAGTAAAAGAAGGACAATGATGTAAATAATAATCTTCAAGTTCTTTTCCTGCGGCAGTAGCCTCTGCGGATAAATTACCCATTGAATATGCTCTTTCAAGACCAGTATTAATAAATTCCATATCTGCCTTAATAGGTGTATCTTTTCTCCAAGGAAGATTACCTTTTGATAAAGTATCATCTTGGTCTGTTGTAAAGATAATATATGGCATAATATTTTCTGTTCTTGGATGCTCTTTATTATACTTAATCATCTTTTCATAAGAGAACTGATATTCTTCATTAGTAGATTTATTAGGTATAGACATTTCAGCTAAATCCCAAGCAGTTGTATCAGTATTATCATATGCAACATTTTTTAATATTTCAGTTAAACCTAAAGCTCTATTATAAACTCTAAATTTATAAAGATCAATATCACAGTTAGAAGAATTAATAACAAGGTTTTTATTATTAATTGACCATTCACTTGTTGCAGTAGAACGAGCTACGCTGGTAAGCATACCATTTAAGTAAACTTTCATTAAACGGTTTTCGCCTGTTGAGTCTTGTGCATTACCGTTGTTATAAACAATAGTAATATTAAGCATCTTATCTTCTACGAAGTCAATAGTTACTGCGTTAATACCATTAGTGAAGTAACCATCTTGCGCTCCAAGACAGATTGCAGAAGTTTTAGAAATAGCACTATCATCAATTCCATCTTCAATATATTTTACTGCGGCTGCTGTTAAGTTGTAATCACGATATAAACCTTTGTAAAGCAATTCATCATAAGAAGGAACATTTTGTCCTTGTTCTTTTAATTGAGGTAATTTTACAGACAAGAAAGCATCGTAGTTAGTATAACCACCAACTGCAGTTCTTTGATCCAAGAATTGTTTGAAAAGTTCATCGTCAGTCCAACTCTTAATTTCTGGAGCAACATCATCAATTACTGTATAACGAGTATATGTAGTAATTAATTTTTCATAACTTTGTACATTACGAACTTTTAATCTTAATTCAATAGTTTTTGAAGGATTTTCTTCTCCTGCAAAAGTGCTAACTCCAATAGGGAAATTAACAGAAGCTCCATTACTAATTCTTAAACAAGTAGTATTGGTATCGTCCATAATCCAACCGTTGTTATACCAGTTGAAATCTTTAAATACTGCATGTTCATCTCCTATATCTAATACAGAACGTTTCTTAGTAGATTCAGAATTTGAACGACCTCTTGAGTCAACATTAACTTTTAATCCAGTAGTAGCAATACCCATATTACGAGGGTCTTTTAATACAGTAAAGTCTGGAACTGTAGCCCATGTTTCAGTATCATCTTGACCAATACGAACTTGATAAGTTGTATTTTGACCAGCTACTAAATTAGTCAATGTCCAATAGGTGAATGAATTATCTTCATTTCTTGCGGTATAGTATGAACCATCAAGTGCATCTGTACCATCAATAAATAAGTAAATTGCAATATCACCAGTATTATTAGGATCATATACTTTAATTGGAACAATTGGGTTATCAAATTCATAATAAGTTGATTGCATAGCTCCAAACCAAATTAAAGGTTGACCTTCATTTACATACAAACCAATTTCTTTTGAAATCATAGGAGTCGCACTACCACGAGAACCATTTGATTTAGCTAAGCTTAACTGAGCTTTAATTATATGGCGGCCATGGTTATAGTTATCACCAAGTGCTATACCTGTGGAATTATTTGTATTTTTATCGTAAATAACTGAATTTTTTGTAATAACTGGTGTTGCATTCGCAGTAGTGTTTGCAGTATTATATGTTTGAGTATATACTAAGAAATCATCAAAGTAAACATCAAGAATACGGTCTGCACCAGTTGCAAAGTTAACAGCTACAGGAATTTCAGTACTAAAGAACTTATTAGCACTAAATTGGCTGTCAATCCAATCTATAGAAAGTTCATGAGTAGTAACAAAATAAGTTGCAGTACCACTATTGTAGAAAATATTATCTTTACTACCTTCTACTGTAAATACAATTTTATTTTCAGTAGATTGACGAATAAATTCAGTTGCATCATAAATAATAGGCTTAGCATGAGTTACTTTTTTTGTATCAGTATAATATGGTACAGAACTTTCTTCTGTGAAAAACTGAATTGTAACTTTCATTGCGTTTTCGCCTGGGTCAACAGGGCTGCCATCTTCTGTTGCAGATGTTACTAAAATTTGAATATTACATTTATCACCATTTAATAAATCTGCTTCTGTTACACCTGTAACAGTCAAACGACCTCTTTTTTTAGTAGAAGTTGTTCCACCACCTTCACCGCCTCCGCCAGTTCCACTGACAGCGATTCTTGCACAAGTAACAGCTTTTGTTATTTCATCAATATCTACAACTTTGTAAAAACTTCCATCATTATTGATAACTAAATCTCCAGTTTTTAATTTATCATCTGGATTTTCAAGTTCATCCATATAGAATGTATAATAGTCATCTCCGGAGTTTTGAACGAAAGTAGCTTTTGCATAAATAATTGCGGCACCGCGACCGCCCATAGGGATTCTCGCAATTCCCTGAGCATCAATGAAAATGTTTCCAGTATCGGTTGCAAAATAAACAAAACCTTCTTGGTATTTACCTTGAAGAATTTTTTCCTCTAAACCACGAACTGGTCTAAATCTTGCATTTGCCATTATGCGGTATCTCCTTTCTATCTCATATATATTTAAAAAAATAAAGGGATTAAAAAGAGAATCTCTCTTTTTAATCCCTATAATTCTCTCTATTTAGAATAAAAAATAGAAAATTAAAATTATCAGAACTCGCCCCAAGTCATATCAATTGACACTGAAGAGCCACTTGCTCCAAGAGTCAAAGAACTTGACTTGATAGTTGCAGTAGCAGTTCCATTTTGAACCATATCTTTACCACTGGAAGCAGTAGCAGTAACTTTAGTCTTTAAAGCAACAGAGCCATCTGCATTAGCACTTGCAGAACTGGTTACTCCTGTAATTACAGTAGCAGTATCGTTAAGTTCATAATTAACAGTATTTACACCTGTTACGTGTCCTTGAGCATTTGTCTTAATAGAAGTTATCACTGGAATAGTAATAGTATCATTTAAATGTGTTGCAGGAGTTTGAGAACTTAATTTAATCTTATCTGGATTAGTTTTAGTATCAGCTCTGGTAACATTATCATGAGTAACTGTAATTACATTCTCAGCTGGTTTGTTTCCAGAAATATCTACTCCACCTTGAAGAGATTGAGATACTGTTAATCCACCTGCACCAGCATATTTAATTTGACCTTTATTACCACCTTTAGAATCTTGTAATTTAAAACCAATTCCTTCAGCAGCTGTATACAACTTATATGTTGTATCAGTATCATTTGTACTTTCTACAAAATCCCATGTAAGAGTTGTTGGATTAATAGTACCAACTAATTCAGCCTTTGTAATTGTACCTGCGGCTAAATCAGCAGCTGTATATTCAGTACCACGAGCGATAGCTAAAGTACCTGCTGTATGTTCAACACCATTTACAGTAATCGGTGAACTAAATAAATATGTATAACCAATTTTTTGAGATAATTTAAGAAGTTCTGCCCATGCGGTAGCAGCAGTACCATTTACTCCAACAGTACCACGATATTCCATCGCATTAAGGTCTCTCATTAATTGATCAATTTCTTCTTTATTATATGCGTTAATATTAAATACGCCATCAACTAATTTAGTAGAACTTTGAGCCTTACTGCCATATTTAATAACTGGATCATAAGAACCAGTTACAGTTTTACCTTGATTATCTTTTACCGTTACAGTAAAACCAGTTTTTCCAGTTGCTGCATTAGCAATAGCTAAAGAAGCATTAACTCTACCAGAGATAGTAATTACATTTTCTTTTCTGGTAAGAACGGTTGTATTTGGGTCTGATTTCAAAGTAACTGAGCTACCAGCTTGGCCATTGGCAGAACTTAAATTAAGTTTAACTTCACCAGTTGCTCCATCTCCAGCAGCTAAAGTGAATTTATCACCAGTAAGTGTAATACTATTTTTTGCACCTGCGGTCTGAGCAATCTTTAATCCGCCCGCAGTAACAATATCAAATCCACCAACAACGCTACCACCATCTGTACTACCAATCGCATTTTTGATAGTTGCAGTAGCTCCAGTAGTAGAAGTTGTATAAGTATTAGAATCAATATGAGTATCAGTATTGGCATTAATCTGTACCCATGTACTACCATTATATACACAGAGAATATTAGCAATATTACTATCTACTTGGCCCGCAGTAGAATCTTTATATTGAACATAGAAGAAACGTCCTGTATAAGCCACTCTATCTGCTGGAGTTGTAAGATTTGGTAAATCACCTAAATATGTAACAGTCTGTACACCTTCGTTTACAGCTGAAATACTTCCATCACTATTACCAATATATAATCTATGTGAATCTTTTGTTAAATAAAAATAACCATGTTTAGCTCCGGCATTGGCGCCTTTAGATAGCATGGTATCAATAGAACTCTGAGCACCGGTCAGAAAGCCAACTTTAGCGTCTTTTAAAACATTAGCCATTTATTATTGCCCTCCTTTTTTTTATTCAGTTTCATTAATGTCTTGCCATTTTAATCTACCGTCAAGAATATTTACCTTATTAGATACTTCAACCATTTCGGTTTGTAAACTACTAACAGTTTTTACAAGACCTTGATTTGTACCAGTCTCATCACCAAATAAAGTTGTATTTACTTTCTCTGAAGATGTTTTTAAATCAGCTACATCTTTAACTAATCCTTTAGTAGAATCACCAACAGTAGTCTCAAGTTTGGTAACTCTATTATCAAGTTTTATTATATCTGAGGCGTTATGATTATTTTCAATCCATTCTTCAATTTCTTTTAATGTATCAAATTTTTCTGAAGCGCCATCAACAACTTTTAAAACCTCTTCTTTAGAGATTTCTCGAATTGATTTTCCTGTATCTTTACCAACAAGAGTATCTAAAACAAGTTCAACTGCGGCAGTAGGATTAGCCCATGTTGCGTCACCACGTAAATATAACTTATTATCTCCAGCTTTTGGAGGCGGTACTAAACCAGATAGACCATTTGAGTCATCTTTTGCCCCAACCATTATTGTAACAATTTGACTTAAAACCTCAAAAATAGGTTTATTAATCCATTTCTGTTGATGGTCATCATAGATTAATATATTATTAGCGGTAATATCTTCTGAAATAAGAACATCTTGTAAATCGCCGATATTGTTAATATTGGAAATTTCACCAATAATTAATTTAGGTCCTAAGTATAATTGGCCTGTCCTTCCATCTGTTTCAGATATAAAATATAGGGTATCTTTATCTTTATCTGAATCTGGAATCTTTGCCCAGGCTGTTGGAGTACCACGCAAAAATTTTACATAATTGCCAGGTGTTGTTGTATAAGAAGCCAAAACATTTACCTCCTTTTCATTTTCTCCTATAAATAATCAAAATATATATTTATAAATTAAATAATCCTGGCCTATTATGATAAAATAGACCAGGATATTTAAAATTAAGAAGTTGTTAAGCTTTGATCATCTAAAGTTTTATTAGTAGTATTTACTAAAAGTTTTTCAATTAAGCTTATTCTGTTTACGAATTCAGCAAAAGTCATATGTTTATTTTCTTGAGTAATCTCCCCAGTGGTAGTATTTTTTACCATTGCTTTATAATCAAATGAAGCGGTTATGGCCATTAAACCATCCAGTTGTCCCCATAAATCATCTATCATTTCCATACAAGGAACTTGGTAATCTTCATATCCTTGTGCCGCATTTTGATCAGTTACTACTTGAACTAAACCTTTTTTATCTACAGTTGCAGTTGGAAAAGTCTTATGTGTTACATTTATTACACCAGATGCTTCATCAACTCTTGAAACATACTTTTCATCAGACTCTAAATCTGTATAATCTAAATCATTAATAGCCGCTGTAATAGCATTACCTCTATCTTCAGCTTCTTTATTGATATAATATCTTAACTTACCAAGACCTACATTTAAACTATCAGTTGCGGTAATATCAGTTGCTATTGAAGTTGGAGTTGAATAACCAGTTAATGCTAAATCTCCAATCTTTCCAAAAGTAGCAGTAAATGTATCTCCATTTTGAATATAAGTTAAATTAGTCATTACATTATCAGTATTACTCTTAGTACCAGATAAATTTAATGAAGGTAATGTAATTGTATAACTTGATTTACTTGATACATGACCTTTTGAATCATATGAAATCTTAGGAATACTAAATTTTCCGCCTAATTTAGGAGTTTTATCAGTATCTTCAACTGTAGAACTTAAATTAGTTGTTTGAGGAGCTTGATGAGCAAAACTAACTTTATCTTTGCTAACAGTTGTTTTTATCCAACTATCTCCACTTAAAGTAAATGTATCATGTGTGCAAGAAGCTTCTGTGGTTGTTCCTGTATCTGCCGCAATTTTACCATAGCTATTTGGCAATGCATATTTTGTAGTTGTCTTTTTACTAAAATGATTTTTACTATCAAAATCATATAAAGTAATTGAAAATGTTGTTCCACTTTCTTCATTACTTAAACTAATATTTCCGCCATCTACAGAACTTGTATTTTTCACATCATGACTAATTGTTAATACATCTGAATCTGGACTTGTTGTAATACGAATCCACTCATCTCCAGAATTAATACCTAATGTATCTTGAGTATTATCAGCAGCAATTTGACCTTGCGCCGCAAGATTTTCTGTATTATTATTTGATACACGACCATTTGTTGTAATATACTTAAATCCATAAGGTAAAATATATTTATGGTTTTGATTTGCGGTCATATGGCCCGCATTATCATAAGTGGTATCTTGAATAGTAATACTATCTGTTGCAGGATTATTTAAATCAGTCTGTCCTTTTGCACTTACTGTTGGAGTATGAATATCATGGCTAATAGTAATTGTATCTGAACCAGCATTTGTATCAATCTTAATCCATTTATTACCAGAATTAATTCCAAGAGTATCTTGAGTATTATCAGCAACAACATTTGATGTACTTGGATTACCAGTATTATCTCCTGAATCAGTTGTACTTCTACCATTAGTAGTAATAGTTTTAAATCCATAAGGTAAAGTAACTGTATGGTCATTATGGCCTACAACATGTCCTTTAGGGTCTACTATTGGAGTGTATAATGTCATAGTATCCTTTTTAGGATTGTTCATATCTGAATCAGAAAATGTATCTCTTACTGGCTGATAATTATGTCTTAATGAAACAATTGGCTTAGTTGGTTTACCATCTACATTAACTGTCAACCATTGATTTTTAAATCCAGAAGTAAGACTTTCTGCCATTGGGAAAACGTCTGATGCAATTCCTGTTACATCTTGTTTTGTTCCTGGCTTATGATTAAGTCCTTCATTGGTCTGAGTAACATTTGCAGGAGCACTTGTTAAACGACCATAATTATCAACAATAACAATGTCTTGAGAATCTAATTTTCCTAAATGAGAAATCCAATCATTAAAGGTATTTAAAGCACCTTGAATTGTTTGTAAATCTCTTGTATCTGTATCCTCAGAATCAATTACTTGATTCATTTTTAAAATCATACCATGAATAGTGTTTAATTTACGAGCAAAATCTACTAATTCATAATATGTAAATCCAACCTCTCTGGTCGCTAAAGATACTGAAGGTGGAATATGTTTAATCTTATTATTCCACTGTTGACCATGTGGCATAATATTCATAGTGTCTGAATCAATATAGAAATTCTTAATTACATAATAAGTTTCATTTGGATTCATTGTTTTTTCTTGTGCTAAAACATATTCATCTCCATCTTTACGATAGAAATAATTTGGATAATAAAAATAAATTCTCTGATTGGTTGCTGTATCATGCTCATTAATTTTATGATAATCATTCTTAGTAATTGTTAAGTGAGCTAAACTATAACCTTCTACATTGTTGACTCTTAATCTCTTATTAGTTTCAAGAATGTAACTACCTTTTTTCTTACTATCTAATCCCTCTCCAACTTTATAGTAATATAAATCTGGAGCATAGAATTTATCAATTTTCTTTTTCTTTAATTGATAATATTGTAAACGGTCATCTTCATTTCTTGTAGGATTTGTATAATAATCTACTAATTGTCGTCTAATAGAAGTTGCTGTAACTGGAATATAAATTGTATATGGTCCAAGTATAGGATCATTATATTTTGTTTTTACAAACCAAGGATTTCCATTTCTTATATCAGCAAAATTTATATTAAAATCATTAACTACTTCCCCATTATTATAAGGATCTCTATAGCTTACTTTATCTCTTGCATATGGTAATAAATGAAGAGGTTTATCTTCATCTATAGTTCCACCTGTATATACATAGATATATTTTTTCTGTTGAGTGAAATATAATTTTTGTTTATTCTTTTCACTATCATAAGGTAATGTATTTCTTACATAATCTCCAACAGTTTCATCAAATACCCAAGCTGGTCCAGCCTCTGCTGCATTCCATGTATAACTACTGGTAATATCATGATCTGGATCATTGAATTGAATCTGCTGATAAACATTTACTTCAGTATAAGTTTCAGTTACTTTTTGACCTTTTTTAACCATATAGTGATCAATTAATTGACCATCTTTACCTAAGTCATTTCCTGTTCCTAAATCACTGTTATCAATACGATAATCAAAATCAGCTTTTACAGGTTGTTCACCAGATTTTAAAACATATGGTTCACCTGCTGTATGAAGTTTTACATAATAATATTCTCCAATTGTCGGCGTTCCTTGAACAGGGGTATAAGTACCATCATCATTTTTATTATAAACAGCATCATAATGGCCATTTCCATCCCAATATATTTTAGAATATTTATCTTCTGCCCAAGCTCTATAGTAAAATATACCTGGTAAATATAAATCAGTATACTCTGGTTCTGATACGACATCTTTTAAAGCAAAATTTTCTTCTATTTCATAATATGTCGCTTTTGGATTATATGTTTCTCCACTCGCAGACCAGTCAATTGCATAATAAGGAGTGCTTAATACATTATCAGTCTTATTAAAGTATTGATAATATGTATAACCTGTAAAATCATCTCCTAAATCTATACGAGTTTTATCAATCTTAGCAGAATCCATAGTATAATAATCTTTATCTCTATGATAAGTGGGCTCTGAAATAAAATCTTTTCCACCATTTGTTAAATTATTTATATAATAATATTTACTTCCATCAAAAGGTTGAACTTTTACTTGCTCATATCCCTCAGAGGTAGTAAGTTTTCTTACATAATACTCTAAATCTTTATTATATTTTCCAGAAGCAACAACATAATCACTTCCATTTTTAACATAATATAAATCTGGTTTAAATTCACCCTCAGATAAATCAATTCTTTCATATGTATAAGCACTTGCGGCAAGTGGCGTATAAGTATATTTCATATCACGACGATAATATTTATTACCAGTTCTATCAAAATAAATTGTATCATCATCATTATTAACAATATTTCTTTCCATTGCCCCATAAGTGTTATATGGTTGAATAATCATACCCATTAAATCATGTACTGAATTAATACAACCTGCTATGGTATTTACATTAGCTGTATTATAATAATCTTTTGGATAACCTTGAACTTCACCGCTATCCATCTTATACGTAAAACCATCTTTAACTAAACGTAATCCATTTCTATCTTGGACAGCTCTTGCATCATACCATTCAATATCTTTATTTCTTTTTTGAGTTTTTTGAATATCAATATTTGTTTTTCTACCACCATATACTAAATCCCAAACATCTGAAATAGCATCTCCAATAGATGGTAACATAATAGAAAGTTCTTGTGTATCTATCTCTGGCGTAGCAATGCCATTATGATTTTCATAAGTATTACCACTTAATCCAGAAGGAACAATATTAATACCCTCTTTAATGAAACCATAATTGTTTAATGTTACAACTTTTGGATCTACTGTGGGATCTCTCCTTGGTGCATCTCCACGTTGATTTTGATAAGTTCTATCCCAACTTTTATTTACTTTATCAGGATCAAATCCCTCTCTATTATAATATATAGCTGCATCAATAAAAGGAGGCTCTCCTTCAGCAACATCCTCTTCAACCCAGTTAATTCCACCTGTTTCATTATATTTTGCATAAAGGGTCTTTTTAGAATTAGTGGTTTTATCAAATTCAGTTCTTGTCCAACGAGTATTTTCATTTGAAGGATACTCAGCCGGATCATTTGAAGATGAAATAGTTGCAGATATAACTTTTCCTTCACTATCATATTGCGGCACTTGCATATCTGGAACGCAAGTTTTTACTCTAAGTCCCCAAGTTGGTTGCCAATGAAGTTTATAATATACATTAGTGCTATCTACATCAAAATGAGGTCTCAATGGAACAATAGTAGGAGCGTCTGCTGAAAGATCAAATGTAGGCACAACAGTATTTAATTCAGCTACCATTACATATTTTTCATAACCTTTATCTAATACTTTTTGCCAAACAGTTGAATCATAACCTCTGCTTGTATTATAATAATTTTTATCTCTTGTGAAGTTAATAGTAAAACTATCTTGAGAAGAGTCTCCTAAAAGTTCCCATGAAGCTCCATTAAAAGAAGTATATTCCTTTTTAACATTACCATGTGTATCAAGATGTGCAATGGTAATTGTATATTGAACATTTTCATGTGCAACCCAATATTCATCATATAATTTAGAATGTGTTGGGTCTGTATTAGTTCCACTATTTGCAACTAAATTATAAAGAGGCTTCCCAGTTTTTTCGTCTAAATCTCCAGGTACACGAAGAACAGTTCCCTCTTCAACTAAATTTGCTGTATATGGCATTTTACCATCAGCGATATCTTTTTTATCTTGATCAGTAAGACATCTAATAATAGTAGGATTTATTTTATTTCCTTCTTCATCTGTTTTTTCCTTAACGATAAAATCAGCAGAAATTGATAATGCAAAATCTTTATTCAATCCATCTGTTGTAATTTTATATACTTGCGGAACGCCAGATAAACTACCTTTTACATCTTTATCATATTCGACTAATACATATCTGCCTACATATACTCCATCATTAGCTGCTTCTCTATCCATATCATATCTACTTGCATAGGTAGCATCAAATGAAAATTGTGTACGAGTGGTGTTTGTTATATTACCATAAAATCCCATATATTAATCCTCCCCGTCATCATAAATAATATCTACAATTAATACTGCATTTGTTGTTTTATTAATTTTCGCCATTGATTGAGCATCAAATTTAATACTTGTAATTTCGGTTTGATTATCTAAATCAAGTTCAAAAATTCCTGTTTGTCCGATCAAGAGATAATCCAGATCGGACGCATTATTTAATAAAACTCTTGTTCCAGGTAATGCCTGAATTCCTAATTGAGAAATAGGAAAACAGTCCGCAAAAATGGTGCCATCAACAAATTGTGCCATTTCCGCAGTTTTCGGGGAGTTATTACTTGCATCACCTTTGTCAGCTTCTGCATCATTGTAGAAACGAAATTGTTTAACTTTATTTGCCATTTTTTATCTCCCTTACTCTTAAAATAAATTCTCAACTGCTTTTGTTGCGTTTATACTCATTGTTCCACTATATGTTAATGAAATAGTAAAACTGGAAACAATATATTCACCACAAATACCACTATTATCATCTCTAACAAATATACGAGTATTTGGTTGTAAATAATAAATTGGTAAAGTTGTCATTGAAATTGTTTCTGTGCAGTAAGAATAATTATATAATAGATTATCTAATTCATCCTTTGCAGATTTTCCTTGAGAACTAAATTTAAAAATATTACTGGATTGTGAAGGTATTTGAAGAAAACTATAACCTGGCTTTAAAGCTCTTTGTGAATCTAATGAACTTATATAATAAGTTTGATTAGGGTTCCAATCTAAAGCTAAAGTATAACCACCAGAGCCATCACTAATGTAATAATAAGCTCCATCTTCATAAAACATATCTTCTGTAATATTTATTTTAGTATATTTAACACTGTTTTCATCTACATAGATAATATTAGGAGTTTCTCTAAAATAGATAGCTTTAACATCAGAATTATTTTCAGCTTTTGGCCGTGTTCCAACATTCTTAACTGAATATTGACTTAATTCGCCCTCAGAATCTAAAAAGTCAAACCAAAAATTCAATGCCTCTGGAGATTCTTTAATTCCATTGTTCCAATATGTTTTTTTATCATACTCATCATCATATTTTTGATAATATTGTTTCTTAGGAATATAAACTTCTCCTTTTTTACATTGGTGAATATAGTAATAATCTTTTGGAGATTTCTTATATGTAGCTTCACTTAATGTACTAAGTGCTGTATATGCTCCAGATAGTGATTGAGTATAATATTGTCTACCTGACACATAAGCAGTATTTTGTTCGCAACGTACATAATAATAATATGATTCTGGTTTTGCATCATATTTTGTTTTAGTTGTATAAGCAATTTTATATGAGCCTGTATAAAATGGATCATATAACTGTCTCCAAAAGCCATCCATGTCAGTGTAATATTGCTCATATCCTGTATATCCATCAGGATAATACTTATTGTTATTTTGACTTATTTTAACATAAAAATCATCATCATGCATGTGTCTTTTATAATCTTTTGACATTTGATAAATTATTTCACGCCAATCAACTTTATGATATTTTTCATCTTTATTATCAATAGATAATTGTTCTTTTTTAAGCTCTGTTAATTCATCTCCCATGTCATGTTCATTAAAATAAAATCTTGGATTATAAAAATAAACATTTTCTCCTTTTTCAACATTCTCTTTTAAGAAATGTAAAAAAGTATGTGTATCAGCGCAACTTGCATATGGATACATAAATTTCTTTTTTATAAGAGGTTTAACTAATTCTGTTAGAATTTTTCCTTTACCATTATCATATGACTCATAATATTGACATTCTCTAAGTAACTCTGGATTTGGTTGTCCAGAGCCATGAATAGTGTTAATTTCGGTTTGTTTTATAACAATTAACCAAATATAATCTTCATCATCTGTGAAAGTTGAAAAATTATGAGCTTTACAATATTCATTTAATGAACTTTTTTTCACACATCCAGATTTATCATTTCGAGAATACCATTTCATTGTTCCAGAAGGCTCAACTCCTGTAACAAGTTTATAATAATCATGCCAATCTCTAATATCCCACCATCCAGGAGTCCAACCTTGAACAGTCTTTTCTGGTTGAGTTAAACCTGCGGGCGTTGGATACTTAAATCTATAATTTTCAAGTTTTTCATAATCTTCTTCAGTTGTTAAACTTTTTATTTCTTCTGTTAATTTAGTATAATATTTATCTGTGAAAAATACCTCTCCCTCATATGTTTTATAATATAAAGGTTTTTTATCTATTGCATATCTCAAATGAACAGGTATTTCTGCTCCACTAACAGAAGTTCTTTGTCCCCAAATAGAAAAATCATTTTTAAGATTGGATAAATCTGGAGAATTACTAAAAGATGTTACTATATTTGCATTCTCAAAATAATACGTTACAGAAGATGTATTTGCGGCATTCTCTACATAGACATCACTTGACGTATTATTCATAATATTATTCCAAGATGTCTGAATATAAGTCTTTTTCTTTTGAAAAATAAATTGTCCATCAATATTATAAAAATATTCAAATTCTCCTAACATAGAGACTAATTTATCAAACATTTGCGTAACTGAACTTCCAACATCTAAAATAAGGTCTCCCGCATATGTTAAATCAGTTGGTTTATATCCAACTACATCTCCATATTGAACTTTAATAACTGAATATCTCGTATCACTATCTTCAGTTCTAATATAAGTAGGGTCATTACTATTTCCCATATCAATAGAAATTCTTTGATCGAATTTAAAATTACCATCTTCAAAATTTGTAATTGGTATCATAGTATCATATTCATAAAACCCACTTTGTGTTGGAGAAAAGAAAAGTTGATTTACAACATCCATATCTAAATTCATTAAAAGATAAAATGGATCTTTTTGACGAGATTCCAAAAGCTCAATGCCTATATCATCAAGGTCATTAATAATAATATTCTCAAAAGGCTCTTTTGCATATTCGTGAACTGCTTCACGAATAATATCTTTAATTAAATAATCATCTGTGGTAATAGTACCATCTGCGGCAATGGTATCATATTTACCAAAGTCAACAGATAATGCAGTAATTGCGCCGCCGACGTCTCCATTTAACATACACATTTTATCTTTACCTTGTAATGAAATTGTATATGAGCTGGTAGATTGAGATGTACTAAAAGTGGATATTACATAGTGTCCTTCTGGAAACCAAATTATCTCTGGATAATTAATTGTGTCTATTGTATTCTTAACACCAACTTTTAATTCAAATTTTGTATTTAATCCCCAATAGTAATTATGAATATTAAGTTCACTGGCTACCATTGTCATAGAGCATGTGCGGCGAACCGCAGAAGTTCCATTTACTGAAATGGAACCCTGCGTTATTCTACCGGTAATTTCCTCTATTGGATTTTCATCAAAATCTAAAGCTATAACCTTCGCATAAATCTCTCGTGTGCGTTGCTCATCAAGTTGCTTTAAAAAATCTTTGTCTAATAAAGGATCTTTCATGATATAATACCGTTCGCCTCCTTATACTCTGTAATTGTTCTATTTAATAGAATCAAGAATTTTTGATAAGCTAAATCTCTTGCTTCTTTAGCTTGAACAATACCTTCTCTTGTATTATTATGATTATTATACATATCAAGAAGTGCTGATTCAGCTGTTTGATAATCACGTTTAGCATTTATAATATCTGTGCTACCAGTTTCTTCAAAAGTATAACTTATGTCTTGTTTTGAATAACTAATATAAGCAATAACGCCTCTATTTATAATTAAGCTCTTTATAAAAGAACTATCTTGAATTTCAATAGGCATTATTTCATCAAAAACATTAACTTCTTCGTCATCTACAATAGCTTTAAAAGTATCATATCCAATAGCAAAGAAATCTTTCAAATCTCCATCTACTGCATAACCTGTATATGGAGCGAAAGTATCATTGTTTGCTTCAACATAATAACCTTCATTTGGAAATTTCTTTGCAACACGTCCTCTTCTATGACGAATATAATATATTGCCCATGGGTCTAATGTACTTAAATCAATAGGCTCTCCTGTACAATACATATCATTATAATACTTACATGAAGCATCTGGAACAAAATTATTCTCTTGTCCCTCTTGCGGTTCAACATATTCAACATCTACATATATATCTCGTAAATCTCTTCGTTGAAGCTTTAATGAATAAGTATTTAATACTTCTGTTTTAATATCTTCGATTACTTCAAAAATATCCTTAGTGGTATAAAGCGTACCATATTTATCAACTAATTTTTGTTGTTTATATCTCTCTCCAATAAATTGTCTAACTGGAACGTCAACAATTTGAACATCTTTAATTGTTCCAAAAATAGTAATTGATCTTGTTTTATAGCTATATGTAAATAAACCATTCATATCCTGAGTCCAATCAAAACGAACATTTCTGATAGGGCGGTCAGGAAATTCTGCATAATAAGAACCAGTAGCACCAATAACAAAACTCTGTCCATCTATATAAACTTTGCTTCCAGGAGTCATTTCTGTAAAAGAGATTGAATAAGCTGGATGAGAAAGTAATTGCGGTTTTGGTTTAGTTTTATCGCCTGCTTCTCTAAGAGTAACTGTTTTCCATCTTGTTTGCAATGATGTATCTTCATTAGAATCTACTAATCCATAGTATCTTAAATTAGTAATATTAAATTCTGCTATTTCATAAGCGTTACATGAGAATGTATGTAGCATTCTACTTAATCCATCTTGCGGGCTAAGTGATACATTCATTAATCGTACAATATAGTTACCTTCAGCAGGAGAACGAAAGATTTTCGGCTTTCCATTATTTAACCAATCTAATACCTTATTTTTGAATAAACGTTCCGCAGTCATATTTTCTTTGGTTAAATTAGCATTCATATTTTCTTCTTTTAAATCGCCTAACTCTTCCTTAGTCATAAATAATTCAACATTATCCATTTGATAAGAAATGAGTCCAGAAATAGAAAATTCTTTGTAATCTACATTTCCATTTCTTGATATAAAAGGATATTTACTTCCAATTGTATCCATTTTTGATTCAAGCAAATCTTTTTTATATGATGATACTTTTGGATTAAAACGAATATTAAGTTGACGCTCTCCATCATATAAAAACATATCCTCAAAATCAACTGGAACACTATTTGAAATAATCCTATCTGAATAAATTCCATTAGAATTATATTGCTGTAAAGAATATTTATATGTTGCCCCTTGTTCAATAGTACAATCTAAAAGAGACCATTTTTCTGGAGGTACTGCTTGTAAATCAAAACGTTTAAATTCTTCCCAAGCATAACCGTTTAAGCTACTGGAACGAGATACTACAAACGCTCCTGATACTACTGCATCATATTTATCATCAAGAGTTATTTTAATGTATCCTTCATCTGGCATTAAAGTTGCAACTAAATCAGTTTTAATTTCTGGACTAACTGAACGACGTTGCATAATTCTATAATAAGGCGTATTTTCAGTTAAGCCATTTACAGAGGTTATTGAATACTTTAAAAAGTATGTCTTATCTAATTCAAGGTCTTGCGGCACAGAGAAAACATCATGGGCTTCATAACTTAAATCATCTAAGGAAGTATTATGAATAATTTCTCCAGTATCTTGAATTACATTCTTTTTATAGTCATATAATCTAAATCTACTACTATATAATTTTTCTGTAGTATCTCCGCCCTTTTGACTATATACACCTGTATAAGAATAATTATGTGAATTAATTCTACCGAATTTAAGTCCACTAATTTGTATTGCGGGAGCTGTTGTATATTTAGCAACTCCTACTGTAGAATAATAACCGACAATTCCATCTTTTCCGATATAAGCAAGTTGAAATTTATAATATTGCCCCACTGAAAAATCTAAAAAGCTCGCATCAAATGTTGCATAATAATCTTCTTCCATATCATAAGAAGATGTACTGCTATTTGTAGTTTTTATAGCACCTTTTACAACTCCACTTACAGTCTTTATTTTTAAAGCAAAACCTCCAACTTCACTTTTGGAAACTGCTTTATTCATAGAAAATGGGACTGTTATAAGAACAGTCCCATTATCATTACAAAAAGCTGGAATTGTCCCATTGATATTTGGTGGGTACAATTTAGCCATCTTTTATTACTCCTCTACTTCATCCTCATCGTCCACAATCATATAAGAAATTGCAGCAATCTGATTTGCATTTAAATCAATATCATCAAACCAATCAAGCTCTAACATATTTGTTTTAACATCCTGTGTTAAATCAAATAAATCATTAAGTTCTTTCTGAACTTGCTCTTGAACGCTCTTATCGAACTTATATTGATTATTTTCTTCATCTTTCTCGCCATATTTATCAAAAATCTCCATACGAGACTTTTCAATTTCCTGAGCAAGTTCTGTCATTTTCTTCATATTCTTCTGAATATAAAAACCAACTTTAACTGGAAGATTCATATCAGTTGTAATATTCTCCATTAAAGCTTGAGCAGTTGTATAAATTTCTAAATTTGTTAAAGTAATATTTTTTGTTGCCATAATATACATTCTCCTTTTTATCTAAAAAAATTTTTTAAACGATTCCATCATAAATCGTTCCTTCACTCCATCCAGGACCAGATACACCATCATATATAACGCCTTCAGACCATGTTTTAGGAATAAGTCCACCTCTATATCTATATACATCTTGCCATTCAGTAACACGTGATAATCCTATTCCAGCTGGGTTTCCCCTGCCACCTCTGGCTCCAATTGTTAAAGGAGCATTTGGGTCATAAACAAATTCTGTATGACCATCCGCATTACTTCCAGTCGTTCCAGGTTTATTCCAAACTAAAACATCTCCTTTTTTACAATTTCCATATCCTGAGTAGGCTAAATGCTGAAAGCCTAATGAAACAAGTCCACCCATATCGCCTGTATATGTACATCCTCCTGTGCTACCCAATTCATGCAAAATTACACTTAAAACAAAACCACTACAGTCATATTGAGAAGCTCCATTAGGTGCAAAATGTCCTGCGCCCATTAAATATGTCGGATGAAAAGTATTTATAATATATAGTGCGTGACTAATAAAACTTTCTCTTGAAGCCATTTTTTTACCTCCTTTTTTTAAGATTGTGCGATATGCACACCAACACATATTCCATTTGAAAAGGAAAAATAAGAACCATCTTCAAAAGTTACAGTACCATTTACTCCAGCATGTCCATTAACAGTCATACTTCCACCACATTCAAATGATCCACAAAAACATTTTGTATCAACCGCTCCAAAACCATTTGGTCCCACTGTAAAAACCTTCTTAGAAGCAATTATACCAATAACACCACCATTAAAATAAACACTATCATTTCCTACTGCAAGTTTTAAGTTATTTAATATAATACTTCCTTTTCCGCTTCCTATGTGTAAACCATCTGAAGAACTTAAATATGTATTATCATTTATTTTTAATTTACTATCATTGAGTTCGACGCTACTTCCAATTTTTAAATGTGCTGAATTTAATTCAACGTTTTTTCCTATCGTTAAACCGCTTTTACTTAAATCAACATCTTCAAAGTGTAATTTATCGCTATGTAAATAATTTTTTTTAAAATCAAGTCCATCTGAACTTAATTTAGTATCACCATTTTTAAAAAATCCTTTACCCAATGTCCAACCTGCAACTTTTCCACCAGTAGCATCAATATTCTCAAAAGTAGCCAATCCATCGGTAGTAACACTCCAACTATTTCCAGTAATTTTACCTTGTAATGTTGTATTACCATCCTTATCAACTTTAAAATTACCATTTGAAACACTCAAACCAGAAGTTCCTAAATAAACTCCAGACTTTCCAAATTCAGAACTTTCAGTATATAAAGCACTACTATTAAAATAAAAAGGTCCAATTTGTCCACCTTTAGCAGCAATTAATTTTTCTGCTTCAACTTTTCCACTCCAAGAAACTCTAAAAAAGTCTCCAACTTTAAAAGGATAATCATTAACAGTGCTATCTATTGCAATAATATAATCTTTTACTTCACCAGTTTCTTTATTTGTAATACTTTTTACAGCTTTTATTGTAAAATTATATGCTTGCATAGCTCCATAATTTAAATCTAATTTTACACCAGCACCAATATTTTTTTCAGTACTGTTTTTAAAATTCATAGATTGAATATAAAAATCATTTTTTGAAGCATAAAATAAATTAATTAATTCTTTATTACCATTCTTATCAGTTAAAGTCTTATGTTGAGTTTGTATTTGTAAATAAGGACTACCATTACTATCAATATAAATTCCACCAGTTTTCGCTTTTAAAGCTTTAATTCCAAAATCAAAAGATGTTATTCTACCTAAGGTTAAATCAAGTCTGGTACCAACTTCATTTATTTCACTAAAATCTAAAGATTGTAAAAATTGAGAACTTTTTCCAAAAGATAATAACGTATTTGAACATTGTTTTTTATTATCGCCAGACCCTACAGTTCCAACACCAAAAATTTCAAAATATGGGACTCCATTACTGTTTAAATTTATATAGGCTCCAGTAGATGAATCAGAAGCTTTTAAAGAAAAGTCATAGGCTTTTAAACTGCCTTGATTTAAATCAAATTTAAAGCCTTTTCCATAAGAAAGAACTTTTTCTTTTTCAGTTCCATCATCTGCAATAATTTTTTCTGTAATAGGATAATCATAAAAATCATGAGACTGTAAATAATAATTTTGGTCTCCAATATATATTAAATTTTCTCCAGCTCTACTATATTCTTTACCATCAGAATCATATCCGATTTTTACTTCACCGCTTCTTATTACAAAATATGGTTCATATTTACTTGGATTCGGATTAATTTTAATCATTGAATTATTACCGATTCCATAAGCAGTAATAGTGCCTTTGTCTACATCAATACACATACCTTCTTTAGCTGTATCAAGAGGTTCTTCTAACGCTTGTCCTGAATTATAAGAGGCCATTGACATTAAATATCTTTGACTCTGAATTGAACCAGAATTACCATCTATTAAAATTTGTCCATGCCCTGACTTTCCAAAAAAAGCTCGTCCATTAATATTTAAACCAAAACTTTTTTGTCCTTCATTAAAACCATATAAACCAATTCCAGTATAATAATCTTTTAATGCAGATATACCTTCTTCCGTATTAAAAGCTGGACTTAAATCTCCCATTAATACACCATTAAAACGATTTTGGTTATCTTTTTTTCCTGCTCCCATCATCGTTGATAATATTGTACCATTTTCTTCATCGAAAGTCAAACTGCCGTCCCATGCATTTAATAATGCTGATGTAAAAACATTTTGATATATATATAATGGTTGAATCCAAACAATACTGATTCCATTACTTCCAAAAGTATATCCCATAACAGAAACTTCTTTTCCATTATTTTGTAAATACATTGATGGCGCAATTAAACAATTATTTTGATTTAACCAAGGATAATATTTTAAATTAGTCGTATAATTTCCATCTTTATCTTTTACTTGAGTATCTTTACCATAAGACATCATCCATTTTACATTTGTATCAGGTGTAGTTTTTTGATTTATATAACTATAAACTTTATAAGGGTCTTTATAATAAGAAGGGTCTACTCCAGCTGTATTATAAGATATTTTTGTCGCTCCGTCAAAAGTAGTATAATCAATAGAGCTTCTTATTGATATTGGTAAATAAGAATACAAAGATACTTTAATACCATCTGGTTTTTGATTGCCAGTATTTTCAGTTAATTCATCTGTACTAACTTTTCCATCAACGTTTTTATTTTCGCCATTTTCATCTTTATATTTGTTTAAATTTACTATTGTAGTAGCATTAGAGACTTGTCCTTGAAGAATAAAATAATTTAAGTCTTTAATATTATGAGAATTTATTTTTAATGTAACAGCTCCAGTAGAACTATCTACAGCCTCAATATCAATAGCACTTGGATAATATATGCTTCCATCTTCTTTTTTTACTTTATGATCTTCAGAATATTGTGTATTTGAACTATACCAACTATATTTAATTTTTGTTATATAATCTTTCGTAACTTCTTTATTTTGATAATCATAAATATGCGGAATAACTTGCACAGTGTCTAACGTACATAAAACGGCTGGTTGCTTATCAGCTAACTCTAAAGTAAAAGTATATTCAGTTCCATTTGTTCCTACTGGACCAAAAACTAAAGTATATTCTGCTTTATATTCTCTATTATTTTTATAAATAGTACAATAAACAGTATTATTGATTGCGGACTGTGTATAATAATCTTTTATTCTAAAAATTTGTTGAGTGGAATCAGCCTCTTCATCACCGGCTTTTTTACTGGATAAAACACCATAACGAATAATTTTAAAATAATTTTGATCACTATTATCTATTTGAGTACGACCTTTTTTATAATAAATAGTTTTTTCATCCCAAGAAGTAGCTTTTTGATATTTTTTATTTTTTTCTCGTAAACTATCAAAAGTAAAATATTCATCTTTTTTAAAAACATCTTCATCTAAAGTTCCAATTTTATCATAAAAACTATATTCAACATCTTCTTCTGGAGGATAAATCATAGTATTTAATTTTGGAATAGACCAAATAATTTTTTCAGCTGTATCTAATTCTTTTACACCAGAAACAATAGATGTATAATTAGCTGTAAACAATCTTTTTTTATCTGCTTCAGATGAGCTCATAATTTTACCTGCATCATCATAAATGCGATAAACCCCATTATATCCGCCATCTACAGTATCACAAGTAATTTCAAGACCTTTGATTAAATCTATAGTATTTTCATCTGGAACCATATTTTCATTTTCAAATTTTAAATCTTCACTAATATAATCATGGATTTTTTCTAAATAAGAATTTTTTAAATTATCTAATTGTTTTTTTTCTTCCTCGGTCCGCTCATCTTCTTTTTTATTTTCAATTTCAAGAATGTCTTCATCATTAGCTATTAAATAATCATTAACATACTCTCTTGACATACATTCTATAATAACCCTAAACATTTCAAAAGACTTTTTAGGATTAGGAGAATATTCTAATTCAAATTTATTTTTTTGTTCTACCATTTCAACCCAAAAAGCACCTGCTATTTTATCGGTTACACCTTGAGTTAAATCATATTTATACCAATGAATTATTGTCCCTGTTGGAATATTTTCTACTTGTGCTACAGATTCAAAGCTTCTTGTTTTTTCATCCTCACCAGTTGTTTCATGAACCCATCTAAGAATAATTTTCTTTTTATTTAATTTATTTAATTGTTCAGTGTATAATTCTGTCTTATCTAAATCTTCTACTGTAAAAGTTTTTTTAGTACTATCTTTTTGATGCTCAATTTCACTTTGTTTTGCTAAAGTTTGTTTAGTTTCTTCTGTTAAATGTTCTGCATACTTCTTTGAATCAAAAGTATATAATAAAACAGTGTCTTCAGTGAAATCTTCTAAAGAATAACCAAAACTAACAAAAGGTTCTGAAACAAAAATATCATCAAAATCAGAAGGGGTTAATAGGTTTTTACTTTTATCATAAAAGTTTTTATCCTGATAAAGAACTACTCTAACACGAGTAATATTCACATCAGGGTCTAAATCAAATAAAAGCTTCTGTTCAAAACTTACCTCAAATTTATATGGATCTCCAATCATACTGGAAGAATCCAATTTAAACATATACCAATCTTCTACAGTCTGTTCCGCAGTATTTTTCTTTTCGCCAAGAATATCTACTCTAATACCATAATTACCAAGAATGACATTTTTTTGAGATAAATAATTTTTAAACTTAGCCTTAATGAGCATTTTTTTATATGCCTTATATTTGATACCTTCATCTTTTTTAGTATCATCTTTTTCTTCTTCTAATTTTTTACTAAAATTATCTCCACTATCCCAAATAGTTATTTGAGTTTTTTCTCCATTGGCGGTAATGCCAGTTTCTCCAGTGGAGTTAGAAATTAAATTTTGTGTAATATCTATATAACTTTTTTCTGGATCATTAGTATTATAGTCTGCTCGATCTTTATCATAACGTCCAGTAATTATCTTTTTATTATTATAATCTCCATTAGGAATATTGACATAAACAGAGGCACCATTACTGTATTTCGTTGATTCAGAGTACGCTTTAAATGTAGATGAACCATCGGTAACAGTATATTCACCTTGCTCACTTTTTGAGTCATCAGTAATGGAGCATTTTACAGTTTTATCAAACTGTAAATTTTTAACTTGCTGAGCTGCTATAATATCCATAGCATCAAATAATTTTTTGATATTATCTTCCATAGTAGCTTGACTTCCATTCTCTGTTGCCATATTTAACTCCTTTCTCTCCAATTTCTATTATAACATAAAATTTTATCTGGGTCAAGTGTTTTTAATTGCCCAAAATAAAAAATAGGGATGAATCAAATGATTCATCCCTAAAAAATAAATTAACGTTTACGATTTGCATATTGAGAAGCAAGATTAACAACATTATCAAAAGCTGAAAGAATTTCATCTCTGTTAGTTGCATTTGGAAATTCTGCGGTAATATGAACGTTTTGTTCAAGAATACTATTGTCTTTATTTACCGATGCGGCCAATAAAGAACCTAAACCTCCACTTGCGCTCATCGCATTTAAATCAATCATATCTGAAATCTGACGAACTATATCTACAGTTTTTAAGAAGTTCTCAGTGTCATCCTTATTAAGAACAATTTCTTTTTGATGTAGCATAGCAAAACGACCTTCACCGCTCCAATTACCTGTATATCCACCAGTATCAAATTTTCCATAACTATATTTATTTCTTATTTCATCCATTCTATTGCAATATTTAGCATATAGTTGTCCATTTTCAGCTTTTGCATTAATAATAGTCTGTGCGGCAGATACACCTTTTTCTTTAAGCTTCTTTGCTCTTTCTGGATCATTACCCCATCCAGAATGATCACCCCAAAGCCAAATCGCAGCGGCTACACCTTCAGCTTTATCAGAATTATCTTTTTTTGGCTTCTTTTTATCTGGTTTCTTAGGAGGGTTACCACCAGTATTACCTCCATTACCATTACCAGTACCTCCATCTCCCTTACCGCCTGAAGTATCTGGAGTATCATCAAGAGATTCTAAACCAGCCAATCCTTGTCTAATTAGTTGAAGAGATTTATATAAGGCTGAATTTTGTTTACATATATTAGTAATAGTTGTACTGTATTGTGTTTCAAATGCTTTAACTTGAGTCTCTACTTCTCCCCAAGCTTTTTTAATAGCACCTGCATCATCAACCGTTTTCTTTTTTAAAGCTTCAGAATCAGTTTTTGCTTGAGTAACAGAATCAGTGAATTTAGTTTTAAACCCTTCTAAACTTGTACCAGCTGCATTCATTACACTATTAACATCATCAGAGTAATTTTTTGCATATCCAGAAGCTTGATTAAATAGATTTTGTGAAGCTCCAACCCATTTACTTTGAAGACTTTCTAAATTATTATAACCAGTCTCAATAGCTAATTGAGTTTGACTAAACTTACCGATATATTCTTCATCTTTCATAGCTTTATTATTAGTCAATGTACCATAATTTTTTACATCTTCTTCATAAAGTTTAGTATTATTACCCAATACATTTTCCATTTGACCTTTATAGTAATCCATCTGTTTACCATAATAATTTTGAAGACCTAATAAAGCATCTTGATATTCTTGAGATCCAACTTCATATAATTGAGATAGTTCAGCAATTTTTTGAGCTTGCTCAGCTTCCATATTAATCATTGATTCTTGTAATTTATTAATATAATCTGCATTCATTTGTTGCATTTCATGAAGCTTATCTTCATATGATTGTTCTGCGTCTGCAACTTGTTGTTCATCAGCAGTATATACATAACTAAAATTACCTTCAGAATCTTTTGTCATACGAACTTGAGATTTTGCATTTTGGGCATCTTCTAATGCCATTTCCGCAATCTTTAATTCATAACGTTTTTGTAAATATTCAAGATCATATTCACTTAACTGTTTTCCTTTTTGTTGCAGTTCAACAATTTCTTCTTGTAATGAAGCTAATTGTCTCTTGGCTTTAACATTACGCGTTTCATCAATAGATTTATTAATATCTCTGGTTAATTTAGTTAATTGATAAACTTTTTCATATTCTGGAACATACTCTTCTTCAAGAGTTTTAGCTTGTTCCCATTTTTCTTTTAAAGCATCAATACTTCCTGCTAAACCTCCAATAGTAGCCGAAAAATCTTCAATAGAATTTTTCATATTATTATCAAAAGCATCTCTTGCGGCTTGTAAAGATTCTTCCCAAGAATCCATAAAATCTTCTTGTGCAGATTCATAAGCTTCTTCTTGTTGCTGAATAGTTTTATCCCATAATTTTACATCTTCTTCAAGACCTTGCGCTGCAGCTGCATCTCTTGCCTTTTTAGAAGATTCTAATTGAGATTGAATTGTTTCCATTTTAGTACGACGTTCTTCTAACGTATTAACAGATTGAGAAACAATCGAATCATTATATGCCTTCATCATTTGAGTATCAATACCCAGCGTTTTTCTTCCAACAAGATCAACAATATTACCATAAGATTGAGTAACTTTTTTAAGATGTTCAGTTTTATCAATTAAACGATCCATTTTATCTACGCCGTCTTCAAATGATGCATTCATTTTTTCAAAAACAGACTCTCTTAATTCTTTTAATCGTTTATTCTCTTCTAAAAGTCCATCCATTACAGTATCAAGCTGTTTTACTTCTTCATCTGTAAAGTTCTCTTTAGATATTTTTTCAATAGTTTTTGGGTCTCCAGCAATAAGTTTATCAACAATATTTTTATCTCCTGCTAAATTAGGATGATTTTTATTATTTAGCATATCATAAAGGCTTGATTTATAAGCATTAATTTTATTTTCAGAAATATCAACTGATTGACCTATTAAACCAATAGCCTCAGCAACGTCATGCGCACTGTCATCTAAATTATCTAATTGATATTCAAGATATTTTAATTGACTGTCATTAACCTCAATTTTAAGTTCCATTACATATTGAGTTTGTTCAAAACGCTTATCATATAGCTCATTTTCAGCATCAATAACTTCTTGAGCTTTATCTCTAACTAATTCATTGGTTTCTTCATATTGTTTAACCCAATCTACAAAACCTTCATATTGCTGTTTAGCAGCTTCCATCTTCAATTTAGCAGCTTCATCATCTGTATTATGTTGATTAAATTCTTTTACAGCTGCATTATATTTTGCAATAGCAGCTTTCATTAATTCCTTATAATTATTTAATGTTCCATCTGCATCAAATTTTGCATTCATTCCCAAATAATTTTTTGCTCCAGAAGCAACTGTTTGTTTTTTACCATTAGCATCGGTATAAGTAGTTTTTCCATTTTGAAGCTTTTTTTTGTCAATTGCAAGATTCCGCTTAGCAGCATTTAAATATTCTTTTTGTTTGGCAATAATTTGTTTTTGTTTAGCGATTTCTTGATCCATTAATTTTAACTTAGATTTTCCATAAGCACGATCTTTTGCTTTAGAAATTTTATCATATTGTTTACTCAATGAATCAAGCTGTTTTCCTATTGTATGATAACGTTCTATTTCATCTTTTGGTTTCTTATACTGTTCTGAATTTCTTCTTGCGGCTCTTTGGCTTCCGCTGCTTCTCGGTCCACGACGACCTCCTCCGCCACCACTTTTTGGTTTTGCGGCAGCAGCTCTTCCACCACTACTATTGGCATGAGAAATTTTACCGCCAGAAGTCTTATGAGCTGATTTAACTTGTAAAGCCGGTGCTGTTAAGGTCTTTTCCTCAGTCTCTTCTTCCTTTTGAGGTGAAACATGAACAGTTGGAAAAGACATCTTTAAAGGAATTTCTCCTTGCTTTTCAACTCCACCCTTATCAGTTTGTTTAATGTCTGTTACGCTACCTTCAGCTTCTACCATATCTGTAGTAGCATTCCAACCAACAGCTGTTTTAGTATCACTTGCATCTACTTGTTTAGTAACAGCAGTAGAATCTAATGATAAATTTTCAGCCATTGCATCACCATGTGCGGCAGCATCTGCAACAGCATCATTTAAAGATTGGTCTAAAGGGGTTAAATCAACATCAATACCCATTGCAGATAGTTTAGATTCAATATCATCTTGAGCCATACCTGCCATTTGCATTGCCCAAACTAAATTTTGTAAATATGGGTCTGTATCAACATTAATTTCACCTTCTGGTAAATTAGCAGCCCAATTAGCAACTTCATCAGCAGTAACTCCAAGAGCATCAAGTACTCCTGAATCATCTAATTGAAGAGCAATCTCTTTATCTGCAGCCTCTTGCAATCTAATTAAAGCGTCTTCATCACCTTCAGCCGCAGCTTTAATATCATCTAAATTATCAATAATAAAGTCATCACCAAAAGTGTCTTCATTAGTATTTAATAACTTAGCTGTATTTTTTCGTAAGTTAACTAATGTATCTGTTAAATCATCGCTTGCAGCTATTTGTTGCTTAATAGTGTCTTTATTATCTTTACCACACTCATTTACAGTATCAAGTATTTTTTGATAATCGTCCCAATTATCATAAAGATCTTCAATACCATCATTAAGATTCAAATCCCTGGTCGCTAAATCGGTCATTAGCTCTGCGGCATCTGAAGTACCATCCTTAACTGCGTCAAGTCCATTTACATAATCAGTATATGTACCTGCTAAAAGTTCAATTCGCTCTGCATTTACATCGTATTGCTCGCCTAACTCAGCCGCTCTGGTAGAAACTTCAAGGTCTTGCTGAGCTGCCGTAATTTGATCTGAATTATGACTATTCAAAGCTTGATAATATTTTTCTAAAGAATCTGTACAAGAATCATATTGCTGAGCGACTTCAGTTAATTTTCTTGAATAAGTATCATCATCTATAGATCCAGAAGAATTAAGATTTTGAAGTCCCTCTGTTCCTAATTCACCATTATTAATTAAATCAGATAAAGCATCTTTATATTGCGCTGCAGTAACAACACCAGCATCCATTGCTTGTTGCAAATAATCTAATTTTTCAGCTGTTGTAGAAGTAGTATCTGAAGAAATAATTTTTGCGATTTCTTGACCATATTGAGTAGCTTCTTGTAAACTACCACTTATCAAGGTTTTTAAAATATCCATTTTTTCAGATAGTGTATATCCATTTAAACTTTCAACTGCTTCTGTGGCAGTAGCTAAATATTCTTTAGAACTTTTTTCAGCTTCAGACCATTCTTGAGATAATAATATTCCAAGTTTTTCTTCACCTGATAATTGATCTGAAGCACTAATAATATCTAAAATAGCATCTCTGTACTCTTCAGCATTTTCAGTACTTCCGTCCCAAACAGATGTTAAAAGAGCTATTTTATCAACATCAGAATCAACATCTTTTAAAGCTTTTGATATTGCTTCAATGCTAGAAAAGCCTTCAGTATTATCTTCTGTATTTGAAATTTGTTGACTTTGAGATAATAAATCATTTTTTTCTGCTAATAAAGCATTGTATTGTTCTAATAAAGCATTATCTTCATCTGTTAAATATAACTTACTAATATCTTCACTTTTAACTTCTTTTCCATCTGTAATATCAAAATTTAATTTTTCTTTTATTTCAGCAGCTTTTTGCTCTATATTATTATCAACATCTTCTAATTGAGTATCAATAGCATCTTTAGCTTCTTTAACATTATTTGTTAATTGCCCTTGGTATCCATCAGACAAAGTCTTTAAATAAGATATTTGTTCTGCAATGCCCATTTGAAGAAAATCATTAAATTCAATAATATTTTCTTCCTCATTACCCCAATCAATTCCAGAATCTTTTAATTTATCAGCTCCATCTGTAACTAATGTATTAGCCGCATCATTTACTGTTGTAATTTTTGCTTGAATGGTATTTACATCTGCAATTTTTTGAAGAGCCTGTAATTGATTATCTAAATCTTCTGTACTTGTTGCAGCATCAAAATTTAATTTAACAAAAAGTTCTTTATCTTCCTCAGGAAGAGATTGATAATAGTTCTCTAATTCTTCTTTTTTATCAGCCCAATAATTTTCTTGACCATCTTCATTTGGCTTAGTAACTTCTTGAATTGCTTGTCTACTTGCTTCCGCAGTATTAGCATATTCTTCTAAGCTTGCATTTGCAGCTAAATAACTATTAACTATATTAGCAGCCTGATCAGCAGCTTCTTCTTCTGCGACTCCTTGATTAATTAAATCTTGAGTCAATTGCTCAGTCGCTTTATCTGCTAATTGATAATATTCAGCTAAACTATTAATCTCTCCTAAATCAGTTCCTAATTCATTTTGAGCGTCTAAAATAACATCTTGAACTTTTAAATCTTTATATTGCTCTTGTAAATCTTTTAAAGATTCATAAGATTCTTTAGATTTTTCAAGCCAATCATTCATCTGCTCATATAATTTAGAATTAACTAAAAAATCTGTATCGCCTGCTTCCATAGCAAGTTTAGAAGCAGTTTCAACTAAATCTTTTACTTGCTCGTATCCTTTAATTAAATCTTCTGAACTTTGATTATCAGTTTTTAAAGCTAAATCTCCTCCGCCAGTTTTAGAAATATAGCTATAATCTTTTCCTTTTTCTTGTAAGGCTTGACCAATATAATAAGAATCTTCTCCTTTATCCCATAGGCCTCTCAAAGAACCATTTGTAAAATCAGCTTGATAGATATCCTTATATTCAACAGATTCATTACCGTACTTATCAACTCCATGAGATATGGCTTCAGTATCAAAACGGCCAGTTCCTTCTCGCATATCATTTTGAAATTGTTTTGCGGTAGAAGTTTGTGCTCGCTCATTATCAGAAATGGAAGAATTTAATAATTCTTGTTGTTGCTTTTTAATAGCTTCTGTTAAGCCATCATAATTTCCTTGAGCTATTAATAACTCCTCATTTAAACTACTTAAATTACCTGTTTCAGCTTCATAAGTATCAGAAAGGTCTCTGGCTATTTGATTTAATTGAGTTTCAATATCATAAGTATCTTCTTTGGCTTCTTTAGCTTTTAAATAAGCATCATATTGTTCTTGATAAGCATCAACAGACTCTTTAATTTTATCAGAGTGTTCTTTAGATTTTTGCGCTGCTTCTTGGTCAGCTTTTGCTTTTTCCTCAATAGCTTTTTTATTTTTTTCTAAAACACCTGTAAAAATTCCAAAAGCTGTTGTTGCTGCCATTATCCCAGCTACAACCCATCCCATAGGCGTCATTAAAAAGGCTTTTGTATTAGCTAACATAGCTGCAGTATTGGCACTAATAGCTCCAGTAGAAACATATTCAGCAGCAGCATGAGCTAAGGTTGAGGCTGTATTAGCTACCTTACTGCCTATATTTGATTTAACAATCGTATCATAAGCTTTTGTTGCAGTAGTTGCTAACATAATTGAAGTTGTAACAATTGAAACAACCGAAGCAAATTTTTCTGCGGCAGTACTATTAGAACTCCAGATAGAAACTGCGCTTTTAAAAGAGTTTACTTGGGCGCTTGCCGCCATTAAACCAGAACTCATTGAGACTAAAACATCTGAGAATGTTTTACTTTCAGTTCCCATTTTATTAATTTGAGTACCAAAAGTTTTAGTTCCATTCGTTAATGATTGAAGTCTCTCTTGGAAATCCGCTGTTTTTTGAGCTTGAGTATTAAATTGTTGAGACAATGATCCAATAATTCCATCGACCTGATCAGTTGTTGCCCCAGCAGCAAGTAAAGTTACTCTTAATGATTGTAATTTTTTTTCAAAAAATTCCCCTCCCATAGTAGATTGTTCTAATTCAGCTCTAAAATTCTCTAAGCCATAATTAAAATCTTCTAATGAAGGTCTTTCTCCTGATAAAGCATCTACCATTTGTTGGAAAGCTACTTTGGCTTGATCACTATAATTATCTGTTTGTAAAATTTCTTCTTTATATTGTTCTAAAACACCATTTAATTGTTGAATTTTTTCAGACTCACTTCCATCAGAATTTAAAATACCTTCAAAAGAAGTGGACATAGTTTTTACTTTTTCAACACTAACTGCAAGATTTTCAAAAGCTGTCATCGCTTCTTGAGCATTTTTTATATCTTGAGTAGAAACTAACTGATCAGCTCCACCTTTAGCAATATCTTTTTTAGCTTTTCCTTGTTCATCTCTGGAAACAGCTCCTTTTTTTGCATTAGAAGTTAATTGCATTGCAATTTGTTTTTTAAGAGCCTCTGTTTTAATTTTTTCTGCATCAGCAGCTTTTCCAGCTTCTATTGTAGCTTGTCCCTGTGCTTTATTTGCTTGTAACAAAAGTTGAACATATTCTTTCTCTTCTGCATTTAAACTGTCAGCATTATCAATTAAGGTCTGTTGTAATTTAGCTTGACCTTGATAAGCATCTATTTGAGCCTGCCCTTCATTGGTATCCTTATTTAATACCATTCCACTCATTAAAGCTTGATTAGCTTCATTTCTACGTTGCTCAAGTTCCTGTTTAGCTTTTGTACCAAAATTCATTCTCAAAGTATATACCATATTGTCAATATTTTGAGCTATTTGAGCACTAAAAATTTGAGTAATTAAAGTTCCAATTACACTTAATACTCCTGGTAATCCACCTAAAGAATCTATTAAATCATCTACCCCATTTAAAGCAGATGCAAATAAATTATCAAAATCAGTAAAAAAATCTTTATCTAATAAATCATTATAAATGCCTTCTGCAGCAGCTCTAACTCTTTTTCTTGCACCCTCCCAAGAATCTGCATAGATTTTAGCCTGTTCTTCAAGTGTGCCATCTGCGCCTTTAGCAAAATTCAAATTTTGCTTCATATCGTCCCAATTATCCAAAAGAGAAATAAGCTTTGTATACTGCATAGTACCTGCCGCAGTCTCTGCAAAAGCTACTTTTTGAGCCTGTGTTAATCCATCCCATTTAGTAGCAGTATCCTCTAAGATACCATCCATATCTCTTAATTCACCATTAGCATCAAGAATATCCACTCCAATTTTTTTCAAAGCATTAGAATATTTATTTAAATCAACTCCATCTTCAAGAGTCTCTCCTAATTTTAACCCTTGTAAACGAGAGAAAATAGTTTTTAAAGAGTTACCAATTTCAGTCGCAGATTGTCTTGTATTAGCTGTTAATGTTGTTAATGCGGCAGTTGCATAATCATAACTTAAACCAATCGTTTTGCTAATACCAGCGAATTGTTGGATACCTTCTGCAATTTCAGAACTACTTGAAGCAGTTGCGGCTCCTAATTTAGTAATAACATCTGAATAATGCTCCAAAGATTCAGAACCATCGTAAAAGTTATTCCAAATTGCAGTCATGTATGAAGATACTTGATTAACGCTATCTCCAGTGGCTTGAGCCATTTTTATAGTTGTATTAGTTCTATCTAAAACTTCATCTTCATTTAAACCTTGTTGAAAAAATATTAATGAAGCATCAGCATAGTTTTTTGTAGTTGTGCTTAAAGCTTGAGCAGCTGCATTTGCTTTTTCAGCAAATTCACCCATATAATTAGAACTATTACCAGTTACAATTTGAATATCTGTTAAAGATCTATCTAAACTTTGTGCATAACTATATGCAGTTTGAATTGTAGTTAAAAATCCGTGTAAAGCGCTTGAAGATAATTGCCATCTCGCTGTATTTGCCAGAGATGTTGCAAATTCTTGTAATAAAGCATTACTTCTCTTTAAAGGAATCTCAGCAGAGGTAATAGAAGTCGCTAAAGATGCAAACGCCTGACTACCTTCTGGGCCTAAAGAAATAAGAGCTTTCTTATAATCAGCTATACTTGTTTGACTTTTTCTTAAAGAATCATTAAATTTACTTAAATCAAGCGTACCTGTTGAAGTTGTAGCTTGTTTTAATTGAGATTGTAATTGCATAACTAAAGTAGTTGCTTGTCGTACATCCTTAGTTATTCCCAATGATTGACTATTAAAAAAAGAATTATTTGCTAATTGGCTCAATTGATTTTGTAAACTTTGAATTTGACTTTTTGCTTGGCTTGTATCAGCTGTAAAAGCAAGACTTACATTTAATTGTTTAGCCATCTATAAAAATTCTCCTTTCTCTCCAAATATAAGTATATTTTTTTATTTTGCAAAATAAAAAAAAGGAAGAGAGTTAATCTTAACTCTCTTCCTTTTAACTCTATTTTTCTTATAAAATAGAATAATTATATTATCCAAGTTTGGTTAATACCTCTTTAACCAATTTAAGATTCTCAGGATTCGCAATATCATTTTGAAGTTTTTGAATATCAAAATCTAAATTAGAATAATCTTGAGACACTGATTCTAAAATACCTAAAACAGAATTATTATATGTATAAACTGCATCTACAGTCTTATTAATTCCATCAATAATAAAATTATATTCATCTTCTGGAATTTGAGAAATAATATCTTTAATAATGCCATTCTCTTCCAAAAGGTCATATAATTTAGGAATATCTTCTTTTTGCTTTTCAGTAAAAGAAATATTAGTATACGCCATAATCATTTCTAATGTACCAATTACTTCAATCTTAATTGGGTTAGGAAAATTATTTTGATCATGTGCTCCATTGATTACTCTTGCAATTAAATCTAATTTTTCATTAACTGGTAAATATTGTTTAACTTCAATTTGATTATTATTTATAGTAATAGTTTTTGTTTCATTTTTTCTCTTGAGAGAAAGTTTTGTAAAACCAATTTTTGCCATCTACATAGCCTCCTTAAAACTCTTCTTTATATAAAATATAACATATTTTTTTAGTTTTGTCAAATATTAATTTATATTAGTCATACCAACAGTATATTGATTATTAAGAGTATTACTATCTATAGTAACTCTACCTTTGATATGAACCCTTGATTTTCTATTTTCCATTAATTTAGCCATTCTTTCAGTATATGTAACAAAACCATCTGGAGTTAATAAATATTGGTTTCCCTGTTCTTCAAGATGTAGAATTTTAAAAAGACATGTTGCTACACCATAATCAGCTAACATATTATAATCATTACTACTGGTTTTAACCCAATCTTCATTTGCATTATGGACATCTTGATCCAATTCATGTAATAATTCAAAAGTTTTATATGCAGAAACTGCGAGTCCATCAGATGCATCAAATTCACTAATAGAAACGCTTGTATTTTTATTTTCATTCCAAGGTTTTTGGTTTAAACCAGCTTTAGCTTGGATATTTAATGCAGATAAACTTAATAAAGTATCATATCCTTCATCAGTAATAATAATTTGTTTAGAACCGCCAGAAGCTGAATTCATATCAGCTAATAATTGACTAATTGTTGAATCAATATATGTATCACTACCTGCTGGTTTGTATGTGATAGGAATATTTTCTATATTTGGAATAGAAATATCTAACATCATTAAATCTTGAATTAACTGTCCTCTATGACGACCTTGAGATACTTCTCCTTGTAAGTTCAAAGAACCTGTATTTAAAGTTGTAATATTAGGAATCTTTTGTGCTTTTAACCATTCAACACCTAAGTCTTCTACTAAATTACCTTTAAATAAATTTAACTGTCTAAACCAAGTAGATAAAGTTTCTTTACTTAAATCTCCCATTCCGCAAGCAGAAATAGCTTCATCAATTCTATCTAAATATTGAGATGGTATTCCATCTGCTCCAGCTCCAGTTAAAGCACTATTAGTAGATTCAATAGCTTGTCTCAATGCACTTAATTGATTATTAAGTCTTTCATAATTAAAAGAACCATCTTTATTTTTTCCACTATAAGTTGAATTTAATAAAGTGACTAATTTAGTAATAACTTTATCTAAAGTTTGATTTTCATCTTGACTATATTCAGATGGAAGTGAATTAATTGCACCTGATTTAAATAAAGCATTAATATTTGCATATTTATTAGCAGCTCTTTGAGTAGCTTGCTGTTGAAACATTTGAATTTTAGATAGTTGATATTGTTGAATCGCATCTAAGCTTGGAACTTCAACACTATTTAATTCAACATATTTTCCCCAAAATGGCTCTCTATTTTTATAGACTCTATTTATATTTCTTTTAAAATCTAACATTTTTTCTCCTTTAACGCAAAATAAGGGGAAATATAGTTTCCTATATTTCCCCTATAAATTAAAATGTCAATAAGTTATGTGCATCCTCATGCTCTGTACTATGACGATGAATATCTTGAGAACCTGCATCCTCAATAATCTGAATAGCTGCCATAACTTTCTTACTATGATCGAATCTTGTATAATCTGGGAATGCATCCATAGTAAATGTAAATGTACTTGGATCTCCAGAAGATGCCATAGTAAATGTAAAGTTAGACTGAATCTTGCAGTTTGGAATAATAAATTCAGCTGGCATATCTACACCGTTTTGATCACGGAATAATGTAGAAGCTTCAAGATAATAGTTACCACCAAATTTATCAGCAGTAATTTCAATCTGTTTAGCATTTCCTTTACGTTCTACATAGTAGTCAACAAGAACACTATCAAACTCTGGGAAATCAGATTTAATAATATAGTCTGTATGAGAAGCTGGTGTAATACCAGTTTTCTTGAATTCTTCTTTTTCAGCCTTAGTTAATTCTGCATAAGTAGGATGGCCTGCAATTCTAATTGTATAACTTCCATCTGATCCAAGTGTAACATTTTCATGTACTGGAACATAAGGCTCAGAAACGATTTCGCCATCTTTCATAAGCATTACATAAGCCATTTCCTCTTTTGCAGCTTCAAAATCGCCTTCTGCAGGCTGAGTTCCAAAATAAGGTTTCTGAGAAATCTTAATTGTCATCTCTTTCTCAGTAACAGTAACTTCACCTTTATCTACTGTTTCAGTAACATGTTGATAGATTGGTTTTCCATCAGTAGCTTCAATAAGTCCTGCACCAGATAGAATCATGAATCCTTCTGGAGAAATTAAAGCATCTTCCATGGTGAATGTTACAGTACGCTCACCTTCCCATGCTACTAAACGAGCATTACCACGGCCACCTTGTGCATATACAGTGGTAGCTGCACCTTCCATACTGGAGGTTTTCAATGTATCGAAATAAATTACAGGTTCATTTTTATAGAAAATTTTATTTCCGATCTTTTGTGCAGATTTTGCTCTTAAAACAACATCACAAATTTCACGAACACCAAATTTCATAGTGCATTTTCCTCCTTTTAATATTGATGAATATTTTTCATCCAATTGTCTGGTTGAGAATCAGGTTTGCCACCCGCTAAACGAGTCCGCACATCTAAATCCCAATTCATATATAGTGAATATCTCTCCATGAGATCATATAATTGAAACATTGTACAGTTTACCAAGTCGGTTACAGGCATTGGTAATCCAATAGATAGAATAGAAAGATATAAACTAAATATACTTGTGTTTGCGGAACCATTCTGGGCCGCAACCCTTTGTCTCCCCCTCATTAACTTCTCCGCAATTTCTCTGGCTTTATCATTTGCTGGGTTAAAAGCCTGTTGGTCCATTGGTCCACTTTTGGAACATGTAACCTCTCGAATTGCTGCTTGAAGAAAATCAAAATTATTTTCATCAATAACCACATTTCCTTCTTTACTTTGAAAAAGTAATGATTGTGGAGTAAACAAAACTTTGTCATATTTAGGAAAAAACAAAGTTAAGACTTGAAGGACGCTATGTTTTTTCTCCATAGATTCTTTATCCCTCATTACTGTCATAAATATTTGAAAATTATTTATATCGTCTAAAGCACTTTTGTCCTCTGTGACGAACATACTTTTATAAATAGATAAGCACTGTGAGCCTGTAAAAAAATCATTTTCTCCAATTAATCCTATTTCTTTTATTGTGGGTTGATGCAATGTCAATTGACATTCTGGAATAGGATAATCACAACCTGTCATTAATGCCAATCTGGTATCCATTTTATTATTCCTTTAGACCGTGCTGTTTTTTATAATCACTTATAAAAGAAATATTATCTTGCGGATTAGGCATCCCCTTTTTATCTTCCTCTCCATGAATAGCAGAATACATTAAACATAATCCACCAAATTCATCTGTTAAAATAATTTGATTTGCCCCTAAAAATTCTAAATCGCCAATTCCTGTTAAATGTTTTTTATCTAACATAGAATCAAGCTCTGCCGCAATTCTATAAGGTCTTAATTGAAAATCATTTAATTTCCATTGGTCAAAATGACATATAATATCAAATTCAATAATATTATCTCTAAATTCAGGATTAGTGGCATTTGTACTAAAATTATCAAAATTAATCATAATGTAATTTAATACACTTCCATCAACAGTTAATTTTGGTACTATCTTTATATTTTTACCAAATAACATATTAGATTGCTCAATAGTTAAATTAGGCTTATCTAAAGCATCTTCAGTTGTATAATATAATAATTTTTTTAATCTATCACAACTTAAAACTTTGTCTGTAATAATACCTAAATCTTTCTCAATAGAAAGAAAACTTGATTTAGGCAAAGAAAATCTTTCTACTTTCATTATATAATCTCCTTTTTCACTCAAAATAATGATTCAACGACTATTGTCTTTGAATAATTACCATACTTCAATTCAAATTGACCATGATAAGATTTAAACCAAATAAGTTTAATATGCATCGGATCTTTAGGATCAACTTTAAATTCAACTGGATACTTGTTAGTATCAACTGACCAAGCTTCTGCTCCACTATCAAATCCTTTACAATAATATTCATAAGGTTGTTTAGGTTTAATAAATGTAGGTCCTTCTATAGCCATACTCATTAAATCTTTATTTGGATCTATTGGGTCAACTTTTAATCCACCGACGATTCCTTTTTCAAGGTCATCTTCAGTTTCATTTATATAATATTCTACCGCTGTAACTTCTAAAATTCCAGGAGTAGAAATCCAGTCAACAGCTTCAACTCTCCAGCAAATAGTTGGACCACCCTCTTCTCTACTTTGAAGATAAAATTTTTGATATCTTCTAAAGAAAGATAAAGTATCTTTATTTCTTGGGATATAAATATCTAATGAATAATTTGGAGTATCTACACTTATTTCATGCTTTTGGATATAATTAATTTTAGTTTCAACTGGGCCACGAATTGCGGCATAAGTTGAATGTTCTCCATTTTCATCTTCCCAATTAATCTGATGAGAGCATTTTCTTATTTCTCCTCTAAAGTATGCTCTTTCTTCTAATTCTTGAAGATATATCATCCAATAAGTATTAGTTCCAACCCATTCAAAAACATCCCCAGGATGATAATTGTCTTCGTATGGAACTGAAACAATTTTATCATCATAGTCCATTTTGTTTTTATCTGGATTAATTAAAGCTCTACATATTTCTTTGTTGTTTAAATGATTTACATTTGGATAAGATGTATTATCCATGTTATCAGTACAAGCAATTCTTTTAATTGTACAAGCTTGGTAAGAATACAACAAGGCCCTATCTAAAGACCTTTTTTTATCAGCTATCATTCTATCTTGTTGTAAATAACCGCCACCTTGATGAAGTCTTAAAATTTGATCTTTTAATCCATCTAAGTTAGAAGTTGTATTCTCTTTCTCTGAATCATCTGGACGTTCCTGCGTTCCGTCATATATATCAAGGCGGCCCGCCATTAAATTTAAAGAAGTGTTGCGTTTTATTTTCTTATCATAACCTGACATTAGTTTAGTTCCTGTAAGATATTGATGCATTCAAAAATAGTCTTACGATACAACTCAAAATTTACTTCTTTAATTTGCAACCCTTCTAATTTACTTAATAATTGTAAAAAAGTAGGACTGATGAAAAGTTCATTCAGTCCCGCAATTTCCAATGTTACAGTTTGTAATTGTTTATACCAATCTTCGTCATTTTCTCTCATTGGAATTAATTTCCAAAGCTGGTTGGTTAAACGACGAATAGTCTTCTGAATAGTTTCTTGAGAAAATTCAATCTCATACTTATCGCAAAGCACTTTTTTCCCTCAATACAGACCAATTTGACTCATAATGCCCATCTTTATCTTTTTTACGTCTCTTATATAATCTTTGCATATGAAAAGAATCTCTTCTTGATTCTTCCAAAAGAGAAAGTAATTTTTGAAGATGGTTTGCTTGTGAAGTCATTTTAAAATCGGAACCAGAATATTTCATTCTGGTATTTTCAATAGAAGTAACCTGTCTCTGAACCCAACCTTGTTTCATTAAAAGAGCCAGGATATTTATTTCTTCAGAAGTAAGCTCTTCCGCAAAAGCGGATTTTTCTACTATAACATCTGGAACGTCAACAGTATTATCTGAAAGGTCATTCCAAATGACACCAATAATAAAATCATCTGGAAGAACTTCATCCTCTTTCATCTGAACAACTTTAATTTCATAGCTGTCCAGATTCTTACGAGGAAATTCAAACCCTGGAATAGCTTGAATAAGAAGTCTTTGAAGATCTTTTATAGTGTCTTCTGGAGTTAACTCCATATACATATCATCAGTGATTTTTCCAAGAAAGCAATTATATATAGCTGAGAAAGGTGTTCCTTCTGCCATTTATAATGTCCTCCTTTTTAATTATTCACTTTTAGTTTCAACTACTTTATATTTAGGTGTAGTTCTACGAGCTGTTCCTTCTTGTGCGGCAGGCTGTACTCTACGAGTAGGTGCGGCACTGGATGTATTAATATTATTAGAAGGCTTTTCCGCAATCTTCTCTTCTTCAACATGACGAAGAGCACTATCAACATCAAAACCAGTCTTTTCTTTTAAAGCTCGTCTTTTATTCAAATCAGTTAATGGAAGACCTACTGCCATTGTTTTAATTAAATCAATAACGCCAATAGGAGCAAAGTCAAGTGCATCCAAGAAGGCATCCAGAGACCCTGTTAATAATAAATCACGAATCTGTGCCTCAGACATATTATATTCTGGCTCTCTATTGACGTTTAAATCAGTAGTAACTTCTTCTTCCAAAATCTGTAGAAAATTTTCAAGAAGTTCTCTTCCGCCACTCTGGAATGTTAATTTTTCTAACTCTCCAAATGGAATTCTTTTTGTTTCTCCTGGAGCAAACTCTCTACGAAGATTTGTTTCAGGAATTCTATAAACAACAACGCTGGAACTTCTGTTCTTTACATTATACATTGTATTTTCAGTAATCATAATTAATCTCCTTTTTCTCCAACTAAAAATAAGGGGAGAGGGAGACTTACGTTCCCTTCTCCCCTAATAATATATTACGGTATTTTATTAAGCTAAAGTTCCAGATGGTCTACCATCATAAGTAGCAACTTTTCCAGTAACTCCATCAAGATCCCAAGTATACATTTTACCAAGTAATGATGTATCACAGTAAGCGCAGATGTTATTAGCAAGAATACATGTTACGCCGACTTTCTTATATACTTGAATTTCACGAGAACGGTCATAGTTGTTAAATTCATCAACAATTGTGCCACCCTCGAAAGCAACTTTAACAGGTTTTCCATCTGCTCCAGTTGGAATAACCCAAGCATATCCAGGATCGATACATTTACGAGTATTTGTTTCATCCTCGAAGCCTTGCTCAAGAATAATAACTTTAGTACCTTTATAGTTAGCTAAACGTCCTGTATTCCAGAGCTCAGTCTTCATGGCTTCTGTATATCTCCATGCTTCCTGTGGAATCATACGAACAGCAAACTCATATGTACAATAGATAGTAGGTGTTCCATAAGCAGCTGCGATAGTAATAAGTCTATCCATAGCAGCTTCATCAAATCCATTAGCAGCAACTCTATTTGCTGGTGGAAGCTGATTGATAGATGCTTTTAATGCAGATGCAATTTCTTTATAGATTAATTCATCCATACCATCCATAATAATTTTTGTAACTTCAGCGAAGTCAACACGTCCATCAAGGAACTCCTCAAATCCAATTTGAGCAGCGCCTCCAATAGCGCTTGTACGTACTTCGAAGCTTTCTGCCTCGGTTGGTCCGAGTTTGAATACTTCGTACATTCCAGCAAGACCTACTCTTGTGATGAACTGTTTAGCACGATTTCTATTTGCTAATGGACGACGGAAAATAGGTTTGTCACCCTGTGCAAAAGTCTTAACCTCAGCAAATTGATCGTATTGCTGAATAACTTTCTTTGGAAGAACTTCATCAAGTGTTTCTTCAATCATAGAGAAGATTAAGTTCTTATTCTCTCTGTATAGGGAATAAGTACCTGCCAACTCATTTAATTCATTACGTAAAGTCTGATTCATAGCATCGTAGCTTAAAGATTGTCCATTAAAGCTATAAGCGGTAGGAGCGGAAGGATCAGCTTTAGCAACTGTTTTCATTAGAGATACAAGATTTTTTCTATCTAACATTAATATTATCCTCCTTTCCTTACGCTATACGCATAACTTTTACGCCTTTTTGATTATCAGGCATTGTATAAACTTTAACTACTTGCCACTTCATTGCGCCAGCCGCATCAGCACCTTCTTTAGCTAAGATACCATCTTTAGCACGTGGTGTTAATACGTCACCAACAGAAACTTCTGTTTCGCCAATTGTGTTAGTTGTGAAGATATCTCCTACATTAGTCTTGAATACACGAGGTACCATTGTAGTTCCTTTAGGCATTTTTCTTTCACGATAAATACCAAGTCTCTTCCATGGATCATTTGTCCATCCCATTTCATAGATATCAGCTACATCAGCTGTAACATCATCATATGTATATTCTACTGGAACTTGTTTCTTAGACTGACCATTTTCATCTAATTCATATTCGTTTCCTTTATACGTGAACTTACGTCCTGTTTCTGCATCTCCAGTAACAGCATATCTTTCACCATCAATAGTAACAGTCTTTCCTTCGATATCAAGAGAAACATAAGTATTAACAGTCATACTTGTTTTTCCCTTTTCATCAGTTCCATTCAATCTATGCCAATCATGATACTCAATCTCAGCTTGTTCATAGTCATATGGACTATAGATACGAGCTTGATAATCATCCTTGTGCATTACGAATTCACAATCCCACTGTTTTGTTCCATCTAAGTGGTTTTTATATAATTTAATTTCATTGTAAACAAGCATCCATTCGCCATTACCAGTGAAATTAACTTCTCCAATACCATTATCATTTGCGGCATAATCATATTTTACAAACTGACCTTGCTCAAGCATGGTAATAGCTGGAGCTGCAGGGAGCTGTGCATAAATTTGTCCAGTTCTTTGAGCTGAAAGATGATTTGGTTCTACTTGACCGAAACCAAAATCAACGTACTCTGCCTGAGACTTTAAGCCTGCACGATCTAAACCTGCGGTTAAAAAGTCTTTAAAAGCCATTTATTTATTCCTCCTTAATTAATCTAATGTTTCTGCAGTTTTTAAAACAGCTTGAACCCACGCTGGAGTTGATTGGTCTCCAAATTGAACATTACCAAGATTATAAGTTGTTGGTCCATTCAATGGGTTATCATCATTTTCAAGAGCTGAGAAATTAACTTTATTACGAACACAAATTACTGAAAGCTTAGATTCAATATCTTCTAATGAGTATTCGTCAATATGATCAATAACATCTTTCTTGTCTTCGTTGGAAAGCATATAGAAAGTCTTATCAATCATTTCCTGTTTCTTAACTCTTTCTGTATCGAGCTTAAACTGCTCAAGAGATGCGAGTTGGGCTTTTAAGGTAGAAAGTTGCCCCTCTAATGCAGAATATTCAGCTTTTAGAGTTTGATATTCTGGTATCTCTTCTAATGAATATTGAGTTTTCTTTTTATCTTTTTTATTTTTTTTGTCCTCGTCATCTGACTCTGGGTCCTCTTTGTCTGGATCCTCTGGATCATCTTTTTCAGGGTCCTCCTTAGGATCTTTCTTATCAGGATCCTCTTTAGGGTCTTTCTTAGGATCATCCTTTTTCTGCTCAGGATCTTTATTTTCAGGATCGCCTTTCTTAGCCTTTTCTTCGTCTTCTTTCTTCTTGAACTCAGTTTCAAAGGCTTCAACGTCAGCTAACGCAAATTGAACATCCTCTGATGGAGTATATTCAACCTCTTTTACATTATCTGCAAACATAACCTCATTCTCTGCGTTTAAAGAAAAGTCTAATCTACTATACTTTTGGTCTGCTCTATTCTGAAGAATAGCATATTTTTGTCCTTCATCTTCACATACTCTTGCAATACTATATGTATCTTTTGTATGTGCATATAAAGCATTCCAAAGAGAGTCACCAACTTTTACTGCATAAGTAGTAAACACTTGCGTTCCTCCTTTATCTAATAAATTTTTCATTTCTTTTACCATAGAATTAAATTGAGTGGTAAAATTAGGATCAAAAGAAAATTGTACTTTTGGAGCTGTTACAGATGAACCCTCAAAGCAAGGTTCAAAGTCTTCCCCAAGAATACAAAGTTTTTCCATAATTGCTTCATTGATAATGAAGAATTGCGGTTTTCCACTTTCATCTTTTGTCCAAGTTGCATTTAAAGTTTCTTTATGTAATTCCATAGATTCATTATTACCCTTATCAATTACTCTTTGACATTCCGGGTATTGACCTGTCCATAAGTATCCCTCAGTCATAAGGTATTTACGAACGGTTTGTCCATCATCTAAGAAATCTTGAAACCAAACCTTTGCGCCTAAATCTACAAAACCATAAGGTCTTGTTGAATCAGTCAACTTAAACTCTCCATTTGAAATGTCGATTTGTTTGTTATGTTGTTCAAAATCTCCAGTAGTCTTATTGTAATATCCTACAATTGGACTGCCAGGAAGACTATTTGCAAGTTTTCTTGCGACTTCTTCAGTAATGATACTACCATTCCTATTTGGTGTATCTTGAACATAACAAACTTTAATCTGACACTTTGAAATAAGAGGATTAAGAGGAGTGATATTTATAAATTCAATAGGGGTTTCTAAACTTACACTTGAATGTGCCATCTTTAATCCTCCCTACATAGATTCTTTATTTTGAATTGTCTTTTCACTCTTTTCACTATCAGCTTTCTCAGGACGCCCAGCACCGTCACTTGTTTTTACTGTTTTAGTGGTAGAAGTTGTAGATTTTGTTTCCTCTGATGTTTTTTGATTTTTTGAGTTATTGTTTTGATTATTAGTACCCAAAATTGAGTCCGCATTTAAAGTAGAACTCATAAGAGGAGGAATCATAATCTCACTAAGTTTCAATACTTTATTCTCAAAGAATGCAGTATGAATAATAGAACTTTGTGAATGCCCCATAGCAATTTGCGGAAGCATCTTTGAGTATCCCATTTGAACTTGGTCTTTATACATTTTAGCTAAATTTTGATAATTATACTGAGTTGTTTCAAGCATATAAAATCTATAATTATATTTCTTTTTATTGCTTCCCAACTGCTGTGTAATTTTATCAAAAAATGAATTAAACTGTAAAAGTAAAACTCGCATTGTAGATTCATCTTGAAGAATTGATTTCTCCAAAGATAAATTACTGTCTGTATTAAATAAATTCTTTGAAACACCTAAAGAGTTATACACAGTTCTCTCGACACGTTCCAAATCATCTGATGTAGTTGTGGTATTAGAATCAGCCATATCTTCAACTTGTACATCTGCGAAAGTTGTTAAGACATCCACTCCAATAGCATGTTGTAACATCTCAACAGCATTATTATGAATATCTCTTGCTTCATCTACATCGAAAATCAAATCACCATTCTTATCAAGTGGTAATTTTTGTATAACGATTTTCAAAAGTTGTTGCATTTGTTTTCTTCGGTCTAAATCTTGTGCCGCATCCAAATCTAAGATTGCGGGAATTGCATTTATAAATAATGGCTGGTCGCCATTATTAAAACAAAATTTAACCGCAGAACCTGGCTCAAGAGTATACCAATAACCAGGGCGCCAATTTAATTGTGTATTAGTATTAACTAAATGACTATCTCGACGACCTAATGGATAATATTCTGTATCAGGCTCTAATTTACCTTGCTTATATAATACATATCCCTTTTGGAACTCTTTAGGAAACATTCTTAAAATTTTCATTCTATAATTAACATCTCTAAAATTCTCATCAAAGAAACGCATATCAAATTCAATTACTGGCATATCACCAATATTAAATCGTGTTCTACAATAATTAATCGGTAATTGCTGTAGAACCAATCCATCTCTTGATGGAGATATATATCCATAATAAGCCCCATTCTTTACAACCTCACTGGCAATATCACCGCAAACTTTCTTAACATGTGAGTTATCAAGATAACCCAAAATATTATTAAAATCAACTAAAGCTTTTTCAAAAGACTTTTCTGATTCATCTTTAATTTCCGGTGTTATATACCAATCGTATCTATATAGATAAGCAAAGTAATCACATACTTTAGAATAAATACCATTTGTATTATAAAAATAATTAGAAATTTCTCTTATTAAAGGTAAATTTCTCTCACTAATGGCTTGAAGTATAAATGCCTTATTTCCAAAGTCATGTCGGATTTTAGGCATTGAACCAAGATTTAAAACAGCATCGTCAAGGGTCTTAGTTCCAACTTTAATTTTTCCATAATCTATTGGACCTTCATACCCCCGACGAGAGTTAATCATATCAAAACCTTTTGACCGAATTTCTTCTTGTCTGTTACGCAAAAATTCACCTCCTTTTAATATCCAGCTTTTTTCATTATATAATCATATGAAAGGAGGTTTTCTTCTGTATATGGAATTTCAATTAAATTAAAATCATGTAACGCACAAAAACGTCTTTTTTTATTATCATTAAACTGTTGTTGATAGAAACCTCTTTTGCCGCCAAATTTGTTACTTGGCTCATAGTGTTGCTTTCCTTGATATTCAATAATAAAATCAATCTGTCCATCATCATCAAATATAACAAAATCAAATCTTAAAGGTCGTCCACTTGAGCTCCGCAAATCTGGAAAGATATATTCCATCTTATAATCTAAGCCAGCTTCTTCTAATATTTCATGTATCTTACGTTCTCCAAAACTTGCATCCACTTTTTATTCACGCCTCCTTACTATTATTATATCAATTAAAGAAACACCATTCTTTAGCATTAAATTTCTTTTTCTTTTTCTTATTATCTTCTTCGTGCTTAATATAATATAATCCATATTCAAAAGCAGAAAATTTATCTTTTCTAATACCTCTATTTGCTTGTTTCAGAATAATATTTACACCTTCTGTTTCTTCACGAAGGTTCATCATTTCTTCCTTTAATATAGAAGTTAAGGTGAATGGTTTTAAATATTCTGCCCTTTCCTCGGGAGTCATGTTTTGACCAACCTTAGTTCCAAGTAATTTTGTTTTTGCAACACGCTCATCTATTAACATTTTAACCTTTCCAGAAGAAAGTTGAGTTTGAGCATTTGCATGAGCTTCGGTATTAATTGGTGCATTTGCTTTAATTACATATAAAGCATCTTGTTCACAATTTTGGGTTCTATATTTTTTATAATATCCATCATCATCATTATAAACGCCAAAATCTGGAAATAGTTCATTTGTATCTGGGTCAATTTGTGGTTTAACTAAATAATCCAATAAACCAATACCAAGACCATTACCATCAATGACAAGACGTTTAGCTTTAAATTTATAAAATAATTTCTTTACTTTTATACACTGATCTTCAAAATGTTCATCACTTAATGTAAAAATATTAACTAACTGCTTTAATGACACTCCTTGCGGCTGTGGTGTTACTTTAAATACACAAACGACTGAATCGCACCCTTTACGACCAACATCCATCGACAGTACATAGAATCCACCTTTTCCAATTCGTCCAGAGGCTTCTTTTTCTGGTTGCTTTAAAATCCTGTTTCTATCAAAACTTTCTGAATTGAAGAATGCGTCTTCAACTGTACCAGACCACTTAGATTCATATTCACGCGCAAATGATGATTCATTGAATGTACCATCCATCTTTAGGTCTTTTACGAAGTTTTTATCAAGTAACTTAACCAATACAGGAATTTTATAAGTACCGCCCATAATCATGGCTTTTTCTGGTTTTACGATTTGCCATACAAGGAACTGTATTAATTTATCATAAGGATATGTGTTTTTATATCCAGCAGTAGTAATGTATAATTGAGATTTATTTAATTGCTCTTCTGGATGAGTTGAACCATCCATGCACATACGAGAAATATTCATAGTAGGAATAATAACTTCTGAAAGAATTTGACCATCTACACCTACACATTCCTCAATAACCCCGGCATGTCGACGCTTACCACGAGAGCTTTCTCTTGCCGCAATATTATCAAAGTAAGATTCATTTTGGAATACATATTTTGCATAGTCTTTTCCTTCAAGTGTTTTTCCACGAGTCCAGTCAATTTCTTGTTTAAACGCGGGTATTAGATTGCATATTTCTTGCACTTTTTCTTTCATAATACCTGCAGCCTGCTCTTTACCTCCAGAAGTAACAAAGAGTTTACATTTAGGATAAAGAATACATCTAATCATTAAAGTCATAATTGATAAGAATGATTTTGAATACGCACGAGGAAATACCGCATAAACGTATTGATGTCTCATTGCAATTCGTAAGAACACTCTCTGATAAAAGAAAAATTTAAAGTCTTGAGGATTTCCCATTTCCAAAAGGTAATCAACAAACATATCAGGATATTCTCTCCAATAGGCAATGTATTGGCGGCCAATACTTATAACGGCCCGCACACGTTCTTCAGAGAGACCAATCTTTTTTCGAGAATCAGATAAATCTAATAAATCTTGTAATGCCATTTTATCTGTCCTCCTGGATTTGTCTTAACATTTCTTCATCATCCTCTTCTTGCTCTTCAAGGAAATCTCCATATTCTTCAAAATCTTCATCTTTTAAAGCTTCAATCTCTTCAAATGATAATTCTTCTTCAACGTCTTCATCTTCTTCTTTAGATTCTTCAATAGCCATTTGTTTAACAGCGTTTTCAATAAGATTACCTAAATTCATTTCTTCTACGACAAGACTATGAGTATAATCTTTTAAGTCTAAGATAGTTTCATCAACTCTGTCTTTTGGACCTTCTGTATAATAACGAGGTATAAAACCTTCTTTTTCGCATAATACAACAAACTCAGAAATTGAATTTAAGAACTCTCCATTGTCAGCTTTATTCTGTGCCGCAGTGAATTTACCAGACTTCATTAACATGTCATACATCTTTGACATTTTCTGAGCACCATCAATATCTCCTATATCCAGGAGCTGATTGGTTTTTAATGAGGCCTTACATACTAATTTTAATACATCTTCATGACCTGCACCTTGAATATCATATGATTTCTTCATCTCTAAATAGAGTTGTTCGAGTCGGACCCATTCTTCGGGTTTATACGCTTTTCCCCATTTAAGCCGCAAATATCTTTTATCTTCATCAGTTAAATCAGAAACAATGTCATCATCACCTTCATCGGCAAAGTAATCGTCTGCGGGCTGAGCTCCAAAGCTGGCGTCCGACATATTCATATATGAGCTGTCATCGTATACCGGAACTTCCACATCTCCTTCTGGTATTGTAGCTCGATTCTCCATCACTACTTTGGTAATCTCAGCCGCGCCATATCCAGCTCGTTTCATCGCTTCTTCTGTTTTATGGTCTGCTAATTCTTGCAAGAATTGAGTATCTTTCCAGCGATACTGCTTCCATTGTTTTAACTTCATTTTTGAAAGATATCTGCCTAAAATTGTTACTCCTGTGACCTTACTTCTATCTTGACCATATTTCGCAAGCAATTTTTGCCATTCTTCTGGAACATAAGGTACATCACACTCCTGTAGAATCCATAGATAAGTATTAGGGTCCCAATTATCTACATGCATGGTTAAACATTTTTTGCAAGTATTTAATTTTCCGTCAGGATATTTTTCTAAATTATTTGAACCATAGAATTCTTTTTCATTAATTGTTTTTTTACATTTATCGCAGAATCTTGTATCTCCTGCTGCCATAATAAATTCCCCCTTTACTAACTAAGATTTCTGGATGTCCGAAATTATTATTTCTTGTCCTTTTTATTTCGGCATTTTTTACAAATACTATAAAATCCATCCTTACTCGTCTTATTTTTACTGAAGTATTTATTATGTGCTAATTTAATCTCGCCGCATCTACTGCAACGTTTATATTTACCTTTTTCTTTATTAAGAAAATACCAATTCAACGTATCATCTTCAGCCTGTGAAGCAATAATCTTTGGAATCTTTTTCCTCCATAAGCTGGAAATATATTCTAAACTATGTTTAATTTCAAATTGTTCTTCAATATCAGCTTGTATTTCAATATTTTGCATGCCGTCAATCTTGTCCGACACAATACGCTCATATAAGGGATAGTCGGACAATGCACGTCCGCATAAATCATCAAAATCTTCCATCATATACCACGCATCCCCTTCAAAGTCCCCAAACCCTTCTTCTTTTAAACGAGAGTAATTGCAAAGGATTGCAGAACAAACCGCAGGGTCGCAAAATGAGTATCCTTCTGGAATAATATAATTTTCATCGTCAAATCTAAATGAATCTTCAAATTTAGTAATATGTTTTGAACGTGTTATTCTACTAAACACGATTGGTTTTTTATATGAATTTTTAATAACGTATTGGTCTTTCCGCAAATCAATAATGGCTTTCTTAATAATAAAAGCTTCTCTTCCTGATGCGGTTTTTAATTTTTCTTCCCAAACTTTTATAGCATCTCTTATCTGTTTTAAATAGGGAATTTCTTCTACATCTTTTTTCGTTATCATTACTTTTGGTTGAAATATTGTTGTTTTGCCTTTTCCATCATCTAATAAATTATAAATACCATCTTCGCCATTTTCAAGTTGGGAGACTAAACCTTCAAAAGAAGTTTCTCTTTTATTAACTGTAGCCATGCGATTGTCAGTTAAAATCTTATGTTGTCGTCTCTCTTCTCGCTCTATTGGAATTACTAAGTATTCTGCGAGGATTTCTAAATAGGCCTCATTAGGCTCTTTATTCTCCTCAAGAATTTTATTTACTAACTCTAATCTTTCTTCAGCTGAGGTGAGAGTATAATCTAATTTTAATATAGTAGTCACCTCCATTACCTAAATATATTATAACAGAATTCCCCGGTTAAGTCAAATTTTTGACAAAATAGAAAAAAAATGTTAAAATAATTATGTAAAATAAAAAAGGAGAGATAGATAAAATGTTACAAGTTATTGTGTTCTTTTGGTTATTAATGTTTTGTACATTATGCTTTCAATTTATAGAGCCTATGTCGCAAAGTTCTAATATTGATAGATGTTTGGCAATGTTTATATTTTTAATTGGCGCACCTTGTTTCTTTTTAGTGAATGTATTAAATAGTATATTAGATTGTATTTTTCCAGAAGGATGGGATAATGAGGACCCATTTTCAAAGTATTAGTTATGATAATTTCTTCTTATGGAGCGGCTTGCATGCAATATAGTTCAGATTTTACTGAAATGATGCGGGACGCTGGTTATATATATCCTTTTGACTGGCGAAGACGAAGAATGGACCGAGAGTATGAAGAGCCAAAAGGCATTCCAATTAGTGTTGATGATTGGATAGACAAAAGAGAAAGGTACATTGCGCAGAGGGTTTTTGATAATTTTGATTGGGAACATTTTTATGCGTATGTAGTAAAATACAACAAATTAGATATGTTAGAGAATCATTTTCCTTGTGAGACAGGTGAAAGGCAATGTAGTTTGTTTTGCAAGAAATTCAATAAAAAATGTACAAAGGAGAAAAATGAAGTATGAGAACAATGATGAAACAGTTAATTCCTGAAAATACAAGCAGAAAGATTGATAGCTTAGGAAGAATCACAATTCCAAAAGGATTAAGAGACAGAATGTTTCTTGAGGAAGGTTCTGATTTGGAATTATTTACAGCTATTATTGATGGTAGACAGTGCATTTGTATGGCAAGTCCAATAGATGAGGATCAGAAATTGCGGGAAGCCGTTGCTGCGTTCGTAGAATGTGGTGTAGAAGTACCTGAGGAACTTCAGAAATATGTTGAGGAAGAAGAGTAATGGAAGCATTAGGATTAGGACTTGAGGCTTTAGGAAAGAGTATTGGAATCTGTGCAAGAAGTTTTGCGATGGTTTATATTGTAGGACTTGGTTGTAAAACTTTTTTGATTTATACTGGTAAAGCTTCGATGGATTCTTTTAAGGATTGGTTTAAATTTAAGAATAATGATGGACGAATGTAGGAAAGTTGGAATATTTTGTAGAAGTGTTTCTTATGGAGAGAGAGCTAAAGAAGAGTTAGATAGGGGAGATGGGACCCAATTTATTATTTTTCCCATAAATAATATGGATAAGTTACTTGGTCAAAGAATTGATAAAGCTTATGTTTTAGACGATGTAAGTTATAGAGAAATTTTATATATAGTACAACCTTGCTTAAAAGATAGAGATGGATGTATAATGATTGGGGATGGGAATACTTGGATGAATTTATCTGTTATTTTGAAATTGATAAATATTTAAAATTTTATTTTAAGATACTTTTCGTTAAGTCGAAATCTAAGATACTTTTCATGTCAAAGTTGCCCAGAGCAAAATCAAAATCAAAACGAAAAAAATATTTTTCCCGAAATACCACCCCCCATCACACATCTCTCAACAATACTTGATGACTTTTTCTTTCAGAAGTATCTGAGAAACACACAACAAAGGTATTGCCGCTATTCTGAGAAGCGACGGGGCGGCCTCGCATCTCGCAGGCCCGCCAAAACAGATAAAAAATATTTGAAATAAAAATGAGTTTGATGTAGGCATTGTGTATGATAACACAATGCCTTTTGTTATTTATCTATACACTAAAGAATAAACAACACACTACACACAACATGTATGTTGTACACACAGGCTATACACAAGGGCACACCATGCACAGGTAGTCTATACTACACAGCACAGCATGTATACTACTATGTATACACAGGACCGCATGCACACAATACAATACACACTACACTATGTACATACATACATCTGTTGGATACATACACAGTGAGTAATACATACACATGTATTGTCTAATACAGAGAGATACATGTATACACACTATACATGTATACTCCTGGCTGATAAATAAATAAAATAAAACACTCACACATACAAGAGAGATGAGACCTGCTGCCCCTGCCCAAGGGCAGGCCTTGCCAAGGGCAAGGAGAGAGCGAGAGGAGAGAGAGTGAGAAGGAAGAGAAGAGTAAGAGAGACAAAGACAATAAGACAAACAAAGACAAAGACAATAAGATAAATAAATAAATAAAACAAATGTATCAATGCATGTATGTATGTAGGTAGTAGGTATGGGGTACCATGGGTATAGGGGTAGGGATACCAGGGTACAGGTATACGTACATCGTGGCACATAGGCGCGTGGGCGGTCCTGGCGCGCCTTGTTTGCTGTCAATAGGTATCCTGCACAAAAATCGTTGCAAAATCTTGTGCAATTTGTACATTGACATTCTCCCGAATCTATGATACAATAAATGGTGCGGGCCTATTGGATTGGTACACACTGGACTAATTAACGCAAACACTCTTTTCGGTAAATAGGGCGGAGATTGTTAAAAAATTAACAAAAAATTTTTTACAAAAAAGGCTTGACAAATGGGCGGTTATACTGTATAATAAACTTATCAAATGAAAGAGAGGTAAGAACAATGAAGAAAGTGATGATGATGGTAGCAATGGTAGTGATGATGATGGCAGGCTGTAATACAGCACTCGCCGCAAGCAATCCAGTAGATGATGTATGTGAGCGTGATGTGTATGCGGCTCTGACAGTAGTCACAGAAGTTGATGAAGAAGAGGACGTTGTGTACTGTGTAGACTTTAGTGGTAATGAATGGTCATTCACAGGCATCGAGGACTGGATGGTTGGCGACTTCTGTTCAATGGTAATGGATAACATGGGAACAAAGTGTATCTATGATGATGAGATTGTATCAACAAGATACACAGGTTGGCTCAACGGCTCATGGGGACGTGATGAGAACGGCAACGCTATAATTGAAATCACAGATTGATTTTAAAAGTGAGGATTTTTCCTCACTTTTTTTTATAAAAAAGCTTGACAAGTAACCGCATGTGTGGTATTATAATAGTGTCAAGAGGAAAGGGAAACAAAATAAAAAATAAAAATAAATTAAAAAACCTATTGACAAATGAGTTACTTGGTAGTATAATGAATACATAGAAAAGAAAAGAGAGGTATTAGAAATGAGTTATACAGTAGAGTTTATTATTATGGCAGTATTATTTAGCATGACAGTAGGTGGATTCATGGCAATGTGTATTGTAAACATTATTGCAGAGGATGGCAAGCCAATAGTCAAATGGATAGTTGGAATTATACTTGCGATTGCTATTGGTTGCGGTATTAGTGGATTAGTTACATTACAGAATAAAGGTGATGATGAAGCATGGAACAACGGATACTGCACAGAATGTAATGAGCCTTACAGATTTGCAAATGCGGTACACCACAAAAACAGTGATGATGAATACTATTACACTTGTGATAACTGCGGTCATACAATTGTAATACATGGATTAAGAGAAAGATAAAAAAATAAAAAAGGGGTTGACAAGTTCAACCCCATGTGGTATACTATAATCAAGTTAAGAGAGAGAGGTAAATAAAATGATTAAGATAAAAGCATTATTAGCAATTAACATGGATACAGTAGCAACTACAACAACTTGTTATCACTGCCCTTTGAAATGGGAATGCAAGAAATGGTTTTATTACGATTACAATGTTAATAATAAATTGTGTGATACAACAGACGAAACAATCTTGTTTGGAAAGTATGACCCTTGGAAAGGTTATGGATTGACAACAGAAGAAGCAAGAAAAAGAAATTTAAAAATGTGTTGACAAATTAAAGAAGATGTGTTATACTTAATGTATCAAATGAAAGAGAGGAAAACAAAAATGACAAGAGAAGAAATGATGGACGAGGTTATTAAAATAAGAGGTATGGAAGATGAAAAAACCATTTGGTTCTGTGAGATGTGCGAGGATTCCAGTTTAACAGATGAAGCATTATTCCCAGCTTTCATAACCGCTTTAACTTTCCCAATGGAAGAAGAATAAAAAATAAAAAAAAGGGGTTGACAAAAGCTCGACCCCATGTTATAATAAATACATAGTAAAGGAGATGTAAAACATGAGTAGAAAATCCAAGAGTAAAGAGAAACAAATGAAAGCACAGGCAGAGCAATTCAAATACAAAGGCATGACAAAGGCTCAAATCCAAAAGGCAAAGAAAGAAGAACGTGCGGTCTGGGTTGGCACAAGACCTGCTGTGTTCGAGGATAAGCGGAGAAAAAATTCAAAACGAGAATTGCGGGCGGTACTGGCTGAGTACCGCTAAGCCGCTAAACCTAAAATGCGGCGGCGCGCGCACGGTCCTGGCGCGCGTTGTTTCAGTATAACATAGGCGACAGCATTTGTCAAGAGAAAAAATGCACAAAATTCTGGCGGGTCGGCATCCCGAAATTCGGCACTTTGCACAATGGGTAATAATGCACAAACTTTGACCGCTAATTTTGTGCATTATTTTTTACAATAATGCTTGACTATTGGACAGAGGTGTGGTATATTATAATCAAGGAAAGGGAAAAGGGAATGCGGAAACCCAATGAACAGTGGGTTGATGAGCGAAACGCCACTGGCTCACTGTTCGGGTTGACAGCCCAAAAGAAATTAAAAAAAAATAAAAAAAGTTCTTGACAAACGATACAAGATAGAGTATAATAAGATTAAAGATAAGGAAAGAACGGAAAAGAGAGGGAAATAAAAATGAAAGAAATGATTAAAAAAGCACTGGTTGATGGATATAAAGAAATCGCTTACACTGATAAATACATCTATGGATTTTATGATAAAAAAGTTGTTTACGTTGCATTTTCAGATGATAGCACACTGGACGCTGTTACAAAACTTGATACATCAAGTGATAACACAGGTTATAGTTTAAGATTTACACCAAACAAATTTCAGAAAGAGATTTTAAAAATGGGCGGAAAATATTTTCCACTTTGCTCAAAAGAATTTTTCTTAAATGAGTGCAAAGAAAGCCGTTACAATAAAGGCAGAGTATTTGAGAAAATGGTAACTGAATACTATGGTCAGGAATGGGGATGGGATAAAGTTCCATTCACAGAGGCAGGCGACATTGAAATTGATGGCGTTGCTTATCAGATTAAATTTGAAAAAGCAACTTATACAACTGAAAAAAGACTTGCAAGATTAAGAAAGAAAAAAATGGAAAAAATGAATAAAGGGCTTGACAAATAACAAGCCCTCTGGTATAATAGGTATTAGAAAGAGAGGTAAGAAGAAATGGAAAGAAAGACTGATAGAGAGGTTATGTTAGAAATCTTTAAAAGAGCGGGTGTAAACATTGTTTATGAACAGGATGATTACATTGAGGTTGAGCCAGAAACCTATGGAGAAAACGTTGGTTTTGATTTTGACTCACAAGGAAATTTTAAAAAACTTTTATAAAATAACTATTGACAAATTGTTTTAAAAGTATTATAATAAATGTATCAAATGAAAGAGAGGAAAAAAATTATGGAAAATTTTATGGAAAGTTTAGGACTTATGGTAGGAAAAGAAACTGTATTGTTTGATGTTACAACAGGTGAAATTATTTCAAAAGAAAGAGCTGAGGTTCTGGCGTATCTGAAAAGAAATGATGGTTTTTATACCTTGCAAGTTTTTTAAAAAATTTAAAAAAGGGCTTGACAAAAGCCAAGCCCTTTGGTATAATTAAATCATAGAAAAGAGAAAGAGAGGAAATAAAAATGAAAGAGGTTTATGATTATAGATTTGAATACAAAATGGAGGGATGGAAAAATTTTGTTGATACAAGTATCTGGAAACATGTGAGATACCTTACTCCAGAAGATGCAAAAACATGGACATTCACAATCAAATCTTTTGATGAACTTGTGGGACTGGTAAAAGATGATTTATTTATGAACGCTGAACTTACAAAAAACATTTTCAGAAAAACAGTTGTTCGATTAAGCAACGTTGAAGATTATTTATCAACAGCTATCACAGAAAGAAATTTCAAGCCGATTGAAGTGCGTTGTTCGTATAACAAAATGAACCTTTCAATGAAAGGACTTGCGGAAACACTGGACGCTGAAAGTTTTTGTGAGTATTTGAAAGATAGAGGAATTACAAAAATCTGATAAAAAAAAATAAAAAAAACTATTGACAAATTATAAAAAATAATATATAATATAATTAAAGAAAAGGAAAAAGAAAGGAATTGATAATTATGATGAACACACTTAAAGAAATGATGGAAACAAAAGGAACAATCTACTTTGACATGGACGGCACACTTGCTAACTTCTATGGAGTAGAAAACTGGTTAGACTATCTGGAAAATGAGGATACCACACCTTACGCAATCGCAAGACCGCTTTTCAACTTTTCAGTATTTGCAAGAATGTTACACAAATTACAGGAAAACGGCTATAGAATCGGCATTGTAAGTTGGTTAAGTAAATGCGGTTCGACAGCTTATAACACAGCAGTAACAAGCGTAAAACTTGCATGGCTCGAAAAACATCTGCCGAGTGTTGAGTGGGACGAGGTTAAAATCGTCAACTATGGCACACCAAAAAGTACAGTTGTTGACTGTGACGGTTGGCTCTTTGATGACGAGGAACGCAACAGAGAAGAGTGGGGCGAAAACAGTTTTGATGTAAACGACATTATTGGAACGCTTAGAAAATTCTTCTAAGCGTTTCCAAAAAAAGCTTGACAAAATCCAGAAGATAGAGTATAATAAAGACATAATAAAGAAAGAGGTTGATACAATGAAAAAGATTTGTTTTAAACATGATTACTACTGGAATGGAGAATTTATTGGAACGCCGACAGATTTAATTTCTGGACGCACAAAAGATTTTGAAAAGCATGAAATTATCTGTGTTTGCAAGAAATGCGGAAAACAAAAAAGTTTTAAATTTAAGAAAGAAGTGCTTGACAAATAAGCCAAAAGGTAGTATAATAAATGTATAAAGTAAAGAAAGGAATTGATACAATGTATATTTTAAGAGATGAAGCGTGTGTACCTTACGAACTGAATGAAGAAGAATACAGCTGGATGGTAGGACAGTTGAGAGCCAAGAGGTCATCAGAGTTGAAAAAAGCAATGACCGCATACATGGAATCTTTTGGAGTTGCAGAGTTGCGGGCGCTTGTGAAAAACGTAACAAAAGAGCAGTAAAAAAAAATGAGCTGAAATTTCAGCTCATTTTTTGTGCAATTTGCCAGGTTGACAAGAATGGAGAAGTGTGATAAAATGGCCGGCCGGCGACAAGCGCTTCGGCCGGAATTTGTGCAAAACATAGAATTTCAGCAATTTTTGGGCGAAATGTTTGTGCATTTTGCCTATAGACAAACTCCCGAAAATGCGGTATACTATAATCAAGTTAAGGGAAAGGAGTTAAGATAAAAAAAATAAAAAAAAGGCTTGACAAATAGCCAACAGTAGTGTATAATAAACTTATCAAATGAAAGAGAGAGGTAATTGAGTATGACAAGTGTTAGTTATGTAGTAGGAATCACTGGTAAAAAAGGAACTATTAAAGCAAACACACTCACCAGAGCGCAGGAAGTAAAGAGCGTGCTGTCTGAGTCTCATAGAGGTGTTTACATCAAAACTGTATACACTACAGTGCCAGAAGTATGCACATCTGTAATGTCTGAGAAAAGACATGAGATGTTTAGAAAAAAATATCTGGAAAGCTAAAAAATGCTTTCCAGACTATTGACAAATTAAAAAAAATGTATTATAATTATTATAGAAAATAAAGAAAGAGGTTGATAAAAATGAAAGAACGTTTAAGCAAGAAAGCATGGTTAGTATTATTTACACTGATGGGAGTTGTATTAGCTGTATCGAACTATGAGCCGAGTGCGTGGGTTGTATTCTTAGGACTTGCGGGCGGTTACACTTGCGGTTCTTTTGGCTACTGGATTGACACAAAATTTAACAACTGGTTAGAAGCATTTACAGAGGAGGATTAATTTATGAAAGCATCTATTTCTTTACCACTGAAAAGTGCAAAAGTAAATTTACATGAGGGTTCTACAGAACTTACGTTCGTACCTAACAATAGTGGGGATAGGCTCTCTTCTGTTACAATTGACGAACTGAGAGAAGTTATTTCTATGTATGATTTTATACAGACAAGACAGGCTACTCCAGTAGCGAAAAAGACTGACTTCTAAGGAAAAAGACTGACTATTTGAGTCAGTCTTTTTCGCCCATTTAAAAACGGGGTAAAAAATTTAAAAAAGTGCTTGACAAATGAACCAAAAGGCGTTATAATAAGTGTATCAAATGAAAGAGAGGAAAATAAAATGAAAGAAAATAAATGTTATAAATGTGCGGAACTTGAGGGATGCTGGGCTGGTTTACATGGTAAAGGAAAAAAAGATTGTAAATGTTTTTGTCCTTGTTATTTTTCAAAAGATGAAAAGCATTTAATCTTAGTTCACGAACCAGAATGGGAGCAGTTAGTAGATGCTAACAAGGGTGAAATTCTTTGTGAAAATCATAGATTGGAAGCGGTTGATATTTTAAATGCTTTAAAAATTAATTTTACAGAAATTGAAAAAAAACTCTTGACAAAATAAACAATCGGTGTTATAATAAATACATAAGATAAAGAAAAGAAAGGGATTGATAAAAATGAGAAAAACAATTTATTGCACACTGGATACTGAAACTGTTGGGGGAGCTGCAAATCCTACTGGAATGTATAACTTAGGTTGTGTTATTCATGACAAAGATGGTAACATCTTTGCAACAACTTCAATGTTGGTTATGGAACATTACAACGACATTAACAAAGATGAATACTCAAAAAATAACTTCCACATTTATGAGGAACGTTTAAACAATGGTACAATGTCAGCAGTAGCAACAGAAAGAGATGCTATTGAAATTGTAAGAAATCTTTGCAAGTTTTACAATGTAAAGTATGTACAGGCTTACAACAGCGTATTTGATTTTGAAAAAACTATCTGTCGTGAACTGTTAAATGATTTTGAGTTTATCGACATTTATTTAATGGCATTACAGACAATCACACATCTGAAAAGCTACAAAAAATTCTGTATTGCAAACAATCTCAAATCATCAACAGGAAAAAGCTGTGCAACATCAGCAGAAAGCGTTTACGCATTTATTACAAACAATGCGGATTATGTAGAAGAACATACTGCATTAAGTGACGCAATGATCGAAAAAGACATTTTTGTTCGTTGTTATAAAATGCACAAAAAATTTACTAAAAACACTCATCAGTGGAACTGTAAAGGCAAGGACGCACACAAATGTTTTCCTTCTCTTAAATAAGAGAGGGAAAACGACCCAAACAAATGGGGACTTCGTTAAAAAAATAACTTTTAAAAAGCTATTGACTTTTGGCTCAAACGTGGTATAATTATAATTGTAAAAGAGGTAAGGCTTAAAGAAAGAAAGAGGTAATGTGTATGTATTATGTATTTGATGGCACTGACAGAAAAGTTTGCGGTTTTGAGGACTACGATGATGCACTTTACTTTGCTGATGTTATCGGCGGTTATGTTAGCTACTACGCCGCATAATAAAAAAAATAAAAAAGTTAAAAAAAATACTTGACAAATGAAACAAAGTAATGTATAATAAGTACATAAGATAAAGAAAGGAAGTAAAGAAAATGAGAAGTCCGCCGAAAAGAAATTAAAAAAAAATAAAAAAAAGACTTGACAACTGAATAAAGATGATGTATAATAAAGACATAGAAAACAAATAATAAATCTCTTAATAAGAAAGGAATTGATACTATGACAAACAAAATGACTTATGTAAAAGCACTGGAAATCGCAATCAAAGCTGTTGAGGATAACAAGGAAGTAGCTGAAAAGCTCGAAGCATTAAAGGCTTCTGTAGCAAAGAAAAACTCCGCAGAGAGAAAGCCAACAGCAACTCAGAAAGCAAACGAGGGTTACAAAGAAGCAATCCTTGCATACATGGAAACTGGTAAAAAGTATACAATTACAGAGTTAATGAAAAGCGTGGTTGAAATCGCAGATTTATCTAACCAGAGAGTTTCCGCACTGGTTAGACAGTTAAAAGAAGAGGGCTTAGTTCTCAGAGAGGAAGAGAAGAGAAAGGCTTACTTCTCTAAGGTGGAAGTTGAGGCGTAAGCCTCAACTAACTCCCCCGAATCGGGGCAAAAAAGTTCTTGACAAACTTCCAAAAGTGATGTATAATAAATGTATCAAATGAAAGAGAGGAAAGCCTATGAATAAAGAAGAAATGATTGCAAAACACATGAGCACTCTTGGAATTACAAGAGAAGAAGCAATTCAGTTGATTGCTGATGATGAAGAAGTCGACCACATGACACGAACAAGTGACATTGACGGAGACTTGACAGACGAACAGCGCAAGAGCGCAAAGAAAGCAAGACAGGCAGACAGAAAGCCAACAGTATACAAGTTCGATACGACAAAACGTAAAAGAGCTGAAAACACTGGCAAAAGATTTCTGATTGATGAAATCAAAAAATGTCTGGAAAATGCGGGCGCTGATAACTTAGAAGTAACTAACCCAGAACGTGAGATTGTTTTCATGTCAGAGGGAACAAAGTACAAAATTGTTTTATCAGCACCACGAAAATGATAAAAAGTCAAGTAGAAAATAAGAGCCTTTTGGCTCTTATTTTTGTGCATAATTACTACTTGACAAATTGGGCGGCCCGGCGATGGTCGCGCCGGGCAGAATTTCGCAATTATACCATACCCCAGCATTTTTGTCAAGGAAAATCGGGCGAAAAACTGCACAAAGATTTTCCCATAATCTTGTGCATTATTCCCTCTTGATTTTTTGGAAATTTTTTGTTATAATTTATTTACAAGGTAAGGAAAGACATCAAGTCTACAAAAATAAAAAATTTTAAAAAAATTAAAAAAAGGCTTGACAAACTACTTCCCCTGTGATATAATTAAGATGTCAAGAGGAGATGAAGAAACAAACCTCTCCACGACGCATAATCGTGTGAAGTGAAATTTGACACTCTCCACAAAAAATAACTTAAAAAACCTCTTGACAACTTGATTAAAACCTGCTATAATGATTATACAAGGTAAGGAAAGAAACAAGGAACTTAAAAAAGAAAATAAAAAAAATAAAAAAAAGCCTTGACAAACTTCTAAACCTGTGATATAATAAATACAACAAAACAAATAAAACATTTAAAAAAGGAGATTGATACTATGACAAACAAAATGACTTACGCAAAGGCACTGGAAATCGCTATGAACGCTGTAAAAGAGAATAAGGAAGTCTATGACAAACTGGACGCTCTGAAAGCATCTATCGCAAAGAAAAATTCTGCTGAGAGAAAGCCGACAGCTACTCAGAAAGCAAATGAGGGTTACAAAACTGCAATCCTTGACTTTATGGAAGTTGGCAAAAAGTACACAATCACTGACCTGATGAAAGAGGTTGTGGAACTGGCTGACCTGTCTAACCAGAGAGTATCTGCTCTTGTAAGACAGCTCAAAGAAGAGGGTTCTGTTGAAAGAACAGAGGAAAAGAGAAAAGCATACTTCTCTAAAGTAGCAACAGAGGAGTAAGCAAAAGAGGGGCAAAGCCCCTCGCCCTCTGGGCTTGTAGTGTTGGAAGCCGTCACCGCAGAGAACCTGCAAGGGTCGGGGTTCGATTCCCCGCAAGTCCATCATTCACTTAAATTTTGATTTCCTCCTTTTCTGTCGGTCTGGACGCCATGCCAGACCGACGGGCGAAAGCCCACCCAATAGAACGGGTCGAAAAAATTTTTAAAAAACCTATTGACAAAAATCCAAAAGTAGTGTATAATTAAATCAAAGTTAAGGAAGAGAGGTTGATAACAATGACAGTTGAAAAGAGTACAGATAGAAGTTATCCTTTTACAATTAAAGGTGGTTGGGGCGACAAAGTGTATTGCACTATTGATGATTTGAAAGATATTAAAAATCAAATCAATAAAATTTTAAAAGAAGAAAAAGAAAAAAAGGCTTGACAAAACTCCAGTAGTGAGTTATAATAGTATCAGAAAGAGAGGTAAGAGAAATGGCAAATACAGTACAGGATGCATACAGAATCGTTTTTAATGACATGATGAACAGTGGTTGCGGTCTGTTGGTCGGCAAGTATGACGCAAAGAATGGCAATGAAAAATATATGTTTGGCGTTGACACTGTAATGGAATGGATTGCATACAAAGTAAGTGAAGCACAGGGTGATGATTTTTCAGAATTGTTTACGAAAAACATGGTTGAAAGCCAGAAGAAAGCAAGAGGTGATAAATAATGAATATGTTAATTTTATTTAGTCTTTTAACAATCGTAAACGTGGTATTTTCCACAATCAAATCTATTGTAACAATTAAATCGGGAAAAACAGTTGCGGCACTGATTTCCGCAGGTTACTATGGTTACTATAACATTGTGTTAATTTATACGGTCGCAGATTTTCCACTGTGGCAGAAAGTTGTTGTAACTTTCCTTGCTAACTTAATCGGTGTGTGGATTGTAAAGTGGGGCGAGGAGAAAGCAAGAAAAGACCGCCTGTGGAAAGTTGAAGCTACAATCAACAAAATTGAAGATTGGGAAAAATTAATCAGCGGATTAAAAGATTGTGACATTCCTTGTAATTACATTGACATTGATAAATATATTTTAGTCAACTGCTACTGTGCTACACAAAAGCAAAGTCTCGCAGTAAAAAAATTACTTAATAGCTATCATGCAAAATATTTTGTAACTGAAAGCAAAAATTTATAAAAAACACTTGACAAATGAAACAAAGTAATGTATAATAAGTACATAAGATAAAGAAAAGAGAGGTAATAAGAATGAAAGTAAATTTTGACAAAAAACAGATTGAAGTCTATGCTTACAAACTCGCAGTAGGAAGCACATTTATCGCAAAAAGAAGTGGCGTTGATGAGGTCGGCGTGTACATCAAAATTGATAAAAGAAGTGGCGTTTTTCCTGAGCGTTATCGAGAAAATGTCATGGCGGTTAATCTGGCTACTGGACAGGTGAGAGCATTTGCAGGAGATGCGAAAGTACAGCCAGTAAATGCAGAAGTAAATCTTTTAGAATAAAGTCTTGACAAAATGTAAGTTATCTGTTATAATAAATGTATCAAAAGAAAGAGAGAGGTTGATAATTATGTTAAATATTGAAACTAAAATGAGCGGTTGGAAAATTACAGGTTTTGAAACTAAGCCAGTTTTTAATAGTCAGGTTGTTTCTCTGGAAGAATGTATGAAAACAATTAAAAAACAGAAAACAATGGATTACATTCTTGACAGATTTCGCTTCAGTAAAGGTATGAAAGAAGGAACATGGTTTACAACTATGGACTGGGATACAATTATGAAAATTTCAATCATGGAAACAAATCCAGAAGAGGAAAAACAGTTAGAAGAACATTTCGGCTACAGCTGGATTACAATTTATCTGCGGTTCAATCATTAAAAAAAATAAATAAGGGGGTTGACAAATCAGCCCCCACATGATATAATAAATACATAAATAAGAGATAGAGAGGTAAAAAAATGAAAGTTTATTTAGCAAGTCCTTGGTTCAAAGATAGAGAAATGACAGTTTATCAGCAGATTATTAAAAAGATGCGGTCACAGGGAATTGATGTGTATGCGCCAATAGAGCATGAAATTGAAAATGCGTGGGAGATGCCTAACAAAGAGTGGGGACACAAAGTGTTTATGGAAGATATTGACGCAATCGACAAATGTGATGAAGTGTGGGTTCTGAACTTCGGAATGTATTCAGACAGTGGCACAGCCTGGGAATGCGGTTACGCTTATGCAAAGGGTAAAACAGTGCGGATGCTGTTAAACACTTACACAGAAACAGAATTTTCCTTGATGATGGTCAATGGCTGTGATGAGGTTGATTCGATGGTGAATTATTTAACAGACAGCGACTTCAAATTAGAGATTGATGTCAAGTAGAAAATAAGAGGCTTTAAGCCTCTTATTTTTGTATAATTTTTCAGTTGACATTTTGGGCGGCCCGCGCACAGTCGGCGCGGGCAGAATTTCGATTATATCATACTCCACACCATTTGTCAAGAGAAAATATTGCACAAAAATGAGCCTGCAAAAATCCCGAAATTAGGGCAATATTTTTTGAAATAATGCTTGCAATCTGGGGCGAGGTGTGGTATTATAATAGTGTCAAGAGGAAAGGAAATAAAAATCCTCAAAGAAAAAAAATAAAAAACCTCTTGACAAATGCTTCTAAGCATGATATAATAAGTACATAAGATAAAGGAAGTGAGGTAAACAAAATGACTTAGAAAAAAAATAAAAAAAGTCTTGACAACTGAATAGAGATGTGTTATAATAAAGACACAAAGAAAACAAAAACAAAATTTTAAATTAAAAGGAGAATGATACTATGATGAACAAAATGACTTATGTAAAGGCTCTTGAAATCGCTATGAAATCTGTTGAGGACAACAAAGAGGTTTATGAGAAACTGGAAGCTCTTAAAGAGTCTATCTCTAAAAAGAACTCTGCTGAAAGAAAGCCTACTGCTACACAGAAAGCAAACGAGGGATATAAAGAAGCTATTCTCTCATTCATGGAAGTTGGCAAAAAGTACACAATCTCTGAACTGATGAAGTCAGTCGTTGAGATTGCAGACCTCTCAAATCAGCGTGTTTCTGCACTGGTTAGACAGCTGAAAGAATCTGGTCTTGTGGAAAGAACAGAGGAAAAGAGAAAAGCGTATTTCTCAAAAGTTGTAACTGAAAACGAGGGGGAATAATCCCCCTCCCCACAGGGGAAAAGTTTAAAAAAGTTCTTGACAATCCAGTAGTCATGTGCTATAATAGATTTATCAAATAAAAGAGGTGTTGTAAATGAAAAAAACAGAAATCAATTATCCTACACAGGAATGGCTTGACAACTGGGTTGACAAGTACATTGACAAAAATCCTAACGAGAAAATCACAGACTTTAAAGCATTAGAAGAAAAAGCGAAAGAAGAGTGGTGGGACAATGAAATTGACCACAACAGACCCACGCCTTTCGACTTGACGCCTGAACAACAAAAAGTCGCAAAGGAAGCCACAAAAACAGGCACTCGAAAAACTCCCACAAACTACAAATTTGACAAAAAGAAACGTCCAAAAGATGCAGAAAAAGTGGAATTTCTCGAAAAAGTTTGCGGTTTTTGTTCAGAAATTGCAGAAAATTGTGAAATTGTGAACGCTGGACAGGAAATTTCCTTTAAAATCGGTGAAAATGAGTACAGTTTAAAGCTTGTAAAGCACAGAAAAGCCACAAAATAGTGGCTTTTCCCCGAAAAACGGGGCAAAAAATTGAAAAAACTTTAAAAAAGTTGTTGACAAATGAGAAAACATCTGCTATAATAAGTACATAAGTTAAGAGAGAAAAGAAAAGAGAGGTAAATAAAAATGAATTACATCGTACTTGACACTGAAACTACAAACGGCTTTGATGACCCTTTCTGCTATGATGTGGGCTATGCTGTACTGAATGAGGATTTTGAGGTCATTGAAACAAGGTCTTTTGTTGTGGCTGATGTTTTTCTCGATAAAGAAATGATGGCAAACGCTTACTTTGCTGATAAAGTTCCGCAATACTGGGAAGATATTAAAAACGGCACAAGGGAATTGAAAACATTCAGAAACATTAGAAAACAGTTACATGATGATTGTAAAAATTTCGGTGTGACTGCAATTATCGCACACAATGCACGTTTTGATTATAGAAGTTGTCAGAGAACGCAAAGATGGCTGACTAAATCAAAATACAGATATTTCTTTCCTTATGGCTGTGAAATCTGGGATTCTTTAAAAATGGCAAGACAGACTTTTGCGAAAGATGAAGATTATAAAAACTTTTGTATCGAAAATGATTTTGTAATGAGTGGCAACCGCCCACGCTTAACAGCTGAAATCCTGTATAGATACTTGACAAACAACGTGGACTTTGTAGAAAGTCACACAGGTTTAGAAGATGTTATGATCGAAAAAGAAATTTTCAAAGCGTGTCTTGCTATGAACTCTGAAATTGATTGTAAAACGTGGAATTAAAAAGCCACGTTTTACAAAAAAGTTATTGACAAATTAAAAAAGCTATGGTATAATTTATTTATAAAATAAAAGAGAGGTATTAAAAATGATTAATGAAATTCTTGATGAAATGATTAAAAGAGGTTTCGTAGATAGCTATGGTGATATTTACGACATGAATGAAAATGATGATGACTTCGACACTGTGTTCGGTCAGATTGCGGAAAGCATGGGTTTTGAATATTCAATCGACTCAGACCACGTGTTCGATTCTCCTGGCTGTGATATTTACTGTAAGGCGGTTGTCGTTTTGAATGAAGATAGTTATGATAACGCATTACTTACATTTGAACACTGTTAAGGGGGCGAACAAATGGTCTATAGAGGCTCACTTGAAAGTCATGTGCGGGCGGGTCGGCTCAGCGAAAAAGATGCAAGAAATATTGCGAAATTATTACAAATTGATTTCGATTTGAATAGAAAAATTCCTTGGTGGAAAAAAATATTTTACAAAAATTAAGAGGGCAATAGCCCTCTTTTTTGTTTATAATTACCACTTGACAAAACCCCATAAGTGTGGTATAATCAATTTAGACCCGCCCTTAGGCGGCCGGCGCAGCCGGAATTCGCATTATACCACATCTTTCAAAAAAAGTCAAATAAAATCGCATCGTCAAATTGCACAATCTTTTTTCCCGAAATCGCACTCTTTTTGTGCAACCTGCACAACTGACCGCCCCTCGAGGCCGCACTGTCCAGTTCAGCCCTCATATGCGACCCCTTTTGTTTGGCAGCCCGGGCCCGGGCGCATATGCCCGCCGCGCCGGCAGAAAGTCGGCCCTCCAAAAATTTTTTTACCCATCAGGCGACCGGCATGCCGCGTCAATTTTCCCATATGGCCGCCACTTTGCTACAAACTTGGACTGCTGCCTGCAAAAATTTTTCTTCTCTCTCCTCTGAAAAATCTGGTCCAATAGCAAAGATAGAACGAGTCCAGTAGAGCAAAGTTTACCTCTCTCAAAAGTTTGTCCGTTTTAAATCTTGCGAGGCAAATTGATTTATGATTTAATTTTTGATATAATAATATTAAATCCAAAAGGAAAGTATATAGAAGCGGCCCGGCCGCATTAAAGTGTCCTGCTGCCCTGCAAAATCTTATTACATATATGGGAACATGCGAACGGCAGCAGGCCCGCAATACTCTTCCAATTGATTTTTTATAAAAATTATTATATAATATATACATAAGATAAAGAAAGATAAGTATTCAAATTAAAAGGAGAAAAGAGATTATGGTTAGAGTAGAAGATTTAATGGCGGCAATTCAGAATGGACAGAGCGCAGATGACCTGGCAGCAGAGTACGCAAAGGCTCTGAATGAGGCTAATGCTCGCGTTAAGGCAGATACTGAAGCAAAACTCAAAGCTGAGGCAGAGGCTCGTGCAACAATCACTAAGGTTGCAGATGCAAGAGCAGTGGTAGAGCCGCTTGTACATTACCTTCAGACATATATTCCGGAGATGGACCTTGGTGAGGTTACAGATGCGGACCTTGATGAGGCAGCAAAATTCCTCGTTGCAACTATTGATGAGCTGAAAGTTCAGCTGGCACCGCAGCTTAAACTTCTGAAGATGCTGGGCGGCCTGGACCTTGATGGCGAGGCACCGAAGATTAATATTACACGTAAACCACAGATCATTGGCGATAAGAAAGACCCAATCGCTGATTTCTTAAAAGATATGGGTCTGTAATAAAAATTGCCACGAACAAAGCTTCCATGAACAAGTTTTCATGGGAGCTTTTTTTATTGAGTTAGAATGAGTTAAAAGTGAGATAGACTCATATAAAACGGTGAGGGTGAGGGAGAAAAAATGAGAAGTGGTTCCAGGCGTGCCGGGGGCAGGTACACTCCATCATTTTCTACAATTTTCCATCATTTCTTGCAATTTTCTATCATTTCTTATAGTTCTTACAATCTTTTATAGTTTATTACAATTCCTCATTACTAACTCTCCTCTTTTTTCCTATTAAAAAAGCCAAGACCGCAATAGTCTTGGCTCATGTTTTTTAAGTCAAAGCGTCAGCTTTGACTTAACCAATCTCTGTTAAGTTGTTCTTTAATATACGCATCAATCCCCGCAGAAAGAGTAGTTAAATCCTCAACTTCTTCTACCCTCACAGCTTTAAAATTGGTAAGCTCTGGCGAGCTTACCGCCGGTTTTGTTTTCTTCTCTTTTTTAATCCTTGCCTGAGAAGCTTTCTTCAGCTCAACCAACCAGTCTTCCTCTTTTTGAGCTTCAGTTCTTCCAAAGACATAAACTGGTCTTAAATCAGGCCTATGCTCCTTAACATCACTGCCACTTGCATTAACTGTACCTAATTCTCTCCAATTGCTACCATCCCAGAAAATTAAATTCAATTTTTCAGACGTTCCTTGATGCCCTAAAGCATAAATGAAATTTCTATTTGCCCTTTTCGGTTCAAATTTATCTTCTTCAATAGCATAAACTGGATTACCTTTATAATCCCCTACTTTACCAGATTCATAATTTAGATTCATTATACACCTCATTAAACCAATTATCAGTTTTTCTTACTTCATTACCAATTAAACTAATTTGTATCAATCTACTTTCTTCTTCATCAATCTTCTTATCCAATACTACATGATTAATCTTCCTTCCTCTTATAATATTCTCTGTAACTTTATTAGTAAGATAAAATCTAATTTCAATTTCTTTTCCTGCTGATAAGTAGTAATAACTGGTTCCATGTCTTTGAATAATGGTCTTTTCATTATGAAAACTTTCTTTAAAGTTTTCAATCCATTTTTCAAAATCATTTGTTACAACCAATATAGAAATATTCATAATTTTCTTCTCTCCCTTATCTTAAATATATTATATCAAAAATTAAATTAAAAATCCAACTCGCCCTTTTATCCCCCGCCAAGAGAAAACCGAGCGCCGTTTGCATAAGATAACACGAAGTGTTATCGTTGCAAACCAACAATTTTTGCAGAATTTGTAATTTTGCAGAAATTGTAAGATATAAGATAGCTATTTGCAAACTTAACAAAAAATCTACTTTTGCAACAATTCGATTTTTGCAAATTGCAAACATTTTAACAAAATTAAGTCCAAATCCTGATTTTTCCAGTGTCCATTTTTGCAATTTGCAAAAACAGAAAATTGGTAAATTGCAATTTTGTTAAAATTGCCTCGAAGATCCTTTTGCAAGTTGCAAAAAATTCTGCAAAAAAAGCATAGATAAAAATTTACTTTTTGCAATTTAATTTTTGCAAAATTACAACTTTCTCTTTTTCCATCCATCAGAATGGTCTATTGTACTTTTACTAACCCCAAGCTTTTCTGCAATTTCCGCAGATTTCATTCCTCCGAGAGCTAAGCGTAAAATTTCGTCGTCATCGACTTTCTTCTTTCTTCCCGCACTTTTTCCGGCTTGAACTTTCTTCTCATATTTATTTTTGCTAAAATCTATACGACTCTTTAATATATTTACAAAAGACTGCGTCAACGCATCATCTGGGTGCTTTAACCCCAAATCAGTCCCGTACCGCACAAATTCTGCAATAATTTTATCTTGTTGTTCTATTGGAAGATTTTTAATACTATCTAACCATTCCCTGTGGACGATAAAAGTTACATCTTGTGCCATTATACATCCTCCACTTCTCGTAAGATATTATCAAACGCCTCCAATAATTGCGGCGTAGCCTCATAAACCCAGCAATTAAACCGCATATTCTGTGGGTTCTTCATCTCTGTAAGATACTTAAACCCCATCTCTTGTAACTTAAGATGTATTCTCAAAGAGTAAATAATCTTAAAATTTTGTTTTGACATTTTAAATCCCCTCTCAATTATTCTTCGTCTTCTGCCTTTTGGCTATCTAAAAACATCTTTACAGAACGACGAATAATCTGAGAAATAGTCAAGTCATTCTCTTCTGCAAATTTTGTTAATTTATTCTTTTCATCAATACTAACTCGAAAAGAAACTTTAGTCATATCGTCTCTTCTTGCCATGATAAAACCTCCTTTCCAAGAGATAATACAATTCCTTTTTATAATTCTGTCATATTTTGTCCTACAGCTCATTTGTAACTAATTGATTTTTTATTAAAAATTTGTTATTATATATACATAAGATAAAGAAAGGAAATGATAAAAAACATGCAAGGTGTATTTTACTGGGGAATAAAGATTTCCCGCAAGGAAGTCGACCTCTTATGGAATGAATTATCTTTAAATGATTATTCCTATCTTCGTGAGCATTATATGTTTGAAATCCTTGGTCACGATGGTTACATTTTCGGTGAAATCATCGAATCTATCTATCCAGGAGAAGAGCCAGTTGAAGGTCCACTTGATATCTTTAAAGCTGACAGAACTGACAAATCTCGTATTATGTCCGCATATGACACAATAGCAAAACCCATCTTAAAAAGAGATTTTTATGGTCGTTATGGACTTACAATGCAGGAGAGAATCTAAATGAGAACAATTACAATTAGCCGTGATAACCACGAAAAATTTATCTTTCCAGTAGACAAGATTGCATATGTCAAATTTAATGACTATGAGCGAAAAATTACTATTGCTCCTACTGGAGCTGAAGCAATCTTTTTTAACATTCCTTATTATAAAAGGAATAGAAACGACCTCTTTGCAACAATAGATGAATATGATGAAATCAAAACCACAATTCTCAACGCATTAAAATAAAAAGGAGTGACGCTATGTATCCATTTATTTTCTGGGGAACTCGTGTTAGAGAGGATAACTACGAATTTGAAAAATTTTCTGGTTGTACTTTTGCGAACTCGTATGCTGAAGCTATGACCGCAATTGAAGATTACTACGGAGATGAGCTGGTTGATATTCATCTCGAAGACCTTGAGGAAGGTAACGTTATCGAATTTTCTAATCCAAAGGAGGGTAAAAAAATTGTCAAACGAGAAAACGACTAAAACATGCGGGCAGTGCATTCATCTGATGCATTCAGACCAGGGTCATCACTACTGTAGACTGACCTCAATTATCTGTGACCCTGAGAATGATTTTTGTTCAAAAGGTTACTTTTATAGCACTGATAATCTACTTGTTTGTGCGGTTTGCGGCGAGCCGATTATTCCTTCGATTTCACGAGCTGTCATAGAGGTCGTAGAGGGACAGGTCCACGCTTTCTGTAGTTCTTGTTATGAACATCATCTTAATACTTGCAAGACTTGCAAAGCAGCTTGCCAGTGCGATTTTGAAACAAATCCAATTAAACTGGAAAAGATGGTTCAGAAACAGGTACAGCGTGGTCCAGTAGTTCAGGTATTTCCGGTTAAAAATCCTGAACGTATTAAAGAAACTTGTATGAAAGGTTGTGGCTGTTGGAACGATGAGCAGCAAATGTGCAATCGTGAAGTAAATGTATGCGGAAAATATGAGGAACATGTTTACACTCCCTAACGTGTCAGACTAATTCTTATATAATAATATTATAGCATTTTTTTAGAAAGGAGTCAACTTTATGATATGGTTTATACTCGCTATTATTTTCGGAATATTCATGGGCTGGTGTATTCACGATGAAGGAATAGGCTGGTTCACTACAATAGCTGGAGGTCTTTTCTGTGGAGTTGTAGGATGGTTTTTAATGTTTATCATTATGGGTGGAGTAATCAGTGGAATTGGAGCTGCTACAAATTCTATTAAATATATAGAAGATACAGATGAATCTCATACCATTGCCGCAGTCCAGGATAATACTTATGCTCATGGATTTAGAAATGCCGATGGTAGATTAAAAATTACATATCTTTACAAAAATGTTGATGAAGATGGTAAAGAAAACTATAAAAATGAAACAGTAGACGGAGAAGATACACAGATTTATCTTGATGATAATGTTCTCCCGCATGTAGTAGCTTATTCACCTGTCTTTGTTAATAAAGTTATAAATACTATTTTTGGACCACCAATCTTTTATGATTATCGGTATGATTTGTATGTTCCAGAAGGAACTCTAAAAATGGAGTATAATATTGATTTAAAATAAAAGGAGAATATATGAAGAAAAAACTTGCGGTTCTTGCCACCATTGTATTCGTATTACTTGGGTGCAGTGGATGTAACATGATGGCAAAATCATATGGTGGCACTACGAGTGTTGATTTGCCTACTGGACAGAAATTAACTGAAGTTACTTGGAAAGATAATAGTCTTTGGTATCTTACTCGGCCTATGCGGGAAGAAGAAGAAGCTGAAACTTGGACTTTTCAAGAGAAGTCTAATTCTGGAATTATGGAAGGTAAAGTTATTTTAAAGGAGAGTAAATAATATGTCTAATGATGATTTAATTGAAGGAATGGGATGCTTAGGTGTAATTGTAATGGCTGTACTTTTGATTATTTTTGCACCAATGTTATCATTTTTTATCTGTTACTTTGGCGGTTGGTTATGTAAGATTACATTCGGTCCAACCCTCTGCAATGCATTGAATACTTTATTTAATGTATCATTTTTTGTACCAGAGAAGTTACCTCTTATGGCAGGTGCTCTTGGATGGATTGGCGGCTATTTTAGAAACAATTCAATAAGTAGAAATATAAAGAGAGATTAATATCTCTCTTTTTATTTTTATAAAAAATTATATTATAATATATATAGAAAATAAATAAAGAGGTGATTTTAAATGCAGGTACATATTAGATATTTTCATTGTCCAGTTTGTCACAAGGTAATGGTTGCGCCAAAGCATAAAAATTTTAAGAAGGAGAAAAAGCATAGAAAAAATATGTGGTGTCCATTCTGCAAAGAAGAAAGGCGTTTCATCTTGGATGAAGTCACTAAAGTTAATTACTAATTGATTTTATAAAAAAAATATTTTATAATATATATACAAAATAAAGAAAGGAAAAATGTTTATGGAACATGTATTCAAGGGTTATGCAATCGCAAAAATTGAATATGGTAGCTGGGGAGATTACCATCCGATTATTAAAGGTGCATTATTTAAAATTTTTCCTACCAGAATTGATGCAGCTAACTGGGCAAGCCAGCATGGATATAATTTATCTGGTAATGACGGATACCCAGAATATGGAATTATCAGTGTAGACATTTATCCAGGAGAGTATGAGTTAAAGGAGTAGTGATAAGATGATAATTAAGAAATTAAATTGCGGAAATAAAAATGATTCTTACGTAACTGTACAGTTAAGTTATGATGAAGTCAGGGATATTGCAAATACATGTTATTATGCGACTGAATTTATTCCTGCAGACCAGACTAAAATAAAATCGAACGCGGGCATTGCCGCAAACATAACAAAATTTTTATTCGATATGGTAAAGCATGGTAATATTCAGCTTGAAACAATTCAAGATATGTACATGGCTAAATTCGATAAGGATAAATCAGCGGAGGATTGTTGATTATGATGTATAATATTTATGCGGGCTTAGGCGGTGGTTTTGGTGGTGCCAATTATATTGGCACTATGGACTGCGAATCTCTGGAAGATGCTTATGCTTTAGCAAGAGAGTATGCAATAGAAGAGTATGATTCTTACTCTGGTATGGGAGGCATCACAGACCGAGGTGATATTTATGATAATCCAGAAGATTTCGGACTTGATGAGGACTATGATGAAGAGGATGTAGATGATGTCCTCAACGAGGAAATCAATTCTTGGATTGATTACTGGGCTGTACCAGAAGATGAAGATGAAGATTTAGATGATGAAGATAAGGAGTATTTATAATATGAATCCAATTATTAATCCATTGTTTTTTTATTTTATTTCTGTAACAGATGTTCTTCGTTTCTTACTGCTGATTGGAGGTTTTGGACTTACAGCGATTGTCCTTTTTGTGGGCTTTATATGCTGTGTTGATTATGATGCAGAAGATATAATCAAGTTTTTAAAGAAACCACTTATTATTGGTTTAATTGTCGGTACTATTGGAATTTTTGTACCTTCTGAGAATACCTGTTATAAGATGCTTGCGGCATCCCTTATTACTCCAGATAATATTGAAGTTGTAAAAGATGGAACGCAGGAGTTGGTAGATTATATCATTGATGTAGCCGATCAAATTACTGAAGATGATGATGACGATGATAAATAAAAATTAAGAGAATCAAAGGAGACTAAAAAGTCTCCTTTGATTTTTTTTATAAATTTTATTATAATATATATAGAAAATAAATAAAGGAGTAAAAATTAATGGAAAAATATAATATTGGCAGACTCCTTGAAGATTATAATAAAGACTTAAAGAGAATTAGAATCCTTCAAGAAGCTGTGAAAGAAGCAGCCAGGATTCTTAGTACAAACCCGCCTGGAGACTTAAACAGCTACACGCCTGAGATGCTTAATGCATTGGTTGGCAGTAAAGACAATCCAAAGAAGTGGGAAAACTATTTAGTTCATATGGGCATGGAAAGATCGGGTATTAAATCCATCTCATAAGGCAACTAATAAACCGCCATTGATTTTTTATAAAAAATATAATATAATATATTTATAAGATAAAGAAAGAGAGAGGTGTTCAAGATATGGCATTAGTAGCAAGATCTTATGTAGGACTGGAACAGGTTGGAGAACCTTACTTCGTAGGAACTAAAATGTATATCAAAGTAAAGATGGCAAATGGAAATCTGAAGCAGGTACGTGCATACAGCAATGCTGAATATAAGAAATATTATCCAGACCTTGCCGCAAATGCCGCAGAAGACCATTCCAATGACCCATACTGGAAATCTCAGAAAGAGATTCTTGGTTTTAAGAATGGATACATTACAATCTTCAAAGGCGATACTTACCCGCACAAAGAGTGGTTTAAAGAAATCGGTTGTCAGTATAGAAAATGGTGGGGCTGGTCCTTATCTTCTGAAGCTGAATTAACTGAGGAACTTCCAGAAGGAGTTGAAGCTATTCGACTTAACTGGGAAGATGTTGGTGAAGGTGAATCTCTTAAAAATGATACTCTTGTAGAGGCTGCGGTCAATGCTCTTCTTTATGAGGAAAGCCATTCTAACTATGTTGGTGAAGTTGGTAACAGACTTGAGATTGAAGTTACTGTTACTAAGGCACTGAAAATTAATGGCTACTATGGACCGAGTACCTGCTACACAATGGAAGACGCCGCAGGTAATGTATTCGTTTGGATTACTTCCTCTACCAGAGTAAGATTTGATGAAGGTGAAAAATACTGGATTCGTGGTACTATTAAAGACCATAAAGTTTATAAGAACGTAAAACAAACAGTATTAACCAGATGCACTAAAGCAAGTAAGGAGAAATAATTTATGGGATATCTGACAAATTATAAAATTAGCTTCATTCATTTTGGAAAAACTGAAATGCCAAAAGAAGTAGATGTTGTAAATGCCCTTAATAGTATCAATCCTTATGATTTTGAAATTGGAGAGGACGAAAATCCTCTCCTGGAGGAATTCTTTGAGGAATCTATTAAGTGGTATGACCATGTAGAAGATATGATTAAGCTAAGTAAAGTTTTTCCAGAAACTCTTTTTATTCTTGATGGATGGGGAGAAGAACTTGGCGATGTTTGGAGAGAACTTTATATGGATGGAGAAAGAGTGCGGACAGAGCCGATATTTACTTTTTCAAATTTTCAAGTAATGAATAAACCTGAGCATGAATCAAAAATTCTGCGGAAGGTGCTTGTGCGGACGCCGGATATGCCATCAGATATATATGAAGTATCTCCGAGAGACATTTGGTAGTCAAAAAGACAGCTATTGATTTTTTATAAAAATTATTATATAATATATACATAAGATAAAGAAAAGGAGATGATATTTAATGTTTGGAGAATCTAATTTGTTTTTAGGTTTTATGGTTCATCAGCAGGATCTTGACAACCTTGCTCAGCAGATTGTTAATGAGTATCGTAAAGGAAATGCATCGTTCACCGCACAGGCATCATTTGAGTTATCACCTTCAGACTTGGCTTACGTAGAGGATAAAGTGACAAAGATGCTTGCTTAGAAACAATGAAGCTTGATTGATTTTTTATAAAAAATATAATATAATAATTATAGAAAGTTAAAGAGAGAGGTAATTAAAGATATGGAAAAAGTATTTGATTTAAGAGATATGATTAACGATGCTGAGATGACTGCTTTTGAGGAATATGTTGATGCTCATGCTTCTGAGTATTATGGTAAAAGAACTGTAAGTGGTAGAGAGCTGCTTCACTTCTGGGCTGATGCCAAGAATAAGTATCTGTATAAGCTGCTTGGCGAGAAACTTATCGTTTCTAAAACTGTTACTTTTGAGAAAGAGTCCGGTCAGATGCGTAGAGAGATGAACGACCTGATTGATGAGCATCCGTTCATGAGAGAGTTCATTGATAAGATTCAGAATAAATTCTGGATGGATTTTATCCAGTGTAATTCCAACTGTGAGATGGAAAAAAGAAGTTTGTATGAGAGTATTTGCTCTGTTTGCAGTATTTCCGGCTTAATTGATAACGTCTATATGGATGATACTTTTATGGTTCTGACTCCAGAAGGAAAAGAGCTTAAAATCCAGCATGGTTGCAAAACTATGAAGGCTCTTGGAAAATTGGCTTCTGCTTATGGACTTGATATGAATGATTTTGAGGACTTCCGTATTAGAGTTTCTCAGATTCTGAATCAGAAAACACTGAGAGGAAATCTGTGTCTTTCTATTCATCCTCTTGACTATGCAACTATGAGTGATAACAACTCTGACTGGAATTCTTGCATGTCTTGGATGGATAATGGATGCTACAGACAGGGAACCGTAGAGATGATGAACTCTCCGATGGTTGTAGTTGCATATCTTACAGCTTCTGAGCCGATGAATGTTTGCGGGCTGGAGTGGAACAATAAGAAATGGAGAGAACTGATGATTGTTAATAAAGACCTTATTACAAACATCAAATCTTATCCTTACTTCAATTCCAATCTGACTAAAGCAGCTCTTGGTCTGTTAAGAGAGCTTGCCGCAAAGAATACACCTGAATGGAACTTTGATGATGTGTTAATGGAGTATGAGCCGCAGGAGCCTGTTTATGTGGGTGACTGTAGACTGATTGTTTATCCGTCATCTAATGCAATGTACAATGACTTTTTGAATGACCCTTATATGAATGCTGCATACTTCAATAAAGACCTTTATCGTACTATGAAAGATGAAGATGATTACGAAAGAGTTTCCTTCAATTACTCCGGTGAATCTGAATGTATGGGATGCGGACAGGCTGCTGATTTCTATGACAATGAAGGACATCTAATGGGCGAATGCTGCGATGCTGTGGTATTCTGCTCTGTCTGCGGAGAGTCTTATAGAAGTGAAGATGAATTAGCTTCTGTAGATGGAAGACTTCTGTGTCCAGATTGTTTTGAAGATGAAGCATCTCAGGATGCAATCACAGGTGAATATCACCTTAACAGAAACTTAATTCCTATCAGACTTATCTCTGAGAAGGATGGAACTAAAATCGTAGAAACTATTTTAGTTTACGATGTTGAAGCAAGTTGTACTGCAAAATACTTTAAAGTCATTCGTAAAAGAGAGATTTTAAATAGATTCTATGAAGAACCATACTATTATGTATATGCATCAGATTGTACCAATGAAGGTCTTGCTCTTTTTGGTATCAATGATAAAGAGGACGATTTAGATACAACTTGGATGCCATCCATGAGTGAGGAGTATCAGAAAGTAGACGATGAACTCATTATTGATACTCCTCATGACTGGAATCAGTTCCATAGAGCAAGAAACCTTCTTGATAGAGGAGACTTCTTCTCCGCAGGTTATCGTATTGGAGACATCGCAATGGCACTTTAAAAGAGAGACTTGCTTTTAAATAAAAATTATTATATAATATATTTATCAAAGATAAAGAAAGGTTAAAAGGTATAGATTATGGAAAAAATTACAAAGAGAGAAATGTATCAGGCACTTATTCACTTCGTAGAGACTGGCATTATGTCTTATCCAGCAAAAGAAGAGGGCGTTGATGACCCAACAGTAACAAGCGAAGAGCTGAAAGCCTTTGCAGAGAACGAGATTGTTCTCCTTGATAAGAAACTGAACAAAGCAAAAGAGAATGCAAAGAAAAAGAGAGCTACATCTGATAAGTTACAGGAAGCTATCCAGGCAGTACTGACAGATGAGTTTGAAACTATCGCAGACATTGCGGCAAAGATTGAGGATGAAGATGCTACAGTTGCTAAATGTGTTTACAGACTGAATGCCCTGGTTGAGGCTGGTATTGCTGAAAAGACAGATATGAAAGTAACTGGCGCTGAAGGCAAAAAGAGAACTGTAAAAGGATATAAGCTGGCAGGTGAGCCAGTAGACGCTGATGAAGAGCCGACTGATTCAGTTGAGGAGTAATTAAGCTAAGAGAGTTGCTATATAGCAACTCTCTTTTTTTTCAACCCCCATAAAGTTCGGTAAAACAAAGCCGGCCGGCGCTGGGCGCACACTTCGTAAACCTAAAACAAAAAATGGCTTTACTATTTTTTAATTGACAAGGCTATATTTTTATGATATTATATATTTATAAAGGAGGAGTGTATACTTATGAAATTTTGTTTATCCAGTAGACAACAAGCTGAATATCTGCATAAAGCAGATGAAATCAAGTTTTATTATAGAGATAGAAAAGCAATTCCAGATTTTTTTGAAAAATATCCAACAGCAACAATTATATTAGTTCATTCAAATCATGATGATGAGATTAATTGGAATGAAATAAGTAATTATAATATATTATCTCAAGAAAAATTTATCATATGTGTAGATACTATTGATGATTGTATTGCGGCAAAGGCTCAAGAAATTCCATTTTATCATAATGCTGGAGTTAAGACTGCATATGAGCTAAGAGCATTAAAAGAGTTAGGAGTTTGTTATGCTTTAATTGATGCCCCATTATTCTTTAATATGGATTTAGTTAAATCTATTGATGTTCCTGTGCGGGCAGTGCCTAATTTAGCTTTAAAGGATGGATTACCAAGAGAAAATGGTATTGTAGGTACTTGGATTCGACCAGAAGATTTAGAGATGTATGAAGATTATATTGCCGCAGTAGAATTTGAAGATTTTACTGAAGATAGAGAAAAATATTATCAAAAAGAACGTGCTATGTTTCGTATTTATGCTGAACAGAAACATTGGCCAGGTAATCTTAATATGTTAGTTACTGGTCTTAATTTCAGTGCTTTAAATCGTGTTATTAATCCAGTGCTATCAGAAAGAAGAATGACTTGTCGACAGAAATGTGAGGAAGGTGGACACTGCAGATTATGCTATCATGTTCTCTCTGCCGCAGACCAAGAATCTATTGAACAATATCGGGATGAACTTTCTGCTAATTGATTTTTTAATTAAAATATAATATAATATATTTATAAAGAAAAAAGAGAGGAGATTAATGTGCAGATATTAAGTCCTAATGATTTAAAATTATTTAAGAACTTAGCTGAAGCTTCTCCAGAGAAGTTGATGAGAATGTTAAATCGGATTATTTGCGGTAGATACAATAATATTACTTATACAGGTGATTATTTGTATGCTATTGGAGATATTCCGATTGGACTGGTGGCTCATGTAGATACAGTTTTTCCAGAACCACCAGAAGAGATATATTATGATAGAGAAAAAGGTGTAATGTGGAGTCCGCAAGGTTTAGGAGCAGATGACCGTGCAGGTGTATTTGCTATACTTAAAATTATTCAGTCTGGGCTTCGTCCTACTGTAATCTTTACTACAGATGAAGAAGTAGGAGGTCTTGGTGCCGCACAGCTTGTAAAAGATTTTCCTGAGTGTCCAATTCCAGATTTAAAGTATTTGATTCAGTTAGATAGGCGTGGTACAAATGATTGTGTATTTTATGATTGCTATAATGAAGATTTCATTAAATATGTAGAATCATTTGGTTTTATTGAGGCTTTTGGAACTTTTTCAGATATTGCGGAATTATGTCCAGCATGGGATGTTGTTGGGGTTAACCTATCCATAGGTTATAATAACGAGCATACCAGATATGAAACTTTGCATTTGAAACCTTGGATGGCTACTATTGAAAAAGTAAAACGTATGCTTAAAGAACAGAATATCCCGGATTTTGAATATATCGAATATTCTTATACTTATAATGGAACAAAATGGGACTATGATTATGGTGCTAATAAATACAAAGATTGGTATGATTATACACCTCATTACAGATGTAAAAGTTGCGGAAAATCATTTTGTGAATATGAGGTAATTCCAACCAGAAATAAGAATAAGAAAATTGTGTATTATTGTCCAGATTGTTGTGTTGATAATGTAACTTGGTGTTTAGATTGCGGGACAGCTTATGAAAAGAAAAAGATGTCAGCGTGTCCTAAATGTGGTAGCGAGAGGTCAGAAGATTGAGCGTAAAAGAAATTGACGAGATTAAAGAGCAGTTTAAAAAAGTTATTTCCTATTCACAGGGCATAGAAAATCCTGTGGTGGATGATTTATTTGAAAAGTGGTTAGAAGGAAAACGTGACTTCATAGAAGCAATGGGCGGAAAATTGATTTATGAGTTTCCAAAAAAAGTATTTTTTGAATTAAATAAACATGATAAAGAAGTCAAAGTTGATGATTTTGCGAATTTAGTTGAACAGAATTATTCAAATCCAGGTTTAGCTGATTTTATCAGTTCTCAAAGAGAAGGCTTTTTTACAAATCGAGTCATCAATTCTATTGTCACAGATAAAGGTGAAAAAATTCCAAAAGATATGAAACTTTTAAAAGCATTTAAGTTTTTTGAAAGTAATAAAGAAGCATTGGAAGCTCTACAGGCTGCGGCGAGTATGATTATCCAAGAGGATAAAGTTGAAGGGACATTATGTCTTTCTGTGCATCCGCTTGATTTTCTATCTGCCAGTGAAAATAATCATAATTGGCGTTCATGTCATGCATTAGATGGTGAATATCGAGCAGGAAATTTATCATATATGACAGATAACTGTACAATTATGTGTTATCTTAAATCAGATAAAGATGAAAAATTACCTAATTTTCCAGAAGATGTAAAGTGGAATTCTAAAAAGTGGAGAGTTTTACTTTATTTATCTGAAAACTGGGATATGATGTTTGCGGGCAGGCAGTATCCTTTTAGGACTGATGTTGGCATTAATTTTGTTAAAGATAATCTTTTGCCGCAAGCAGGATTGGGAGAATGGAGTCAATGGACGGATAAAAAGTTAAGAGCATATGATAATGGAGTAAATGATTTTAATTTTCAGTATGCTTATATACCCTATGGAGATAGTTTAGCTCCTATTAATGAGATTGTAAAGAATCGTAAAAACTCATTACAGTTTAATGATTTATTACAGTCCAGTTGTTATGACCCCATGTATTGTTATAAAATGATAGAGTCTCCATGGTATTCATATTTTTCCTCAGCAATGGGAGAGCATCCTTTAAATAAAGAAAAAATTTTAAAACACATTTATGATATACCTAAAATTAGAGTTGGAGGCGAAGTTAAATGTTTGTGTTGTGGTAATAGAAATATTGAATTAACTGAGTCTATGATGTGCAATGATTGCGAAATGGAATATGGACAAGGGGACAGTGATATTTTTGGAACCTGCCCATGTTGCGGGCAGAGGTTTGTTTTTGATGATGGATATTATGTAGAACAGGCTGATGAAGTCATTTGTCCATCATGCGCAGACACTGAAACTGCTGAATGTGCAAATTGTGGCGGTTTATATTATATGACTGATATGAAGTTTGATTCTGAAACAGGGTTATATTATTGTAAGGATTGTTATGAAGATTGCAGAGTAGGAGAATAAAACAATGATTGAGACAAAAGATTTTAAAGAGGATTCTTTATATTCAAAAGTAAAAGAAGTAGAACGTAGTTATGACTATTTAAGAAACGGACACCCTAACTGGGATATTAACCAGATTTTAACAATTTTAAATTTTGGTGTATCAATGTGGAATACAGAGCATATGAATAGAGACCTTTCTGCATCTTTTAGTATTACGGACGCAGAAAAACAGGATTAAAAAGGAGGAATGACTTATCGCTAAAGGAAGCACAGCCAAGGTAAATGTACAGAATAAAATTGCTATGGCTTTTGGAGCAGATTATATTGGAGAACAGGATAAGAAGATTTATGTGTGGGCAGATGATGGCGGAGAACGTGTTCAGATTGCTATCGCTATGACATGCCCAAAAACACCTATTGCGGCTGAGAATGAAGCAGCTCATACTGCATGGGATTGGAGTGAAGATACTCCTACAACTCCAATTAGAGGACAGAGAGCCGAAGTAATGAAACCAAAAGTAGAGATTACTCAGGAAGAGCAGGACAAAATTGCGGATATGATTCAGCGATTTGGTCTGTAAGACAAAATATTATTAAATCTCCTCGGGCACTCTACAAAAATTTTGCCCGAGGATTTTTTATTAAAATTACATAAATAGATACTCAATTGATTTTTTTAAAAATTTTTTATATAATATATATAGAAAGTTAAAGAAGAAGAAAAAAAATAAAAAGAGGTATTTGCATGGGAGTAGATTTTCGTGCCGTCGCAGCGGTTGGTTTTGAATTATCATATGAAGATTATGCCGCAGAGGTTTCTTGGCGTATTAGTCATGAGCCAGACAGAGGAAGAAAATGGGCAAAAGAGATTCAAGATTATTTAATTATTCTTGATTGTTATACAGAAGAGAGTAATTATATTTTTTCTGATAACTATGTAATGACAGATCAGTCATATGGGCAATCTATATTATCTCTTTTTAAAGATGCAATTAGTTATGAAAGAAACAAAGAAATGATTGCAGCTTTTAATAGGCTATTTCCAAGAGTTGATAAAGAATCACATCAACTTGATATATTGTATGCTTTAAAGGTGGATTAATCCACCTATATAGGTCGGTAACCTTAAATTCCGCTGGGCGGGAGTGAGACTCCAAATCTCATGGACAAGGGGTTCGATTCCTCACCGGCCTGCTGATTAAAAAATCTTAATTGATTTTTTAATAAAAAAATATTATAATATATTTATAATAAATAAAAGAGAGGTGTTTTCTTAATGGATAATGTAAAAGTAGCGACTCCAGAAGCAGTTGTAGATAATTCTATTAAGATTTATATGCGTGAAATGGGACAGTTTTCTATGCTGTCAGCAGAGGAAGAAATTGAGCTGGCTAATAGAATTGCTGAAGGAGACCAGTCTGCAAAGAATGAATTAGTTGAAGCTAATTTACGTCTTGTTGTTTCCCTTGCCCGCCATTATCAGGGTTGTGGTTTGTCTTATCAGGACCTTATCCAGGAGGGAAATATTGGTCTTATCAAAGCCGCAGAAAAATTTGATGTATCAAAAGGTTTTCGTTTTTCAACTTATGCCTCTTGGTGGATTAAACAGGCTCTTTCAAGAGCTATTGCGGACCAATCCAGAACTATTCGTATTCCTGTTCACATGACTGAGAATATCAATAAGTTTAAAAAGACTGAAAGAGAACTTCTTAGTCAGTTAAATCGAGAGCCGAAAATTAAAGAAATTGCTGATGCAATGGGCATCTCTGAAAAACAGGCTAAAGAAATTCAGTCTTATATTGTAGAACCTACCAGTCTGGATATTCAGGTGGGTGACGATGATGATACCACTATTGGTTCATTTATCGAAGATACTCATTTTGTTAATCCAGAAAGTGCATATATCAAAGAATCTAATGGGGATGTAGTAAATGCGGTTCTTGATACATTAAGTGACCGTGAAGCTAATATTCTTCGTTTGAGATTTGGTATTGGCGGTAAAAAAGCTATGACTCTTGAGGAAGTTGGTAAAGAATATGGTCTTACAAGAGAGCGTATTCGTCAGATTGAAGCAAAGGCTTTAAGAAAGCTGCGTCATCCGAGTCGTGCCAATATTTTAAAGGAGTGTATGGCTTGAGTTATGAGACAGTAGGCGGAATTATATTTGTAATTTTGGCAACGCCGATGGCATGTTGGTCTATGGCGGCGTTGATTTTGAGAACATTATTTTTAGTGTTCGACGATAGATAGATTTCTTGTGGTGGGGGCGAGACGCATGAGCCCGCTCCTATCGCTTGAAGATATAAAATGAGGTGTATTCTATGGATTATGAGAATGTAGCATGGTTTTTAAAGAAGTATAAGAAGTATCATTATGTAAAAGAAACTCCTTATTCAGTTACATTTGCAACTGAACCAGATAAAAATGGAAAGGTTGAAACTGTTGAGGTAATGGAAAGTTTTTTTCTTACATTTAAAGATAAGTAAATTGATTTTATAAAAAAATTATTATATAATATATACATAAGATAAAGA
>ERZ1026866.11-NODE-11-length-144743-cov-155.283002_pt1 | contig 144743 bp, 179 predicted proteins | sample MGYA00380163_ERZ1026866 | MGnify/ENA primary metagenome ERZ1026866 (study PRJEB33269, sample SAMEA4719799) | human gut metagenome | biome: human-associated habitat; feature: organic feature; material: feces | place: Cameroon | collected 2013-10 ...
CTTGCGGCAGCAGCACCTACATCGCCAGCGGAAAGAGTAATATTGCTACTTAAAGCCTTGCCGTTGACCGTGCGGCTAGTGGGAACATACGAACCAAATTTCTCATTCAGAATTTTACCCTGTGCCGCAGACAGCGATTGGTCTGTAGCAGTAGAAGTAAGATTATTCTGAACAGGACGCCATGTATTCGTATCTGTAGTAGGCGGTGTATATCCAAGAGCAGTAGTTACATTTGCTTTGGTGAGTTCGCCGCGAATAGTCGCAGAAGACTTATTTTCGACACTGCCAAGACCCAAGTCGGCTTTTGTCGTGCCGTGAGGATTGCCAGTCTTTGTGGAGTGATTATATGCCGCACGAGATTCATCGCCATAACCAGCAGTAGAATGAGTCGTACCTAGTGCAATAGTCTCAGAAATTATAACATATGCACTGCCGCTCCAACGATAAGTCTTGTTATTGCTAAGGTCAACATAAATCTTACCAGCTTCGGCAGTGATTTCACCAGAATATGAACCATCAGAGCCTTTTGTCTTATAAAACTTGCCGCCACTTATATAGCCTTCAAGAACATCATCGACGTAACTTGGAAGATTCGCAGATGAAATTGTCCCGCTAATGCGCGAAGCAGGAAGATTACCGCTAACTTCGCCGATTGTATAACTAGGCTTGCTTGATTGCTTTGCCCATGAATATACATCGCTAGCTGGCATACTTGTCGGGAAGTCTGTAATCTGAGATTTAGTATGCGTATGACTTGAATTAGCCTTTGCGGCCAACTTTGTATTCATTTCAGTCTCAGTATAATACCTATCATCATGAGTATGACCAGTATTAGACTTTCCATCAAGAGCAGTTTTAATTACCTTATTCTGAACGGGATTCGTTGAATCCGCAGAAAGGGTTGCATCAACTGTAACATGGTTTGAACCTGCGGCAACACCATCAAGTTTGGCTTTGTCTGCGGCAGACATAAGACCTGCGGCACTTGAAGTCGCATTGCCATAGACAGTATTTGAATCCGTAACGCTAAAGGAGCTGCCATCGCTACCTGTTAGAGTAATTGAATTACCACTCTTGGTTAAATTATAAGTTGTATTTGTATTGATATTATCTTTAATTTGAATCAGAGAGGATGAAGAAATACCCATCCACAAAGTGCCGGTATCGGTGGCAACATATAATGCACCATCCAATACTTTATTTTTGGCAGTGAGTGCTTTGATATTAGGTTCTTTATCTCTGATAAATTTTACTCTTGCTATCTTGCTCACATCCTTTCTGATATATTATTCAATAGAAGACCAAGTTAAATCATCTGGTGTAGCAAAATCGGTAGCGTCATGATATGCGGCAGATTTTAACCCATATACTGCAACAGATTTATCTTTAACTTTAATTGTACCGTTCGTAGTTCCAGTAGTGATGGAAGGAACAGTTAAAACATCAGACGGTAAAATACCGCTTGCAACAGTATCGACATATGCTTTTGTTGCAATATCGTTATCGTCATTGATGGCCTGACCCGCCGCATACTTAATCTTACCAGATAATGTGCCGCCAGTGAGAGGAAGATATTTCGCTTTCTCTTGGTCGGTATATGCCTTTGCATCTTTGAGGGCTTTGTCTGCCTTTGCCTGCGCGTCTGTTGAAGACGTGCCAGATGCAGTCTTAATTGCTGAATTCATTTCGCTCTTGGTTGGATAATTTGACAGGTCAGTTTTAGAACCGCCTAGTTTTTCAAATTTTCCGTTAACCCAAAAGTATTCGGTGTATTCATTGTTAGATTCTGTTAAGTCTGGCAACATGTAAATCGTATTTTCTTCACCAGTAGAAGGAAGAGTTGACCCTTTTGCCAACACAACACGTTTAAGGTGCGGCGCACCTGCTACAGCATTTGCAATGGCTGTGTTCATTGCATCTTTTTTTACGTATTCTGTTGGAACTTTATCACTTGGAATGTTAACATCCCAGTTAATATCAGAAGCATCTACGAGTTTGAAAGTGCCGTTATTCTTCTGTTTGATTTTATCAATAAGTTGAACAGGCATTATTTCACCTCCACCGTAGTTGCACCTAATCCTGCATTAGTTGACCTATAGATATTATAAGAAGCCGTATAGCCGCTTGCATTTGTGAAATCAAAAGTCTTTACTTTATTGAAACCACCTTCAAAACCTCCAACGTAAAATGCTGGAGTTCCAAAAGAAGCAGGAATCGCAAAGTAAATATATTGCCCAGCGTTCGCTGTTACATTCCATGAACCTGCGCGGCCAGACACCAGATTTCTAGTCAAGCCTTTAACAAATGCTGCATCTAACTTAGAGGTATCTGTTACATTGCTCACACCATAATATTTACCATTTAAAAAGTAAATTGTAGTCTGCTTAGTAGATGTAGCTTTGCGAGCGTCAGTAGCAGTTAAAGTAAATGCGGTCGTTGCAGTAAGAGGTGCCGCGAAGGTAATTGCCGCAGTTCCAGATTGTGTTTTATTGATTTCAAATGATTGGCTACCTGCTGTAATTGTCAGTTTAGAAGGTTGTTTGTTCAAATTCCAAGAGAAATTGGAAGATGGAAGAAAAGAACCTATTTCAAGCGTGCCGCTATTGTTAGAAAAACTATTAACGGACATTGCTTTATAAATTGAAAGTGTGCCGTCAGAGGTAATATCAAAATCTCCGCTTGGCTTGATAATACCTGCGGCAGAGCCAGTGGCGATTTTAATATCGCCACAGCTGTATTTGATATTATTTTTCATGATACTCGTGGTATCTGAAAGAAAATAGATACCGTTGGGGTCTATTTTAGTAGACCCCAACGCATCATACTCTGATTGCACGCCTGTGTAAAATCTAATATCCGCAGACATACAATCTCCTTAGTCTAATTTAAATTAGAGCGTGCCCCATTCGATTAGGCCGTTAGCATATTCTTTTGCAGAATTGAGAGCGCTATTAGCCTTAGTGGTAGCATCCTTAGAAGCAGCGTCAATAGCTTCGGTCTTTTTTGTGTCAGCATAGGTCTTAGCTTTAGAAAGAGCATCAGCAGCAGCACCAGCAGTTTCAAAAGCGTCGCTGTTTTGATATGCGGCAGAGCCTAGACCTTTAACTGCAACATCTGTACCCTTTACAGAGATTGTGCCGTTAGCGGTGCCAGAAACAACGTCTGCGGCCTGAACAGCAGAGTCAGCTTTAGCACCCTGTGCGGCGGTAGCATAGTTCTTAGCTAGACCATCGGAATAAGTCTTGGCGTCTTCGAGAGCCTTGTCAGCTTTCTTGCCAGCTTCGGTAATGGCAGCAGCCTTAGCCGCATCAGCCTTTGTGGTAGCGTCTGTAGCAGCAGCGGTAATGGCAGCTTCTTTTGCAGCGTCAGCCTTGGTCTGAGCGTCAGTAGCGGCTTCGGTCTTGGCAGTGCCAATAGCGCCAGTTACTTCCTCTTTAGTGAAGTAGTTGCTAAGGTCTACGTCAGAGGTGCCAATGCGTTCAAAAGCACCGTTGACGAGCATATATTCAGTGTAGACAGACTTGTTGGAACCTGCGGCACCAGTGTCACCAGCATCGGGAACCATATAGATAGTGTCTTCATTAGCTGTAGCAACATCGGGAAGAGTGTCAACAATTTCACGCTTTAGGTGATGTGCATTGGCAACAGCTTCTGCAATCTTAGTATCGGTTTGGCCACTCGTATAGGCATCAGTAATGCCGTAACCAGCAAGAGTAGTAGCTTTATCTGCTTTTTTATCAATGTTAGCCTGTAGCTCGGTCTTAGCAGCGCCAACCTGAGCGGTAGTATCAGCTTTAGCATCTTTTAGAGCTTGGTCAGCCTTAGCAGTAGCATCAGCCTTGGCATCTGTAAGAGCTTTGTTGGCTTTAGTGGTAGCGTCAGCAGCGGCGGCATCAATAGCAGCTTGCTTAGCGTCAGCAGCGGCTTTCTTGATGGAGCCTTCACCTTCGCCTTGAATAACCGTTAATTTTTCATCTGCGGCAGAAATATTACTTTCAGCGGTAGTAACACGCTGAGTAAGAGCAGAAAGGTCGGCAGCAACAGTTGTTGGCTTAACAACTTGAATATACTTAGTGCCGTCCCAATAGGCAACATTATCTCCATTGTCGCCTACAATATATAGGGTGTTAATTTTACCCTGCGTAGGAAGTGCGCTTACTTTCTCATAGATACCGCCAGAGTATGGGGTATCGCCTTTATAGATGCGCTGTTCTTCTTGTACAAAATAAAGAGTATTAGCATCTTTATTTTCAAGACCTTGATAGCCAGCAAGAGTAGCAGCTACAAATTTAACTTGACTCATTCATGTCTCCTCCTTTAAATAGTTGTCCATTCTGTATTATTAGCAACACACATATATGTATGAAGGGCCGCATTCCATTTATAAATTGCTTTATCAGCAATATATATCATAGTTTCTTTTCCTTCTTTTGGAAAATCTTCAATAGAAGTGCCAAAAGTTATAGTTTGTAAATTAGAAGGAGTAAGTTGTTTCCACCCGTCTTTATAACGCCACATTACGCCAGTTTCTTCTACATAATAATAACCTTCAACTGGCGCTAATTTATCAACTCTATCTTTGTCTGTAGGAAATTCTTGGATACAATTGTATTTAATTCGTAGACCGTTATAATCTAAATAGAGGTGACGTGTATCGGAAACAAAAACTAAATTTCCATCGCTAACTGGTAATTTATTTAATTTTGCGGCCACAGTTGTATATACACGAACTACAGCCATCTTAACTCCTAAAATTCTACAATTGTCAAAGCGTTATCCGTGTAAGTTTTAGAAGTTTCAATGGCTTCTTTCTTTGCTGCTGCAATTGCTTCTGCACTAGCAGTTCCACCGGAACCTACGCTTGTGTCAATATACTGCTTAATGGTAGTACCTTCGGCAATATCGCCAACTTTTTCAGAAAGAATAGTCTTTACTTGTGCGGCATCAACCTTAGTGTTCAAATTCTCTTGGATGGGAGAAATTTGACCATCTGTGTAAGCCTTAGCTTGTTCAAGCGTTGTAGCATCTTGAGTATCCGCATATGCCTTAGCATCTTCAAGAGCCTTAGCTGCGGCGCCAGCTTTTTCATAGTTAACAGCAAGACCATCGGCGTATTCTTTTGCGCTTGTTAGGGTTGCAGTATCTTTTTCAACAGCAGCGGCAATAGCGGCAGCTTGAGCTGCATCAGCTTTAGTTTGCGCTTCTGCAATAGCAGCGGCCTGCGCAGCATCAGCTTTGGTTTTAGCATCCGCAGCAGCAGCGTCAATAGCAGCCTGCTTAGCAGTTGTTACTTCATCTTTGGTTGCGTAACCGGAAAGGTCTACCTTGCTGTCACCGATTTTTTCAAATTTCTTAGTTTCACCAGTAACGACAAGAATATATTCATCGTAGTGGTCATCAACTGGAACCATATAAATGGTATTAGCGTCAGCTTCATCAACGCTGGGAAGAGCATCAACAATAGCACGCTTTAGATGGTCTACCTTTGCAATAGCAGAAGCGATTGCAGTGTCAGCTTCTTCTTTCGTATAAGCGTCAGCAATGCCATATCCTGCCAAAGTAGTTGCTTTATCAGCTTTGCCAGCGACCGCAGTATCGGTATAAGCCTTTGCGTCTTCAAGAGCTTTCTTAACAGAACCCTCACCATCGCCAATCAGGCTATCTAACTTAGCCTGAATAGCTTCAATAGTTGATTTAAGATTTTCAACTTGTTCAAAAACTACTTTGAAACCAGAACCAGTATAAATGTAACCTTTGTTATCTGTAGTATTGATATAGATAACGCCCTGTTCTTGGTCAGTTTCTGGAAGAGTCTTTACTACCTTAACATACTCTTTTACCTTTGATGGGTCAATTTTACCATCAATTCCAACAGGAGAAAGATTAAAACCTGTACCTTCGGCTTTTGGTTGAAGCATATATGCTTTATACTCACCATCAACCAATGCGGTAATAACTTGACCGCCATAAGCAATGGCCGAATCTGCATATGCCTGTGCGGCCGCTAGTGTTTCATGAACACTTGAAGCGTCAAGTGGAAGAGCGTTACCACGAGAATACGCTTTTACGGCAACTAATAATTTTGTGCTATCAATAGCCATAATTTATGACTCCCTTCTAAATAGTTACCGTAAATGTCATTGGAGCAGCAGCGGGTGCGGCCATAGCATAACTATAGACCTTGTAATCAGCTGCTTTAGCGCCATTAGCACCTTCAACTGCTACCGTTTGCTTAGTGAAACTAGAAGCCATACCAATATCATTGGTTTCTTCATATTTAACTTGACTTACATCACGAAGAGCCGCAGGATAAGCAAAAACAATGTACTGCTGTCCTTGAGCAACTTTAATAGTAAGTTTGGTACCCGCCACAGGGTTAAGTGATTTACCAGTAAGGGCGCGTACAATTGCAGAATTTAATTCAGGCACAGAACCTACGCCTGTGCCATAAAAGGCATTGCGTTTTCCAATATAAGAAAGCGCATTCGATGTAATAGAACCAGCAGTGATATGACCAGCTGGAGAATCATCCCCAAGATTATCCTTTTTAATTGCACCTTCGGCATAAGAAGCGATAGCCTTGAAAGAAGTAGTACCTTCTCCGATTGTAATTGAATGGTCAGATAAGACTAGTGGACTAGTAGAACCTTCAAGTACATCGACAGTACCATCAGAAATTTTAATCGTAGTAAGAGCACCGGCATCTTGTTGCGTAAAATTCGCCGTCATAGTTGCAGTAAGTGCGGTACCAACCTCATAGTTGCCAGGTTGAGAACCTTTTGAAACCGCAAGAGAAATTTTAGGTGCAGTATATGCAGCAGGCACACGCTTCATAATAATTTTTTTGATTAACGTATCTAAGTCAGTACCAGCTTCAATAACATCGCCTGTCTTGATACCGCCAACACTCCCGCCCACACCTAATTGAACAGTATGAGCTTCTTTTGACTTAGCATTGCCGAGCGTATGCGGCACTTTAGAATCATCTACATAAATCATATTATCTTCTGTAGAAATAACGACACTATTTGTACCAATAGTCCCAGCGGTGATGCTATCATTTAGTTTTGTTTCAGAACCGTGAAAAAAACTAATTTTTTTTGCGTTTTCTGCATCAGCCATTTGTTTATAGCCCCTCTCTATCGAGTATAAAAATTTTTATATATATAAAATAAACCATATAGCTAAAATTCCTGAATTTTAACTTCCGCGCTGATAGTTATTTGGTCTATTTTATTTTCTACTGAAACGGCTTTATCATATGCGTCAGCCGCGACTTTTTTAATTTTTTCTGTTTCTTTTGTCCATTCTTTGAATTCTTTGCGCTGTTCGTCCATCTGCTTTTCCATTTTATCGCCAATAGAAGCAAGATTAATTACAGCATTTTGAAAAGCACTAAAATCATCAGAAACGACAAATGCAGAACCATCATTTGGGTCGGATAATACATGCACAAGGAAATTCGTACTGGAAGCAATTGATACAGAATCAACTAATTCAATGCAACAAAGCACATCTCCTTCATGCAACATAGCTTGCGGCCATTTAATTTCCCACACGATGGGGTCTTCATGTGTTTTTGTAAAAACATTGTATCCTTTTATATTTAATTGAACGTGCCGCCAACTCAAATAAACTTTTGTATCTGCAACACATTGCGCAGCAGCTTCTTGGTCAAAAATAATCCTAAAAGTACGACCGTTCGCATCTGCGCCGCCAGTCACGATAGGGTCTTGAATGTCTTGGTCAAGAGATTTTAAATTGACTGTAACTGCTTTTAATTCTTGACTCATTTATTCGCTCCTTTCATTGTTCTTCTGGCTTATAACAAATTGTTGGTTGGAAAGATTGATTCTAGGTAGGTCGCGTATCTCTTCCATTAAGCCATCAATGAATGAATTGCCGCCAGCTGCTTTATAATAAAGGTATCTGCGCTCTAAAGATTCAAGATTAAGGTCATCAATAGCCTTGATTTCATAGCAAAAATAGTGATGCTTGTCAATGATATAACTACGGGAGTTCTCCTGCAATCTTTCAAGAGTAAGTTTTTCATGCTCTTGGAGTGCTTTAATATCATTCGATTGGTTGCTAATTTCTTGGCTAAGATTCTTAATGTCAGCTTGCAACAATGCAATACTTTCTATAATCTCAGAGTGCTTCTTATCTTTAAGCGTCTGATGGTTGAAAAAGCCTTTTAGCTTATCATAGCAGTATTCCAACAGCTCGCTTAAAAATTTAAATGCAACTGCCAAAGTCACAATTAACATGACGATAGCTCCGAAAGAGTATTGCGACATTAGTTGCGACAAAGCATCCATTCTCGGCAATATCCCTTCTTCTCTACATAATCTAATATAATATGAAAATAATTTATGTTTGATTTTAGGAATTTGCCCATAAAAAAACGAGGGAAACATAAAGTTTCCCTCGAATAAAACAAGTTAAGCTGTTCTATACCATACATAACAATTTTGATAAGCTGATAAATTATTCCACGTAACTGTTGAAAGTGGCTTGCCAACGTCACTAAAGTTACCATTTGCACCAGGAGTTTTTTGGCTAGTAGACGGAGATGAACTCAATGATGTTAAAATAGGCGCCGATGCAGCAATGCAGTTACCATTGTGAATATTAATACCAGTTAAATTATTGTTTACATCAAAATTATATCTTCCTGCCCACTTCAATGACATACAGTGATTGTGGTCAAAATTATGAGTTTGTGTATCTGACCCGCCAGTACTAGTATCATTTGCAGCACGCAAAACTTTATTAGTTATTTGCGACCAAGTACCGCCAATACTAGTTGCTGGTGAAACACTACTAAAAGAAATATACACAGAATTAACAGGATAAACTATATCTAGGAGGTTAACATAATTTGACATTATGCTACACCTCCAAACGCATAGTTACTAAGCTGTTCTGTACCAGATGAAGCAGGTCGTATAAGGCGGCAAGTTGTTGTGTGCTTGCCCCCCCCCATTAGAAGCAATAGTGTGAGTATGGTCACCAACCGAAGACGTACCCTGTCCACCATAAGTACCAACAGAGCCAAAATAATTACCGGCACCTTGAAGAACATTACCTCCACCTGGGCCGTACCATGCGATAATTCGTCCATCAACATTGTGATTGTGCCCACCAGCACCACCAGTAGAACCAGAGTGATTATGACTTGGCATCTCATTTACGGTTAATGTATGCGTTGCTTCGCCGCCAGTTTGTTTTGAAGCTGTAGCCCCATATAGGAAAGTTTTTAGCTGAGTCCATGTGCCGCCAACTGTTGACGCAGGCGATGTTGCATTCATGCTTTGATAGATTGAACCTACTGGATATACAATATCCATGAGATTTACAAAATTAGACATAGTGACTCACCATGCCTAGAACAGCCATTGAAGAAGAAGCTACATTATTGTAGCCCCCACCTAGAGAGGTCAATTCATTAAACTTATTCACATAAAACTCCTTTTCTTTCTCAGAATTATATTCTATACCTATATGAAAAAAGGGCAAAACCCGTAACAGGATTTTGCCCAAAATTATGTATTAGATTTTAATCCACAGCTTACATCTAGAATCTGTAGGCTGCGCTGATTGCACCATGATGCAATATTCATTGTCTGCACTACCAGCCTTAGTCGCGTAGCTAGCTGAACTTGCGCTACCAGCGTTAGTAGCATAATTCGCACTAGCCGCATATTTCACGCTCTTGGATGAATCCGCAGTATTGTCAACATTACCCAAACCAACAGAAGACTTGGAAGGAGGATAAGCGTTTGTATAAAATTCCTCTACGGAGATAATATGACCACTTGAATAAGTTACCCTGTAGGCTTTGCCCGGCCCAGTCATAGGAAATAATAATAAATTACCATAGCTAGCATTATCTCCACCGACACCAGTTCTATGTGGCACATATAGATAATTATACCAAGAGCCACCTGTAAAACTCAATCTAGTCTCTTTAGATTGATTAAACATACATGACCCTAGTGCTGGTGGTTTATTAACCAGCTTTGCAATTAAATCATCAATCGTGTCTGCGTTATTTTCCTGCGCCGTCATGACTGGAATTAAAGTAAAATTACTTCCATTTGAAAGATAAAATTCACTCATTTTATACCACATAAACAAAGGTCTATAGAGCTACAGCAGTAGCCCCCCCACCATAAAAGTTAACTAACATATTTTCTCCTTTAAATCTTAACCCAGATTTTGCATTTATCATCTGTAGGCTGCGTAGAAGATATAACAACACTTCTTTCATTGTTGCAATAATCAGAATAATCTGATTTTCTAACATTAACAGGCAATGTCTCACTACCTGTACTATGCGCTCTGACTTGGAAATATGAGCCGTCCCAGTTAGATTCCAAATACCAAGAGTCAGGATGTGTAGTTGTCCAAGATTTATAAGTCTCATTTGATTTGTTGACCTTAAAATTAGATGGATTATACACATACATATTAGTTCCGTCTTCGCCACCCCATAACCAAGTTGGCTGATTGCCGTGTGAACTATCCCAATAGAAGTTCATAGGACAATTGACATTACCAGACCGACCTAGGTGTGCGGCAGTTGTAGAAGTAGAAGACGAACCTGAACTATTAGCATAATTAACTGATTGCGAACCAATACTATTGTTTGTAATAGCACAATTCCAAGCACAAAAAGAGTTTGATGAAGACCAACGCTGACGATACCATAAATTATTATTTGAATGTGCAATATATATTTGAGTGATATTGCCATTACTTGCAAATACTAAAAGAATACCATATGAATAGGCTCCATGAGGTTGATGCAAATCATCAGAAAAAGAAGAAAGACCGATATAATAGATACCAGCATCTAACTTATCCCAATCTGTTTTACCATCATAACCCTTATATGACATATTAGAAAATGAACTACCTAAAGCACCAACCATATCGGGAGTCCATTCTTTATAAGTATTACCAGAAGGATAATAGGCTTTAGCCATTAGCATCACAGTAAACTATACTAAGGCTATAAGCCCCCCCCATAGAAACCATATTCATATTATCTCCTTAAATTTTTATCCATAATTTACAGGTAGAAGACGTAGGCTGAGAAGACTGAACAGCAATAATGTCATTGGCAGCATAATTTGAAGAAGAAGTATACGCGGCACTACCTAGGCCTAGCCATTTTCTATACTCGCCTTGTGAAACGTCTTTAATTTTTCGTTCATTGTTCATACCAAGAGCATATTGAAACTCAGAAGAAGTAAACCCAGCTCCTGCATAACCGATTTTAACACCTTGATTAGTATTATTATAATCTGCTACTTCAATCGCCCTATTGGCAGTAGAAGCTGTTGTGGCGCTGTCCGCAGAAGTTGCTCTTGCTGCGGTATCAGCTGAGCCAGCACTCGTAGCTTTGCCAGTAAGATTTCCTTTAAAAGTATTGGCCTTAATTGTTCCAGTAGAAGGTTGAACCGATAAAGTATTTGTGCTAAATAAATTATCAGTTACACTTGACGGCGTAAATCCTTCGCTTGGACTATGCGAAGCACCCCAAACAAGCGAGCGCCAATCTGAATAGTTGGTGGAGGACACTGCTGTTTGGGTAACTTTATCGTTTGAAAAGTCAGCATTAGATGGAACACTCTTTGATACTGTATAACCATTTATCTTACCAACAAAATTATTAGCTTCAACCGTGGAATGTGCTGTAGTACTATTATAATTACAAAACTTATATGTAATATCAGTAGTGCCACCATCTGTTGCATCTGAGTCGGCATTTCTATAATTAAAATAACAAACAGCTTGTTTGCCGCCAAGAAAGTTAACTTCATTCTGATGTGAATAGATTACATTATTGCATTTACTAGCAGTACCAGCAGAATTAGCGTAATTTACAGATTTATTTGCATCTGCTGTATTATCTACATTGTTGATGCCTAAATACTGTCTTACCGCATTTTGATTTACATCTTTAATATGCGTACCTGATTCAGTATATCCTGCGAGATATTTAACATTTTGTTCTGCATCACTGTTGCCTAAGCCTAAAGAGCTGCCAGCAAAACCAACCCTAATATTTTTACCAGAATTATTATAATCTCGCACACCGTCAGCTTTAGAAGGAACGAATTCAGAAAAATTCGTCCCATCGCTTACCATAAAATCAGCCACAAATATCAGCTAAACTATTTAGCGGGACAGATGCCCCCCCCCAGAAACGTGTTGTTCATATCTACATCCTTAAATTTGTACCCACAGTTTAATATGTTCTTCTGTTGGCTTGTTCATGCCAACATAAACAGTGCCAACATCGTCCGCAAGCTTACCATTTGTAACAGCTTTACTTGCAATTTTAGCGCTAGTAACAGCACCATCTGCAATCTTAGCAGACGTGACCTTACCATTGCCAATAGTTGTACTCATGGTAATGGCGCTTGCTGTATTGAAACTAGTAGCAGAAGTCGTAACATCGCCACTTAGCGCAACTGTATTGTTAAACTTATTCGCTGATTGAGCATTAGTGGCACTTGTAGCATTACCTTCAACATTGCCAGTTAGATTGCCAATGAATTTATTGGAATATACATAATTCCATTTTGCATCAGATGTACCAAGATTATAAGAACCAGTTGCACTAGGTTTAATTGTTTGGCCAGTTAAAGCACCTGTCAACGTGCCACCTGAAAGTTTCAGATAGCTCGTGTCGTGATTGTGGTCAGATGTTGCCGCACCGATATTAGCACAAGTAAGATTAATATTCCCTGTGCGGTAATTAGTTTCTGCATTACCTTTTACACCAGTGACAGCACCAGCTGTCTGCCACGTACCGTCTCCGCGCAGGAATTTATTTTGGTTTCCAGCGGCAGGAGCAGGAACAAGACCATGAACACCTGCGGCAGACGCAGTAGCGCCCTTCATTTCTTCTGGTTTAGTCGCATCTATAGTGAGAGAAGCATCAGAAGAACCGTCAAAAGTAACAGTCTTAATGCCAACTGCTGAACTGCTTCCGTATTGAAGTTTAAGGCTTAATGTATGCCCAACTTTGCCAGCAGTAGTCGCGCTAGACGCACTTCCCGCATTTGTAGCGTAACTAGCGTTAAGCGCTGTGCCAGCTTTGTACTCTTGGTATCCAGCATCAACATTTAATTTGCTATCATCAACGACAACATACATAACGCCAGTATCATTTTGAATAACGCTATCGCCTGTCTGTACTTGTGAAGTCGTTAATTTAAAACGTGCGGCCTTATCCGCTACACGAACTAGACGCTCTAATGCGCCTTGCGGAATTGTATTTAAAGGTAACACTCCAGTGACACTTGCCGCGTCAATTGACGGAATGGTAATAGAAATATTGCCAGAACCATCAAAATTAGCGCTACCTGTGCCACCATTATTGCCACCCTTAACACTGATGGAGCGTGCAGTTTTTAGCTTTGTAGCTGTATCGGCATTACCAGTAACATCACCAGTAAGATTTCCAGTGAAACCACCATTGCCAGTAACCCTGCCCGCAAAAGTGGTAGGAGATTTAACTGATTGCGCACTAGCAGTTGTTTTGTCTAATTTATTGTTAGCATTGTCATTAACAGCTTTAACTGCTTTTGGTGTCGCAGCAACTACGCCAGTAGCAGCACTGTCTGTACCATTAGTCGCGTCTGAAAGCCAAACTTCACCGCGCTTATTGTCGGTAGCATCTGGCGCAACGTAAATCGGCCTATATGTTTTAAGTGTAGGGTCATACACTTTGGCTACGAAATTATTTTTCATCGTAGAATCATTTGGATTACCTTTAGCCATTTACTACCTCCTTAATCATCGTTACTTGCAGATATAACATCTACAATCGTCTCTGGCGGCATAGTTTTCTCAAAAGTAAATTTCAGCTTAGAGCCAAAATGACCATCAAGTTCTAAAATGCCTGTTTCATTTACCTTATATGAAAATTCACTTTCATTTGTAGTGATAGTAATATCATAGTCAGGAATTTGTGGGAAAAGGACAATTTCTTCCTTCCCCTCATTTAAAGCGCGGTATTCAGAATACGCGATAGGTTGACGCTTTGGAATTTGAATACCGATATGTACATAGGAATTACCAGCGTCAGCATTAAATGTATGGCTAAACTTTACTGAAAATGGGCCTTTAATTTGTTCAAGTTTCATATCTACGCTCCAAACTTATAGGTACTAGACCAATAGGAAGGGATAGCGTTATCTGAAACAGTAACAGAATTCTTTAGGAAAGCAAGGCCTTCTACGGTAAGCATTTTGATGCTTTCGTAAGTTGCCGCACTTTCATCCATCAATTTGACATCGCGCATACCAGTATCGGCAATTTTACCAAGATAATACCACGTACTTAAATTATAATCAAACGCATAAAACTCTTTATCGCTCTTGGCTTCATTATACGGCTGATACGTGATAATCTTGCCCATTGTAGATTGGCCACCGGGTTGATTTTGCGCACCAGTAAGACCAAATGGATATTCCTTATTTAAGTACTCAATGAGATTTGCATCGGTATATCCAGCAGCATTTAGTTGAGTTTTTGTAACGTTAAAGCCAATCAAAATACCGGCTTGGTCTTTAATAGTGCCTAAGTCTTTCCAATAGACATTAGCTCCATAATTAGGAATAGACGAATCATACGTCATAGCGTCATTGTTTGAAATCCAACCAGTTGTTGCAGATTTAACACGATGCGCAGGGTCGCTATATAAAACAAATAAATGCCAATCAGAAGGGCGTACTACAAGACGCTCAATTGAGTTAATTGGGTCGCTGACTTTAACAGGGTTTGGATTGCTATTATATTTAACATAAATACTCTTATCATCGCTAATTCCAGTACCCATATAGATTGACTTAACAGTTGTGATTTTATAATTCTCGCCGCCATTTTCAGTTTTGAGATTAATTGTTTCACCAGTGTTAAAAATAAGAGTTGTTTCGCCAATATCATTGACACGTGCGGCAGTTAGAAGTTTCAGTTTGGCCGCACTTACCTTATCACCAGTAGTGGTATTAAGCGTAATCTTGCCATTTGATTGGTCAATTGTAATATCTTTAACCCAAGTAAGACGCTTATCTACAGATGCAGTGCCATCATTGAAAGAACAAACGAAATGACCTGTATTTTCATCTAAGGTAACCGAACTAATCCAACGAATATGACCAACTTTATTCTTGCCGTTATTAGCTAACTTGCCGCCATTGGTGCCAGCAAACGTACCAATAACATCACCGTTGTCTTGAATCTCAAGACCTTTGACCCATGTAAGGTCTGTTTGGTAAGCAGGTGAACCATTGTTGAAGTCCATCTTGAAATGACCGCCGTTGACACCATCACCAGTAGATAGTGAAACGCCTGTTACCCATTTAATTTTCTTTTCAAAAACAGTATTATTATTATGAGTATATGATACTGTTAGCGTACCATTATCATCAAGAGTAATATTTTTGATAATATTAAAATCACCAAGGTAAATTAAAATCGGTGAAGGATTAATTTGCTTATCATAAATATATAATTCATATACTACAATTTGACGATGCTTTGCAATATCATCATCCATGCCAGTGTATCCAGCTTTGCCAACAGTAGCAAGACCTGTTGTAGCATCTACTCTAATATTTTCTGTAGCATATACTTTGCTACGTAATTCCTCAGTCATTTCAATGACTTTGAGATTGCGTAGAGTGTCACCCTTTAAACCTTTAGGGATACCCATGTCCCAATATTCCCAAAATGGATGGGTCTTATCGTCAATTCGGGTAATAGATGCCATGGCATTTTCTGGCTTAATATTGCCTGCCGCATCATATTGAGACACCGCATGAGCCTTATAGTCAATGACTGTATAAGGGAACTTCATGCCTACATAGAACCAAGAATCCGCATCATCATCATCTTTACGGATATTAACCCATGTATATTCAATATCATCATTAAAGGTATTACCACTCTTGCCCGGCACAAGCGTACGATTTTTTATATTAAATTTAAAATCTTTTTTAAGCGTGCCGCCACCGTCATGCCAATTACCATTATCATCCTGTTTCCAGTTAGTGATAACTGTGCCATCAGCATTTTGACCTGTTGGGTATCTACGATAAGTATTTTCTTCAAGTTTCTTTGTTGACATATTTGTTACATTGTCAATTGTATCTACTTGGAAGAAAGGCGTTCCGCTTGACGGGCCGATAATTTGAAATTTATAAATTGCGCCGCCCATTGAATTTTGATAATCCAAGCCACGCATAAAGACTTTACCATTATCAGGGTGGTTTTTATTTTTACATGAAATAATAGCGTGTTCGCCATACCATACCGATTTATAGTTTTCAGCCATACTGAATGCATTTATCATATCTTGTACAGATAAAAAAGCAGCTTTAATCTCAAAAGATTTGCCTACATGTGAAGCATATAAACTATCTATTTTCAAGCACCCCCTCTAAAAGATTTTTAACGTATTCTTGATTAATTTTATCATATTCAGTATATGGAATTCTAATAAGTTTGATTCCGTGAATTTCACAATAATCATCTTTACGTTTATCGTATTTTTGAACTCTAATAAATTCTTTTTCCCCACCGAATCTTTCTACTGGTTGATAATGCTGAATTCCATCTAATTCGATACAAATACGTTTGTTATTGATACATAAGTAAAAGTCAAAACGCAGTTTTGTGCCAGAGTCACCAACCAATCCTTCAAAAGTACGTTGAGGTTCAAAGTCAATTCCTAAAGTCATAAGAGCATTATAAAATTTACTTTCGCCTATTGACATGCTTCGTCCATTCGCGTAACCATATAAAATAGAAGGTAGTGTACTATGAAAAGGTTTTCCGACAGGATTAAAGTTTGTATCTAATAAAACAAATTGACCTCGTCTACTTACATCTGTTTCTTTTGTGGTTTCTTCCAAAAATTTAAAAATATTTCCATTTTTTAATGTAATAATATCTCCACTATGGTATTTTGTTTTAATTTCAATGATACGAGAACCTTTACAATTAGGGCACGCCTGATTTCTATTTACTACATGATGAAGATTGGCGCGATATTTCTGATGGCACAAACCACATTCAACAATTCCATAATGACCATAGCCATCAATTCCCAAATCTTCAATAAAAATTGAACCGCACTGATTTAATATTTGGCCTTTAACAAATTGATTTCTACGTTTAAGACCAGTATTTTTATGTCCACATTCCGAACATACATGATTCGTTTTTACTTTTTTAACTGGTGCAATATATTTTTTGCCACATTCACCGCAGATAAAATATGCTTTTCTCGGACTATTTTTTTCTTCGGTATCGTGCATATATATACAGTCTCTATCGCCTAAACGCTCACCACATACATAAGGAATAGTGTGGCCTTTAGACAAAGGTTTAGGAGCGGCGTTTTTTAATTTTCTAATTTCTAGCACATAACCTGCTAAGATAGACATATCTACCATTTTACGCTCCTACCTCTTCTGTGTCTTTTCTGGTAAACTCATAATCAATAGTAAATGAATCATTATAGTCACGAGCAACAATACCGAGAGAAGAAACGGGAACTTCTGATAGTTCATAAAAACCGCTCGGCCCAATTCTAATTTCTTCTCCATTGATAGCCATCATCAATCCAGAGTGACCCCAAACGCCAATCCTATCAAGCGTAGAATTATTATTCATACTTTCTACTAAATTACTGAGCTGACATAGTTCGCACTTAACTTTATCTAAATCTAACATGCGGCCATAAGTAGTCCCTTGATTTGTCGTATGCTGAATGTTGTAATCTTCCGATTGCCTTGTCATTGAAAGTACAACAGAAATAAACCCATCTTCTATTGGTCTAAAAATCATTTCAAACAGACCATAGCGTTCGCCAACATCCGTTTTCCAAGACGCTGCCATTGCTACGATATTATGTTTATCGGTCTGCGTATATGTATTGCCACCAGTACCAAGATAATATTTTTTATTTTGCTCTCGATAATATAAAGCATCTTTAATATTATTTTTACCATATTCATATTTAAGCGGTATCATCGCATTGATGCTACCATTGCTTTTTTCATACAAGGCAACATTATAAACGTTACTTCCATCTCCACCAGCGTTAACGTTAACTGTCTTGATGTACTGATACGAACCTTGGTCTGTATCTGAATTTTTCATTAACTTAATAGTAAATTCCATTGCATAATTCATATCTTGCGGAATTTGAACTTTTAAATAGTAATCTTGACCTTTAACAAATTGCTTGTCGGGAATGATAGCAACGTCTTTGAAACCTGTGTTTTGTTCTTCTAATCCAGTAATATCAGCATTAGAGTCAACATAAGATTTTTTGAAAGATAGTTCAGTAAGACCTTCTCCCGCATATCTATATTGACCGATATTCGTGGTTGCCAATTTCCCTCCTTTTATTTCCAAAATATACCTAATATAAAATAAAAAATAGGGCAAACCGATTATACGGTTTTGCCCTATTACTAGAATCTTTCTATTGACTGATTGCAAGAGACGGTCATTGTATTGCCCGGCCCAAGAGGAATGGAAAGTGTGTTTAAATTGTAGTCGCCATATGTATTCGTAGAAGCATCATTTAATTCAATCCTTGAATTAGGTTCAAGATAAAACACTGGCAGCGCAGTAATTGATACTGAATTCTGATAAGTTGTATGAAGATATAATTCATACTTTACTTGGTCGAATGCTCCATTCTTATAACCACCAGTAGCAAGATTATAGAAGACTTCGCCACGCACCTGAGTATATGGCATACCATTGTCTTCACATTCCTGCTGTTTTGCTCTGCCTTTGTCATCTTCGTCGGCATTGATAAATACGATATTAGGAATTTCAGGCGCAAATAAACAATTGACCGTATCGGATGATACGGCATCTGTTCTGCGGCCAATGGCAGAAACAGAAAACTTACCCAAATCAGCGGTTGAAGAATCAATGAAGTCTAGAAAATAATTACCGTCAGTTAACGAAGAGGTAAGCAATTCAGCATTCTCTTTTTCTCCTATGAACTTTTGGTTTTCAAGGTCGTAGATTTGCGGCCAAAACGCATCTAATTCTTCAAAATAATAATCTGTATCTATTTTGCAATTATGAGCGTATTGAAGAATATCTCCTTGCCAACCTGAAATGCCATCAATTTTAGCATAATAATTACCAGAATCAATGCCATTTTTCTTAGCCAATAGACCTTCAAGATAAAGTTCTGTTCGCCAATCTTTTACAGTGTAGCCATCAATAATAATCGGTACAGAGATGGAATTAGTATTCCCTATATCATCTACAACTACAGCAGCAGTTGAAGCATCTATCGGAGGATAATATGCCGCACATTTTAATGATTTATATGTATCATCTTTCCAATAGTAAGCGATTTTGTTGGTGGCATCGAAATAAATAGTATTGAATTCACCAATAGTAGGAAAATCTTTCATACTTGTATATACTGTTGGAAACGCAGCTTTCAATTCTTGTGTAGATTCTTCAGTATATAACAAAACATTATAATATGTATTATAATAATTATTACCGTGTTCGTCTGTCGTAACTGGTCTTGGTTTGCGGTCAATACAAAGATGGTATCGAACATCTACTTGCTGTTGGCTATTCGTACCTTGACGTTTACCTTGAATGATAAAATCGTTCTTGATATTATTAAATTGAGGCGTCTTACTAATACTAATAATATTATCTTTATCGCTAAATGTATATACACTTTTGCCTGTAGTTGTCTCTACAAGGTAGTCATGTTTCTTCATATCGTTAACTAAAGTGGTAGCCTGCGTTGTATTCAGATAATTCTTAATTTCTCTAAAATGGAATACTCCAAATTCATCATAGAAATATTCAAAATTACCAAGATAATTTTTAATCTTGTCTAATACAGATGTTACGCTCTCACCAAGATTGGCAGATAATTCAGAATCATAGACAAAATCATCATATATATATCCACAATCTTGACCACTTAAAATCTCAATCGTGCCATCTTCTAATTTAGACGGCTTTTCAACATATGCCGCATACCATATCCTACCAGCGCTGCCGCTTTGTTTTGGTACAAGATATAGTGGATTAGAGCCAGTCCATTTCATCACTCTTTTAATGCGGCGAGGTACATCCTCAATAACGATATTGTTTAAATCTTCCCCACCATAATGATTTACTAGCTCTTGGATAATATCATAAACTAATACCTTTTCAGTAACATATGCACCACTTGCATCTTGTGTATCTACTTCATCAAAAATAACTGCGGCAGGCAACGTGCCTGAAACGTCACCAGATAAACCGCACATTTTATCTTTCAATGTAAGCTGTAGAGACACAGCAGATGAAACAGAGGAAGACGCACTAGCACTTGCGATAAAGAAAACACCTTGTGGAAACCATAAGATAGGATAATCTGGGAATTGATTGCTGTGATTTTCAATACCAATCTCAATAAATATTTTTTTATTAATTGCAAAATCATATGACATATTTTCAATATCATAGTCACCACTGCTAATAGATGCGGTTAATGAGCAAGTACGTCTAATAGACGAAGAACCGTCTTTAGAAAGACTACCAGACGCAATAACGCCTTGAACCTCTTTTAACGGTTCTTCGTTCCAATTGAGAAGGGTTAACCGTACATACTGTTTTTGATTAACAAAATTATCAATAGTTTTAAGAAAGTTTCTACGCTTTAAAGCGCTATTGGCATCTTCATAGAAGCTGTCATTTAAATAAGGATACGTCCTTCTCATTTCCCCTCCTATTGATAATTAGTAGTCATTACAGTACCATAATAATTAATCATACCTTCTACTGGCATAAAAGCAATGCCAATAGTTTCTGTAGAATTATTATTGTTAATATCGTCAATCTTACCGAAAGCAAAACTATACCATTGATAGTTATAATAAATCTTTAAATCTCCATTGATATTATACACGGTGTTTAGTACTGGTTTTTCAACTTCGCTTACATCCATATATTTTACAACTTGAACTGGCTGTTCACCAATGTCATTCCAAGCGTTAACAAAGCTATCTTGTGGCGGGTTATTATCTTGAATTACAGACACAGGGTCTTTTGTTTCAACTGCGTCAATTACTCTAATCCAATTTAGATTGTCGATAGCCGCATCATTAAGCGAAGCATCAACTCGAAATTCGTTTTCTTGCAGATACTTTTTCTTATTTACCTGTTTCATACGGATTCCTAAGAAACACATATCATCTACTGGAACGTCTCTTAACATATGCAAAACGCCCGTGCCGCCAACGAGATAATTCTTGTATTCGATTTCATTATGGTATTTAATACTTGCAACAGCATACGGAGTGACATCTAAGCAAATGCCCTTCCAATATTTCATGCGCTTACTGGAAATCATAACATCGCCATTCATCTGAATGAAGTTGTATTTATTCCTAATCTTTCTACCTAAATAAATATTAGGCTTAAATACACCACGTTCTTGTCCGACAAGAGTACGGTCAACGGATGCACTTGAAACGGCTTCTTTAGAGCTAGAGCGCTCTTTATAACAAAGAGTATATTCAATCGTGACAACATCGCCAATTTGAAAATAAAGACCAATAACATCTAACTTATTTGGAATCTGATAATATCCACGTTCATTAACGAAAATATTGTGATTTCCATCACTGCCACGAGTCATGACACCAAAATAATATCCTCGCTGAACTCGCTTTTCTGCAATCATCTGAGATACACCGTTTGTTTTGTCTGTTACTTCTGTAAGACCATCTGAGCCACTTTGAAAAGTGTAATAACGAGGTTTAGAATGATAATAAATCTTAATGTCTTTAAGAACAATTTCCTCGGCTTTGTATCTTGCAAGTACTCCGCTGTATCTTTTACTTAAAATATCATTAATATCATTTCTAATATCATTGTTGTTCGTGACGGTTAATTTATAAGTTTGACCTGGCTTAATAACTTCAATATAATCTTTAGGCTCGTCTTCGGAATCTTGTTTCCCGCCGCCCTTAATAGAACCAATCATCTTGCGGTTATAAATACCAAGAGTGTCAAGAGTATCTAAGGATGAAGCATCCTCAACCTCATAAACCGTAGCTGAGAAATTCCATAGTCTGCGGCCAAGAGTAGCATTAGGCGTTACAGTAACGTCAGTCACCATAACAACCATCGAGCCTTCTGCCATAGAACGATATAGCTTAGGCTCACCATCATTTAGCCATGCAATTAGCTTTTCACGGAATTCACGTTCATAAAGCCAATCATTTGTTGTAGTCGTTAAATAACTTTGCGATGTAACGCTAGAAACAGGCGCGTGCGGATATTGGTTCCCGTTAGTTTTCTGCCAGTGTTTAAAATCATTACGTACCAAATCTTCAACGCCAGTTTCGTCTTTATATTCTGAATATAAATCTTTAAGCGTATCATTATTATGGTGAACGAGCTCTTTTTTACTCGCAAACTCAGAATAAACATCAGACTCGGCGCTAATCATACCGGAAATACTAAATTGCTTATAATTTAATACAGCATTTTCCGCAAACTTAGGATACTTGCCGCCAAGAGTATCAATCTTAGCTCGATTGACTACTGGCTTAAAGCTACTAACCTGATAATTATATCTAACAGCGTACTGTTCGTCTCCACGAGAGAAATAAGCATCATAGAATTGCGGCAAAACTACTTTCGACATTGTAGGTTTGGCAATTGACATTCCAGTAGAAGTAAGAGCTTCTACACGATAGCGATACCATGTCAGACTTTCTACAGTATTATCTACGATTGAAAAATCAATTTGCTGTAGCTTTGCGCTGTAGATTGTCTCCCACTCTTTGAAATTATCCTTGTTAGATGCACGTCTTACATATACTGATACACCATCACTGAAAGAATATTCATTCTTAACTGAAACCTTAATTGAAGCTGTTTCATCATCGACTTCTGCGGCTATTGTCGGTTGCCATTCGTCCGCGCCAGTATATTCGCCAATTTGGAACTTATATTCCTTAGTAAGCTGATATTGGTTCTTTGTGCGGCAAGTGATACGGCACACGTAATATGTGCTGGTAGGGTCTGAGGTTGAACCATCTGCGCTATTTTTTAAAGATGAAAAATCAATATTGTAAACAATGTTATTTGGATTAAGATTCTCGCCAGTATAAACTGTAGGCGTAGAAAATAATACATTATCTGAATCATCTAGAATATCAAATTGATATGCTTCAAGTGTCTCAGTCTCGGTATTTAATACAACTTCTTCGCCACTTTCGTTTTTAGTAACGAAAAGAAGACCTCCCGCAATCTGCGTCAAGCCTTTGTTGAAAGTCATATATGAATTGCCTGTATAGTTTTCAAATACAGATAGATAGATTTTAGGTTGGTGAATAGGTCTAATTAAACATACAGAAGACCATTCTGAAAAATATTGTGTATGTGATAAAAGATAACTATTCTTCTTTGCTTCATCATTGATAGGCACTTCATCAGTTCCATTATAGCTGTCAAAACGAATTTGAACTTTATAGAACTGATTTGTATTGAAAGCGTTGCCTTCAATATAAGCGGTAGGTATCGTTACATAATACATACCGCTTACTTTATCGAATTGTAAATCTTCAATGAGAATGCCCGAAAGTTTATTCAAGGCATTCTCATTATTAAGTTGATTTACGCAACTGACATGCACGTGCTTAATCTCAGATGCAGAATTAAAAGAAGAAAGAGTAAAATACACAACAGCATCTTCTGTATTTACGAAAGCATTTTGAAACGTTGAAACCACAGGAGGATACAGCGTACTAACGACTGTTGCCATATTTCACTCTTCCTCTCTATTGGTTAGAAGAACTTGTATCAATCCAAATACCAACATGAGTATTAGTAGGTTGAGTTTTACCAGTATACACAAATGTTGTATTTTTCATGTAGTCCATATAATTGTCAAAAAATTGAGCTAAAGAATAATTACCTTTACCGCTACGAGTGTCCACTACGTTATCAAAGCCAACTCCAAATTCAGAGTAAGGCAAAGTAAGTGAACCATCTTTGGCCTTTTGACCAACCTTTTTAATAAAGGATTTTACCGCCATTATTTAACTTCCTTCTCCTTTGGAGTGGCTTTTTGCTCTGCTTGATTGACTTCTTGGGCCTGCTGTTGAGCCTTGGCCGCAGTATCCATATCAATAGCTCGCAGCATTTCACCCTGAGCTATTGGATAAAGACCAACAAGAACAGAATTAAGAGCATCTACCATGACAGTAGCACTGACTCCATTCTTTGCCATAAAATTATAAATCATATCTTTAGCGAGAGCATGAACCCTCATACGTACTTCTAGTTCGTTCATATCCTTTTATCTCCTTTAATCTTTATAATCTACTAAATAGGTCGTGATGTTGAGAATCCAGAACCAGTAGATAAACTATAAATGTATTCATTAGCACTTTCTTTGCCGTCAATACGTACCTTACTACGCATAACCTTAAATTGGTGCATGTGATTATTATAAGTCTTAGTATCAACTTTACTATCAGCTGTCTCCTGTGCTGTCTTAGCAGCGCTTTTAGCAGCAGCAGCAGCATCTTTGGCTTGCTGTACTCCCGTTTGACGAGCACTTACTTCATTACTAATCTGTGTTTGCAAATTATTTAATAAATCATAAATGTAACCTAAGTGGTCTGAAATTTTTGACGAGCTTCTATTGGCTCCCATGCACCAATGTGCGTAACCATTGTTATAGCAATATTCATTGCTGTAGTTCCAACCACTAATACTGCGTATATCTCGTTCAGCAGTTAATGATGTAGTTGACTGTGAATCAGGCGTACCTGTGAATACACCCCAATTTGAAACAACACCATGGCCAATACTGACATAAGTTCGTTTGCCGACATGCGGAACATTGTCATAATTAGACTGAATAGTACCAGTACCAGACCTAATATAAAAAGCACCATTGCCACCAGACTGCGGCACAAGACTAATACTTACGCCACCCTGTGCTTCATTATCTTTAATAGCAGTAGCAAGTAATTTAATACCATTTGGTGAAGTATCGCTTACAATTTTAACGCCATTGTTTGAAGCGTTAAATTTAAGACCTTCGCCGATAAGTGTAGTATCTTGGCCTGTATTATTATTTAATGTCAAAACTGCTTTAGCATTATTTGCGCCAATAGTAAAAGTTCCCTCTTCGTTATTTGCAACAGAAGAGAAAGCCTTTGAATACATCAGATAATCTTCGCCAGCTTTAATTTGAAAATCTTTATCCGCAATATTCGTAATTGAATTAGTTGCATTAAGTCTCAGATTGCCGCCAATGGCATATGTATAATTACCATCTTTATCTGTATTATCATCTTTTGGTGTACCAATAGCGGAAAGAGTAAAATCGCCAGTAGACATAGTGGTTTTTCTGTCTTTTGGATTCATAAACTCAAAATTGTTATTAAGATATAAAACAGATGTTTTTGTCTTTCCTTCTGTAGTATCATCTGCTGCTGATAACGCAGACAGCCTTAGATAAGAATTCTCATGTCCAAGAATCGCTTGCTCAGAATCAATATGTAATCTATGTGTTGAGCTATCAGCAGATTCCTTTCCTAAATCTGGTGCATAAAGACTAACATGCTTGCCATAAACATTGAAACCTCTTTGATATTCATTGTTTACGTTTGTACCAGTAGACAGATAGAGGTCAGTAGTTGCTTTTTCAGAATTCCCAGCTGTGCCGTCAACAAAGAACTTAAATAGATTCGTATCAGACCAACCGAACTGAGCGCCAATGTATTTAGCGTCAAGCGCGCGTTTGCCAAAAGCACCAATCTTACCAATGCCCATTGAAGACTCTTGGTCTTGAATAGCATTAGTATAGAATTGACCGAACTGATTGATGCCAACAAGCGGGTATCTGTGCCATTTATCATCTTTCTTATAATGTCTATAGATTGAGAAAGTTGAATCTTTTCGTGGGTCGATTTCTACTTCAAGGCTATCACCTTCTGCGAGTGCAGCATTTGCTCCATCAAAATCAATATTTGAATTCTGTCTTGTAAGCGGTTTACCCTTGACTGAAATGTATGCTGGATTAGCACCTAAGATAAGACCCTGTTTATCTGATGGAATTGAGAACTGTGAATCTTTTACAGGATAGTCTGTATATGGTCTATCTACCGTAGCTTCGGTAAAGTTACCTTCTTCATCGAGTTCCGCATTTGCGATATTATATAGCGCACGTGAACCGATGCGCCATGCACCGATGTAACTTTCGCCACCTGGAACTAGCTTAATGCGGCCTTCCTCAAAATGATTATTCTGCGATGCCTGCTGCTCAGGTAAACCAAAAGTAGCAGAACCATCTTTAGCATTTAAGAAAATAGACTGCTTGCCTTCTGAAAAGCCCATTAAACCAATCTGAGATTCATTGGAATCATAAGTCTTTGAGGTTCCCATTACCACGCCAGTGAATTGGTTATTTTTATTCTTCTCACCAGCGCCAACTTGCGGCGCAAGGATGTAATTTTCATCTTCATTGATTTCAAGATGATTTCCATCCCAGTCATTAAGTGATTTAAGACCATATGTATTCAATGACATATAGATAGGAATGTATAGCTCAACAACAGGATTGGCCGCACTTTCTGATGTATAAATTTTACAGTGAACTAAATTGTTCCCATATTCACCATCATATACATCATTAGGAAGAATATAGACTTGACTTAATCCTTTTGTGCGTGCGGTTTTTTGCACGCCGTCAGATGTATTCTTTTCTGTAATAATCTTAAAACAAGCACTTAGCGGATTTTCATCATATATTTGACCGGTCTTTGAAGGCTCGCCGCCCTCGGCAATCCATTCAATAAATAAATCTTCAAGACCTGTACCAACAAGCGTAACACCTTGATTCTTATTATATAGAGGATTGCGCCCATCTGCATTATACGTAATAGACTTCAACAATAAAGTCTTGTCAATTTGAATATCATTGTCCGCATACTTCTTAATTACTGGGATACCATAGAAAGCATAATATTTATAAGAGGTATCTCCAACCGTATAAGTTGTCTGTGCTTTAATGATTTGGTTCATAAATTTACGTTTGGCCGCATCTGTAGTGTTCCAAGATATAACACCATCATTACAACTTATATATTTGCTTTGACCATAGCCCATAGACCAAGAGACAGTAGAATCATCATTAATTTTCTCGTTGCGCTGATATAACTGGAATTGTAAAACTTGCTGTGAAATAGCTTGGCCTGTATTCCATTCTACTTTGTTATTCTTGTCAATAACGAGCGCAAGCATCTTATTCTTTAGACTCTTGAATGTTGGTGAAATCTTGGCTACAATATCTGTACCATTGGTACCATTCTCGCCAACCTTTGTAAATAAGAAATCTGTCATTTGACTGTATATAACACCTTGATATGTTACGATAGCTTCAATCTGATTAGAAACTGCGGAATAGTCAAAATTTGCGGCAATTGCCATAGGATAAATCTGCGATGTACAATATTCAATCTTTTGATTAGATTGATTTAAAACCATTCCTTCTTTTGGAATGGTAATCAATGAATCGGTTAGCGGCACTCGCCATTTAATATCATATGTGTCTTTATTGACTTCAAGACCAGCAGGGTCAAAGAAATGACAGGTAAGTGGCTTAACTTCTAGCGGGTCTTCATATCTGTCATCATCAGGAGACACACCAGATTCACTATACTGAAATACTTGGTCGCCATTCTCAATAGTAATATAATAATCTGTAGGGTCTGCGGCAGTTGCATTTTTCAATGTAATCGTTGCCGTGCCGATACCATATTCAATGTCCTCTACAGTCTCTTCGCCAGTAGGTTCTCTGTCGCGCAGATAAACTGCACATTTGAATGTAGCCTTAGAGTCAATACCCTTAACTGGATATGTTAGAGTATTCTTATCCCAAGACGCGCCTTCAAGCGCGTTCATTTGATTCTTCAATGCAGATAGATTATTATATCCGATACCTTGTTTTATGCCCTCTTCATAACGAGCTTTCAGCTCTTCTACCGTCTCGATAAACGATAATGTTTGGCCGTAATCGTCAACCTTAGACCAAACAAATCTAAAGTAACTGTCAGGGTGTCCATTTGCCTTGCCTGCTTCAAAACTTTTATCTTTGCCATCCAAGAGACAAGTCAATGTAGGTTCGCCACGGTCGAAACTGAAACTTACTCCAAGAGAAGAAGTAATTTCAATGTCGCGCTTTGCGGCTTCATTATATAGAACAAAATAGTCTTTTAAAACCATCTGCTCTTTATAGACGCAAACGCACATATATTTATTTTCATAGGCACGATTTTCAGCACCAGTAGTAGCAAAGTTATATTTATTGCCCTTAGCTTCAAGATAAGACCAACCTGCGCCACCGTACATCTTATAGTCTTTTGAGCTTGCGGTCACTCGTCCATCTTCTTTGAACCAGTAATACATGGCATCGCCTGAAAGGTCTTCGTTCTTATGGCGAAGTGTGCCGACAACGCTTAGAGAAGAGTTTTCTGTCAAGTCCCTGAATGTTGAGCCTTTGGGCATTGACAGGTGCATCTGATAGTCACCATTGGCCGCACTAATCTTCCTTAGACCATAGAATTCAACGTCTTTGATAAAAATATCATCGCCCCAACCAATCGGTCTATCTTGCGATTGAATTGGGTCTGTTGTTTCTACGAAGTCTTTACAATAGAAAATAATTTGGTCGATATACAGGAAATTCTCAACATCTATTGGAAAGATTTGATATTGGTCAAAATAGCTTTGATATTGAAGCGGCGAACCAGTCATGCTATTGCTGTCGATAGTATATGATAGTTTTTTAACTAACGCCTGTCCATTATCATCAGTAGCGTCACCGTCTTTAAAAGCTAGAATAAAAGTGACACCATATTCGCCAGTCTTTGTAAGTTTATGCTCTCGCGGCAAAGATGTGCGGAAAGATGCTTCAATCAACACCGCTTCTGCTTGCTTGATATTATTCTCTAACTCTTGGGTATCAATAGATAAAAAATTAGGCTTTGCGGCATTTACATCTTCATCGTATTTGTATAATACCTTGTAATCTTCCTTCTTGTAGGAACGGAGTCCCGCAGGAGTTACCTTTTTCTTATCACTAAGGCAGTTGCGGCCAATGAGATTGTAATTGCTAATGGCCGAAGATACAAAGCTGATATTATTATCATTTTCTGCTGCCTGTGCAATACCTACGATATTCTTTTTCTTGGTGAAGTCACCTTCTGGAATAAGTACATATACCGATTGACCTTGTGTATATGTATTTCCCTCTTGGGCATATGCTTTAAGTTTGCCGCCATTGTAGGAAACAAGGTATTCACCTGTAAGTGCGTTAGTACAGCCAGCGACAGTGGCGGTAACTGTTTTATCCGTTGCTATTTGTTCTATTCTGTTGGACACGATTGTGTCTACAGCTTCAAGAACAACGTCTTGTAAATTCGCCATTGTCAACTCCTTTTCAATCCAAATAAAAAACGGGAGAACATAAAGTTCTCCCGTTTATAAAATTATGCTCTAAGACATATCAAAACCATATATATTCGATTATAGAATTTTGCCCATGTTTATCTGAACTTATAAGCGTACTGGACAGCTCTATCGTTCAGGGACATAAGCGCAGATTCAATCTCTGCCGCACTATTCGCAGCTGGGAATTCAGCTGTAATATGTACGTTTTGGTCAATTGTCTCAGATGCATTATTAGACTTAGCACCACTAACCGCACCAAGAGCAGTAGAAAGTGACTGCGCAAGACTTGTAGATTTAAGGCTATCCGCAAAAGACCTTACAGATTCAACTGCGGCAAGGATATTCTGAGTATCCGTAGCATTAAGCACAAGCTCTTTCTGATGTAGGAATGCGAGCTTACCATTCTTAGCATCAGCCGTCTTATCAGACCAAGAACCAGTGTAACCGCCCGTGTCATAGCCAATTAGATTCTTGGAACTATATTTCATAGAACCATAGTCAACAAGCCTGCCAGAAGCAGAATACTGGTTGATAATATCTTGGACGTGACGTGCGAAGGTTGCGCCATATGCGCCAGTCAGCTTACTAGAACGTACAGGGTCGTTGCCCCAGCCAGAAGCCCAGCCATAAGTCCAAATTGCCTTAGCAATGCCCCAAGCAGTGTCTTCATTAGCGCCAGCGCCACCACCACCTGAACCGCCTGCGGATGGGCCATTGGCATTGCCGTAGTGTTCATAGTTGTAGTTCTTTTGCTCAGCTTGCTTTAGAGCTTCGCTTAGGTTGGCATTTTCCTGTTCTTTCTTAGATAGCTTATTTGCGGTTTCATCAGCTAACTGCTTAAACGCCTGCATGTTGTTGTTGGCATCGGTAATACGATTAGCGTAATCGTTCATCGTAGATTCGGTCTTTTTGACCTCGCCAGAAACATCCTTGAGAATGTTGATGAATTCTTTCGTATTGTCCGCAAGCTCTTTCGTCTTATCGACTGTGCCGCCAATGCTATTGGTAATATCATCGAAGTTAGTCTTGGCTAGGTCTGCAATGGTCTTTGTGCCGTCCGCATAATCCTTACCAGCTTGCGTTAGGTCATCAAGCATCTTGTCAGTATCGGTACTGAATTGCTCCATGTTCTGTAACCAGGAGGTTAAAGAAGTAGACCAGCGTGTGTCAATCTGGTCAAAAGCATCGGTGCTACCATTAACAATCTGGTCGTATACGTCTTGCAGATTATTTTTGTTTTCACCTGTGAGCATATCGCACATGCCAATGAAATCATTGATAATGTTTTTCTGGGACGTGCTGAGCTGTTCACTGGTTCCCGCAAGATATTCTTTCAGCGAGTCAATAATTGCCTGTGTTCTCTTGGTCTTCTCTTCAAGAGACAGATTAGCATTGTTCCAAATGTCATTGACTGTAGATTGAGCATCCTGTAGCGCGGATAATGAATCTGCCTGAGTTTGCTTCATCTGGTCTTTAGACATATTGTAAGCGTTGTTCTGTGCATCGAGAAGGTCAGACTGTGCGGAACGGACGTTATCATCATTGGCTGTATAAACGTATGAGTAATTGCCTTGAGTATCCCTGCGAAGTTTCATCTGAGACTTGTTGCGCTGAGCTTCTTCGAGCGCAATCTGTTTCTGTAAGATTTCAAGCTGTGCGTTAGCATAGTTGACATCGTATTCAGATAGCTTAGTCTTGTCGCGCAGATATTCAAGCTGTTCTTTCATCTGCGCTGAAATCTTCTGCTGAATGGCTAGGTCGTTTGAACCATCCAAGAGGTCAAGATACTTGCTCTGTAGCTTTTGGATATTGTAGGATTTATTAACATCATCGAGATAATAATCAGCATTACGGTTGATTAGCTCCCACTGCGTATTCATCCAATCAAGGTCTGTGCCGACAGCGTTAGTTCCCCATGCCTTAGTAATTTTAGAAACTGTATTAGAATACTGTTTCTGTAGATTCTCTAAGGAATTTTTAATCAGGTCGTTAATGTCGGAAGTGGCATCCTTAATTTTGTCAGATACTTCGTTCCATTCCTCAGAACCTTCTTTCATGGAACCAAGCATGTCTTTCCAAATATCGCGTTGCTGCATTAACTCATTCAGCTGTGCTTGGTAATTATTCTGCTGTGCGCCAAGGATGGTATTCAAATCATCATAAGATTCTTCGCCGTGCAGCATTTCAGTAATATCTAACCAATGCTCAAGCTCGTCTGTGATTGCTTCATATTGGTCTTTGCGCCTATCCATCTTGTCACTAATGTCATCAATCATATCCATTACGTTATCATGGAGATTTTCAACTAATGACCAATAGTCCTGAACTAAACCTGCGGCTTGGTCATATACAGTTTTAGCAACTTCGTATAAATCCGCAGAGTCTTCACCAAAAATATCAGATTTACCAGTCTCTTCAAACTGCTTCATCTGAGCGTTAATATCAGTGAGGTTCTTCATAGACATATCGAAGTAACCAGTGCCATAGTAGTCTACGCTAGTATCACCATTGAGCGCACGCTGTTTAGCTGCTTTGAGTTCTTCTACGCGACCTGCTGACCATTTCTTGTATGCGTCAGATGTGCCTGCGGCATTTGCGGCATCCTCTTGCTTCTTGATAAGGTTGTCGTAGTATTCGTCAACGCTCATGGTTGCAACATCAAAGTACTTGCCGAGCTTGGCTACGTTGTCTGCGGCTTCTTGATAAGGAGTTAGTTTAATACCACGATTGAAAGCACGGTCAAAGTCAACGAGACTTTCTTGAATGTCTTTGAGGTTATCGAGTGCTTCAATTTGAGTCTTTAAAACGGATATATGTAAATCTTCAATCGTGTCTTTAAGGTCTTCGATTTGAGACTTTGTATCCTCTAAATCTCCGCTCCACAATTCATCATAACGCTGATATTTCTTATTAAAATTATCAAGTGCTTTTGTAGCAGCTTCATATTCTTTGTCAACAGCGTCTTGTTGCTCTTGCGAAGTTAAGCCAGAATACTTTGCGCCAATACTATTGACTTTATTTACAAGTCCAGTATAAATATCGGCATAATTTGAAATGAAACCTTCGCTGTCAAACTGTACGCCAAAAGAAGAAGCTAATTCATTGCGCAGGTCTGCGGCTTCTTTTTCTTGAATTTTTTGTTTTTCTTGTTGCAAAGCTACTTGACGTTGTAGAAGTTTATTCTCTTCTGCTAAATTCTGTGCTAACTTATCACCAGTAAGTCTATCTCGTTCAGAATTTAAACGGTCATACTGGTTAGACACTTTTTCAAGTTGAGCATTGACCTTTTCATAAAGGTCTATCTCATTTTCGACTTCTTTGTTCTCTTGCGGAGTATATGACGAACCACCGCCACCACCTCCACCGCCGCCTTTACCGCCGCCACCGCCAGCGTTGGAACCGTGTCCACCACCGCCAGAACCGCGATAATTACTACCAGCACTGCTGTTCGGAGTCCTTGTAACAGACTTAATGGTAGGTACCATAATCTGTTGACTAACAGCACTTACAGTTGTGCCTACGATTTGACCCATAGCGTCGCCAATACTTTTGCTCTTTTTACCCTTTAGGCTTGATGTAACCATTTGAGTAATTTGTGGCAAAGAAATAGACGCAGGCTGATAAGCAATTTCAAAATCTACACCAAGACCTTCAAGAGCTTTAAATAGAACTTGAAGTTGTTCCGTAGTATATTTGCCAGACATAAGCATTTGATTCAAACCATCAATAAACGGCCCTGTATCTATTGTAGTACCAGCTTCAATGTCTGAAATATTATTATTGACGTAATCAATAATAGAAGACATGTCATTATAAATTTGTGCGCTACTATTTGGATTGATTCCAGCATTGATAAGAATTTGAGTTGCAGCTTCACGCCTTAACGCCTGCAAAGCATCGACATCACCATTGGCTGCTTCTCTGATTTTATCAAGATTAGCAGCAACAAAAGCACTCTTTTGGTCTAATGTCCAACCAGATAAATCAATATTAAGCATCTTGCCAGTAGCATCAGCAAGCTCTTCAACCTTTGAAGTATAAGCAGCTGAATTTTCTGCTAGTCCCTCTAGAGGATTCTCAGTATCGGCGAAGATTTTATTCAAATCTTCCATACCATTTTGCATAACAACAAGTTTAGCAGTCAATTCATCATAATTCTGATTATTCTGCTTAATTGACTTATTATTTGCATCAATACGAGCTTTATTTAGTTTCCATTCATCGCTAGACGCATCGAGATTTTTATTTGCTTTCTGTAGCTGCTCATTTTGTTCTTGAAGTTCTGAATTGTTTTCACTAACACTATTGCCATACTTTGCAAATGCCTGATTCGTGCTTACAAGATTGGTTTTATATTCCTCAAGTTTTTCAGCGCTTTCACCAACATTAGCAAGCTCAGAAGAAATTTTTTGGTCATCCCAGCCATTTTCAAATAGAGCTTTATCATCAATCTTATAAGACTTGATAGCATCAGCAAATGCTTTGGCATATTGCTCGCCACTCTTAAAACCAGCAGCTTTGGCAGCTTCATCTGAAACACCAAGATAATCAGCAGTGATATTATCAGAGTCGTTTTGCAGCTGGAAAATCTCAGAAGCAGTCATTCCAGAAAGGTCAAAACCGCTATCCTTGCTACCACCAGCAACGGCATTAACAAGACCCTTGCCATATTTTGAACCTGCCGCAGAATTTGAAATCTCGGCAACCATACTCGCGGTGTCTACCCAATTATTAGATGCTTCTGTCATAGCCTTAGAAGCAGCAAGATAATTAGTCAACACCTCTTTAGAAACCTCTTGTTCTTGACCAAGAGCATCAGTAAATGTAAAAGTGCCGTTTTTCTCTTTATCAAAAGTCCAACCATTTTGCTGAGCATAAAGCTCACCAAGGTCAGAAGATTTCATATTATTGAATTCACTATAATACTTGTCTGTAAGATTCGCGGCCTGTGAAGCAACCATAGCTACAACAGCATCATTATTCTTTTGACTAGAATCATATCCAGCTGTATTGTTAAGAGCCTGCTGTGCCGCATTTTCAAGCAGCTGACGATTTTGAGTATTTAATTGTTCATTTTCTCTAAATGCGCCAACAATTTTATCACCGTTATCAACAATGGCATCTACAATAGCATCACTAGAATCTTTTCCAGCTAACTCTAATGCTTCTTGAACATCACTTTCATTATTAATGCTATTAACACCATTATAGCGAAGCATGTCATAAACAGCGTCTAATTCTTCATCAGAAATTGAACGTGTACCACTTGTTTTAACAGTACGAATCCTACCAGCACTATCACTAACAGTTCTTGTTCCTGTGCTCTTAAAAGTAACATTCGCTTGAACTTCTTTGTTATTGGCTTCAACTTGAGCTTGATTTGCATCTTGTTGTGTTTTTGCAACAGCAAGCGCACCATACGCGGCGTTCTGAGCTAATCTATCTTGTAGATTATTTAAACCTTCATCTGAAATAGTCAGCTTGCCGTTAATATCTTTATATACATATTTCTGTAATTCAGGATATGCCTGTAAAAGTTTGAGAACTTGGTCGTTGACCTCAATAAGTTCATCTTTCCAGTCACGAGTTCCCTTTTCAAGTTTATCAAGAGCTTCTTGGGACTCTTTGTAATTAGCAATACTATCTTTAAGATTTTGATAACTATTTTGAATCTCTTGATATTCTGTAGCAACATCGGCAGCAGACTTAGCTAAATCATCTGCTTTTTTTTGCGCTCGGTCAGCTTCAATGGCAAGATGGTTGATACTATACCAAATACTATAACCAACTGCGGCGATACCTGCACCAAGAGCAATCCAAGGAGCCGCAGCTGCTATCAAACTACCAAAAGCAGAAGCAAGTGATAAAATAGCACCTTCTGCCATACCAGCATTATCAACAATTTTTGCAATTATTCCATTCGCCGCGATGCCAGTAGTTGTGGTTTCTGCTACAACTTTAGTTACATCCCCAGCAACGTCAACAACATCCTCCACTTTATCTACAGCTTTTACGGCATTATCAGCAGTCTTGACAGCAGCATTTTCTGCTTCTGTAGCGCTATTTTCTGCCGTTGCAGCGGTATCAACTTTGTCAGCAGCAGCTTCTTCAAGCGATGCTTCTGCACTTTCTTGCTTTGCTTTTGTACTTGCAGCCTTAGCCGCGGCATTTTCAAGTTCGTCTTTTGTATTTTCTTTAGTGCTAGCAGAATCACCATTTTTAGCCATGCTGACTGCATCAGCAACTTCTGAAACATCATTGGCGAGCTTTTCAAGGCTGTCTATCTTAAAAATATCTTTAAATGTCGCAAAAGATTGAGCAAGCATTGGTGCGATTGTACCAAGAGACATAAGAGTTTGAAGTAGTTTTTCGCCAGATGTTAAATCGTCGTCATTCCAAATATCTCCAATAGACTGAATCTGCTGGAAAGCAAAAGCAAGATTTCCGAGAGCGCCCGCAAATTCTAGTGCCTTAGAAATAGCGTTTGCAAAATCAAGTGACTTAATAAATGCGGCACCACGTTCTTTAGCAGCTTCAAATAAAGAATCAACTTGAATTAACTGAGAAGATAGCTTTGCTAAGTCTTCATCAGTTCTAACCATGTTGCTATCATAATCGCTTGCCGTCTTATTAACAGCTTCAATTGCTTGCTCCAACTGCGTAAAAGCATCTTGTAATTCTACAACTTCTACGTTTTGAGAAGTTAATAAGTCAAGTAGATTTTCGGCAGCATCGGCAACGTGGCTATTTTCTACTTTATTCATATCATTAAATGACTTACTGGTTTTCATAATGTAATCTAAGGCATCACTAGCCTGATTTCCCTCAGCAAGTTTATAAATAGCGCTTAACTGGTCTGCGCTATCTTTATATTTCTTTGAATTGTTGGCAATAAACTGTAATGGCTGTAAATCTCTAGCAAAAGATTCATCTATATTAGACATATCTGATTTATATAAAGCAAAATCTTCTTGTTTTACAGCTGTATGGTCATATTTAAACTGTGCGCCGCTTCCATATCTCTCACTATATTTTTGCAAACCGCCAGTGTTAACGCCTGTAATATTTCCTTCTTCGTCTCTAATTAAGGAAACATCTTCTGCAAGCGTTCTGTTTCTAAGTTTGTAAGCTGCATTCGTAGCATCAACAGACTTTTGTAATTTCACTTCAAGGTCAATAGCTTCTTTCTTTAAAGCAACTTCGTCTTGAAGAATATTATTATATGTTTTTTGTGCATCGGGTGTCATAATAGAAGCATTGCTTTGGCCACCCTTGATTAAGTTTACAACATCACTATAACGGCTATCCGTAACATCATTAATACCAAGTTTTTTAAGTTCAGCATATGCTTGATTTTTATTATTCGCTTGAATCTTAGACAAATCTCTATTATATAGCATAGAAGAAATGCCATTGCCGATATTCTTGGCAAATACTTGTGTAGCGATAGGAGCAATACCAGATAGCATACCCTTAACGCCACCGAGAGCATTAACAAACTGGTCTGTTAAATTAACAAGCTGAGTTAACGCATCTACTGGCGCATAAAAATCTTCTGTATCAAAAAGATCATCAAACAGATTTTCTGCGCTGGCCTGTAATTTATTCATGCGGCCTTCGAGTGAATTAACATATTTTTCACTCATTACATCTAGCGTGCCACTTGCGTTTTCTGATGCTTCTTTATATTGTCCATATAAATCTGAACGATTCATAAGAGCTTGAAAACGTGCAACCTGATACTTACCAGCTAATGATTGAGAAAGCCCTGCTTTTTGAGTTGTGTCAAGACCAGCCCAAACTTTCATAAGGTCTTCAATAATATCGCCAACATCGCGCATGTTATTGTTTTGGTCAAAAACGTTAACGCCAGCGCCCTGTAGCTGTTTTGTCACAGTACCTAACGTAATACTATCGTCAAGTGTCTTTCCCATCTTTAAGTCTGAAAAGCGTGAGAAAAGTGTCTTTAATCCATTACCAATTTGTTCAGGGGCTTCACGAGTAACAGATTCAATTGTAGCAATTTGTGCATTAAGCTGGTCTGTAGATACGCCAAGAGTAGCGGCAGAAGAAGCCGCTTTCTGTGATGCTTCTGCAAGCTCTTTAACATCAGCGGCAGATACGTTCGCTACTTCTGCCCATGAATCCATAGCGCTCTGTAATTGAGAAAGATTCTTGTCTAAACCGTATGCGTTCATATACGCCATAATCTGGTCTGAGGTCGTAGCTGTATCTTGCTGCGAAGCATTAGCTAGCTTTGTCGATAACTGGGCCAGTTCATTAGACTGATTCAGTGAAAAGCCAGATTGCGCAAATAGCAATGTTGCGTTAGTCATAGCTGTCGTAGTACTACCCAAAGCTCTGGCTGCTTCGTTCGCTGACTTGGCGTACTGATTCATATCTTCTTTACTATAACTAGTAACAAGCTGAATTTGAGTCAAAGAATCATCTAGTTCTTTAACGTAATCTGTAGCTTGTCTAATGGAATTTGTAACACCATTAAACGCGCTTGACATAATGCCCCAACGAACAGTATTGCCCATTGTATTGAACATCTTATCAACAAGAGAGCTAGTGGCTTTAACGCCAGTGTCAAGTTTGCCAAGAGAACCTAAAACATCAAGAAATGCTTTTTGACCTTCGGCTCCCGCAAGCTCAAAACTCTGCTGCAAAGATTTTAGATTAACATTTTTGCCTAAATTCTTTGTGACCTTAGAAATATCAAGCATACCAAGGTTTGCATTAAAACTTTTCTGCAAAGCCGTTGACACTTTGTTAATATCAGCAAGAGCTTTATTTGCGGTATTCGGAGATAATAACTCTTGAGACTGCATTGAGATAATCTGCTGTTGAGTCTTAGCAAGCTGAGCTTGCAATTGAGACAAACCAGTATTATCTAATGTAGTTCGTAGATTATACTCAATAGTATTTGAATATTTACTAATAGTAATCACCTACTTTATATTTAATATTACGATTCACAATCGTACCTCCTTTTATATCTTTATTAACGTTAATATAGGCATAAAAAAAAGAGCCTACCTTATATAAAAGTAGGCTCATAATAATTATTGAATTTTGTACTAAAGCTCGAACAGCGGGCCATCTTCCTCTTGCAGTGCATCCGCTTCTTTTTGTTCGGGAGCATTAGATTCTAATGTCTCTTCAACGATTTTTTCAGGCTCGCCGACAATTTCAAATTTAGGCTTTTCTTTATTTGCGGCAGCTTGGATTTCCTTTTCAGGATTATTATTCATACCCCAATTATTGGCAATTTCAAGTACTTGGTTTGCGCCAACTTCGTCAGAAACATTCTTAAATTTCTCAACAGCTGTCTGAATAATATCTCCACTAAACTCTTGGAAAGACGAAAGAATACCACGAGCAGACTGTAGATACTTAATATAATCATCAAGCCAAACGCTGCCAATTTGACCGAGAGCATCCATATCTACCGCAAATTTTTCATTCATATCTGCAATAGTTCCATCAGCCAGAAGAGCATCCCAAGCATCTAGAATATTGTCTGAAACCATGCGGCCAAGCTCTTCTTTACGGTCAGGGTAGACAATAATTGCCGCATACGCATATAGCGCACGTTCAAAAACAAATTGATTAACAAAGCCATTATCCTCAGCAGACTGCGCCGCAAAATGGATAATGTCATACATGTCCTGTGAGGTCAGCTTTTTAGCTGTCTCTTCTTCAAAAAGAATTGCCATAAAATCTCCTTTTATCTCTATACCTATATGGTTATATTATACCATATTTTTAAAATTATGTCAACTAAGATTTAAAAATATCTGGCGTAAATAAACGACCCATGTTAAGAGTGATGCTAATCTTAGTATTATTCAATACTTTATAAGCAAGTTTATTACGATTTAATGCCATGCGGAAAACGTTATCTCCTGCTTGTGACGGCATAACCTTACTTCTTAAAGTTCCTAAATCAAAACCTTCGACAAGGTAATATTTGCTACCGCCATACTTCAAAATAGTATCTGAATTATCATAAATCTTTCTAAGAATGTCATAGATAGAAAATATTTTATTGTTAACGATAAGCAGTGTTGAATAATCTCCTTCAATACCGCTACCTGCGATAGCATCAACCAAACTTAAAGCGCCTGCGGCCTGTCGAATGTTATACCAATCCATAGCATCAACTGTGGTACCAAGAGCGCCAACGAGACTATAACCATATTGACCAGCACCGGGCGCAAAAGCGTTTAACTTCTTCGCCAACTGTTGATACGTCATACTTCTGGCAACAAATCCCTCAACTCCCAGAGCGCGAGAGCCGGGGCCACTACCTTGAAACGGCGCACTCTCACGCAACTTGATATTGCCGCCAAATTCAAGAACAATACCGCCTTTATTCCAATAGATATGAACATCTTCCTTAGATTCTTTACCTTCAAGGTCTTCTGTTATCTGTTGAGCTGTCCAATTAGAATAAAACTTACCATCTGCGGCAGATACAATCTGCTTTATCTTTTCATCATTTTCCATGATAAGTTGTTGACCCTCATTAGCCGCAACATTGATTGCGTGCGCTTCTGCCATTTCATGAACTGTGCCGCCAATAGAGTTGAAAGCAGCCGCAATAGAATCTACGGCAGACTGAAAGCTATTTTGAATATCCGCAGCGCCACTATTGCTAAGAGAAGCAAGAATATCTAAATTTTCACGCACTTTCTCCATTGCAAGAACAATTTTAGTGTCAGTTTCTTTAACCATTCCAGCACTGATACTTGCATCTGTTGGAATACCCTGTAAGTCTGATGGGACGTTTCCATTTGTATAATAAGCATCAACTAGGCGTGCGGCAACTAAGTACTCATAGTTAGATGCAAGCGTCCAAATAATATTATTAACAGCTTCATTGACAGCTGTAGTAACACTCGATACATGTTCTAGACAATCTTGTACAGATGCACTAAATGCGGTACCAGCATTTGCCAAACCAATGCCGTCTACAAAAATATCACCAGAGGTACTATATGATTTAGCAATGCCTTTATTGTCAAAGTTTGCAATATTCTGCATAGTGGCATCAATATTTTTACCTATCACACCACCATTTGAAGTCCAATTGTCCATTAAAGATTTAATCTGTCTACCGGTATATTTCGTTCCGTTTACTTGATTAAATCTTTGAGTAAATGTACTTACTTGGCGTTTCATGATGCGGTGCATAGTATCATCATCAATATCGGCTTGACCCCTTGCAATAGTATATGCAAGATATTCTTTACCACCATTATATGCTTGGACGGCACGCCAATTAAAACCGCTCATATTACCTCCTAAATAACATTAATATATATTGCAAATAGCAATACATATTATTGCTATTTAAAAAGAAAAAGGGTGTCCCAGTTAAGGAACACCCTTTAGCTTATTTAGCTACAGACTTCTTTAGCTTAGAAACACTGGGAATGGTTTCAGCTACGGTAGTCTCTGTAGTCGAATCAACTGCCTTGGCAGTTACGTCTGAATGTTGTTCGCCAGCCGCAGATTCAGTTGACGTTGCGGCCTTTATTCCCCCGCTACTTCGGAGAAGACAGACTTAGAATACCAACTATCAACATCGGAATCCTTTGTGCGGCCATCGTGACCAAGGATATTCTTGTTCTTGTAGTTGTGGGTTGTATCAGTCTTATCAACGACCTGTAGTGTAGCCATAACCTTCTTCTTCTTATTGAACTTGGTGTATGCGGGCATACAGTCAATAGTAAATGTAAAGGTACTTGGGTCGCCATTGTTGGCCATAGAGAACGTAAAGTTACTCTGAATCTTACCACGAGGAATAACGAATTCAGCAGGAAGGTCTACGCCAGTCTCTTCATCACGGAAGAGTGTAGACGCTTCGATGTAATAGTAACCAGCGAAGTTTTCAGCATCAATCTGCATCTCGTAGGCTTCATCGTAATGAACCTCATAGCAGTCAATACGTACAGTATCACCAGCCTTAACAGCAGCATCCTGCTTAGAGTCACCGGGTTCATCGGCACCAAGTTCAAAGGCAATTGTCTTGCCCTCAGCTGCGATTTCACCGTGGTCACCAAGAGTGATAGCAGTTAGCGTCTTACCATCTACAGTAAAGACCTGCTTATCAGTGACAGCGGAAAGATAGTTAGCCTGAGCGCCAGCGCTGTCAAGTGTGACAGGATAGATAGGAGCTTCTTTTGTAACAATGAGGGTCGCACCATTGCGGTCTTCATCGGTTAGCTTGGCAACGATTTTATCGTTGACAGTTTCAGCAACCATATCATATGTAGCATGTACATAGATAGGATTCTTATCGCCAGTCTTCTTACCATGAACTAGGCCAGCACCAGAAAGCATAGCAAAGCTGGTAGGGGACATTAAAGCATCTTCAATTGTGAAGGTCAAAGTCTTTTCGCCGTCCCAGGCGATAAGACGAGGATTACCTTTGCCCGTATATGTTTCACTTGATTCGTTACATCAAATGCTTTGAGCTATATTTCACAATATAGACCAGACTATATCTTATTCCTACAATTAATTAGGAATCTATTCACTTCATACCACTTGGTATTACTCCCAATCAGGGATAGTCGTTGAACGTTATGTAAATATTATATCTTTAGTGAGATAAGACCAATTTCTTTTATTTTTAATCGCAGATATGGTTGATTTAGAACAATTATACTTTTCAATCAAAATACTATATGGGACATGATTTTGTAAATCATCAATCATTTCCAACACTTCTTGTTCTGTAAGTTTATGGAATGGATTGGTTTCTCCATTTAAATGAGCCGCTAATCCATTTTGACAAGCGTGAATTCTATTTTCTTGATTAGTACACCACTCTAAATTCTCAATAAAATTATGAGCTTTTATACCATCAATATGATTCACTTGCATTTCTTCATAATTTTCAATTGGCTTAAAAGTTTGTAAAACCAATCTGTGGCGTAAATATAATTTATGACTTCCATCTTTTCTAATTAGGTCATTTCCAATATATCCTTTGTTATGTAAAGAATTAGCCATTTTCTTCGCACCATAATCAGTATAAAGATTTCCTAATTCATCAATATAATACCTATCTTTTAATTCAGGAAAACTTTTATTTAAACAAACTTTCATAATATTCACACTTTCGCTGCTGATTTCTTTATTTAACATATTATATCATATTATAATAATTTTGTCAAATAAAGTGTTCCAGCAATTCAAATAGTGTTTACTTTAATATTACTATTAAAGTGGGCAGTTAAAAATTACCCTGGGCGTAGACGGTAGTAGCGGCACCCTCAAGACTAGAAGTCTTGGCTGTGTCGATGTAAAGCATAGGCTGACCAGCATCGAAATGCTGACCACCGAGGTCTACGGATGTGAGGGGCTTAAATACCACATCACAAATCTCACGCACACCAAATCTATTCATAGATTTCTCCTTACGTTTAGGAATTTGTATACATTTTCCTTAGTCATAGAAACATAACGCGCTAATTTCTATGTCTATTATATAAACGCAGCAAAACCGCGATTATACTCAATAAATACCATCCATCCAATTATCAGGTTCGTCCATCTTACTAACATCCATCATAGGAGTAGTAGCGACTTTCTGATATAAGTCGTATGCCATCTTAATTGTATACCGTTTAATACTATCAAACAACTGAAATGGAGTATAGTTATATATAACATTAATATCAATTGCCAAACCAATAGAAAGAGCAGAAGCATAATTACCGAAGATACTATTAGCTTTCTTCTTATCTTTATCACTCTTTATCTGATTTCGTATCTCACGACCTCGTTGAAGTTTGGCCGCAATTTCGGCAGCTGCATCATTAGCAGGATTAAATTCTTCTTCATCTTTATCAATGCCTACTGGTAAAAACAATTCTTTCAACGTAATCCTAAAATTTTCAAAATTCATAGGATTCAACTGTCCTACTATCGGGCCATTTTCTTGCACCCTAAAATTAATGCACCCAGCATCATATTCAACTATATAATCAGGAAAAATCAAATCAAAAAGATTATCTACATTTCTCTTTGTAGTTTCGTCCTGTTGGATGATTACTAGTAATATTTGAAAATCGTCCATATATCCTAATTGACTTTTGCCCACGTTTTTCATTTCTGCGGCAAGTTCTTTTGCCTTGACAAAAAATTCAACAGACATAAGAAACGAATCTTCGCCAAAAGCGCAAATATCTTTAATAGATGGTTGCGAGATAGCAACGTTAGCGCCCGCAACCATCACTGGCATACCAGAAAGATATTTACCTAAATCTCCTTGTAACTCTGCCATGCCGCACCAGCTTTATAAATCTTGCGGAGCAGGCTTGGTATTATCAATATTCTGCGAATCATCAGCTTCACTGTGACTTGCTGAGTATCGAATCATAACTCCACCAAGATATTCATTTAAAACCAGCTGCTGCGCACCCATAAATTGCAGCTTGCCGATACCAGAAAGACGTGTATCATTCATAATACCGTCAACGTATCCCGCAATCATCCAAGGGCGTAACTGATAATCGTCTAATTCCCAATAATCAAGTTGCGAAATAATTGTAAAGCTAATAACGCAATTACGATACCGAGGATTCTCAGAAGGAGAAAAATCATCAAAATCTAACATAATATAAGATTTAACTTCCTCGTGTTCTCCAAAAGAGAGTTTAGGAGTAGCTTTAATATATTGATTATCATGCAAATCTTTAATACTATATTGTTCAATCTTACGCTGATATTGGTCTTGTGTTCTATCAAGACAGTCAGGCGTATTGATAATAAGTAATTTTTTCAGCATATCGCTGTATGGTCTACTTTCAACAAAGAGCTTGCGCCAAATAGTTTCTTGGTCTTCTGCATGTGAAAGAAAAGTAGACTTGTAATTAGTTCGTAAGATATTAGAAGCAACGTGTTTCATGTAACCTCCAATCCTTATAACGATTTAATCTTAACTGGTAAATCTGTCTCAACATCGCTATATACCGCATGAATAACAAATTTACCCTTCTTGCCAGATACAATATCTACCTTGCAAGAATCATTATTAAAATCTACAATCTTAGCCATAGATTCATCATCAATAGAGAATGTAACTCTTTCTCCTTCTGGAAGTTTCTTAATCCAATAGGTATGAGTATCATAGGGATAAACCTCTTGCGGCCCTTGAATTAGCGGCTTCTGCCATTCAACAGTTACAGTCTGGAAGAAATCTCCATAGCAAATATCGAATGTTTTGATAGCGCCAGCATATACTTTAACTTTGCACATGCGGCCATCCTCATATTCTTCAAGTACTTTAACTCTTGGATTATTCTTAATTTCCCAGTGAATCTTGGGGTCATATGCTTCATTCGAGATAGCATAGCCTACGATTGTATCTTGTTTAGCAGTTGTAGCACCACTGATAACATTGATTGGCGTAGTCTCGTCTTTAAGAATACTAGGTAATTCGGCAATACTATTATCATAGTACTCTTGGATTTCAAGCTCTAAAATGCCCGGCACTGTAATAGAATCTGTAACTTGGACTTCCCATGTATGTCCCGCAATTTTAATATGTGTAAAACGATGAAAAAAGTTTCTAGTATTTTCATCATTCTTAATATAAATTCGACCAGAAAGATTTAATTCATTAATGTTAATATTATTCTTAATAAACCAGCGAAGGTCTGTTTCTACGGGCCCCCTGAAAAAAATCCAATACTTTTGGCCATTTACTTCAAGTGTGTAATCACAACGAATAATCTCAGACCTAAGATATGCCGTTTCTGTAATCACTGGAAGATAAACCATCCAGTGAGTGCCGCTATCTAGTAACTCAAAGGTTTCACCGGCTTTTAGACCACTCTTGAAATCAACAGAAATGTATTTCTTATCATAATCTGCCTTCAAACCTCCTGACATGGAATTAATCAGACAAGGCCAAGACTGATTGTTGAATTTAATCATTCGCTTATTGTAGTCATTCTTTAAAGCTGCTTGAAAAGACCTATATTTAGATTTGTTAATTCTTCCCATAGTATCACCGCCTAAATAGTTAAGGCGAGCACCTAAAGTCTGTATGCTCATAGGCTCTCCCTAATCTCATTGGCGATATTGCAGGCTTCAAAAATCATGCGGCGAAAGAGCATAAATTCAATATCCTTACCTTGCTCTTTCACGCCTTGCAGTTTGTATACAAGCTGATAAAGTTTTGGCGCATTAGGAGTAACAAGAGCCATACCTGTAATCTCGATAACTAATGTGTCTAATGGCTTAATCCAATCTTTACCATCTTCAAATGTAGGTAGAAGTTTAAAAATTTGATTTGTGATGCGTTCTAAACTATCCTTTACATTTTCTACCTGATAGTTTAAAATCCTATCATCTATTACTATCAACGCCATTTTATTTCACAGGCTCCATAATCATACCAAAAGAAGAACGAACACGGCCATTCTTATCAACATACCTGCGACAATAAACACGCTGTGCGTGAAAGGCTTTCTGCTCATATTCCTGCTTCATTGTAATAAGTGAGCGCATATGGTTAGCCTGAGAAGTAAATGCAAAGTCCGAGCTTGAATACTTTTGACGAATAAGGTCAACAGTAGCAAGCTGGTAACTAATCCATTCGGCAATCATATAGTAACGGATAATAGTCTTTTCCTCTACTGTAAGACAAGTAGAAAAGCATTTATTTTCATAATCTAAAGTAAATGGGTGCGCCCAATGCGGGAATTCAAATTTAGGAACTGCCGCAATCAGAATTTCTTCAAGCAGCTTTTCAGTATCCTCTTTGGTGAGTTCCATAAACATATCATCGGTAACACCAGCTAGGAAAAATTCATACATCTCCTGAAAAGAAGTTGGAGGTATGACTTCCATATCTTTATCAATATCTATATCTTGTGGCATTGGGCAAACCTCCTACTTATTTCATATTATTCAGTAGTTGCCTTTACACGGCGCTTGCGTGGTTCAGCAGCTTTTTGAACTCGGCGTTGACGTGGTTGTTCAGCAACATTGGTATCGCTATTACTATCATATGCGTGCTTATTCTTAATAGCGGCATCAATATCGACACCTGTTTTTTCCGCAATAGCTTTAATCTTGGCACGGTCATTGATTTCAAGTTTAATTGCATCATCTTTAATAGTTTCAATAATACCTTGGGGCGCAAAGTCGAGCGCATCCAAGAGGACATCAATTTCATCTGTAAGCAGGCACTTCTTTACATCTACTTCTGTCCAATCATATTCTAGTGCATCACAGGGAACACCAAATTCTGCAGCAAGTGATTTATTGCCAACATTGATGTAATTCTGTAGAAGAATGGAACCGCCGGGCTGGAAAAACAGCTCGCGTAGCTCACCTGCGGAAACACGCATAGTAACGCCTGGAATAAGACGGCGCGAACGACCAGAAGACGAAAGAATGTAGCCAGTCTCACAGTTTACGATATTGCGGATAGGGACTAGTGTATCATCGCTAATCAGTTCAACTTCATTACTCATATTATATTTTCTCCTTTTAAATCTAAAAAAAGAAGGGACGCAGAGCGCCCCTTCCAATAACTCATTATTTGAAATTAACAACGGGGTCGTTAACTCCATCGGCAAGGATTCCCTGAGTGTCAGCATATACATAGTATACCTTATCAATTCCCTCGCCCTTCTCCATGAGTTTCTTGGAGCCACGAACAAGGTTATCGAAGTTAATTGTGAACTTAGAAAAATCTTGCGTACTGCCAGCCTTGGAATAATCCTGTAGCAGCATAAATGCAGTATAACCATCTGCGCTAGGCGTATCGCTATTGAATGAATACGTATTATCCTTAAAATTAAAGGTTGCGGAAACATTCTTAGGATTGCTTAGACGGATTGGATTATTGTTTACGTCAATATCTTCAAACACGTTACCCACAAAGTTTACAGTAGCACCTTCGGCAAGATTATAAAGACTTACACCATTATTCTTTAGTTTGCCCTTGAACGTATTGTTCTTAAAGGTAACATCTGTAATGTCACGTGCATTGCTGATGCTAAACTCAACCATGTTATAGATATTCTTATCGCCAGCATCAAATACGTTATTCTCGAAAACAATCTTATCTGAGGTCATTACAGATAGGGCTGTGCGAGAAGTGCCTGAAATTTCACTATTCTTTAGAGTGAAGGGCTTAGTACCGCTAACTTTGATAGCCATAGCAGTCTTATCGTTGGCATCCGTGCCTGCCGCAGTCAGCTTGACATTATCAAACGTAACTGCCGCATCTTGAACTACTACTGGTTTTTCAAAAGCTACGCCATTGCCCTTAACTGTAATATCGCTACTAAAGGTTACAGGCTCTTCAATTGAAGCGGTTCCCGCAGGGACAAATAGTGTGCCACCAGCGGGAACATTTGCAATTGCTTCTGAGATAGTATCATAATCGCCAGCATTTACCTCGTCTTCCCCAGGTGTGGGAGGTTCTGGTTCGGGCATTGGCGTTGGGTTTAGCGAGTTGCTTTTTTTAGTGCTGTGTTCTGATAAGAGCAGATAGAAGGATTAGAGAATACAGCGACACCAAACTTCTTGTAAGTCTGGAGGTCGGTTGACCAATCGTCATTATCAGAAACAGTACGAACAGCAGTCTGGCCTTCGAAAACAATCTTAACAGGCTTTTCGCCAACAGAAGCGAAGATGTAGGCCTGAGAGGGGTCAACAACCTTCTCAGTATTGGTTTCATCAACCATAGACTGCTGGAGGATGATTACAGGGTGGCCCTTATAATCAGCGAAGAAGCCCTTGCGGAAAAGCTCTTCCTTCATAGAATCAGAAGCCCAATCAGCAGAAGCAGGCTTCATTGTAGAAGCAAATTCACGAGTGCAGTAGATGGTGGAAGTACCATTACCATAAGAATCAGAAATAGCAAGTAGTTCATCCATCTTGGTTTCGTCAAAGCCAGCGCCAACGTACTTGTTAGCTGTGGGGAGCTGTTCGACAGTCTGAGCAAGAGCCTTTAGAATTTCAGCGTAAATGTATTCATCGACGCCCTCAAGCATAATGTTGGTGAAGTCGGCGAAAGAATAACGGCCATCAAGGAATTCCTCAAAACCGATGCGGATAGCGTAACCGATAGCGCTAGTAGCAACTTCGAGTTCCTTACCATCAAGCATCATTGTCTCATAACGACCAGCAAGGCCGACACGAGTTACAAAAGCCTTGGCACGCTTACGAGCGGCTTCGGTGATACGGAGCTTGAAGACAGCCTTGTTGCCCTGAGCGATGGACTGAACATCGGCAAACTGTTCAAACTGCTGCATAACCTTAACGGGAAGAATCTCGTCAATGGTATTTTCAATTAGTTCATAGACAGCGACCTCGTTACGACGGAAGAGACGATAATCGCCAGCAAGTAGATTGAACTGTTCACGAAGGGTGCGGTTGACGGTATCAACGTCAAATGATTCCTCGTTGCCATTTACTGAAAAAGTAAGGGGAGCATTCTTGGTAGCGGCACGAGCGAGCTTTTTAAGTTCGTCAAATTTCATTAGTTCCATTATCTATCTTACTCCTTTCTTATTCAGCAATGACTTGTAGTTTAAGACCGGGCTGACCATCAGGCATGGTAGTGAGCTTGGCAACCTTAACAGAAAGACCCTTAGCGGCTTCTGCACCAGTTTTCTTTTCAAGAACACCAGTAGCACCGGGAACGAGAACGTCACCGAGGTCATAATCGCCAGCCTTGACGTTGTTGGTGGTGAAAATATCGCCAGCATACATGCGGAAAACACGAGGTGTCATAACGCCGTCATAGAAGTCAGACTTCTTCATAGCGTAGTCACGGTGCATCTGCTTGCGTTCGTCATAGAGCTTTTCTTCATTGAAGACCATCATCCAAGGGCCTTCACCAGTGAAGTTAACCTTGCCAGCGGCATAATCGTACTTGACAAAAGTGCCCTGTTCAAGCATGTTAATAGAATCATCAGCAGGAAGCTGACCATAAACGCCACCGCTGCGGGGAGCAGAGAGGTGGTTAGGTTCGACAACAGCAAAATTGTCGTGACCTGTAAGCTGAATCTTAGTATCAGCGCGGTCTACATGTAGAGCCATTTAATCCTCCTATTAGTAGTTTTGTGCTTCGCGGAGAGCAGATAGCATTGGGTCAGCATCATCCGCAATTGTTTCATCGTCTAGAGAGAATGTAGTAAGAGGTGTAGAATCTACTTCTTCCTCTTCATCAAAATTAACATTCTTCTGTACATATAGTAAAGCGAGCTTGCTTTCAATCTCGCTAAGAGTGAATTTATCTTTATCAGCGATAATATCCGCTTTGTCTTCGTCAGAGAGCATATGATACTTGGCAATCATAGCATCCTTATCGGTATCAATGCGCTCTGCCTTGAACTTGCGAAGTTCTTCTGCTTCTGCTTCAAGAGCTGTGAACTTGTCGGTCAGTTCCTTTAGCTGTTCAGAAAGTCCGGAAACCTGATTCTCAAGCTCATGCTTTTTCTCGGGCTTCTTTTCATCTTCCTTATCATCTGAATCGTCAGATTCATCATCTGAATCGTCTGAATCATCTTCTTTATCCTCGGAATCGGAGTCTTCTTTATCTTCTTTCTTCTCGTCTTCCTTAGCAAAAGTTTCTTCGGCGGAGTCTTCGCTAGATTCAACGTCTTTGTTTGTCTCAACGTTTTCAGCAAACTCTTCTACCACAGGAGCTTCTTCCTCGACTGTGGCAGTAGGCTCTACCTCAACGCCAGCAACGTTTTCTTTTGGCATAGACCCTCCTTTTGTCAACGCACTTTTTAATTCATTCATCATAGCAAATAAAGTATGCGAAAACTCTTTATTATAAGAGAAATGTTCACTTACTTCTGGGCTAGTGACAGATGCGCCCTCAAAACAAGGTTCTACATCATCACCCAAGATACAAAGTTTTGTAAAGATTGCATCATTTATAATAAAAAACTCAATATCGTTGCTATCTGTAGTCCAATGGCCGTCAACGTCATCAATTTCCATTGACTGCCCTTGGCCTTGGTTGATACACTTATCCAATTCAGGATATTGCCCAGTCCACAGATAACCAGTAGTCATCATATATTCACGTGTAGTTGTTTCACCAAATTCGTTCGTATCATCGAATTTCTGAAACCAAACTTCCGCATCTGGAGCAACGAAACCATATGGAACGGTCTTACAAGAGAATTTTATTTCCCCATCTTCAATGTGAAGTACCTCACCGTGGTCGCCAAAGTCTTCTTTGTTCTCATTGTATGCTGCAACAATTGGTGTAGCTGGTAATGAGTTCGCCATCTGGATGGCCGTGTTCTTGTCAATGAAAGAACCATTGCGATTCTTTCCAAGATACATGACCTTAATCTCACATTTAGAAATGCCGGGGTTGATAGCATCTGGCGCTAGATTAATGAATTCTGGACTATCAATTGTAGCCACAGACCTGTTTCTTAGCATCTAATTCTATCCTTCCGCTTCTCTATTAGCGATTGTTTTATCAGACTTTTGCTCGTCAGGTTTTTCAGGACGCCCGCCCTTATTTCCTGAAGATGGAGTCTGCTGTTGTTTTGTCTTCATTGTAACATTATCATTACTACCGTTACTCATGGTAGAAGATAGAGCAGGGGCAACGAAAACGTCATTGAGAGACATAACATCATTCTCAAAGTATGCGGTCATAAGTACCGCACTCTGAGATTGACCAAGAGCAACTTGCGGCAAGAGCTTAGAGAAGCCGATAGAGGTCATATCTTTATACTGCTTGGACAGGTCTTTATAATTATAAACCGTTGTCGGCAGAATATCGACATGGTAATAAAGTCGCTTGCTGTTCTTGTTAAATGGTGCCAACAGACGTTCCGCAAATGTCTGGAACTGTAAAATGAGGTCAGACATTGTTGCTTCATCGTTCGCAATTGATTTCTCAAGTGCAAGGTTGCCGTCCGCATTAAAAAGGTTTTGTCCTGTACCAGCTTCATTGTACACAGTACGTTCAACTTTATTTAACTGGTCTACGGAAGAAACATTGCCTTTGTCCGCAAGGTCGGCTACGTCAACATCTGCGAACGTTGTCAACACGTCAACTCCAACAGCGTCACCAAGCATGGCAACGGCATTTGTATGGAGCTGTTGCGCTTCTTGGACATCGAAGATTAAGTCACCATTTTTATCAATGGGCATCTTTTGAATGATAATCTTCAAAATCTGTTGAAGCATCTTTTTCTTATCTAAATCCTGCGCATCCTCCAAATCCAACAGCTTAGGAATAACGCTCATGAACAGTGGCGCGTCACCGCCCGTGATGTTAAATTTCACTGTTGTCGATGGGTCAAGTAAAAACCAGCCGTTGGTATCGCCAGCATAGTCAATGGGTAACTTCCCATCCTTATAAGCAAGGTAAGCCTTCTGAACTTCCTTCGGCCACAGTTTTAGAACTCTTAAACGATACGCAGTATCGGAAAAAGCATCATCGAAGTATTTCATATTGAATTCAACCGCAGGATTACCATTGAGTTGATAACGGCTGCGGCAATAGGAAATAGGTAATTCTTGAATAAAACAAGCATCCTTTTGCGGCACAGTCACACCATAATAGGCACCTGTGCGCACAACTTTTAGGGCAATCTCGCCAAATACTTTTTTGAGATTGCAATTTTCAAGATAGCGAGTAGACTTGTACCAGCCCTCGACTACCTTTTTAGATTTACCATCTTGTTTTAATTTTTCATCATATATCATTGGCGTGATAAACCAATCATATTTAAATAGGAAAGCCATATAACGACATAGGCGGCTATAGATACCGCTTGTCTTGAAGAAATAATTTGAAATCTTGCGCTGTTCGTTAAGATTGTTCTGCTCAATCGCCTTGATTACATCTTCTTTTGTGTATTTCTTGCGGCGAGAGTATTTGTCTGTAATAACTTGACCAATATCTAGAACAACGTCATTGGAGAGAGTTTTGTTCCCTACCTTGATTTTATTAAATGCCAAAGAACCAGACTGGCTATTGCCATTTAAAATGATGCGGCAATCGCGTTCATTTTTATCTTTAACGGTAGCCAAAGCTCACCTCCTAATATCCTGCTGCTTTCATGATATAATCATAGCTAAGTCTTCCTTCATCATAGTAAGGAATAGTGACTAACTTTAGATTATGTTCCAAGCAAAATTTTCTTTTTAACGTATCGTTATACTTTTGATATTTGAGGGCACGAGCGCCACCATAACGACTAACAGGTACATAATGCTGCTCGCCTTGATATTCCACAAGGAAGTCAATATTGCCGCAATCGTCAAAAACACAGAAATCAAATCTAAGATTTCTACCAGACTTTCCAACAAGTCCCTCAAATTCATACTCTTCCTCAAAAGGTAAACCTGCGTCTTTCAGTATTTCATATATTTTTATTTCACCAATAGAATCACGCATTGTTTGTCCTTTCGGAATTTCTTACTATACCATATAAAATTACACTGTGTAAAATAATACACTTTTGCCCAAAATTTTATAAAAAAATTTATATAAAAATAGGGCACGACCGCATGGGCCGCACCCTACTAATGTTTCGTAAAGAACATGAATCCACTTAAATCTCTGGAATTGCGGCGATTTCGCCTGTCCTCTTGGCGCTTACACCAATAGAGTCCATAGATTAGAGCAGAAACTTTATCCTTTAGAATCTTTCTATTGGATTGTTTCAGGATGATATTTGCACCTTCGTTATCTTGAACAAGATTTGCCATTTGTGATTTTAGAATATCCGTGGCAACATATGGCCGCAAATAATCTTGGCGCTGTAGTGGAGACATTTTCTTGCCCTGTGCTTGCTGCAAAAGTTTATTCTTGGCTGTATTTGAATCAATTAAAAACTTTAGCTTACCATTGCGTAGCTGTGTTTGAGTGTATGAATAAAGTTCTGTATTCATTGGCGCATTGGCTTTCATCATCCAAATTGCATTCTTAATTGTATTCTCATTCTCAAACGACTTGTAGTTCTTGCGGTCTTGCTCATTGGGGATGTCGTCTAAATTGATGATACCCATGTTTGGCAAAAGCTCGTCTGTATCTGGGTCATTCTGGTCTGTAATGAGGTAATCAAGCAGACCAATGCCTAAGCCATTCGCATCCAAAACAATGGCTTCGCACTTAAACGCATTGAAGAGCTGTTTAATCTTAATGGCTTGATATTCAAAATGCGATTCAGATAGAGTGAAAATGTTCACTATTTTCTTATCATTGACTCCTGTTGTTCTTGCGGGAGAAGATTCAATGATTACAATTTCTGTCGGGCAATTAAGACGGCCTACGTCTACACCCATTACATAAAATGTGTCTCTATTTTGTCCTTTATCGTATCCATTCTTAGCGAGATTAATAATCCTGTGCTTATCAAACTTGTTCATATCGAAAAAAGCACCGTCTAAAGTTCCTGACCACACACTTCCCAATTATATTCTATGCGGTTCGTTAGGCCGCACACGTATTCTGCTATATATTGCTATATAGATTAGACTATATCATCTTTATATTTCCAAATATAACCTTTATAATGTTTTAATTTTCCTCTACAACACTCTGAGATATGTCCAGTACCACGTTTCATTTCTGGAAAAACAATTCTCTTAGCTTCTCCACAGGATGAATATTCTGCTATATACTCACCATCCAAGCTAAATTGAACAACAACTTTAGATTTACCAGTATTTTCAAGTTTCATCACATCTTTTTCGGTAAGATTGCTATTGTATGACCAATAATTTCCTTCTGTAGTCAGTGTAGGACATTTAGCATTAACATTGGTTACAATTTTACCTCTTGATACACCAGTTTCAGCCACCGCTTCTACAATATTATAAAAAGTTCCTATGCAATTAAAATCTTTATCATACATATAAACAGTTTTTGCATTTGCATGGCAATGACTGTCCCAAGCATGTTGAGAATTTTGTTGGCAAGTAATAATCTCTAAATTGTCAACATTATTATTAGTTTTATCACAATCTTTGTGATTAACTTCAAAGCCTTTTAATATTTCTTTACCATCGTTTAAAAAGAATTGTGCAACTAATCTATGTGCATATAATCTTCTTTTATTAGATGGTGTAATAGAAATCATATAATTTAAATATCCAGAATTTGAAAATTGTCCTTTTAAATATTTATTTGTTTTGGAATTAAAACATTTTCCTTCATCGGTTATATAATAAGGTGTGACTTGATTATCTACAATGATTTGTTTCATCATAGCTCAACACTTCCTTTCAAAATATAGTTGTATTACACTTCCACCGCACTTGCGGCGTACTTCCTTACGGAATAGTCGTTGAACCATCTTTATGAAAGTTGGCTGCTGATTATCTTAACTAAGATTTTCCAGCAATTCATAATATTTATAGAGTACAGAATTTGTTTATACTCTCGTTCAAAACCAATCTCGTCCATCGAGTTGCCTGTCTCTTGGGCTTGAATATAATTCGCAGGCTGTAACCCCTCGACTACAGGTACTTTCCAGTCGCCTCCTAGAATGAAAGAATCATATCCATTACTAGATACCATGCGACACAGCGCGTCAATTAACTTGTCGTAAGCGTAAGTACCCTTAAATCCGGCAGATGTAACATAGATGTCATTCTGGTTCAAAGTCTCGTCTGGGTCTACTTTACCGTTTACTTGTCTAGAAATTACGAGCATCGGTTGAATGATTTCTTCGTACTTTTGCTGGTCTGTAATAGTCGCAACTTCTTCTGTAAGTACGGCTTGAGCACGAGCGCCACGAGAGCCAGCTGTCATACTAATATTCTTTATCTCTGAGCTATTGCGAAAACTGTATGTGACTTCATCTTTAGATTGAGTGGTTTTCATCGGTGTCCCGCGCGTATCCCAAACGATTTCTCTAGCTAATGCAGGAATTAATTTACAGATTTCTGTCATTTTTGAAGAAAGAATCATTGCTGACTGACCTTTTGCATCTGCTACAGTAATTAATTTAGAGCCAGGATAAAGAATAGCTTTAATCATTAGAGATAAAACAGCCATAAAAGATTTAGAGAATCCTCGACTAAAGACTTCGTAAACAGTTCTATACCGCATATTGATACGAAGAATCATACGTTGAGTTGGATAAAATTTGAACTTATTATCTGGATTAAGTGAAGCCATATAATCTACAAATTTATCTGGATACATGCGCCAATAGGCAATAATACGTTGATATATTTCCAGATTATTTTCAATTTTCTTAGGGTCAATCTCGGCAACGCCTTTTTTATCATGTGCCGCAATCTTCAATAAATTACTCAGTGCCATATTGCTCAGCCAATCTCTTAGCTTCTTCCTCGCGTTCCTCAATCTGGAACTGCTGGAAGTCTGCGGCTTCTTCATCAGTCACCGCATTATTTTCATCAGATTTAATACCCTCTGCAATAATTTCATCAACACTTTTGGTCTTATTTTCTTCAAGTTTTTTGATATAAGATTCAATAAGATTGCCTAAACCAAGCTCATTCTTAACTAGATTGTCTGTATAGTTCTTCATATCATTGATGATAAAGTCAATCTTGTCTTGCGGCACATTGATTGGGTCATCTTGTCTAGGAATGATTCCACCTTTTGACTCTACAAAGGCTACAAGTTCTCCAATAGAATCAATATCTCTTTTTTTCTCTTCCTGTTTTTGAGAATCAGTGAACTTACCTGACTTGCGCAACATGTCATTTGCTCCCTGTAGGTCTTTAAAGGTCTTAATATCACCTACATCTAGAGCTTGGTTCATCTTTAAGTCTGTCTTGCAGATATTCTTTAGTACCTGTTCACGGTCTGTAGATAATTCATAATCTGCCGCGTACTTCTGGTATAATTCTTCCATCTTAACCCATTCAGATGGTTTATAAAGAAGACCCCATTTTAAAGATAGATATTTAATATCATCTTCTGTAAGACTATCTGTAATCTGACCTTCATCAATACGTGCGGCATCTGGGATAAAATCATTCTGCATACCACCAGTAATATCTAACGGAGCGCTATTGATATTCTCTACTGGATTAACGCCAAGAGAAGAAGCCACATCAGGCATAAGGTCAAGAACTTCATCTTGCGGCTCAGCCTTTTCCTCTTCCTTTTTATTTTCTTTCTCTGCTTTTTTAGCTAGGAATTCCTGCTCAACATCTTTGGCCGCACTCACTACGTCTAGATTCTTCTTAATATCATCTGAATCTACTGTATTCTCTGGAACTTCAAGTTCCTTGGTATCCATGACGCTATCTGGATTACTTGCAACCTCTTCTTCACCTTGTCGCATCTTCTCATTGATGCGGTCTAGGACGCTTTTGCGGCTAAGTGTATTGTATTCTGCTTGTGAAATTTCACCAGCTTCTAGCTTTTCAATTAGCTTGTTCTCAAACTCTTCGTCATAAGAAGTACCTTTGATACTCTGTTGCTCTTTCCTAGCCTGCTGAAATTTTTCATTATTGATTTTCTCTGAGTCCGCATACGTCAGATCATTATATTGCTCCATATTCATAGTGCGAAGATATGTTCCAATAACAGACATTGGGCCAAATGTTGCAGGGTTTTTCATATAGCTTTTGTTAGCCAATTCAACCCATTTCTTCTCAACATACGGCACGTCCATCTTTTTTAGAATCCATTTGAAAGTGTCTGGTCTACGATTGTCGATATACATTGTGAGACACGTTTTGCATAGGTCACATCTATCATCTGTATTCGGTATCTTGTAGAAGTCAGTTTCCTTCTTGATTTTGCCGCATTTCGCGCATGTCTTCATAGGTACGTCTGCCATATTACTCCTTTCTATATAATAAACCCACTCCATCCAAGAGAAGGAAGAAGTGGGTAGATAAAGTTTATTTCTTTTTAGATTTGCGGCACTCACGGCATGTAGAATAGAAGCCGTCTTTTGCGGAATTATTTTTAGAAAAAAATAAAGGATGCGCTAGTTTCGTTTTGCCGCATTTGCCGCATTTTTTCCATTGACCATATTCCACATTTGTGTAATACCACATAACATAATTCTTTTGGGCCTGTTCCGCAATCATCTTCGGAATCTTTTTGCGCCATAGGGTAGAGAAATACTGGGCAGTATGTGAAACGCCATATTCCTGCTCCATCATGCCGCATATCTCGTCATTTGATTTGCCGTCAATCTTCCATACCAATAGGTCATAGAGCATAGCAGTTGTCTGGTCTTTTGATTTGAATGTTTGCTCAATTAGATTCTCAAAGTCTAGAAGCTCCCAGTGCATGTCGCAATTGAGGTCAGTATAACATTCCTGCTTAATGGATGAATAATATGTGAGCAAAAATGAAATGTGTACAGGATTAAACAATGAGATAACTCCATCTGAAACTGGGTATCCACGAGAGTCAAAATAAATTTTCTCAGATAAGTCCATATGTGCCATATTTTTAAGTTGCGCAGATACTTTTGATTTTGCGGGCCAACCTTTCACAGATTGCTTCAAAAGATACATTTGTTGATATGTCTCGATAATCTGCTTCTTTAGATAATAACGTTGCTTGCCAGTAGCAGTCAAAAATTGACGTTTAAGCGATGTGATGATAGAATCGAATTCCCGCATACCGGGAATCTGCTCTAGGTCTTCCTCTGAAATACTGTCCTTGTTATCTAAAATTTGATTCTTATCATTGTTGACGAGTGCGTAGATGCCGTCCTCGCCATTCTCCATATTCTCAACCATTTCCTCAAAAGAAATCTGTCGTTTGTTTACTGTCGCTTCTCTATTTTTAGTAATGATACTACGTTCTTTTTTCTTTTCCTTTTTGGTTTGATTCTTGTCTGCGGCAAAGAGTAGGTAATCTGTCATTACACGCAGGTAATTTGCATCTAGATTCTCTTGAGAAGTGGTTTCGATGGTTTTCCGCACACATTCAAGTCTTTCTTCCTGTGTCTTCAATGTGTAGTCAAGTGCCATGTCTTGCTCTCCTTCTCTTTCTATTGGTTTATTTGCAATTATATTATACCATAAAAAGTGATGAAACGCAAGTGTATTCTATAAAATTTTCAATATTTTTTCTATATACATTATATTTAAGTATGCGGCAAATGGGATTACCGTTTTTTGCCCATAAAATAGTTACACCTGCAAATTTTGACCGCATAAATCATTATATGTATTGCAGTGCTTGCTATAGGTTGTCACACCGTTGCTTGCGGCAACGGGTGCCAACATTATATTAGTGTCAAAATACTAACATTTTTGTTAGTCTATTGGTTAATGCGATACGCTGCGTCTTTCGCAGTGGAGCGCCCTGTAATATCTGTATAGTTATACCTATGAAAAGTGTATGGAAAATTATGCACTATTACCCATACTCACTCTCCCCTTGTATGGAACCTATTGGATGTGCTACCTTTTCCAAGAGTATCCTATCCCCTCTGTATGCGGCACAGTAGAGTTACCGTTCGTTTCATGTAAACTAATAAACCAACGCAAGACCGCTTGGCTGCAAGAATATTCTGATGCAAGTGATGATGCATCCACACCTCTCACGGCAGAATAAATCCGCAACGTTTAAGACCCAGCTATTCACCTCATTGGGGATTTTTGATTTAGGATAGCTCCTAAGCCGACTGGGAACGGCGCTATGGTTAGTTTTGTCTATATTATAGCAAAAGATTTGACGCTTTTCAATAGTTTGGCTAAAATTTTTTCATGCGACAATGCCATAATCGGAAAAGGCTGAATGACTAATAGAGAAAATAAAGAGGAATGGATTGCGTTTTATGGAATTTGAAAAATCCTCTTATGTCGGTAATTTGGTATTTCAAAATTTGATTTAGGCGGGTAATTTGTCGTGGGCGGTATCCACCTGGACAAAAACCCCACCCAAACCCGAAAAGACCCCCCCGCAACGGTTCACGGGGGGGGGTCGGTCTTTATTTCAGCAGACCCGCCGCCGCGAGCCTGTCGAGCGCTGCGCCCACGTGCGCAGAATAATCGTAGTCCCACCCACCGATAAGGCTATCGGCGAACGTCTCCACGGTGTCACGGTCGTAACCCTCCAAGTCGTTGACCAAACGGGACGCGATTGCAGCAACCGTGCTATCAGATACCGGTTTGCGGCCCTCAAACGCCACTGACAGGGCGCGGACGGCTTGCCCGTCTCTAGTGGCCTTGAACGTCAAAACGTCGCCATGAGCGGCCGCACAGACGGCGAGAACGTGCCCGCCGCTAGTGGACGTGCGAGCGATGCACACGGTACGGCTAGAACGGGCGAGCAGGCGAACGGTTGACTTTTTCATTTTAGGCTCCAAACTTGAAAGCGGACGCGAACTGTTTTGTTCGTTAAAAACATTATACCGAAAGAGTAAACGATTAGGCACAACAATTTAAAAAAATTTCTAGTAGCTTTAAAATTTACGTGCTTAGGGTAAGCGTATTCAAGTGTCGTGCTTGCGTGTGTGAACCACTTTATTAGTTTGTCGGCAATTCTTGCTTGCCACGTAAAAGAGGTTATGTTACACTTAGAGCCAAGAAAACCGACCGACCAATAGAAAGGTTGCAATTATGAGTTTCGTGCATACTATTTATCTTGAGAATGACTATCGCTTTAGTGTTCCAGACAATGACCTTGTTGATGTTGCCGAGAAGGTCATAAATTACGTTGGCAAACAGTTCCGGCGCTACACCACTAGCGATATTTACGGTATTGCTAATTGCGAGCTAGAGTTTTACCTTGTCAACCGTTTGGCAAATGAGGTATTCATAGGCAAAGAAGTAGATTATACCTGCGTCAATGCCGAGGATGAAAAGTACCTCACACTTGAAATACTTGATAAGATAAACGTTATAATCCAGTAGACCAAAGAATAAGGCGTTACACTTGTAAAGGTGTAGCGCCTTTTTGCTATGCGCGATTAGGTATTGCTCCACAATCCAAGAGACGCAAATGTTAATATCAACATAAATAGTCGAAACTTTTTAGTTGCACCTATGCGGCCAAAGTGCTATACTTTTCAGTAAGAAAAGCAACCAAGAGAAGGGTTCAAAAGATGGATGCTTGCGCCGAAGTCTACATTACTAAGGACTATTCAGTTGAGCTAAACGAGTGCGATATTAAAGAAATTGCTTGCGAGCTTTACGAAGAACTCTATGAAAAGCCACGCCCGGCAGATTATAGCGTTGCTGATGTTTTGGCTTGGGCAAATGTTTATGCTGGCTATTATATCGAAAATCGTATTTGTGACGATACAGAAATAGAGTATTGTATTGGCGATTTAGACAACAAGCAACGCACTAAAGAAGATTATTGGCAAGTGATTAAGTTAGTGCTAGCACAGATTAAGGTCATAGCTAAATAAATGCAAGTAAAGGCGTTACCCAAGTGGTAGCGCCTTTATTATCTATTAGGTACTTGTCGCAAATGCCTTTACTCTTTTGTCTACTGGCTCACACACTCCGTACGTACGACAAACGCAACTCTTTTAGTTGCTTCTGGTTTGTTGCAACTCTTTTAGTTGCTTTCAATAGGATGAAACTGTTTCAGTTGCTTTTGGTCTGATGCAACTGTTTTAGTTGCTCTATTGGTTGTCAACACAAAAGGGCGAAGCCCACAAAAAGGCCATTTATGGCCGCGAAATTATACTACGCCTACACAGCTTTGTCAAGAGTTTTTGACGAGATTTTTCAAAAAATTTTTCTCCACACACTGCCCACAATCCCGAAACTGTACGCACTTTTGCGCCACGCGATGCAACGCAAAAGCGGGGCGATTTAAAATTGCCGCCTTTTTGGTTTTGAGACTGAAAACGATTTTTAATCAAGTTTCAAATTCAATCTGAAAACGATTTTAGATTTGAAAATTGAATCTGAATCTGATTTTCAATCTGAAAACGATTGCATGTTTCACGTGAAACTTAATCACAAAAAGCCCATTTATGGGCAGAAAATTATAATGCCGCGATTCAGCTTTGTCAAGAACTTTTTCAAAAAAATTTTTTGGCGTGCTTGCCGCCCGAGTCCCAAAAAGAAAAGGCTCCCCGAGGGGAGCCTAGCCGAACTTATGAAAATTGCTCTATTTGCTGATTGAGTACGTCTACGATGGTTCGCATTGACGCCAAAATTTCAGCCTTCTGTTTTTGGACTATCTCGCGCTCGCGGTCGCTTTTGGCGTTTGCGTAGTTCGCCTGAGCCGAGTAAAGCATCCCAAGCAGGTCGAGTGCGGGCAGGTTTGTAAAGTTGTGGTCGGTCATTTGAAAACTCCTTTGGTTTGTTCTTCCCAACTGACAAGGTAAGTATACACCCGCTAGGGTGCATAGCGCAATAGTTAATTTGAAAAAAGTTAGTCCAAAAGCAAAAAAGTTTCTAGAAAAAAGTTCTTGCGTTTGATGCAATGTTCAACTATACTAAAGATGTAACGCAAGGAGCCAACCCAAAGGAGTTAGCGATGTTCAAGAATAGCACGATGGCAAAGTGGTACGATGTTGTCGAGGTCGTTGCATGGATTGTCTATGCGGCTACGCTCATTTGGTTTTTCGCCACTGATTCAGACGCTTCTGTAAACGCCAACATTCTCGCGGCGTGTTGGGCGTTTCCCATGCAAATGTACCGTTTCTATTGGGACTTATAAACAAGGGCGGCAATTGCCGCACTACTATGTTTCACGTGAAACATTGTTGAACATTAGGAGATAAAATGCTTGCAGCTATTAACGCTCTTTCGCTCGATGATTTTACGATTGACGAATGGTTGAGCAATAATGCAGATTGTGACGATTTTGACTTGTTGCGTACGGATTTGGCTCTTGAGGATAACGAATTCGCAAAGAATTACCGCACCGTTGCAAAAAATGAAGCACACTTGATGGAACAGCTTGAAGATGATTTGTGGAGCTTGTTAGATACATATTATGAGTCTGATACTTTGGATGATGAGGTATTTCCTTTTTACATTATTGATACAGATACCAAAACGGTTGTAAAAAAGATAGGACTTTCATTTGTACACACTATTAAAACTGAAACGCTTGATTAGATTAGGGCGCATTTAGCGCCCTTTTCTTTTCCACCAAAAGCCCAAAGTTGGGCAGAAAATTATACACGAGCCTGAAACGTTTGTCAAGCATCAAATCGGAAAAACTTAAGAAAAATAAAAATAATTTTATCCCAAAATAGTTAGGTTTTTCGCTTGCGCTCACACGCAAAGCGCGTATAATAGTAGCTGTAAGCAAGCAAGAAACAGAAAGGACTTGCAATGTTTGATACCATGAACCCCAACAGCCCGTACTTCTCCGACTACATTGACGAGCTTGAAGCCTACTACCCGGACGAGCCTTGCGACTTTTATATCGAGGACGAGGACGAGTAAAAGAAACCCACCCACAAGGGTGGGCTTTTCTTTGACCAACTAACTCAAAAATGCACAGTCCTCTAGCTTAATAATAATAATAGGATAGGGCGATTTTTCTGTCAAGTGTCAATTTGAAAAAACTGAATAAAAACATTGTTTAAGAGTTATGGAGGAATTGTGTGCGGCAAATTGGAGCTTGCCAAACTAGGCGGCATACCCCATAATAATAGTTGTCCAAAGGCGAGGGCGCAAGGAGCTAGCAAAGGGCTAGCCCGCCCGAACGGGGACGGAATGGAGTTAGCAATGTCTAACGCAAAGCAGTACAATCAGGCTCTCAATCTCTCGGCTCAGGCTCACACCGACAAGTACAACACTACCAAGACGCGCGTCCTTGCCACGGGCGTTGAGCTTTCGGACGAGGCTTTCGATGCACTTTACCGTGCGGCGGTTGGTACTTCTGGTTTGGTTGGTACCGCGCCTACCAAAATTAGCGATGCCCATGCGGACGCTCTTGACCTGCTTGTTGCGTTCCTTAACGCAAACCGTGATGAATGGTTCACGTTCTCCGATTTGTGCGGTCGTTCTGGAGCTATCAAAACTAGCAAGGTTCGTAATTGGTATAGCGGTAACACCTATGTTACGCTTGATAATCAAGATACGCGCAACACTCTCAAAGAGTTCTTCGACCGTCTGATTAAGGCTAAGGTCTTTGAGGTGGATACGATGGTGTTCAAGTCGAACGGCACTAACGTTCTTTATGTTTACAAGGCGCGTTAGTTTCTGATAGCTAGGGCGGGGTATTCCCCGCCCGCCTTTAGAATTGGAGTTTGTTATGTTGTATTTCGTTTCTGTTAACGGTATTGACGCGGACTATCCGCTTGACGATTACGATAACTTTATCGTTGAAGCTGATAGCGAACAAAATCTCGCCGCTGCTATCGTTGCTGCCCGCATGGATTGTGGCGAAGATCCTAAAGAGCTTGACAGTTCCGTTTGGCGTGTGCGTGAGTTGGGCGAAGAGTTCGACTACAACGTTAATCTTGAGTACGTTTGTAAGGGTAAGCGTCTTTAGTTAGTTAAAGGGTAGGGCGCAAGCCCTACCCACCACATTTAGAATAGGATATTATGAAAGCGATAGTTCTAGATTTGGACGGCACTCTTGCAGATTTTTACAGTGTGCGCGGATGGTTGGAAATGCTGCAAGCAGAAAACGCCGCTCCCTATCTTATTGCAAAACCGTTAGGTGACTACAAGAAACTTAACGGACTTCTGGCGGCATTGCAAAGTTACGGTTATGCGGTCGAGGTCGTAAGTTGGTTGGCAAAAGGCGAAACGTCTAAGCAATTCGATAACGCCACGCGCAAGAACAAACGCGCATGGTTGCGCAAATATTACCCTGCTATCGACTTGCGGAACGTTCACGTTGTGAAGCATGGTACAAATAAGTGGCGCGTATCTAATTACAAGGGCGGTATCTTGTTTGACGATGAAAGCGGCAACGTCCACGCATGGCAACGCGATACGTCAAGCGGTAAGGCTGTACGCATTAAAGATAGTACTACTTTATTGCAAGCGCTCGAATCGCTTATTATCCAAGAGCTAGAATAACATTAGGGGAGCGTAACCGTTCCCCTATGTTTCACGTGAAACATTGGAGTAGTAAATGAAACCTGTGCTATTTTTAATTAAATGGATACCTTCTATAATGGGCTGTATTAGTATCATTCAATTGGCTTTAGGTGCCTATGATTGGAGTCTTGTATTTCTTCTATTGATGTGTTTTACTTATGCAATGTTTTAAAGGCACCTGCTAAGGTGCCTTTTTCCGTTACGCCATAGTTGGCGGCGATTTTACCACAACACGCAACCAAAAGCAAGAGAAAAATTAGAAAACTTTTTCTATTTTCTCACATGCGGCAAGTCCTGAAAGTGCTATACTAACTTTAGTCGGGAGGACAAAGCGACCTACATACGCTACTCATTATGACTTACACGTTCTCTACAGTTAGGTACCTTGAGTTAGCTATGGCTAACTTTGGCAAGTTAACTAGGGTGAACAAAAATAGTTTAAAATAATGCTTGCATTATCCGCGCAAACAGCTATTATTATAAGTATAGTAAATAACGCCAATTTATGAGGTGGTTTTAAATGCGGCGTGAAGATGCTATCAAGAACGAATTAAAGAAGTTGCATAAGGTTTACGTTGCTCTTTATTGTCTTGATTGTATGATATGCAATACCGACCCTATCGCAAGCGCAAAAGTGTTTACAACACGTAAAGCTGCACAGTGCTATGTTCATGAAATGCTTGGAGTTTGCGACCCAGATAACTATATTCGTGAACTAGATTTTGAATTTTAGTTGCATTAATAATTTACCACGCTAGGACAAAAAACTTATTGCGTTCTAGCGTGGTTTTTGTTACTATTATAAGTGTAGTGATTAGCCTAAACGTTTAAGGAGTTTCCAATGGCTAATTTTGTTGTACTCGATACCGAAACCGCGCCCACTGTCAATCATAAGGATAACAAGGCGCACCCCGAGACGTCTTTGGTGTATGATTTTGGTTACACCATCCGCGACAACGACAACAACGTCATTCGTGAGCGTTCGTTTGTTGTCACTGATACGTTCTATCAAATTGACCTGATGAAAAGCGCTTATTACGCCGATAAAATCCCTACCTATCTTGAGGGTATCAAGACGGGCGAATGGGTAGAATCATCCTTTAATGAGGTTTGGCGCACGTTCAAGGCTGATTGTAAAGAGTGCAACGTAAAGAGTTCGTGGGCGTACAATTGTCGGTTTGACGAGATAGCCCTAAACAATACGTTGCGCACGTATTCAAACGGTTTCGCCACGTGGTTTATGCCCTACAAGTTGCGTTTGCGTGACGTTTGGGACTATGCAAGTAACATTACTAGTTCTAAACGCTATCTCAAATACTGTATTGAGACGGGTGCATTTACGCCTAGCGGAAACCCGTCAACTAGCGCGGAAAGCGTTTACCGATTCATCAATAAAGAGCACGACTTTACAGAAGACCATACCGCACTTTCAGACGCACGTATTGAGGCCGCTATTTTGCTTGCGGCAAAAGCCAAGCACAAAAAGACGCGCCACGGTTCACGTGGTCAAGGTTGGCGAGACGCGAGCGCGGCATTTAAGACGCTCGACCTTTAAAGAGTGGGGAGCCTAACGGCTCCCCTTTTCTTTTGCCATGAGATAGAGCGATTCTAGCGCCCTAGGACGTGCGGCAAGCCCTTTTATTAAAATAAGGCTTTTGTCCTAATGGGGCTTTAAATCGCGTCTCATGGCCGCTATGGCGATATTTTTTCGTTTAGGTACCTTATTATCCGGCAAGAAGTTAGCTATGGTTAACAGTGAATCATTGTTAGGTACCTAACTAATTAATCTGATAATTGAAACGCTTTAAATACAGTTGTTTAAACAACCGTAGACCCGAGGTTGGGTCAAAAATTTTACACCTACCTGATTAGGTTTGTCAAGAAAAATCTTTTGAGATTTTGGAGAAAAACACAAAGATAACACATCCTGATACCTAGGTGATTTTATGCGTGAATTGCCGCAAATGGCCTGATTCTATACATTTTGGCGCTACTGGCATTTTGCCGAAAAGTTTGGGAATCTGAAAAAACTAGGCCGTCTACCTGGGGTTTCCATATTTTGAACACAATTTTTAAAATAGTTCTTGCCAAAAAGTCTATGCAATAGTAAAGTAATAGTTGTCCAAAGGGGACAGAGAAAAAAGAGCCGAACGGCGGCTCACTCGCGTCTCGGGGACGGAAGGGGTTAGCTCATGGCTACCACTCGCACTAAGTTCCAGTTCACCGACTACCAGATGTTCGCGGCCCTCGTGAACGTGGCGGGCGAGGTTTCGCCCGAGGTCATCAAGTCCGCGCTGGGGGACAACTATGACCCCGAGAAGCACACGCCCGAGAACCTTGCGCGCAAGGTCTCGCACAAGTTCCACGTCCTCAAGGAGAACGCAGCCAAGCCCAAGGCGCCCTCCAAGACGGCGCTCCAGAACAAGGCGCTCGCCGAGCAGGTAGCGGCAGAGTTCGCGGACGGTGAGCCGTTCACGCTCAACGACGTGATGATTAAGCACCCCAACGAGGTTAGGACGTTCTCCAAGGCGGGCGTTGTGGTCAACGTTCTGCTTGCTGAGAAGCGCGTTCGCAAGGCTGCACCCATCAACAACAAGACGGCTTACGTTATCGTAGCGTAGCCGTCTAGGGGCGGGGATAACTCCCCTCCCGCTACCTTGCACCTACAAAACAGCATAAGGACGGTCACGTTTGGAACCTTACAGACGTAACGCGCTCATTGCGGCGTTTGGTGAGCTACCCGATAAAGAGCTACAGAAACGCGGGCGCGGGCTAGACGCTCACCACGTAAACAGCATGGCAAGCGGTGACGTGGTTTTGCTGCCTACCGAGATTCATAAAGTGGTTCACACTCTAACGCAGTTAGGCGGCAACGCCTACGCGAGCGGCGAAACAGAAAACGCCAAAACGCTCACGCAATGCGCGCAAGCGCTCATAGCGCAATTTACAATAAAATAACACAATTAAATAAAAACACCCCACCTAACCAGTGGGGTGTTTCTTTTGCGTTTAATTCCTACTAATTAAGTAGGAAAAAGATCACCATTCGTAGCACAAACGCGCGGAAAAGGCAAGACTTTTTGAAAAAGTTCACAGAAAATCCATAGTTGGGTCGATTTTACACGATTAGGTACCTTATTGTCAAGACTTTTCAAGCAAAAACACAACTTTTTCACAACTTTTTTGACCTCCTGAAATGTTTAGGTACCTAACTATTGCCGTTACCCTTGCGTTCCTAGGTACTTTGGGCTATCGCGCCTTTTAGGGCTATCTCAGGGCAGCACACGCGAAAAAAATTAATTTAGGTACCGAGCGACCCGAGCAAGTGTTACCCTAGGTTAACTCCGAATCATTATGAGGTACCTAACTATTATTTGTGGAGATTGTGTGCAGACTTTGTGAAGAGTCTTGACAAATCAGGAATTGTATGGTATAATATAATAGAGGAATACTATACAATAATACCATATTTGGGACTACCGCCGCCGTTGCGCCTATATGGCGAAAATGTGTAGAAATGGGGCCTGCCAGCCAGTAGCCTAAAAATCCTAAAACAGACGCGTAGCGTCAATCTAAAAAAGAAAATCCCTCCCCACCTATATGGCGAGAAGGGATAGCTCTGCCTACCAAGAGAGCGTTCTAAAATGAATTTTAATCGTTTTGCGTTCCGCTGTACCCCTGTACGGCATATAAAACGTAAGTCGATTTGTATTGATTCCTGCGGCCAGTAGAAACTCAAAATCAATCGCCAAAACACATCATAAAATATATAAGCCAAGAGACAGAAAAGAGTATGCGGCACATGCCTTTCTGAAATGAAAATCAATGCGGAAATGTGACTAAATTAGTTACATTTAAAAAGTGTTTTTTAATATATGTTTTTACTAAAATGTAAATTATACACTCTTGCCCAAAAACTTTGGCCGCATCTACTTCTTTTTAGGCTTACGCTTGCACACCATAGACATCTCATACGTCTTGGAATTGAGAATGAATCGGATTTTGCCGTCATCTCCTACTTCGATGCCATGCGGGGAATCCTCCCAGTCACCGATGGTCATGGTAAGCTCTCCCATTGCATCTGCAATGTAATTCATAATCAATCGCTTTTCAGACACTTTCTTCTCCTTCTTGTCCGTGTCGGGCCTGTAGGCTGCATCATACTCGATACCATGCTCCATCAAATAGAGGTTGGCAGCACTTGCCTGCAAGATTGCCTGCTGTCTCTTGGACTCGACATATTCATCGGGAATCTCTATGGTATGCTCTTTACCATCCATATCATAATAGGTATGCCGCATATGCTTACTTCCTATGTCTCTTGGAATAGGCCGGGAGTCTCGTCAAATGGACTCCACGGCCCTTCTAATCAAATAGTCTAATAAGTAGACCCTACTTTGAAAATATTTCGTGCAGAGCCTACAGAGCCTTGTAAGTGAAGGTCTTGCTGTTCTCTGCGGCCTTCTCGGCACGACCGCCCTCAACGAGGAAACGCATGTTGGCCGCAACCTTGCGGGAGCTGACATCCTCGCCCATGCGGAGAGCCACGGTCTTGGAGGTCACAGGCTCGTCAAAGGATGCGAGAGCCTTGTAAATCTCGTCAAGGAAAGCCTGCTTCTCAGCGGTCTTCTCAGCGTCCTTGGCCTTCTTGCGCTCGATGGCCGCAAGCTGCTTGTCGCAGAACGCTACCACGTCTACGTTGTCGGACATAGCGGACTTGATGGTGTTGTAAATCTCGAACTGGGTCATGTTAATCTTCTTTCTCTTGGAACCCACGGAAGAAACTTTATCTCTTCCCTTTCTTTAATTATATTATACTATAAGTTTTCACTGGCCGCAAGAACTTTTTCAGAATGAATTTAGTTTTGAAAATAAAAACCGAAATGGGATTCAATTTTATTTTGGAAATGAAATTCGTTTTTGTAATTGAAATCGAAAATCATTTTGGCTTGGCTAAAAATTTTTCTTGACATTTGTTTGCTGAACTGGTAAAATGCGCACTTCCATGAATTAGGTCATGTAATCATTTTTACCCTTATATGGGCTTTCTTCCTAGCTTTTGGACGGCTTCTCTAATCAATTCTGCACCATTTCTAGACGAACGTAGTGAGTCATTTTCTGATGAATAACCATCACTGAACCTGTCAAGATTCAATTTATTCTCAGATAAAGACAAAATAGCATCTACTTTTTCTTCATTTCCCCTAGACCTAGCTAAATGTTTAAGCCATTGGTCACCTACGTATTCATCTAAGTTTCCATAACATTCTTTTACCTGCTCTAAAGTTAACCAACCAGATTCAGTGTATTCAGTGAATACTTTAAGTTCTCTCAATGTATTCTCAATAGACTCTTTCTGGGCACGTGCATAATCATTAACTTTATATAACTCAGTATAAAGACCTCGCTTACCTTTTCTGTATGTAGCCTTGGCCGCATATTCAATAAGTCCAACATCCCTAAGCACGATAAGAAATTCATCTACTCTGCGAATATTTCTCGCATTCTTACAATATCCAAGAGCCTTCAAAATCTCAGTACGTGAAAAGAAATAATTTTCTTTTCCTTCAAAAAACGCTTCGTGAAGCTGATACCATCTTTTAAGATAGCAATATGTCTTGAAGCAATCCGCACTTAACGAGCTTAAACAAAATCTAACTGTATCTACCGGAATGGTAACATATTGTCCTTCTACTGGTTGTACGATAACATTCATGCCATTTATCTGAATAACGTCTAAAGATTCAAAACAGCTCAACACATTTTTAATCTGATAGTTAGTCAAGCCAACGCTTTTCAACCTAGCGCGACTCTCCTTCATAGACAATACTCGCGTATTGTCCTTCTCCAACTTAGTATCCAACATCAAACTACCCATTGCGTTATAGTCACAATTTTTATTCTCCATCTTCTTGGGGTCTACACTAAAACTCAGCTTAGGCTCTTTTTCTTTCGTCATGCTTTTCTCCTTTCTTGCACACACGACATGTATATATTATTTATTATATTAATTTATTATAATTTATTAGGGGTGTTCATTTTTTAATCATTTTGAAGGGACTGGTGTTCATTTTTTCACTTTTTTACCTTAACTGGTGTTCATTTTTTAACTTTTATCCACCTCCTTGCGCTTGCGGTAAAATCTAAGGTTAAAAAATAGTCACCAATCTAGCTGGGGAAACGTTGACTGGTGTTCATTTTTTAATCATTCTAGCACTGGTGTTCATTTTTTAACTTGCAAAATAATCAAAAAATACCCACCAAAATACCTGCGGTTTCGTTTTCTTCCGATTTTACTATCCGAATTAATCGTTACCGCAGACCCTTCCGCGCTAACTCTTTTAACACGGAATTGCGCCTAAACAATGCTAACACGGCCAACTATACACCTATAGTATAGCACACCTCTCCCAATTTGTCAAGTAAAAAGAAAGACCCACGGCCATAGGCCGCAGGTCTTTTACAAACACTATTTAATTTTCTTGGCTAAAAAATAACCCTCAGTAATTGTATCACAATAATCATCGTAAACATGTATGCCGTATTGTTCTAGATTTTTTATTGTACAGGAAAGAGCCGAACGAATATAAGGCCAAGAGATACCAATATCTTCATAAATCTCTTCAACAGAAAACATACAACAAAGTCCTCGTGGCGCACCTTCAAACTCTTCATATATGTAATCAAAGAGTTTATATCGCCATTCTTCTAACTTATCCATTCTGCTCACTCTTTTGGATAGAAATATAATCAATATCACATTCATTTCCATCAAAAGTACCAAACTGCACTTTCAAATGGTACCGAGTAGACAACCTATCAATAACATTCTTAAAAATATTATAATTAAAGAATACAGAGTTGTTGCCGCAAATATAATCTAAATATTTAATGGGAATAACACAAACACTTTTACGAGAACAAAGATAAACATATGAAAGATACTCAGCTAAAATGTTCACAAACTTATTAATATTATTGCCATAATTTTCTAACATTTTAAGGCCATTGGCATACATATCATTGGTCTTATTAATATCTTCCGGCACACCCCAAGTTACCATAATAACAGGCGCAGAAACAGATACATGATTTGGCGTCTGATACCAAGTAGCTTCAAAACCTTTGCTCTGAAAAAATTTAACAACCTCTTGAATTTCTTGCCATTTTATGTCTTTATCTGTTGGCATGAAAACGCAATCAGTATCAGAGAATTCCATTACACCTTTAGAGACAAGTTTAATAATGTCTTCAACAAGTTGATGTACGCGCTCAGTCCAAATCATTACTCCACCACTTTTCTGGCTACAAAGTATCCAAATGTTTCCATTGTATACTTCCAACCACTATTAACCTTTATGCCGCATAGCTCCAACAACTCAGGTATAGGCCAAAAATGTCTAGTACCAAAAGGAGCCCAACAAATATCATTAGGACATACATTTTTATAAAGCTCTTCTTTAGTAAAAAGAATAAAAGTTTCATTCGGCACATTTTCTAACTGGTCAGTTATATAATCCATAATTTTAAACTGCCAGTCAATCATAGCGTCTTTTCCTCTTGTATCGAAAAACAACGGATACATACTATCACCTACTGAAGTCCATCAATCGCATCAATGCTAGAAAGAATAATCTTACCATCTTCCTTGACCATATGACAAGCAAAAGGATAATTAGAGAAATAGTTATCAGTTACAGGCAGATAGAGATAGTAATCACACTCTTCATCTACGCAAGCGACCAAGACCTCATCAATCAGGTCATACATAGTCGGCAGCTCAGTATCATTACACGTATCCCGATTGGTCGCAAGAATCTCAACCCGATAACCCGCGCACTTATAAATATAATACGCCGCAGATGCCACAAAATCCAAAGTCCAATAGACGCTCTCATACTTCTCATTAGTCAACAGCATATGCACTCCTAATCCCAATTGTTAACAGTCCAATAGACGCTCATATGTCCACCAGGCGTATTATCATACTCGTCAGCGTCATGCCAATAATAATCAGTGACGCAAAGACCAAGGTTCTCAAGGGTATCCTTAGCATCGAGCATTTCCATCTCGGTACCTTGACAAGTCACCCAATAAGCGCAACCCATATAATAATCCTCGCGCTCTTCTAGCAGCATTTCGGCAGCAATATTCACCAAAGGAGTAACATCTTTCCAAGTCTTATCACCATTGACAACCTCATATGCCGCATCCAGAAGACCATCAACCTGTGCAAGAATCGTCTCAACCTTAGTCATATACTTTCTCCTTCTCTTGGAAGACTTTATCTTGTCCTCTCCCTTTCTCTATATATATTATATAATATTATAGAGCGGACTGCAAGAACTTTTTATAACTAAAGTTTCTCAAGATAAAGATGAATACAATACTTGCCGCCAACCTCAACATAATTCAGGCAATCCCAAGATGCTTTGTAGCCAAAAGACTTGATAACATAATTAATGGCCGCAATCACGTAGTCCATATCGTCAACACAATCAACAGGAATATAAATAAAATCAGGACAATCAAGATTCTCCTTCATGCGGCAAATGACATCTGCCGCCTTGGTAAGAATGTCATGGTTGCTAATGCGGTCAAGAATAACGTTAAGACGCAGGTTATCGTACTTGTTAGTCATTTGAAGTCCTTTCCTTGCCTTTCTTTAATAATATTATATAACATTATTAAGCCTACTGCAAGAAAAATCTTGTGCGGCAAATGGCCTCATTTTTCTTTCTCTTGGATTACTTCACGTACAAGATGTACCGTCTCCTTGGCCGCATATAGAATCATACCGATGCCAACAATAAGACCGATAAAACATATAATAGTAAAGATAAACAGACTCAAAGGAGAACTACCAATCAATGCCGCCAGATTCATCATCGTCTCCCCAGCAGGAGAAAATAAAAGATAGAACAGCGCAGATTCCAACGATTGCAAAAACAAGACAGACAACTCCAAACACTTCATCAATCATAATCTTCATCATCCCATACGTCAATCACGTTGCCAAGCCAATCATAGAAAGTCTCGCCACTGCCACTTTCAATTTTATTGACATAATCAGCGATGCTATCTGCATCATCAGTATCAAGGGCATCTAAAACATTTTTATAGATATAATCCATATAACCTCCAATAGAAAAAGGAGAATAGATTTCTCTATCCTCCTTGTGCGGCCAATCTAGTTTTCAGATTTCTCTTCTTCGTGTTTGCGGCCATAATCATAACCAGCGTCATAACCTTTATTATAGGCTTCTGTCTCAGCAGCCGCATAACCATCATCGTAGCCCTCTTCATAACCAAGATTGCGGCCACTATCGTACTCACGACTCATGTCTTCGTACTTTTTCCTTTTGGCGGCCTCAAAGCCATCTTCATAGCCAGTTTGGTAACCATGCTTATACTGACTACCATTGCCGCCATTACCGTCATTCTTGCAATAGGTCTTCAAAACCTTGTTATATGCGCCAGCAGTCTGGAAATAGCGCTTAGCTACACAAGCATTAAAGCCTGCGGCTTCGCTCCACACGTCATTCTCCGCGCACTTAGAGCGAGTAATCTCACCATCTTTCCACCATACGACAGTCCAAGGCTTATCATACTTAACGCGCGTAATCTGATTGACAGAATTTTGATTAAACTTGCGGCGAACCTCTTCCTCACGCTTTTGTTTCTCTTGGACTAGCTTCTCATGTCCTTCGATAAGCGCAGGATAAAGAAACTCAAGCAAATCATCATCAAGTTCAATATCCATGATATTACCTGCATAATCAGTAGCATAATTAAACTTGGCAAGGAACTTATTGTTCAAAGAAGCAAGCTGATATGCGGCCTTTGCCGACTCAGCCACCTTAACATCTGAATGAGCCACAGCATCGCTCCTATAAAACGCAGCATCAGGGGTCTTACACTTCTCTACACCAATCACTCTAGTTCTCCTTACCAAAGTCCTTCTGGACTTGCTCAAAATACTTATAAAGGTCATCATTTAGCTCACAGAGGATTGCAATACGCAGCCAAGTATCGAACTTGGTGATACCGTCCTGGCCATGACCGATGAACTCATACCAAGGCACTTCATCACCATATGTGTCCTCAAGTGTCGTACGAATGTCCTCGTCTGCGAACATAAACGCAATTTTCTCACGTTCGGGCGCATGCGACACAAGAAAACAATCAGGATGTCCAGCAGGTGACGCATTACCAGTGACATCATCGGAGTCGTACATATCATCGAAGACATCGCTCCAATCGGTATCACCATCGTAAGTGCCGTCTTCGAAATTTGCAACGATAAAATTCATAGCGTCCTCATTGACCATATTTTCAAAGGAACGATAAATCCAACCCATTCTAATTCCTCTCTTGGTTGATTGCTATATAATATACTAAAGATTCTCAATGCTGCCGACATAGCCCTCGTAAACAATGTGATGCTCACGAAGGTTCTTGGCGGCAACCTCGGCCATGATGCGGTCAAGCTGCTCAAGGTTCTTGAACATGCACTCAGTATACTCGATGCCGCAGAAGCGACCATCGCCCTCGTAGAACTTGTTGAAGATGATGTTAGCCTTCATGTACTTAGCCATATGAGAAAACCTTTCTTTCTTGCCTTTCTTTAATTATATTATATAATAATAAAAGACGGGTTGCAAGTATTTTTTCCTACTCTATTGGTCTATTACAACTTCCTGCCGCAGATGGGACAAAAATTAATATCAATCGAGCTTGCGGCAGATTCACCGTATTCATCATCAATGCAAATAAACTTGCGCTGTGGGTTTTTAAAAACATCACAAATGGTGATAGAATACCCCTCGCCCTCGGAATATTCATCATCAAGCATGTTTGCGCCGAATCGAGCATTGTCACTGTACTCACAATACTTGCACATAGAAAAACTTCTTTCTCTTGGTTTCTTTAATTATATTATATAACATTTTCGAGCAAGACGCAAAAACTTTTTGGACTAATATCAGTAATAGTAACAAACAGTCAGCTCTATATCATCGCTATCATCATAAGAGTGATGCGCAGGTTGAATAGCAATATTATAGCCAGCGTTAGCATACTTGGCAAGAACTTTAACATCCGCTGCGCCAAGCCCCATGAGATATAGAGTGCAATACGTAGTATTATCGAAAGCGCTATATTTAAGAGACATATCAATCATAGTTTCAAGGCCACGACTGTTTTCAACATTCATATTCTTACAGATGTGTTCACGTTTAAACTCTAAAGGCTTAATCACATTTGCTCCTAAAACTTATAAAAAATACTTATTAAAACACCAAGGCCTTTGTTTTCACGGCATTGCGGCTCAACAGTAACAGTATATCCCATATCAATATATTTTGACAAGGTTCTAAGTCGCTCCGTATCTATATCGCTGAAAAAGAACATAACACTTACAGAATCACTGATAGGAGAATATTTTAAAAGAGTATCAATAGAATGTTCAAAAGAAGAAACCTCAACCTGTTGTGATTTATACCTATTCTTCACTTCGCTGGGCTTAATCATTGCTTACTCCTTAATAAGACAAAAGTTCCCAAGCATTAACCAGAAATGCTTCATTCGTATCGACTGCATACAGAAGAACATGGCCATCGCCATAAATTTCTTCAATCTGGCAGATAATGAACTTGCGGGTATAGGGGTTAAGATACTGTACGTAATCGTTGCGCTTCATATGTTTTCCTTTCCCTCTTGGTATATTTATATTATATACTATTATTTCACCATCCGCAAGAAAAACTTTAGGCGTGCGGCCTAAAAAGCAGTCATATAGTATAGCTCGTCTACCAAGAGATAGAAATAACGGCCAAGAAGTTCATCAGAGGGAACATATCGAGTTGGCGGCAAAACGATGCTTGGGTTCACATTACCGATACCATCAGTATCTTCTTTATAAGTATTAAATACAACAGTAAGGCTATCCCGAAAAGGCTCTTTGTTAATTAACACAATATGACAGCTACCTAATGGTTTTTGACTGTGTTTAGGAAGAATCTCAAAAGCACAAGATGTATCATAGCAATCAGTTTTATCTTTATAAAACTGCACCTGACCAACAGTCCAACGTGCATTGCTCTTATCAAGACAATATTTTTTCAAAGCATTATAGATTTTTTCAAAAGTATTCATATTTCTCCTAATAGCAACGCATCAATGTATCAATTTCACTTACAAAACTGTATACATATGACCCAATAGAATACCAATCATCACTATCACCACGATACGGGATAACAAATGTAGCTGTCGCATTATCACCCCAAGATTGACGCTCCCAAACAGAAAAAACAAATTTGTGCTTTGTCTTCGATTCACTGTCATAAACTACCAAATCTTCAACAGAAACACAGCCCCTAAGAGATTCATCATCAAGATAAACCATATCAAAAAGTACTTTATTAGGATTGACCTTGTCCGCATAGATGTACTTAGGTTTCCAATCAAAAGTGCAGATTTGACACTCACGATAAGTTTCATCAATCTTTGCGGCATATTCTTTCAGGCTATCTACAAGCTCATTAGCTAAACACTCACTCATTATTCATCCTCATAAAATCCGCTTGCGGCCAATAGACAATCAAAAACATGTGCGGCATCTGAAACATGCTCTAAAAGCCCCACAGTAGTTCCTGTGCTATGTCCTTCATCGTCTCGAACACATAACACAAAATTGTAAGAAGCAAAATCACTATCGTCCAAATCGCCATTAGGATAAATATGAATGGTACAATCAGCAGTCTTATCAGAAATTCCAGAAGCGACTCGAATATAAAGTTTGTCCTCGGCTTTCTTAACGATATTGAGAATATGCCAAGAGTATTTGGAAACGTTCTTATACATGAAATCGTGGATAAGCTGATTCATAAACCTATTCATTTTACACTCCAAGCATATCACAAATAGTGGCGTAAATAAACGCACCTTCCATATAATTCGCACTATATACGTTTATATCCCTAACATAATCACTGCCGAGCTTTGCAACAGTGAATCGCGGAACATGCTCAAAGCTCTCACAGTCAACGCAAGCCGTGACTGTCACATGCTTATCACCAAAAGCATAAGTATAAGTCTGCTCGTCCATACTTGCGATTTCCACATCCTCGTGGCACATCTGCATCACATGGTTGACGTTAGCGAAAGCCTGATTGATAATATGCTTGAACTGCTTGCTGCTCTGAGTCATGTTATATCCTTCCTCGTCTTTCTTTATATATATTATATAATATTTTAGGACTAGCCGCAAGTATAAAATTATCGGTAGAGCATATCAATTGCCATATCAATAATATCATTCATATAGATACTACCGACCTCGCATTTATAATCCTCTACATTAAACTCTAACGAATCGCAACCATCATAGAACAAAAAATGTACACGACCAACAGGATAATCACTACCATAATCATACTCTTCAAAACAACTTAGGGCGCAAGAGCAAAGAAGCTGATTGCCTGCCTTTTGCCGCACATCGAATGATACCGTGTTATCATGCTCTTTTGGCTTACATGCTTTCCAGCCATACATATCGCCATTGCTGCACTTGCCGTAAAGAGTATCAAACAAGACTTTAGCACTCTTCATTTTATTTCCTCTCTTGGGATATGAAAACAGGGGCTTTCGCCCCTGTTTACTAATTAATACAGAGAAAGACTGCTCTCGCGTACATGCACGGTAGAACCGTTCAAATACTTGACAAGAACTGTTCCATCACTATTGAAGTGCAGAATCTTGACAACGCTAATCAGGCCAGCGGGGCTAGTGTAAGTAACGTAATCTCCAACAGACAGCTTAATCATCTTAGTTCTCTTCCTCTTCGTCATCGTCCTTGTCGGCAATCCATTCATGGTTCTCGTCAAGATAACCGGCTTCTTCAAGGTCATCTTCCATATAGAACCAAAGGTAATCATTCAGCTCCGTATCGGTACGAAGTTCTCCTTCTCCGTAACGGTCGGCTTCTTCAATCATATCAGAGATATAATCATAAGCGTCAGGGTGAGCAACCAAATCATCAAGGCGCGTCTTGCCGCCAGACCAAGCAGGGAACTGATAAAGTGGAGTATCGCAAACGTAACGCATATTTTCTTCTTTCTCTTGGCTTTCTTTAATTATATTATATAATATTAAAGAACGAAGGTCAATTAAAAAATAGTGAGGACTTTTGACTCTTTCACCATATCGCAAAAAAGCATGATAGCAAAGTTCTGTACCAGACTCTCTCCACCTACGCCTTTCTCGCCTAAATATGTGCGGCCAATCTTGCTGAATGTAACATCATTTCCATTTTGATACTCACAATAAATATCAAAATAGACTGGAACTTGCTTGCGGCCTACTACTGTAAACTTGATGCCATGATAGTAGAAAGTGCTGCGCGTCTCGCCATTATATTCACCAATCAGCCAGCCCTCGGTATATGCAACAGTCTCCAAAGCTGACAGGATATTAGAAATAAGGCTGCTTGTCATTCAATCTCCTTAAAGCTTGCGGCCACAGAAAGGACAATACTGAATCTCATGTGACCAGCCGAGTTTGGACATGCCTTCGCTATAGTACTCACCCATGAGGTAGTAGGATTTGTCCGCACCGCAATAATACACGTATAGACCCACATCAGAATCTGCGTTGTCATAATCAGTACAGGCGATGCTCTCACCATAACGGGTATACATCTTAAAATTACAATACTTGCACATAAAAACTCCTTAGAGATAATAAACATCTTCGCGCTTGGCGGTGTGGAATCCACCATCTTTATCTACAATGACAAGAGCATCGCAGGAAAAAAGAATATCAGCAACTACGCCGTAGACATCGCCATACAGAGCCTTGTAAAAAACCTTGGAGCCAATCATGTAATTTCCTTTCCCTCTTGGTCTATATATATTATATAATAATATATAGCGAAACGCAAGAACTTTTTATTGCGGCATCAGAAGATGTACAAAAGCGCCATAAGGCGATACAATCCAAGGAATCATAGTTGCAAGTTCTACCACTAAAATGACTGCGGTAAATACACTGATACCATAGCAGATAAAGCCTACCATTTCAAAAGTTTCATATTTATCCTTCATATCGCTGCGCTGATACTTAGTTAGTTTTTCTTGTTCCCAATTAGCATATTCCTTGCTTTTAGCTATGAAAAATCGAGCCAAGACCAAAAGAGCAATAGTAATGGCAGCAAAAATAATAACTCTACTAACATGCGCCGCAATAGCATATGAAGCGTATGCGGGAATCACGTCTTTCGTGACAGCGCTTACGGCGATTCCAAGCTGATTTGCGATTTCTTTAATAACTTCTGTATTCATTGTTCACATTCTTTCCGACTAATTAAGAATATAATTAATAAAAGAACCATAAGGATAATATACCCAAAGAGCAATGGATGAAATTGAACAAAACAAAAGAACGAAAAATACTATTGCACAAAACCCAGCGATAGCACCAATTATAAAATAAAGACTTGAATCGTAGTCTTGATTTAAATCACCATTTCTTTTTTCAATTATGCCCTTTTTAATAAAAAATATCGTTAAAGTTAAAGTCAAAGCGAATAAACACCCAAATAGAATAGCCCCAAAGATATAATTTGCTGTTTCAAACTGTGCAAAGGCTGGAATCACTTCTTTGGTAACTGCATCAACCGTAATGCCAAGTTGATTCGCAATCTCTTGAATGACCTCAGTATTCATTGTTCACATTCTTTCTATTTAATTTGTTTTAAATACTTTACGCTAGATTCTTCTTTAGATAGATATAACCCTTTACGAGGTATATTACAACTATCTAAACAAAGATTAACTGTCGATAAATCAACATTATGCTCGTTAAGATGCGTAAATGCTATAGATAATACATTGTTGCTTATGTTTACAGATTTAAAATCATTATAACATCTATCTACCATATCTTTAATATTTAAGAAGCCATAACGTAATGTTCCTTGCCAGCAATTTGGTTCATTTGTTTTATCATAAATAGCTGGATTGATTTCCTCTTTCCAACACTCCGTTTTAAACGGGCCAGCACCATGACGAGTAAGATAAGTTCTAGAAACATAACAAGTTTCTACTTTGATTTCTTCTTCCCAATTAACGCTGTTAATAATTTTAGCAGGATTTTTGATACCAGTATTAGATGGAGTTAAATGCGGAAAATATGCCGTGTTATTTTGGTCTAAAAGAAGCCCCTGTCCAGCTTCAAAAACAATATTATTATATTCTTTAAGAATATCATTAGAAGCAACAGTAGTGCGTTGCTTCATTAAAGGATAATCATATTCAATAAACAATTTAAAAATATTTTTATCATAAAAAGTCGCAACCCATTCTTTCGACAACTGGATATTTTCTTTTTTAAATTTTTCGGTATAATACTCGCTAATTATATCATAATTTAATGCCGTTACACCTGCTTTATAGCGAGCAACAGTCTCAAAAATTCCAGTACCACAGCTGCCGTGCCTATTGTTCCCACGAGATTGTTCTTTAATTTGATTTGCCATCATATCAAGCGGTGTAGTAATCATACAAGCAGGATTGATATAAATGTTTAAGTCCTTTATATATTCAGATAATTCTTCATACTCTTGGTTAAACACAATTGGATTCAAAATATAATATTTTGGTAAATAGGTGTCTGCTCCTTTTAAAGTACCAGAACCAAAATGATGAAAGACATGTCGTGTACCAGTAATAGGCTCAAAAACTGTATGGCCTCTTTGCGCGCCGCCGTTAGAACATACGACAATAGTATTCGGATTGGAAGAAAAATAATTTGTCATTAACCCTTTTCCTTCGTCTCCAAAATTTGCGCCGATAACTATCTTAATGTCTTTCATCTTATCTCCCTTACCAGGAAATTTCCCCATTTTGATTAACTACATTGGCAACGTCGTTGTCCTGCTGCACAGAATCAATGATTTCTACAATTGTATCAGCAACATTATCTAAATTAGCAGGAAAGCAGTGAGATTTTCCAATAGTCTCTGCGAAATCATCCATACGAGAATCTTGACCGCTAGCCCGGTAGCCATGAGCAACATCAATATGGTAAATATCGAATTTTTCCTTAGCAGCCTTGTATAGTTGTGTCGTTTCAATGTTGCTTTGAATCTTATCTCCAGTTGCGTAAGAAAGAGTCTTGTATGGCAAATAGGGATTGAGAAATTCATCACCAATTGTAATGATTACGCCTTTACGCCCCTGTTCCCAACAATCAAGTTTAGAATGATTTACACCCATGTACCATGCTGCTGTGTAAGATTCATAATCGTTACCGCCACCGCCAAATTCAAAATAAATCTTATCCAAATGTTCTGCGATTCTTGTATCAGATTCAAATTGAGACATCTGAATAGGAGCATGGTCATATGCTAAATCGCCAATACCCATTACGCAGAATTCAATATCTCGATACTTACTTAAAAGATTAGTCATTACCGGATTAAGTTTTTTTGCTATCTCAACTGCAACATCACCCATTGAACCAGTAACGTCTAATGCAAGGATAACTGGCAGAGTATTTGGATGCTCTTCTGTGTTGCAACATTCACGAACGATATTCTGCGGATTCAAATCTTCATTTAGTGAACGATTAATAAAATGCGACTGATTGCTACCTATGTTAAGAGTACCATCTGCTGAAATGAACATACCACGTTTCACGGCATAATCTTTATACGCAGAAGCAGTCCAAACGCCACCACCCATGCTAATTCTCCTTTGTCTTGTTGTCTACCATATCTTCTGCTTCAACATTGTCAAAATCAAACATATCGTCAAATATATTATCTTTGCCAAACATCATCATCATCGGAAGCATTTGATTATTTGAATCAGAAGAACCGGAAAACATTTTTGAAAGCATCATGTACTTAAAAATATTCTTAGTCTTTCCACCATTCTTCTTGGTTAAATTGCCGCCAAACATGGATACAATTTTACCATAGAAATAAGTATCTCCCATAAATACATGCTTCTCGGGTAGAACATTTTCAATAGTGGAATTTTCATAGTTAAGAACCGTAATGATTTCATTATCAATTTTAGTCACGCACTTGGGAAGTCCGCTAATGAGAATAATATCACCAACAGCAACTTTATTTGTAGGAATTACAAAAAAGAAATCGCTACCAATATCAAATACAAAATTATCACAGTTTTGCAGCTTATTGGTTTTGATATTATAAGTCTTATATCCAGAAGAGGTCTTGATTGCAATAAGACCATCCATAGACAGGCGGCACATACCGTTCTGAATTTTACCAAACATATTATTAAACATAGAATTCGTATTCATAGGTAATCCTTCCGTTTATTTCACCAAGAAATTTCTTTATTTTTTTCTTTGCTTTTTGTCTGCCGCAATTCTTGAATTTCTTTTCTTAGCCTTGTAACCTCTTTTTCTAAATTATTAGATATATCTTTTTCTGCTCGAAGTTCGGCTGCATAAGAACTAGACTATGATTCAAGAGTTTTTATAGTGTCATTGGCGTTTTGGTATAACATATAAAAAAACAATCCAAAAATACAAAAGAGAAGACAAAACAGGCCGCACCAGCCTTCATATGTTCCAAAATAAACTTGCATCATATTTTATATATATATTTTAAAACTTAGGAAGTTCCCCATTAAACTTCTGCTCGCCGCACTTAGTAAACTTGTCACAGCCTAAAAAAGAACACATAACATAATCATCTTCGTCAAATACGCCGTTGTCGCTATGATACACGTATACATCATGCGGCTTTTCGTATTTCTCCCATGCGTCCATGTTGTAAGCAATATCATGCGCTAGGAAGATGGCTTCATCGGCAAAATCATCGGGAAAAGGAATAACTTTCAGACCACGACAATTCTCTACGCACTCTTCAAACCAGTCCATTGAAACAAAAAACATATTTACCACTCCACTACTAAAACAAAATTGCCATTTTCTGGAATTACATAACAATTGTAACCAAGACTATGATAATAGACTACAATATTGCGACGAAACTCTACATCTTTACCTTGTTCATCATCACAAGGAAAAAGCTCGACCTTGCAACGGAACTTCATGCGCTCTGCCGCAGCGATAATCTCTTCGTTGATTTTATCTTCTAGCTCTTGGGGAATATCGTACTCATACTTATAAAGAGTATCATAAACCATTGTACGAGCATCGTTAGCAATCATAAAATACCTTTCTTACCACTTTAACTATAACGTAACATGCTGTCATATCGTTTAGCACAACACATAAAATCTTGCCAAGCGTCATTTGTACGACTTTGATACTTAGGCTCAAACCAAGGACAATTAGGACAAGAAGCACGCAATGGCGCGATACTGCCCGTCTGCCGCATCCATGCACGGCATACGTCTCCATGAATACATGCGGCCATTACTCATGCTCCTTACGATAACGCTCGGCATCTGCCGCAGTCGCTAGAAAATATTCATGCTCATGGCCGGGCCAATTATATTCAACGAAGATACCCATCGAGCGTAGAATGGACTGAGCACCGCGAAGTTGCGTCTCATAACGTTCACGATTCTCGGAAAAAGCCTTTAACTCACGTTCAGACTTACTCTTTACAGAAGTGCTAATAATACTGCGCTCAATATCTTTAGTGGTATTAAACCAGCTTAGAACGCTTTCTTGTTGGTCTTTTGTAAGATAATCATAGTGTTCAGGATAATCAAAAGTACACATATTCACTCTTTCACAACTCGAATTGTAGACTCGCTACCGAGTCTATGTCCTATGGTAGCATTATACCCAAGTTTTTGCAAGATTATACATATATCTTCACATTCTTTTTGTGGCATTTCGTATACACAATACTCAAAGCCAATAGATGAACCAATCTTTTCTAGCTCTTGGATAGTATCTAAAATTTGTTTAAAAACATATATAGTATCTTTTTCCATAATTATGATTGTAGACTCGCTATCGAGCCATTAACTTTCACCTCTCAGCTTACGAATACGGGAAAGAATGTTCTCCGCAAGTGTTACGGTGCAACATCCATCTCCGCCCCACGCTGGACATTTTTTAGAGCATCTCGGTAGGCCAAAATAATTACATTCCACCTCTTTACCATTGTCTATCGTTGCTCTATTCAAATCCTCTTCTAGCTTTTTCCAGCTATCTGGCTGTGTCAGATACATGAGCGAAACGAATCTTTCAACGCCGTTATCATATTCGACTGTCCACCCTCTCGCACCAGTTTCACAGTCATGATGATATATAAATTTCACAATACGGCGTTGGTTTCCATACTCGTCATATAGCAGCTCCGTATCTAATGAAACCTCTTTACCTTCGGCATCTTTTGGCAGTGTAATTTGAGTAGCCATGCAGTCTCCTTTTTATTTTAATTTACACAATCATATACTTGTCTACAAGACCCTTAGCCTTGGCGCGAGCAGGCATATAACGACCGAACCACATGCGGCGAATGACGTCCTCGGGAACACGCTCGACACCTCCACGCTTGGCGTTCTGCGGCAAGGCAATATCAAGACCACGGTTGAAGTAGACAAGAATAATCTTGTCAGCATTCTTACCGCAATTCTCAACAGTCTTGCGCAGCGACTTCCAAGAGATATGAGTAGCATCAGCAATAACGTTGACACCATCACTCAGATTGCCATTAATTTGAGCATAGAAGTCACGGATAACGTCCTTCTCATACTTGAAATAATCCATCGAAGGAAGAAAATCAGGGTCATTAGCCATATACTCAAAGCGGATATAATCACGCGAGACAATCTTAGCGTCAAACTCAGCGTAATGCTCATGCGCCCAAAACGACTTGCCACAGCCGGGAATTCCTGCGAGAATGTAAAGGTTAGCCATGTTTTATCTCCTTCTCTTTGCCCTTTCTTTAAATATATTATATCATTTTAAATAGCTGTATGTCAATAAAAAAAATAGGGTAACTTCTATAAAAGAAGTTACCCTACATAATGTGTGGAGGAAGTGACTGGTGACGCTCCAGATTCCCTGTTAAGGAACACATCGCTTTCGAGGCGAGTCCGAACGCTGGTTCGATTCCACTTCCTTATGGCGACGGCGCTCTGCTTCCTAGTCGTTGCTCATTTCGGTCGCTGCTTTAACACCATTGCCAATATGCGGCGTTGCCTATTCTACCGCAAAAGCTGTTTTCGGCACAACTTCAAAGCCACCGCCAATAGGAGCGTCAAATATGCAAGGCGGGATGATTCAGTTCCGACCTGAATACTCCATTAAGAGTACGCTGCGCTTAGCAGGCGCGCCCAACTCCCCGTTGGTTATCCATCCCATATATAAACAACATTAGACCTCTCTCGTCAAGTTTCGCTATAAGGAAGCGCTTCTGAGTTATCATTATACTGTATCTAATGTTGTTTTAAGTAATTGGAGCGGCGTAAGAGATTCTAACTCTCACCAAGGGCTTGGAAGGCCCGTATGCTAACATTACACCAACGCCGCATATAAGGTGTCCACGGGTGGAATTGAACCACCGACACACAGATTTTCAGTCTGCTGCTCTACCTGCTGAGCTACATGGACATTTTGGCTTCTCTATTATGATTCGAACATAAACTAACGGAACCAAAATCCGTTGTGCTACCAATTACACCATAGAGAAATGTTAGAGGTACGAAATGAAAGAGTTGAACTTTCGTCTCTCCGTTATAAGCAGAGTGTCCTAACCGTTGTACGAATTTCGCATTACTGTAACTATTTTTAAACTAATTATGAGACTTTAACCACTTTTGGACATACCAAAGCTGTCCACACCCGCCGCCAATATCATCTTGACCAGCTGGGTCAAAAGTCCTTACATTATAACCCTTTTCCAAGAACTTATCTTGGAATTGCTTAATAACCTCTAAGTTCCTAAATGCTGCGTCCTTCATGGTTTCATCAGACGCGCAAACTACACTAAAAGTAAAATTAAAGATTACTGGAGAAAACAGGTCTGTAAGCTCTTTAAAATTTTTATCTCCATTATTTGTACCGTCAATGCAATAATTTAAGAATGGGCGTCTACCAGTTTCTTTCCACCAAATGGTTCCAGCATCCCTAATCTTTTGCAGATTCATCTTCTTCTTAAACGGAATTAACACATTCCTCTCTGCATCATCAGATTTATGAATAGAAAACTGCAAACCAATCTTGTCTATCTTCTTAGAAATAGCAATCATCTTTGCAAAGGTTTCATCATTATCGCAGCCAATAGTAGAAAGCAGTAATTGAGCATTATTAAACTTTTCATGAAGAATAATAATAGCTTTTTCTACCTCTGCCCAATTTAACATAGGTTCACCCATGCTCATGAACATAAACTGTAGCTTTTTACACTTATCATTAATATCATCAATTAGACCTTTATCGGTTAGAACGGTCGTAATCTGTTCAACAATTTCATCTGTTGTAAGATTCCTTACGAACTTAGAACCAGTTCCACAAAAATGACAACCAACAGGACAACCACTCATGACGCTGCAACAAATTACAGTTCTCTCATAATAATTATCATATTGATATAAAACTGCTTCTGCAACCATATCATCTTTTGTAAAGACATACTTCCACACGTCACCAGAGTTTCCTTCAAAAGTTTTAAAGTTCATAGGAATCACTTTTATTTACCAATCTTCGTTCTCGTCAAAATAATAATCTTCAAGCATACGAGGAATGCCGTCCAAAAGCTCATTCTCACCAAGAGTATCTAGGGCAACGTCTACAAGTTCTGCATCATACATATCATATAGCAGGTCAAGATATGCATCACGGTCAGATTCACTAATCTCCATTGTAATCCTCTTCATCATACTCACCATCATTGCACATCCAATCACTGACACAAACCTTATCAGGTTCATCATCAATCAGATGCTTGCGGCACATGCCCAGATACCAAAGGTCTGTGGATTCGTAATATTTGCAATTCCCGCACACGTTACTAGGTTCAACCATGATTTCTTCTTTCTCTTGGTTTCTTTAACTATATTATAACATAATTTTTAACCAAAAGTCAAGAAAAATTAAGCATAAAATTCATTAAAATCATTTAACCAATCCAAGAGAGCTAAAGATGTAAGGGGAGCCATATTCCATAATTTATTAGCACAATAGTCGCTAGTATGAGAATGGTTCTTTACCATAGCATTGATAACAAGCTCATGGAAGGTAGCACGGTCTACATCCTTAAGTTCATCGACAATCTTATCAATGTCTTTCTGCTGGCTAAGATATACGATGAAATCAAGAATCATGGCAGTCATTTTATTAAGGTGCATATGGCACATTGCTTCACTCATATTTTTTCTCCAATTTAGGATGAATTGCCCATTCGCCGCACCTGTCTCCACTTTGCGGCGAAGGATGAACAGTATAGACATTGTAATCTGTCGGGTCAATAATTACATTAGGCGGGAAACGATAGCAACTGCAATTTTTATAAAAACGACAATTGCCGCAAATTCGTTGCACCTTATGTTTGACTTCCATATTTACTCTCCCAGCTCAATCTTCTTCTCTTGGACATCAAGCCAAATATCGTGAATGTTCACAGGCGTGAGGTCATTCGTATCAACACCGACGTGATACGTCCAATCAACAAGACCCTTCGGGGCAGCGTCATGAATGTGACCATAGAGAATAATGTTGGCGCTGTCTCCACGCATTTCCTCGGGACGCTCATGAATCATAATGAAGTTGGTATCATTGTATTCAAAACCATAGGTCTTGCTCTCGATAATCCAACCGAGCTTTTCCATTTCAGCAATGCGCTGCTTGGTATCATGATTGCCGGGAATGACGTGAACCTCGCCATTGAGACGCGAACCGTACTCAGCTACAGTCTCAATCTGACCCATGAAACAGTCGCCAAGGTGATAAACTACATCGTTAGGGGAGACAACGGAGTTCCAGTTCTTGACAATGGCTTCATTCATTTCTTCAACCGTATCAAACGGACGTGACTTATCACAGAATCGGATAATATTCTGATGTGAAAAATGAGTATCAGAAATAACAAAGACGCTCATTGAATCTCCTTTCGATTTCTTAAATATATTATAACATAATATATAGCCAATAGTCAATAAAAAAATAGGGACTCTTTTCGAGTCCCTATAAAAATTTCAAAGTGTGCGGAAAAAGTTTATTCAGTGCTGTTGGTCATAAAAATTGCTATATGAAGTAACTGAATAATCATCACGCACTTTTGCATCTACATAGCTCGCACACTATATAGACGAGAAAGGGGTTTACAAATAATGGCAAAGAAATAGTGTAAAAAGTGTGGGTGCTACTTTCTAATGAAAGCTGCTCTTATTTAAATACATACGAAGTAACTCTTTACTAATCACTTGCCATACAAGAGAAAGCGATGCGGAGATAGGAGTTTCAGTGTTGGTTATCAGCCGTGTGTAGATATGAAGTAGCTGAAACATTATCACGCATCGCCTACTTTAGTAAAATAAATGCGGAAAAGGCTAAATCAGTGAAATGTGTACCGACACAAGGGCTGGAGTCGAACCAGCAAGCGCATTTTTCCAGAATGAAGTAACTGATTTATAATCACGCATTATGTTAATAAAAAAATAAATGCGGAAAAGTTAGACTCAGTGTCACAATACATAAACCCAAACATATGAAGTAACTGAATCTTAATCACGCATTTTATAATTGTCTGGTGCCGCATCTAGGTAATGCTCCTAGCCAGTCTGAGACACTTGATTTACAGTCAAGACCCTGTCTTTAGGGGGATACTGCGGCAATTATTCTAACAAGTTGTATATATAATTTGCATTTATTTTATCAAATTCTGTATATGGAATTCTAATTAATTTAATACTATTTTCTTCACAGAATTTATTTTTAATTAAATCTCTGTATTGCGTCTGGTCAAACTTTTCTTTCGTATTCCATCCATAATTAGAATACTTGAAATGTTGTATTCCATCATATTCAATACACAAATTATATTTTGGTAGATAAAAATCAAATTTTAACAAAGTATTTGTTTTAGGATTTCTACATTTTTCAAATGTTTTTTGTGTTTCAAATTCAATTTGTTCATGAAGAAAAATATTTTGTAATAATTCTTCGCCATTAGATACCATACATCCACAAGATTTCGTATGACCTTGAACTAATTTATCTGATGATTTACAGCAATAATTTCCACAATCACATTTACAGTACCATACAATACTACCATTGTCGCGTTTATTTGTTGGATATAATGCTACTAGTTTTCCAAATCTTTGATTTGATATATCTTTGGGCTTGCCTTGGCCTTGACTACAAAAATCACACTTTGTTGTGTGTCCTCTTTGTAAGTCTATTTGGGAAACATCTTTATATCCTCCACAGTCGCATTGACAATGCCATATTACAGACCTACGCTTACGCTCAGAAAGAGCATATAGTGGAGTTAAATGTCCAAATTTCTGACCTGTAATATCTATAATATTTTTCTTCCCAAGTTCTTTTAAATGTTCATTTTGCTTTTTCTTCGAGCAATCTGGGCAACAAGAAACAGGATTCCTGCTCTTTGTAGGCTTTCTAGTAAGTTTACGCAACGCTGTAACAAAATTTTTATTACAAATTGGACAAACAACCTCAACCATTCGTTCTTTATAATTTGATTTAATGATTGGGTCTAATTCTCTAACAACTATTAATTGATGATAGCCAATAGGTTTTCCTGGTTCAACTTTTATCATACCTTCTCTTTAATACAAATAAAAATATAATTGGTGCGCCGGGTCGGATTCGGACCGACATGCGGAATGGTTACCGCCAAAGGATTTTGAGTCCCCGCTCTCAAGGCCAATCGGAGTGCCGGCGCCTTTTAATCTGCCTGCTTTTGAATTCCAAGCTGGTCAAAGTACTCGTCTGGAATGAACTTATCATCAAGTGGCTGATAATCTTTCCAAACAATTACAGGATACCAAGTCTTTGACCACTCGGTGAATTCCGCAAACTCGTCATTATGTCCAAAAGCAACAGCAAAACCAAACCAGCTTGGCTTGACGTGCGGGAAAGTCTTTTGAATGATTCCCTCTTTGTCAACGAATTCGCCAATACGACCGCAAATAGGACAAAAATTCCTATAAGCGTAAGTCCATACACCAGCGTACTTATCAAAGTAATTGATAACGATACTCTTGTCATACAGATGCTTGTGTTTGGCTTTCTTCACTGTCTTTTTCTTCTTACGAGCGGGAGCATTGGCCGCATCGTCAGGAATATAAGCATACTTGCGTTCCAAGTCTTCTGCTTTACCATAGTACAAGGACATTCAAAGCTCCTTTTCTGCTTTTGGATAATTAAGTAGCTATCCACTCTGCTGGAATGGTAGGACTCGAACCTACAACAATGCGGTTAACAGCCGCAGGCTCTACCATTGAGCTACACTCCAGCAGAGTAGATAAGCCACATCAGTTCTATTGGAGCGGCAAGACTCGAACTTGCGACACGTTGAGCTAACAACATTCTACCAACTGAATTACACTCCAATAGAACGGATTACTTTAGATAAAAGAAATACTTATGAAGATAATTATCTGCTTCTTCAAACGTATTAAAATCTTTAATGATTTCAAAACGAGTTGTAGAGCAGTCTGTGTTAACACGAATCGAATAGATGCCGCAAGTCTTTTCACGGCAGATAACGAACTTCTTCATAAGTTCCTCTTTCTCTTGGTTAAATATATTATATCATAATATAAACCAGAAGTCAAGAAAAAATATGCGGAAAAATTGAATTCAGACTATAAGTGCGGCGTACCGCATCTTTAAAATAAAATTGTCTTCAAGAAGTAACTGAATTCTCGTCACGCATATCAAATATTTTAATTAAGAAAGAATAATACCCTGCTTCGCCTTGTTAATCTTGCGGCGTAGCTTGCGCATAATGCCTACATTCTCTGAGTTCTTACCCTTACGATTGATAAGCATCTGATAACGTTGCTCCATCGTCTCGATTGACTGTGCCATACTTTCTTACCTTTCTCTTGGTTTACTACACTAGAAGAAAACATTTGGTCAAACCTAACAGCGTACTGAGTATTACACTCTGTGGGTGTTGGCGATTAAGCCGCAAGGTCACTGGTTTGTTGACGGTACTGTTGACTATCCTTTTTCCCTTTCCTTCTAGATATATTATATCAAATTATTCAACCGATTGTCAAATAATTTTTTATAACAAAATTGGTCGCAAGGTGCAGTTGACGCTACTGCTTAACAGAGCTTATGAGACTCCGTGAGATACTGACCTCCCACCTGCAAGCTACAGTGGTAGTTTTCCTATCTGCCGAGGTTTGAAAACTACCAAAACATACCAGATTCCTCTTCCCCAAGGCGCTTCTTTTCAAGTATGCGCTGGCCCGCATTGTCTACGGCTACAGAGACGGCATATATAAAATCTTGCAAGCAAGATAATATAATCACGTGGACGGTTTCAAACTGGGAAAACCGCCAACCCTTTAATCTATAATCCCTGCAAAAGACTATAGAAGTCGGGAGACATTTACCTTGCAGCGATAACCTCTCCCCAAGCATTGGATATAACATAATCGCTAGGTGCTATTCTCACCAATTGCAACTACCCTACCTCACTGGGCTGGGATGGGAGTCGAACCCACATCTTCACCTTCACGATTTGTTAACTATATTATATAAAATTACTTGGCGTTTGTCAAGTAATTTTTTTAACCGGGCTGGCTCTTTCTGTGCTGCCCAGAAATTTTATGATTCAGAGTCATATGTTCTACTGTTGAACTAAGAGCCAAAAAGTGGGCAAATTTATATAGCGACTGCCCAAACCGCTAAATTGACTTGGGATTATAGCACAGACGAGTTCAAAGTTCGCTCTACTATAATCACTTGGAGAGTGTCTAAGATTAGCACTCTATGAAAATAATACAAAAAATGTAATTCTACTCATACCATACATAAGAAGGTGAGTCTTGCGGCACTCGATGAATGGATGAATGAGAATTGTAAGGCCTTGCTCGATGATACTGAGGGCGACATTAAATTACTTAAATCTCAGGCTGGTAGCGGCAAGACTAAAAGAACCATTGACTGGTTAATCTCAAATCTTTTTTATATTATTTTCATAGAATACTAAAATTATGGGAGCCAACTGACAGTGCTGCCCTGTCTGCTTCGCTTTACAAGAACGATGTATTACTGTTATACTAAGCTGGCTTTACCAAAAAGAAAAATGAGCCTGCAATACTCTAGAAATCTTGCAGGCTCTAACACCACTATACAATATAAAAGTTGTGCAACAAAAATTATAAACTTTTGCCCAAAACTTTTATCTTGTACTAAAACATATTATACCATATTGGTTCAACGTTTGTCAAGAACTTTTTTTAGTTGTCAAACCAATAGACAACAAGAATATCTTGCGGAGTTAGATAATATGCTCCTTCAATGCTACAATAACGCTTAATGTCTTCGATAAAATAACCGACACTATCTTTAAGTTCATTGTTAGAGGAATGACTTCCGAGCATATCATTAACTGCATACTTATGAGAGTCAATCATATTATAATGGTCAATAATATCAGCAAGCGTGACAACATTATATCCATATGCGCCACTCTCTTCCCAGTCTTCCCACTCTTTGAGAATCTTTTGCGGCACAAGACCATCATACTCAAGATACTTACCGATAGGATGGTCAGCTTCATCTACATATGCGCGGCCATTACCGTCCATGAGCCAAGAAAACAGCTCATAATTGCGGCCATTGTATGGCTCGGCATAACTATACACGACATTATCATCGTCGTTATCGTAATACTGAGAAAACAACTCTACCGGATAATACTTCTCGCATCCATTCTTTCGTGCATACTCGCTAGTCTTGCGAGCAAGATAAACATGAATGTCCTGTCCCATAAAAACTCCTTACAGCGTGTCCCTGTCATACACCTGACAGGCAAGGTTTAAGTCCATAAGATTGGCGTAAATATCACTAAGTCGATTTGCAATGTCCGCACGAGTGTTATTCTTACACGAACGACCATTAAGATTCTTAATCTCATTTTCCAAGTCACTCAGCTCAGAGTTGATAGCGTACTGAACCTCGTACAAATCATCGCCGATAAGACCTTCAACACCAGTTGCGTACTGTGCTTCATGATAGGAAAGCATCACGGACTCTAATTCATCATAGTTGAAGCCGTTCTCTTTCAAGCAAACGTCCAAGTCGCGCTTCGAGTCAATATTGTAATATTTATCTTTGACGAACAAATCCATGATACCTTCCTCTCTCTTTCTTTAACTATATTATATAACTTCTTAAACCTCTTGGCAAGAACTTTTTTAACCGAAAATCTTCAGTAGACGAGCAAAGTCTTGGTCAAGAAGACTCTCATAGGAAGGACGGCTTGTACGAACAGACTCAGCGGCCTTAGCATCTTTCTCAAGGTCGGCAATCTGCTTCTTGATTTCCTCAGCCTGAGACTTGAGATTTGCTAGCTTGGTTGCACGCTCTGCGCGCTCCTTCTCTAGTTTCTCGGCCTTCTCCTTATCCTTCTTCTGCTTGCGGCCATTGGATACAGCCATAAGTTCGCGGGTAAGGGTGCTGGTAATCTCATTGATTACTTTCATGCCGTCCTTGCCGCTAGCTTTGTGGTCTAGGTCAAGACCATCAGAATCAGTTACATGTACGCCTAGGTCTACAACACCATCCTCATTTGTAGTCATAGCAAGATTAAAGTTTAGACCATAAGATTCTGCCATTTACTTCTCCTTTTAATTCCTTTGTTCCTTTAACTTCGTTAATATTATAGCAAATATTTTTCTAGAAGTCAACTATTTTCTTAAAAAATTTTTAATACCAACCATGAGACTGCCAATGTGCGGCCGCATTTTCCCAGCTACCATATCTATTGGATACATATTGCTCTGCTACCCTATCCTGATTTTCTTGTGATAAGTCTCCATTAAGATAAGAAATATCAAGCTGATATGCACCATAGTAGCGTCCATTGGTGGCACTATAACTGCCGCCACTTTCTTTAGAAACGATAAAGTCACGTGCCGAACCGTTCCAAGAGTAATCAGCATATGAATAGCTAGGTGCGCTATATGAGCTATATTGCTGATTCTGGTAACTTGCTTGTGCCGCAGCTTCTTGAGCCGCACGTTCTTCCGCTTCTTTCTTCTCTTGGAGTGCTTTCTGTTTCTTGTCTGCGCCATATTGTTTCCAGCCATCAAGTCGAGCCTTGTATTGCTTTAACTCGGTAATTGTATCGCAAACAGATTGCTTCTCCATAATATCTTGAATCTCAAGAATGTCATTCTGTTCAAGATAATCTCCGTAATTTTGAATAATAAATATAACATCCTCATGCTGTGAGTTTTTCATGTTACATTTATCGACTAGCCATGTCTGAGCGTTGTCATACCCATCTTCCTTATATGGAATCATAGCATCAAGTGTAGTTGTGCGGACTACAGCATTTGTAATTTCGTCATTAACGACGATTGCATTTGCTTCGTTCACACAAAAAGCATTTGTCACGCCAGCCAGTGCCACTACGGATAGGCACGTAGCCAATGCTTTCGTTTTGTTTTTAATGAATTTCATTCGGATAATTCCTCTTTCTATTCTTATACGACAAGACGATTGCTTAAAAATATATAAAAAATATGGACAAAAGATTATAATCATTTGCCCAACAAGTTAATTTGTGAATCGAATTTGCTTTTTCTTTAAAACTTCACCAAGAGACAGAAAATCTTCACACTTATTACAGTGATTCGATAAGCGCTTACAACAACGGCGCTCACAGTCAATTTTACTTGCGGTGAAACTTGGATGAATTGCGTCACAATGAAAGTCCATATCAACATCTTCATTGATTTCACTCATTTGACCATGCCAATATTTATTGATGAACCATGCGCGATATAGAACATCAAACTTAGCCCAATCATATGGCAGGCCGCATTCAATTTCAAAAACATCAAAGTAAGGATTGATAATATCCATATCTTTTGGCATAAAGATAGGAGCCTTTGGATTGATACCACGGTCGAGTGTCATTGACGGCACTTGATTTAAGATTAGTCGCATTTGCACATTGTTCTCTTGGCAAATATCATGCACGTTTTTTAGATTGTAACATAAATCATCTGCAATATATACATCTGATACGCCTAGCTTGATGAAAGATTCCAGACACGAATACGTAGAAACCTTCATATCCTGATTAAAGAAGAACTTATACGAGTTCTCTTTTAGTTCTGCGGCCTTTGTAATGTCTGCTGGAGCCACACGGACATAAATCTTATCTGATACCTTGTTAATTGACTTGACTGTTGGCATATGGATACCTTCTGGGAATTCCAGATTGATGCGAGTGTCCGCATACTCCTGCACAAAATCAATTAAATCTTCAATTGAATTACGAGATTTGTAAAAGAAAATGTTGAACTCTTTGACTTCATCGTTCAATTCGCCATTCAATTGAAATGGAATTGCCAATTTAATCATATATCATTCCTTTCATAATAAACTAATATATATTATATAACAAAAAAGGGCAATTGTCAAGAGACAATCACCCTAAAAATTAGTAAAGATATGCGGCCAAACGATTCCACAACCATTGCGGCAAGTCAGAAGTCTCGACATCATAGTAATCCAAGAGGTCATAGACAATATCGGCAGAAGCACGCCCATTATATTCAGTTTTAATCATTTCGATAATATAATTCACCTTCTGCTCCATTTCTTCCTCGGCGGCAAGAAGCATCATTGGATTGCCCACAGAATTGTCCATGTACAGCATTGTTAGTCCTCCATCAAAATGTCAGCAGTCTTATACATATCTGCGTAAACTCGCTCTACGCGCACGTTGTAGATGTTGTGAATCATATCAATTGCACCATCAAGATAATACCCAGAAGTATCATCATAATACCCAGAAATATCATCATGATGCTCAAGATAATAGTTTGCAAGGTGCAGAATAGCAGTGTTGTAAGAAGCCATCATATCTTTTCCTCTCTTTTGGCTATACCATAATTATAGCACATGATATAGCCAATAGTCAATATTAATTTTCAAACCAATTACGCAACTCGATTACCGAGGGGCAGGTTCCGCGACCCTGTTCGCGGCACTCTTCCACGAACTCAGGAATTGCATCCATAAGACGAGGTTCAAAGGCCAACTTGTTCTTGATGTTCTTAATGGTTTCGATGTCTCGTCCAGTCCAAACCTGCTGTAAAACTCCACGAGCCTGCTTCCAGTTCTTGTACCACGGAGTCTTATACTTTACCATGAAACCGTCTGCATCCTCAAAGACGAAGCCCTCGATGTATGCACGCGCGGCCCACTTGTCAATGAAGGCTTCAAACTCCTGCCAATCAGCAATTACCTTGCTAAGAACTTTACAATAGAACCCGAAATGTCCTGCTACGTCAATAAGGGTATAGTACCCAGCATGGCTATAGTCGAAATCATTGTACACCAAGTCCAAAAGTACAAGGTGAGGGTGGGTATACTCCACGATGTGCGGGTCATGGATAGGGTCAATGCACTCAAAGACAGCGGTACAACCATTTTTACGCAGATAGTCCGCAAACTCTGCCTGTTGCGCAGTGGTCAGCGTCTTATCCAGAACATCACGAATATATCCAGCGAAATCTCCCTCATTCGTGCTCTTGGATGCGATGAACAGCTTACCGTCATAAGTAGGGTCAGCAGAAATCATCGCAAGGAACCCATTGGACTTAACGTATGCGCACACAGGGAACACAAGGTTCTCGCGCAGGCTATCCATTTCAGTCTCAGGGCGCTCTCCGATGTTGAAGAACTTGTTGTACGAACGAGCTACGACATTATCATTCTCGTCCACAAAAAGACCGCGAGCCTTTACGTTAATATCGTCCCAAGCCTGATTGAAGAAGCACTTGTTGGAGAAGTTGAAGGACGAGATTCCATTGGCAAGATGCTTCTCACGCACAAGCGAGCTATTACGCAACATATCGACTTCGTTCATTTATCTTCCTCTCTCTTGGTTTAATAATATTATATCATATGTATAGGTGTGCGGCAAATATTTTTTTATACAAAAAAGGGAGAGGAACTAATCCTCTCCCTTTGTAGCATTTTCTTCAAATTCCATACGCTCTAACTTTTCCTTACGTTTTGCCTTGTAAGTATCGTCTTTGCGCTGACGAATTAGCTTTGCTTTGTGGGAAAACTTTTCAAAAGTATCATCATCGTTATACTCAAGTTCGTCCCAGTCACGAATTTTCACAATAAATCCTTTCAAAGAAAATGCTGTTTAATATATAAAATCTCATTAAGAGATATTATATGTGGACTCCCCGGCGAGACTCCAACTCGCATGATTAGGTTTAGAAGACCTGGCTTTATGCACTTAAGTTACGGGGAGTTATAATTTTTCCCATTCTTCATCAGAATAAGATTTTATTTCAGTCTTTTTTCTTGGTAAATTATAAACATCGCACCACTGACGGATTGCATTATCGCTTATATGATATTCAGCACCAATTGATAAAAAAGACTGAGTTCTAATTTTTGATTTTAATTCATCACGAGTAATATGTAATTTTGCACTAGTACCATAACTATTTTTCTTTTCTTTAATAGAACACTGTTTACATAAAACCGCTCCATACGATACTATTTGTCCACAATTAATACATCGTGGCGCAGATAAACTTTTTTCTTTTTGCTCTTCATTTACCATTTGAGTAATAGATTTGGTATTCAAAATTTTATCAAAAGTATAATCGCTTTCATAATTAACATTTTCAAAATTGCCATTTGAAGTTTCTTTAAACCTTATTGTCATTGAACGCATATTACAAAAAGGTACTAGAATAGGATACGGCCTTTGAAGACAATATATTGCAAAATAGTCTACATCATTATCATTATAAAAAGTTGTTACGGCAGAATCAGCTCTTAAAGATGTATTCCTTAATTCAACTTTATAAACACCATTACCGCTATATTTGCCAGTAGTTTTTACTTGTATTTTATTCAATTTATTATTAAAATTAGCAATCATATCAATTTTGGTATTTTCTCCGTATGGAAGAAATACTTCAATTCCATATTTTAAAAATTCTGTCAGTACAACTGCTTCTCCAATATCACCAATATTTTTACCATTCATATTAAACCTCTCGAACTTTAAAGGACACTTATACTATATACAAAGTATAAGGTGCGAATTATACAATTTTGTTCAAGATTTTAATAAGTGATGATGTAAACTTTGCGGCTAGTGTCGTGATAAATCTGAGTTGCACCGACTAAATTATTATGAATGATAGCATTGCCGACAATTTGCTTAGCTTCATCATCACCATACTTAGCAATAAAATGCGGCACAATTGCATCGTATACATCACGCTCAGGATAACGTTTTCCATTCACAAAATCTACGAGAGTAGTATATTGCTCACACCATACAAACGTAACGTTCTTACCATACCTAGTAATATAATCGTTCATTTCCTTATCAGGAATAATCATACAATTCATTACTTAAATCGCTTTCCATAGTAATATGCGTATATAGAAAAAAGAAAAATAGCAGTGATGCCAATAATTACAATAAACATATTATCACCTAATATACTTTCTCATAAATGAAAGAATCATCACCAGTGTAATAGAAATGTTGAATACCCTTATCGCGAAGTGCGTGCATACAGGCAGGACAGCTACGCGCCAAACCAAAATTAAAACGCTTACCATTACAAATGCGATATGTATATACCTTCACCTTGGAATAGTCCAAGTCAACATCAATACACTTTGGAATACTCAAAAGGCAATCAATCTCCGCATGAAGATAATCGTAAATAGGCTGACCATTCTCTCTGAATGTGCGATATTTACGATTATACTTCTTTTGCAAAGGATTAGTCTTACGACTATTGTGACCAGTCGCAAGAACCTTGCCTTTGTAGGACATAACGGTGCCGAGTTTAAAAGGTTCATATGTAGATTCCAGTGCCGCCTTTCGCGCCAAATCGAACATCTTCATATCATGCTTAGTAAACTCAGCCATTTATTAAATCCTTTCACATCTTATATACTATATAATATCATAAGATGTATCAGCTGTCAAGAACTTTATTTCACCAAAGTAAAATTAGGATGATAGCCAATCGACTTGCCGCACAAAGTCAACAAGTTAACACAATTAGAGATAATACGCTCATACTCTTTCGTGCTATTGGCTTTTTCCAATAAAGAGATAGAAGCGGCCATAGAAGTTTTCGCAAACTCTACAGGGCTTAACTCAATATAGATTTTAGCTTCTGGTGATAAATCATTCCAATTCATATGACCGCATCCTTTCTTAATCTAGATATATTATAAAATAAAATAATCCAAAAGTCAAGATTATTTTTCATCGTATGCGGCAAAGGCATTTAGCATCTTAGTGATGAGCGCATGGCGTACAACATCTGCTTCTGTCATACGAACTACACCGATACCTGATACATCTTTCAGACTATTGGCAAGATATTCAAGGCCGCTTTCTCCTTTGGAATCTTGCTGAACCAAGTCGCCGCACAGAACAATCTTAGAATCTTCTCCAAGGCGTGTAACTGCTAGCTTACCTAGGATTGTATTCATATTCTCTGCTTCGTCCACGAGAAGAAAAGTCTTATATAAAGAACATCCGCGCATATATCCTAGCGGTAGCATTTTAATCTTGCCTTTCTCGATATATGAATCAAGTTTCTCACGACCGAGAACTCGTTCAAATACATCCATCATAGGCAGCGCATATAGTGAAAACTTTTCATCGGCAGTGCCGGGCAGTGCGCCTAAATCCGCTTCTCCTTTTGCGGAAACCATAGGACGAGAGATAACAATAGTATCTACGTTCTTGCTAATCAACTGAGATAGTGCATAACATACAGCTGTATAGGTCTTGGACGCACCAGGAGGGGCGATACAAATAGTGATAGCGTTGTGCCGCATACTATTCAGATATTTAAGCTGACCTTCTGTGCGGACTTTGATTTCCTTTTTGCCATATTTTAGAATCGTAGTAGATGAATCTGAATTATCGAAAATGCCGCCATCCGTACTCTGCTTAGCAAGAAGCTGTACTTCGTCTGTACTAATATCATCCTTTGAGCAGGCAATTTCAATCAGCTTTTCAAATACCTCTTGGGCTTGATGGACAGACTTTTCCTTACCGAAAATGACAATATTATTTTCTTCCTTAGAGCGTCCAAGATTAACACGTAGAGAGTCATCAATTTGCTCTTTAACGGCCTTAACATACCTATCTGATGGGCCTAATACATTGACTGCATCAATACCACGAGGGATAGAAATGTTAACTTGGATACTGTTGTTCAATAGAATCCCACCTTTAATCTAGTACTAATTCCGTATTCTTCTTATATCGCTCATAGTCCTCTTGCGGCACATCGAATACAGTGAAGATGCCTGTCTTGATATATACTCCACCCATGTTGCCGTCACGCTTGATACGGCTGAGAAGGTCTTTCCAGCCTTCTTCGATTATTTCAACACGCTGCTTGTCTGGAGATACTACACATGCGGCAGAATACTTACGACCTTCATCTTTGCTGACTTCGCCACTTAGATATAGATATTGCGGAGTTTTGCTAATATCTTCATTATATGAACGATAGATAGAAACCATGTTGTCCATAAGATTGCCCAAGACATAAATTTGAAGGATTGGCCGCACGTGCTTGTAGTCACAGATAACAGTGGAAAGCCAGTCATTTAAAGACATATCTTCGCACTTGAACTCTGCGCCACCATCATCCATCAGCATAGCTTCAAGGTCAAGCTCTTCTTCATCGTCTTCGATGTTAAGGTCAATCGCTTCGGAGATATAATATTCAATTTCATCATACGAAATAAGATTATCAAATTGTCCATATAGAGTATATGGAATATCATTTACAATAGTTTGAATTTTGCAATAACGCATATTAACCTTTCATCCTATAGCGTCGAGAATATTCACAACAAACACAGGCTGCTGCTTGCGCAACATTCAATGAACGAATACTACCGTCTTGACGAATGAAAATCATTTCATCACATTTATCAATAATTTCTTGCGGCAAGCCATCACATTCGCTACCATATACAAATGCTGACTTCATAGGAATATCTGCATCAAAAATATTCTGAGGATTATACTCAGGAATATTATCAACAGCAAAAATAGTATATCCAAGAGGATGAAGAATTTCAAGAACTTCATCAAAAGTATCTGCATGATAGACATGCTCTACATGCGTGCTACCCACTGCGCCCCTTCTGTCAAAACGCTTGCGGCCAACCACATAAGTTTCCTTAGCGAGAAAACAATTAGATGCACGAATAATTGAACCTACATTGAACCCGTGGTCTAGATTGATACAGATATTAACCAGCGGCATACGGTTAGGTTGAAGTGCCGCACGAATTTCCTCAGCAGACCACTTTTTATAAATGTTGATAACATTGTTACTTGGTTTTGCTTCGGTATTGATACCATGCGAATACTGAGTAATCATAATATCCTTTACATAGTGATAAAGATAGTGAACATTAAATAACCATAATTTTTATCAATTTTAATATCGAAATTAATTACGTTGGCTTTTAAGATTTCGTCTTCTGGGTCAATTAACCATTCATTCAGCGGAACTGATTCTGTGCGCATGTTAGGCATATCATATAATGCAAATGATACATATGAATTTTCTTTCAAAACATCTTTCATGGCTGCTAATAGACAATTTACGTTCATATTACCACTCAATCATTGAAAGCTGGTCAGTTAAACGCTGAGAGATTTCATCATCCTCAATATAGAAAATGTCCTCACGGTCTGTCACAAGATAGTTGGAGATAATCTGACCAAAACGCTGGTCAGGATACTGTTCCCAAAGGTCTTGAAATTTTACAAGAATGTCATAGATTCGATTTACATCACGCATAATCGTTCCTTTCAAATATAAAATCAAGAGACTCCTGCTGGTAACGCTCCAGCTTACACGGCTTTGCAGGCCGCTGCATAACTTTTCTGCCAAGGAGTCTCTTGACTTTATACTTATATTATATATTATATAAAGCCAAAAGTCAATTAAAATATTGCAATCATATCAAGAAACGCCTTATAGATTTCAAAACGAAACTTCTCAAATCGTGCGGCAAATGCTACATATGAATAACCGCATACAAAAAGCATATATAGAACGAATAGACAATCCGCCATTTTTACTCCCTAGAATTAAACATTAGACAGGCTACTACATAACCTACAAAGAAACCAATAACAAAACTAATCATTACTTCTTCTTCCAAATATTATCGCATGTATAAGGAACATTGTCAAGATTTTTCTGCTGCGTACTTGCTTTAGAACGAATCTTTCTAGTCTCTAGCGCTATATGCTCCATATAGCATTTCCCAGCAATGGCCGCAACTACAAGAACAGTGATGCAAATAACTGTAACAGACCCAATATCCATTTTATCTCTTTCTCTTGGATTTTATTTAAGTCTATTATATAGCAAAAAAGTCCCAAAGTCAATAGAAACTTTGGGACTAATTTATATTATTTTGTATTTACTACTGGAGTTGACCCTTGCGGCACAACGACAGTGTTGCCATTCTTGGACATTTCCTTTAGAGCATCAATGTACTCTTGGGTTAGAACATTATCGGTAAGGGACTCATTGAGAACACGATTGGCTTCTGCTTCTTTCGTAGCTTCGATAACCTTAGTTTCACCCTTAATCTTAGCAGTCTCCTGCTGGTTCTGGGCCTTGGCTTTTTCTACCTCTGCGGCCTGAGAATCAGCATAGGCATCGGTAATAGACTTGGCATAAGAAATATCCTGAACGCTTACCTGCTCAACAGTAAGACCAATCTTAGACCACTTCTTTTCAAGAGCCTTTTGGACAGCCTTAGTATACTGCGCACGGTCTGTTAGCATTGTGATAGTATCAAATTGGCCAGAGACTTCACGTGCTACAGAACGAAGGTCGTTAGCTGCATAGTTCTTAGTGAAGTTCTCTTGGGTGCCGTACTCGGTGTAAAGATACTCAGCAGTCTTGGGGTCAAGACTATAGTTAATCTGAATATCTACATTTGCAGAAGAACCGGACTTATCGTTTACAGTTACGCAGGGGCCTTCTGCGGAGCCACCATCATAAGAGTAATCAGTTCCATCACCGTAGAAATTGATTAAGTTATTGCGTGTATCGAACGTAATCACATCGTTCCAAGGCGCAGTAAAGTGGAAACCAGCTTCGGTCGTAGACCCAGCAAGGTTGCCGCCAAGAGAACGAAGAACAACTACCTCGCCAACGTCCTGAGAATAAACGCAGCTCAGAATAACAGCAATTAAGCCAAAGACAACAATCACAACTCGAAGACTGAATGGCGTGCGTTCTTCATGTTCATCTTCCCTAAAGAAAGATAGACAAGCGATAATTCCCGCAAGTACGATAATAACACCAATAGCGAAAATAATAATTTTAAACATTATAACCTTTCATCGTAGTTTACTTCAATATTCAATTGTAACTAGATTGCCTTTAATTGTTCGATAATTGGCAAGATTCGCATATTGCTTGTGCCGATAGCGTAGTTTTGCTGTTCAGAGATAAATACAATCTTGTCAAACGGCTCATTGTCTTGTGGCGATACCTTGCATTTATACATATCAGCAATTTCTTCTTCGCTTAAACGATGATATTTGTCACGATTCTGATTTCGCGCAATCGCAACGTTTTGCGGAGTTTCAACCCAAACGCAAATTACTTCGCAACCCTTGTAATCTACATTGTTGAAAAACTTATCACGTTCAAAACGATTGATGTTGCGGTCATTTGCTACAACATAGCGATGTGACTTCAAAGCGATGTTGACAGCATTATAGAAACGCTTGTCAACTGTCTCAGCATCTTCTGAATTATACATGCGGCAATTGTCTCGCTTAACCGTCATGCAGTCTTCATGCGAATCTTGAATCGCCTTAGCAAATACAGACTTACCGCTCTGCGTTACACCACACATTAGAATTAGCGTATGCTTCATTTTTGCCTACCAATAGATAGTATACTTACTAATCGTAATATCAATTCGGTCAACGCCACGGAAATAAGTTACTTGATAGTGTTCATTGCGTGTTACGTCATAGCCAAGAGACTCTTCAATGGATGCAAATACTTCCTTCTGTGGATTGGTGAAGTCTTTCTCCGCGGCTGGTACAATGCTACCGCTTTGAATGATTTCATCGTAGAAGTCTGATATATGCGGATAAAAGTCTAAGCTGTTCTTGCCGTCATTGGCAGCTTTTTCAATATCTTCCATTACGATGTCAAAGTAATCGTACTCTTGGACTTTCTTTAACCGCTTTTCCCTTTTCTTCTTTAGAGCGACATAACGCATGTCACGTGCTTTTTCTGCTGTAATTGGTTCCATATAATATCCTTTCTTTTATGCGTTGGCTATATTATAGACCATAGCAATAGCGTCTGTCAATACTTTTTTAGAAAGAATTTTAGTTAAAAATTTTTCTTGACAAAATATTTGAAAATCATTATACTTTTTAACTGGGTTGTTAAGGGGTTTACCCCTTAAATATATAATATAATTTATATTAGTATATATAATGTAATTACATTAGTTTATATAAAATAATTTATAAGTATATATTGACTTTTATATATATAAGAAATATTATATAATTGTTTTATATATAAATAGATTTTATTATAAAGAAATTCCTGTGCTACGCACAGTAATTTCTATTAAAAGAAGAGAAAAAGGATTAAAGAAAAATAAACTACTTTGCTTGCGCAAAGTAGTAAAAAGAAACAGGAAAAAGAGAAGAAAAAAGTTCTTGCGTGCGGCCAAAAATTCATATATAATATAGTTACGAAAGCAAGAGAAAGGATTTTATAATGTCTCATTTTAATAAGTACGTGCATCTTGAGCGCTCTACTCGTGCGGAGGTTCAAAACTTCATCGGTCGTGACGTAATTTTGCAGCCTAAGCTCGATGGTAGCAATGCTTCTATCTGGGTTGATGATGATGGAAACATCGCTTGCGGTAGCCGCACTCGTGAGATTTCTGTAGATAATGATAATGCTGGTTTTACTGACTACATCACCAACACTGATGATGCAGAGGTCAAGGCTTTGAAGAATTGGTTGCTTGCGCATCCTAATTACATCGTCTATGGCGAGTGGCTTGGTGGCGTAGATGGACGCAAGTTCACTGGTACCATCAAGACTTATCTTGAGGGTGGTTTCTTCATCTTTGATATTCTTGATGTTAATGCTGGTGAGTATGTCGATTATGACGAGTGGTATCCAGTAGTCAGCAAGCTCTATCATCGTTGTGTTCCTGTAATTTGCCGCATTGACAACATGACTTGGGATGATGTGAACAAGCATGTTGACGAGTGTGTCTACAATCTTCCGAAGGGTACCATCGGCGAGGGCATCGTAATCAAGGCTTATCCTTGTGTGCGCGACCCGTGGGGTAACGTTCAGGTTGCAAAGATTGTCCGTGACGAGTGGCATCACGATAAGACCAAGAAGAAGACCGTCTACACTGGTACTGATTCTTTGGAAAAGGAGTTCGTAGAGAAGTATTGTACTGATGCCTTTGTCGAGAAGGAGGTCAACAAGGTTCTCATTGCTCTTGACATGGACGAAATTGATTGCAAGAATGGTAAGTTCTTCGGCATGGCTCTTAACAAGGTTGTTGACGAGCTTATGGAAGAGAACTTCTGGGACTTCTTCAAGAAGAAGAAGGCTGCATCTGTCAAGTTAGCCGCAATCAAGGGTCTTGCTCAGGCACGAGTGCGCGAGTACATCCTTGCAGCCTAATAAAATTTTTGAGCGAGTTGTCAATTTTTCCTTGACAGCTCGCTTTCTGTATGTTACAATATACCAAAAGAACAAACTTCTCTAAGGAGATTTAATGACACTCGAAGATGCAATCATTCAAGGCCGACCTGAGTATAAAACCTTTGACCTATTTGGTTTAGTGAATCATGGCGGGTATACGCATTTTGTATGGCTTGGTAATGTTGACCAAGTATATGATTGTTATCAAGACCAAGAGATAGAAGCTATTAACAATTTCACTAAGGAAATTCGTCTAAAGCATATTATAGAAGAATGGGAGTACTAATTTATGTGGATGATTTACGGCAAGCGTACTAAAGCACCTTATGAAGACAAACAGTTCCGCATGCTTACGTCTAAAGGCATGCGTACTACTGATTCAAGCAAGGCTATGATGTTTGTTGAAAAGAAGGATGCTGAAGCATTTCTAGAGAAAGTCAAGGCTGGTAAGACCTACTTTGACCCTGTCTTTGAAATTCGCAAGGCTCGCTAATGTGTACATATGTTGGTGAGGACTGGGTATATAAAAATCTTGTACCGCCAATGGATGTTGAATTAAAACATGGACAGCAATATGATATTCATATTGATTATGATGCGCAAGTAGTATATATAAATGGCGTACCAATGCAAACAAAACCAACAGAGATAAGGATTGTCCTGCCGCCTGACTATCAGGCTTGGATTCCATATAATCCAGCTAGATTTGTAAAAGATTGGCAACCAAGTGGATGATTATACTATCGTTAGCTTGTATTGCCATGAGTGCGATAATGATTCATGTCCATTGTGCCGCATAGGTTCATATATCCCAGAAGAGTCTAGGCAAGGCTGCACAAGAAAACTAGATGATGATACGTATGCGGAATATGAACATATAAATAATGAGATTCTACCTTTTCTTTCTCTTGGTATGTATAAAAATGAGATTGAAAAGGTAGATGATTTTTTAAAATACATCTATAAAAGATGTCCTATCGGTACAGTTCTCGATGAAAAAGGTAAAGCTATCGGCACCAAAAAGAAAATAATTGACAAATGCAACTCTGAAATGATATAATATAGTGGAACGAAGAAAGGAAACTATATGAATAAATCAGAGATGCTTACTTTTCTTGATAAAAAGTTTCGTAATTGCAATCCTGAGTTTTTGAAACTATCTCAGGTGTATTTTGAAGACGATGATGGTGACGCATTTTGCGATTTTCTAAAGCAACTTGCTCGCACTATGGGCGCGGATTGTGTTCATGGTGGCTGCTCTAAATCTGTATTTCATTTTAATGAGTTTAAAGACTATGTTTTCAAGATTCCTTATATTGGTTACGCTTATATTGAGGATGAAGATACACAGTATTATAAGGAATGTGCAGAGCAAGAGCGTATACCAACTTATTTCTGTTTCGATGATGTAACGCTATACAAAAATGCTAACAATGATGGTTTCTATCCAGTAGATGCAAATGATTATTGCGCAGCAGAAGAGTACATTTATCGCATGGCTCGCAAGTATAAGGTTCATCAGATGCTTGCCAAGACTACGTTTCTTGGTTTCGTGTGCGGCATTCCTGTATATGTTTCAGCAAATGCTGGAAAAATGTATAGTCCTAAAAAGCAGAGCAATGAGACTAGCAAGATTGCAAAGGACATGATTGACAAGAGCCGCAAAGAACATAAAAATAGTTATAATGAGTTTTGCACTACCGAGTGCGGAGCCTTCATTGAGACGTATGGGCGCAAGGCTACAAAGCGTTTCATTGATTTTCTCTACAAAGAAAAGATTTCAGACCTGCACAATGGCAACTATGGCTATGATGCTCTTGGTAATCTGAAAATCATTGACTATTCTGGTTTTCATGACCTTGATGTTTTCTAAAAATTTTACTTGACAAATAATATATTTTAATGTTATAATATAGGAAAGTTTTCCTTCCAAGAGAAAGTGATAAAATATGTCTAAGTTCAATGAAAAGATTAAGCCCGCACGTGAGTCTTCTTATGAGGGCGGTGAGAATTACAAGAAGGATGTGCTTGAGGATTGGATGAACTTCCTGTTCTCTAGCAAGATGGATAATGCGTTCTACGAGAGTGCTGATACGCAGCAGGCTCGTTTTATTGAGCTTACCAATCTCGTGATTGATAAGTATGGTGCTGAGTTCGCTGGAAAGTGTGCCATGTTCACGCGAAATGACCTAGGGCAGCGTAGCACGGCTCAGCTCGTTGCGGCCATGCTGAATGGTCAGAGCTTTGAGCGCAAGCGTGACTTCTACAAGGCTTTCTGCCATCGTCCCGATGATATGTCTGAGATTTTCGCAGCCGTTGACATGCTTGGTGGCAAGCGTTCTCATGCTATGATTCGTGGCTTTGCAGATTATATGTCTGGTCTTTCTGAGTATAGCGTTATGAAGTATCAGATGAAGGGTAAGCGCTATAACATGTATGACCTTATTAACATCATTCACCCTAAGAATGGTAATGGTGTGATTGATGATTACATGAATGGTAAGCTCGAAGCCGCTGATACTTGGGAGGTCAATATCTCCACTGGTCAGGACAACTGGAAGAATATGGTTGAGGGTAATCGTCTTGGTTATCTCGCACTTATCCGCAATCTGAATAACATTCTGGACGAGGATGTTGATGATGAATGGGTTAAGCGCAATCTTGTAGACCAGCTTATCAACGAAGTTTCTATCAAGAAGTCTCTTGTATTTCCTTATCAGATTTATACTGCCTATCGCAACCTCAAAGTTCAGAGCTTTGCGGTAATCACGGCACTTGATACAGCTTTCCGCATTGCTTGCGGTAACATGCCTAAGATGGACGGCAATTCCGTTATCATGCTTGATGTATCCGGTTCGATGGATGACCGCTACGGCGACAAGTCCTCTCTGACTATCAAGGAAGTTGGAGCTTGCTACGCGGCAGCTCTCTATATTAACGGCAACTGTGATTTCATCAAGTTTGGCAACCGTGCGAAGTCAGCAACTTTCAAGAAGGCTTGCGGCCCGTTCCAAGTCATTCGTGAAATGTGCGATAACGATAACTGCGGTTATGGAACCGATATTGCTCCTGCCTTTGGTCTTATCAACGACAAGAAGTATGACCGCATCTTCGTTGTTTCTGATATGCAGGTGATGGGAAAGCAGAACCGTTTTTGGGGCTGGGGTAATAGCGTTGATGGTATGAGCAACTATAGGAGTTATTGCGCTGCCAATGGCCGCACGATTCTCTATAGCTTTGACCTTGGCAACTATTCTAACCAGATTGCGAATCCTAACAATCATGACGTACATCTTATGACTGCTCTCAACGATAACGTCTTCAAGATGCTTGAGTACGTAGAGAATGGCGGCAAGCTATACGACTACATCAATGAAAATTATCACTTCTAATTTTCTTTCTTTTGGTAAAGGCACCCATTTTGGGTGCCTTTTTTGTATTGACACTGGTAAATAATTCTGTTATAATACATATATAGAGAAAGGATATAGAAATGGCAGAAAATGCAGACAAGATTCAGAACCGTGTCAAAGAACATCTTGGCGCTGTCAAGGCTACAGGTAAATATTGGCAGTATCCTTGGTTGGTGTGTGCCGCAAATGGTTCCATGAATTATAATTTGTGGGACGAGAAATCTGACGTTGATACTAAATTGTTGATGATTCCAACAGCGTATGATTTGTTTCTGGACAAGAAGCATATCAACAAGGTAGAGATTATGGATAATGACGAACATTGTACAGTGAAAGATTTTCGTGATTACTTCAAGATTCTCCATAAGGCTAATATCAATTTCCTAGAGATTCTTTGTACAGACTATTATGTGGTTAATCCTATGTATTCGATGTATTGGGAATATCTTCGCAAGCATTGTGATGACATTGCAAACCTTAATCCACAGAAGTTAGTATTTTCTTCTCTTGGAATGGCAATGGAAAAAGCAAAGAAAATTTGCCATGATTCTCCTGCTAACCATGAGCTGATTGAGAAGTACGGTTATGTTGCTAAAGAGTTGCAGCATATCATGCGGCTTTACCTATTTGTTAAGCGTTATCTTGTTGATGGTGCGCCATTCTCTCAGGCTATCTGGATTGATGAACGTAATTCTTTAGGTAAAGAGAACATGTATCGTGATGAAATGATGGCTATTAAGCGTTACAATATTGTATTTTCGTCAGAAGATGCAAAGGCAAAAGCGGAGCATTATGTAATGAAGCTGGACGAGCTTATTGAGAATAATTCTAAATTCATGCCTGAGCCGTGTGAGGATGCAGCATATGACCTCGAATCTACTCAGTTTGCTATCATGAATACATATATATCTGCCGCATTTAATAAACGATAAGGAGAAAGAAATGGCACATTGTCGAGTAATTGATTGCTCTTGGAATGAAGATACAAAAGTAGCATCTGTAACGTTATCTTCTAAGTGGGGAGTATTTACAGAATACGCTAAACCTCATGATGAAGATATTGACGTGGCTAATAAGTGGATTGGTTGGCATATTGCTGAATATAAATGCCGCATTGATTTACAGCGGGCACGAATGAATGCTTTGCGTGAACGATACTATGGTCTACTATCTTATACAGACCAACTCTGGTATCCATTTGTGTATAGAAAATCTCTTCGTCTTGCCAAAAAAGATTGGTATGACGCACGCGATAAGTATAACAATCTAAAGCATAATTTTAAAGCGTTCTGCAAAGACCAGATTGAAAGCAGAAGGAAGTTCTTAGAGGACTTAGAGAAAAAGAATATGTAGGTTATATGGGTGTCGGTTATAATAATCGGCATCCATTTTTTTGTTGACAATTGAAAATGAAAATGATATAATATCTATAAAAAGAAAGGAGATTCATGGCTAAGAATGATTATACTAAAGAATCTATTCAATCATTAACACCAAGAGAGCATGTAAGAAAACGCCCATCAATGTATTGTGGCGATACTTCAACTCCAAATCAGCTTATGATGGAGCTATTCAGTAATGCGCTTGATGAACATAATATCGGTCACGGTGATACTATTGATATTTTTATAGATGATAAAAGTAATCACTGTAGTATTCAAGATTATGGTCAAGGTTTTTTAGTAGATGAAAAGCGAGAAGATGGAAAAACTGTTTTCCAAGCTGCTTTTGATACTATGAATACGTCTGGTAAATACACAGAAGATGGCGTATATGAGGGTTCAAGTCTTGGTTTGAATGGCATTGGCGGAAAATTAGTAACGTATCTATCTAATAGCACTATAACCAAGACTACTCGTGACGGCAAGTGGGAATGCAATGAATTTGTAGACGGTATTCTTTCAAAGCATGAGACTGGTATTGCAGAAAAAGATGCTAAAAATGGTACATTTGTATCCTATTTTCCAGACGCACAATTTTTTGGAACAGATAGAACTTCTATCCCATTCTTTAAAAAGTTTTTCAATGATATTACTTGTATTTGTCCAACTCTAACAGTATTCTTAAATGGCGAAAAGATTAGCCATAATAGTATTGAAGATATGTTAGATGAAAAGCGTGGAAAAGATATTGAAATTGTTGGCAATCATTTTGTTATGAATACTGACCAAATCAATTTAGCAATGACTTTTACATCTGGCAGTCAAGCGAAGATTATTCCATATGTCAACTATGGTATTACATCATCTGGGCCGCATATCACTGGAATTAAATCAACACTTACTCGTGTATTTAATAACTGGGCAAAAGAAAACAATCTTTTGACTGCAAAAGATAAGAATCTAGATGGTGCTGCAATCCAAGAGGGTATTGTATTAGTGTGTAATATAAATAGCAAGGGCGTTAAATATAATGCTCAAGTAAAAGATGATATTATTGATATGGATACTTCTTTTACATCTGCTCTTGGACAGCAATTAGAAGTATGGCTAGATAGTAATCCAGAAGATGCAAAAGCTATTCTCGATAAAGCCATTCTTGCGCGAAAGGCGGCAGAAGCAGCTAAGCGTGCGCGTGCGGCAGTTAAGAATAATAAGAAGCGTGGCAATAAGGTTAAAATTCTCAATCCAGATAAACTCAAAGACGCAGAATTCCTTGGTCAAGGCTCAACTCTTCTCGTAGTAGAAGGATTATCAGCAGGCGCTTCGATGTGCGTTGCACGAGAAATTGACAAATATGGAATCTTAATGTTGCGCGGTAAATTAATTAACGCACTTGCAAATAAAGACGATAGACTTTTAAAAAATGAAGAGATTCAATTGCTCTTTAAAGCACTTGGGATTAGACCGCACGAAGACTATGAAGAGACAAGTTTAAGATATGGTAGAATTGGTATCTGTGTTGACTCCGATAGCGACGGGTACCATATCGGGTTACTTATTGCATCAGCTCTAGAGCATTTCTGTCCTAAGTTTATCCAAGAGAATAGACTATGTTGGTTACGTTCACCTCTTTATATTGTTAAAGGTAAAGACAAGGAACAGTATTACTTTACAGACCAAGAAATGGACGCTGCTAGACCAAATCTTCCCGCAGGAGTAGAGGTACAGAGGTGTAAGGGACTCGGTTCCCTCTCAGCAAGTCAAGCACGTAATTCTATGTTTGGTCAGAATCAGCACATGGACGTTCTCATTCCAACAAACAGGACAAAGAATAAGTTAATGACACTTATGGGTTCAAACGCAGATGGCCGCAAAGATTTCATTTTCAATAATATTGACTTTAGCGAGGTGAAAGAGTAATTGGATTTTGAAGTAAGTTTAGACGATGTTATTGACAATAGTTTTGGACAGTATGCGGGAGCTGTTATTCAATCGCGTGCGTTAGTAGATGTTCGAGATTGCGTAAAACCTTCTACTAGACAAGTCCTGTATTGCATGTTCACCGATAAATTCACTCATGATAAGCCATTCAAAAAGACGCTTAAAGCAATCGGAAGTTGCATGAGACTATACATCCACGGAGACGCATCTTGCGAGGGTATTGTAATGCGTAGTGGACAGCCTTTCTCTATGAGGTATCCACTAGTAGAAGTAGAAGGTTCATACGGAACTTTAACAGAGACAGGCAATTGGGCTGCACCTCGTTATACTGCATCGCGTCTTTCTCAATTATCAGATTATCTTCTCAAAGAGACAGACAAATATACTGTTGACGAATGGGTAGATAATTATGATGATACAGAGAAGTATCCTAGGATTCTTTCTTCTCTTGGCTTTTACAATATCGTCAATGGCACAAGCGGAATTGCGTCTGGTCTTGCAAGTTCAGTTCCACAGTTTAATCTTAAAGAAGTAAATGCGGCAATGGTGTATATGCTAGAACACAAGGATACTACATTTGATGATGTTCTATGTTATCCTGATTTTGCAACTGGCGGCACAATTCTCAATAAAGACGAAGTTCGTGAAAGCCTTAAAACTGGCAAGGGTAAAGGTTGTATTATTCGTGCAAAGCTAGAATACGACAAGAAAGATAATTGTATTATCGTTCGTGAACTTCCTTACAGCGTATATACTAATACAATCTGTAATGAAATTGAAAAGATTACTAATGATGAAGAAACAAACCCAGGCATTGTTAATCTAAACGACCTTACAGGTGAAGATGTTTGTATTAAGATTTATCTTTCTAGGTCTGCCAATCCAAAAGAAGTAGCAACTTATCTGTTTGAAAATACTTCTCTACAGAAAACATATGGTATTAACATGACTATGCTTGAGAATGGTCGTTATCCTAAAGTCTTTGGTTGGCAAGAAGCACTAACTGCGCATCTAAAGCATGAAAAACAAGTATATATAAATATGTATAATCATCAACTTGATGTTCTTAATTACAAGTTGAAAATTACAAACGGTATCATCGCGGCAATTGACAAGATTGATGAAACGGTTGAAACGATTAAGAATTCTTCTTCAACTAAAGAAGCAAATAAAAGGCTACAGTCTTTATTAAATATTGATGAAGACCAAGCCAAAGCTATTTTAGATATTAAACTTGTTCGTCTTGCAAAGCTAGAAGTAAATAAACTGCTTAAAGATAAAGATAATCTTGAATCTGAAATTAAGCGAATCAGTTCTATTCTCAATTCAAATAAACTCCTAAAGCAAGAAATGATTAAACGTTTTAATGAAGTGTCTGAAAAGTTTGGTGACGAGCGTCGCACTAAGGTAGTTCAAAAGGAAATTACAAAGACAAAGAAAACCAAATCTTCTACACCAAAAGAAAATAGGAATTTTATAATTGCTTTTAATCCTCTTGGTTATCTACAAAAAGTCACACCTTCTAAATATAAGAGCGATGGTAGCCTTGCATTTAATGTATCAGAAAACAGAAAGGTTGCACTATTCTCAAATAAGGGACGATTCTTTAGGATTGCTCTTTCAGACATTAAAGAGTGCGGCCCAAGGGATAAAGGCACTGCTATTGGCGCGATTGTCAATCTTGATAATGATGAAAAAATTATCACGATTCACGATGATGTATTCGTAGATAAGCCTTATATGTTCTTTGTTACGGAAGATGGTAAGATTAAAAAGTGTGAAGGTAAACAATTTGCTGGCGGCACGCGCAACGTTAAGGGTTCTGTGGCCTTTAAGACCGATAGTAAAATTGTCAGCATCCAAGAGACAAATGGATGTATCGTAACGCTAACGTCAACCAAGAGACAGATTAGTTTCAAGGCTGATGATGTGCGAGCAAGCGGTATTCGTTCTGGCGGCATGTGCGGCATTAAGCTAGACGATGATGATAGAATTGTATCTATGAAGATTACTGAACCGCAGAACTTTACAGGTAAAATTGCAAACAAGGGTGGACGAGGGATAGTTCTTTAGTCCATCCTTTTCTTTCTATTGGAGGAATATGTCTCTAACTATTTATCCTGCTATGCTTGTTGGCAAAGCTCCTAAAAACTATGAAGATATGCTTAAAAATACCCCTATTATTGGTACAGTCAAGAAAGATGGATATTTCTCGCAGCTAATTAAAGATGAAAATGAAGTTCATCTTTATAGCCGCACAGTTTCTAAGAAGACTGGATATTATAGCGACAATATTGAAAAAGTGCCGCATATCAAAGACTGGGCTATGAGTGAGCTACCTAATGGAACATGTCTTATCGGCGAGGTTTATTATCCTAATGGGACATCTAAGAATGTAACATCAGTTCTTGGCGCATTACCAGAGAAAGCTATTGAACGTCAAAAAGGCGACTATGGCAAAATTCATTTCTATATGCACGATATTCTCGCATATAATGGTGAAGATTATGTTATGAATAATGTAGCATATAGCCATCGTTACAGTAATCTTTGTGAGCATATTGATATTGAAACGCCTTTAATTCCAGAGCTTGAAGTTGCCCGATGCTATGACAATGCTTATCTCGACCTAGATAAAGTCACAACTGATAAACTTGCCGCAGGCGAAGAAGGTATGGTTTTTCGTGTCGAGGATGGTCTTTATGCACCCGGTAAGCGTCAGCCAAAAGTCATGTTCAAAATTAAACAGGCGCAAAATGATATTGATTTTGTAATTACAGAAGTCCTGCCGCCAGAATATCTTTACACTGGCAAAGAGTCTGATACTTGGCAGTATAAAGATAAAGAAGGTAATTTAATTACAAAGGCCGCATACTATGGCTGGGCTGGGGCTTTACGTCTTGGTGCATATAATAGTGCGGGAAATCTTGTATCTATTGGTCGTGTATCTTCTGGTCTTACAGACAATCTTAAAGCTGACCTTGCGGCCAATCCTGACAAGTATATCGGCATGACAGTAGAAGTGAACTGCATGAGTCTTGATAAGAAAAATAAAACTTTCCGACATCCTTATTTGTCTAGGCTTCGCTTTGACAAACCAGCACAAGACTGTAAGCTCGAAGAAATTTTTAGCTAATGCTTGACTTTTAAAAAGTTTTGTGTTATTATATATGTGAAATAGAAATTAAAAGCAAAGGAGATTTATGGCTATTACGATTACTAAACCTGTATTTTCAGACAACGCTAAGAAGGTTCTAAAGCATCTACAGGAAAATCAAGACAAGGACGAAACCTTTAAGGACATTGCAAAGGCTGTCAACCTTACCGACAAGGCTACTAATTGCATCATCACTTCCTCGCTTGTCCGCAAGGGCTATGCAGTTCGTGAGACTCAGCCTGACGGTGGTACCAAGTTTATTCGTCTTACCGAGGAAGGTGTCAAGGCTGACCCTGAAAGCACTGTAACCTACACTAAGTAATATGCTTGAGATTATTTTAGGTGTCATTTCCGCAATCGTATGTATTATATGCGGCTATTATGTAGGTGTTATAGCTGGCAAAAAAGAAACATGTGATATAGTAAAAGAGAATAATAAAGAAGTTCTTATTGCGCGAGAGCATATTGAATATCAAATTCAAAATGAAAAAGCGCACCTAAAATCTCTTCAAGATAACGTGGAACAACAGAAAAAGAGCTTTGAAGATTTCGAGAAACTTGAAAAGGAAAATATCATGAAGAATCTTCGTGATTTTCAGATTCAAGTCAATGAAGATAAAGCTGAATATGCAGAACAAATTCAGCTTCTTCAAAGCTCTCTTGATAAATTGAAGCGCCAAAAGGCAGCAACTATTGAAGCGTTTCAACGTGAACAGGCGGTTCAAGATTCAAAAGATGATTATCGTATCATCATTGAAGATAATGACAAAGCAGATATTGATATTTTAAATTCATTTAAGAACCGCCTTTCCAATCCAGAGATTCTTTCAAAGTTAATTTGGTCAACGTATTTCCAGAAGAAAGCAAAGGCTTTATTCATCAATATTGTTGGTACTGAAAAGGTATGCGGCATTTATAAGATTACAAATATAAATAATATGAAGTGCTATGTGGGCCAGTCTGTAGATATTGCAAATCGCTTTACTCAGCACTGCCGTTGCGGATGCGGCATAAAGACACCAAAAGACAATAAGCTGTATGCGGCGATGCTTAAAAATGGTCTAGACCAGTTTACTTTTGAGATTGTGGAGATTTGTCCGCAAGAAGAATTAAATGAAAAAGAAAAGTATTATATTGATGTATACAATTCAGTTAATTATGGTTTCAATTCACAGGACGGTGTAAATGGGAAAAGTAACGATTAACAGTAATACTATCAAAAATCCTATTACGTTGATTGGTGAAATGGCTGGCCCATGTTATGGTACAGATACAAGCGACCCAGAGAAAAATTATAAACGTGGTCTTTCTTGTATTAAAGATGGACATTTCCGCACGATAGAATTTGGAGTGGTCTTTTTTACTTTAGAAGGGTATTCAGCCAAGGTCATTCGTGAGTATTATACTCATATTGGTGGAGCACCAACACGTCTACAGGCAAGTACACGATATATTAAATATCAAGATTTTGATTATATAGTTCCTCCTAAGATTGCGGCAAATGAAGATGCTAAACAAATGTACGATGCTTGTATGAAAGCTATTGCTGAAGCAACTACTTATATGCAAAAGGAATGCGGAATTCCGCAGGAAGATGCTAATATGGTTCTTCCTCTTGGAATGACTACAACCGTGAGTTGTTGTTTCAATAGCCGCACACTTATGGCTATGGCTGAACAGCGTCTATGCGCTCGTGCCTATTGGGAGTTTAGGCAGCTAATGAAAGACATCATTGAAGCATTATCAGAATATTCTGATGAATGGAAAACTATTTGTGATATGTTCTTTAAGTGTAAGTGTGACAAAGTTGGTTATTGTCTAGAGCATAAGTCATGCGGAAAATATCCTAAAAAAGTTATTGACTAAGATTTAAAAACGTGTTATAATATTTGGCATAGATTGAAAGAAAAATTAGAAAGGAAATTGAATGTTTAAAGCAAATAATGCAGCTCATGTAGAAGGATATGTATTTTCAACTGACCGTCTAGCTCAGCGTGTTTCCAAAAAGACTGGTACTCCATTTATCAATGGTACAGTCAATATTGCAACTGATGATAAGGGTACTAATGTAGTTCCTGTATTTTTCCGTTATGTTACCGAGACTTTCCAGAAGAGCGGTAAGCCCAATCCCGCATGGGAGATTCTAAGCGCTCTTATCGACCATGAAGGTTCAGATACTTTTGAAGTTGCGGGTACCTCTGCTCTAAAGGTTCGCATTGATGGTTCTGTTGCAACCAATGACTTTGTATCTCGTGATGGCGAAGTTGTTTCTCCTAAGCGTGTCGAAGGTCAGTTTATGCACATCATGACTAATGCAATTTCCGATAATCCCGCAACCTTTGATATTGATATGCTGATTGCAAATGCGGCTGAGCGTGAGGTTGAAGATGGTGATGATTTCGTAAATCTTCGCGGTTATGTGTTCAATTATCGTGGTGATGTTCTTCCTGTCGATGTCAACGTTCGTTCCAAGGGTGGCATGGATTACTTTATCGACCAAGATATTTCCAACAAGAATCCTCTTCTAACTCATATTAAGGGTTCAATTGTCTCTCAGGCAATCACCAAGGAGACTACTGAGGAATCTGCTTTTGGTGACCCAGTAGTTCATAAGGTTGTCCGCAATGTTCGTTCTTGGGATGTAACTTGGGCTGCGGTTGAGCCTTATGAGTGGGATGATGAATCTACTATCACCAAGAAGGAGTTCAAGCAGAAGCTAGACGAGCGTGAAGAGCGTATGGCAGAAGTCAAGCGTAATCATGACGAGTATCAGGCTAGTCGTAATGGTGGTCAGAACTTTGCAGCAGTAAAGGAATCTCCTAAGACTGCACCCAAGACCGAGGTAAAGACTGATACAGACGATGATGACGACGAGGATTGGCCTTTCTAAGTCAATAGTAGACAATTAAATAGATAAGGGAGAGATTAAGTTCTCTCCCTTTAATAGAAAGAAAAGGATTCAAAATGGAATTTAATTTTACAACATGTGCTGTCCTGCTGCCAAGTGCTCGGAGTGCGCCGCAAGATAGCGAATAAGTTGCGTAAAGCCGGTGAATGGATGACTGAGAAATACATCGGAAAGGCCAGACACTACAAGCGCGGCAACGAACTGTTCTGGAAGTACAGGGACATCGTACTTGACGATTATGGCAATATTGTCCTGGACGATGACGGCAGTCTGGTATGGCTTAACCTCAGATGGACAGGCTACAACGACCGCGCTTGGTTGACGAAGTGGTACAAAAACTGCGAGCTTTGCAAGGGTAGGGACGGCAAGACGTACCGCATCGACTTTACCAACTGCAACGTCTACGAGGTCGTAAGCGAATGAGCTGTGGAGCGAAGGCGGTGAGCAAATACTAACAGCGGATGAAGCCAAGTTTCTAAAGTAGCTTCAAGACAAGTTGAATACGCAAGAGACGTTTTGTCAAGCGACCCCACGTTTCTGGGTAGTTGAGCAGACCGCTGGTACACATGCCCAAATGGCTACGAAGACCGCGTTGTTGTCGTAGACAACGAAGGGTGTGACACAATGACTCTTGGGCAGGACGTGAAAGCAACATTTTCTAGCATCCAAGCGAAGTTTAGCAGCGAGGACGCAACTGAGTGGCTAAGCAATTGGGGACATAGCACTTGCCGCCGAGACAATGTTATTTATCTAAATCGTATTTAATAGTAGATAACAAAAGATTAAACCAAGAGAGAAAAGAGAACGCAATATATGTCAATTGATATTTTTAATATTGAACCTCACAAAGTTAGTCGTTCGCTAGAGGGCTATACAATCATGTTTTACGGTGAGCCTAAGACTGGAAAAACATCAACAGCAGCCAAATTTCCAAAAGCCTTACTATTAGGTTTTGAAGTTGGCTATCTAGCAATTGGCGGCGTAAAACCGCAACCTATTAACAAATGGTCTGAATTTAAACAGGTTCTAAAGCAGCTAAAAGACCCGAAAGCTCATGAGCTATACAGCAATATTATTATTGATACTGCTGACATTGCTTATGACCTTTGTGAAAAGTACATCTGCAATCAGGCCGGAGTCTCAGCTGTAAATGAGCTGCCGTATGGTCAGGGCTGGTCTAAAACTAGTAAAGAGTTTGACGAATGTCTTCGTTCCATTCCTCAGATGGGGTATGGTCTAGTAATGATTTCTCATAGTCAAGACAAGACTTTTACTGATGAAAATGGTAGCGAATATAATCAAATTGTTCCTACTCTTGGCAATCGCCCTCGTCTAATCGTTGACCGCATGAGTGATGTTATTGGTTATGCCCATCCAGTAGAAGAGGAAGATGGCCGCACGCATACTGTTCTGTATATGCGCGGAACCCCTCGATTCGTAGCTGGTTCTCGATTTAAATACACGCCTGATTCAATTGACTTTACCTATGACAATCTTGTTAAAGCTATTGGCGACGCAATTGATAAACAGGCAGAGGAAGATGCTGGTAAGTTCGTTACTGACGCACGTACTACCGCATACGATATTAACGATGGGCCTGATTTTGAAGCTATGAAGAGCGAATTCAAAGAACTGACTGTTAAGATTCAGCACAGCGTTTCCAAGGATGAATTTAAGAAGTCTTGGGCACCTAAGATTATCGAAATTACAGACAAGTATCTTGGTGTTGGTAAGAAGGTCAATGACTGTACTGCCAAGCAAGCTGAACAGCTTTCACTTATTCTCGATGACCTTAAAGACCTACTGTCTAATGGAATTGATGTAGCTTAATTAAAGACCGCCCAAAATTGGGTGGTCTTTTTTATTGACAAAATCTCCTGAATATGGTATAATTATATTATAAAGTTAGGAGAAATCTATGGCAAAACAAAGACCTGTTAAATGTCCATATTGCGGACAAATGATTGACCGTGATTATGAGTTCGATTGGAAAAAAATTGGTAATCGTTATTGGCATGATGAATGTTATGCCAAGAGCCAAGAGGAAAAAGAACAAAATAAAGATAGGTTGCAAAAACAACGAGAAGCAGTTATGAAACTAGCTGGCAAATATCTCGGTAAATATGTAGATTATCAAAAGGTCGCGCTCAACATGAGCCAACTTTTGAAACTTAATATCACATATGAGCAAATGGCAAAAGCTCTTAAATACTGGTATGAAATAAAGCACAATGACCCCAGTAGGTCTAATGGCGGCATATGGATTGTCAAATCAATCTATGTTGAAGCTGAAAATTATTTCAAACGATTGGACGAAATCAGAACTATGCAGCAGACAGAACAGGTGAATACAGATATTGCAGACGAGCACCGTGTATATGTGCGGCCAAGGGATGTAAATATCTACAGGAAAAAGCCACGTTTTAGCCTAGAGTAGAAAGGAGGATACTTGATTAGTAAATATTATGATTCTGTAGCAGCATTACAGGTAATCGGCTGTTGTATGCGGAAACCAGAATATTTAGCTGAGGACGGTCAGTATTTCTTTTCAGAGCATGACTTCTGCAATGATTTACACAAGGTAGTATTTGGCGCATTGTACAGTCTGTACAACGCTGGCGTTACAGACCATTTGTCACGAGAGATTGAAAATTATCTTAAAGACAAGCCGAAAGCGTATGCAGTGTATAAAGCCAATAAAGGTCGAGAGTGGATGTTTGAAACTCATGCAAATGCTCACTTAGATGCTTTTGAATACTATTATAATCGTCTCAAGAAGATGTCACTTCTTCGCGCATATGATGATGTGGGTGTAAATGTATCTGATATTTATGACCCAGATAACATTTTAGATTCTGCAAAGAAACAAGCGCAAGATGAATACCTAGACAAGACTTCCTTAGAGCAACTTGCGGATGATATTGAAGGTAAGTTTTATTTTATTAGGGATTTATATGTTGACAATAATGATAACGATTCTGTTGCTATTGGTGATAATGTACGTAAAATCGTAGAAGACTTATCTAAACATCCCGCACGAGGGTGGGCAATGTATGATTTATATGAAGATGCAATTGCAATGGGCGCACGTCCTGGTCGTTTCTATTTAAGAAGTGCGGCTACAGGTGTCGGTAAAATGATTTGCCGACAATAAACTGGGGAAAAAATCTGGAACCCTAAACTAAAAAGCAAGGGAATCAGAGGTGAAGGTTAATTTAAAATTAACCAGCCGCAACGCATAGCAGGTGAAAAAATATAATCCTGCCAAGAGGCCCCAGCTTTCTTTGCAAGAAAGAAAAGATATGCTGAACTTGCGGGAAACCGTAAGAGCTGTAGGATAAAAAGCCTACAGGGTAACAAATTGAAATCAAGAACTGGCGTAGCTGATGCGTGTTTCTTTTCATGTTCTGAATATTATTCAGATGAAGGGAAATGGGAGCGTTTATATAATCGAGTACCTACTTTATATATCTCAGTAGAGCTAGACATTGAAGAACTTACAACTATGGCGTTGGCTTTTATCGGCAATATTCCAGAAGACCATATTACTGAAATGGACTTACTTACATTTGAAGAAGAAGAACGTCTAAAGAAAGCAATGAATATTCTAGAAGAAGCACCACTTCGTATGGAATATCTTCCTAACTACGGCATGAAAGATGTTGAGAATTGTATCAAGCGTAATATGCGCAAATACAAATATCCACGAGTAGATGAACATGGCAATACAGATTATCTAACTTTTCAATGCGTTGTCTTTGATTACCTAACTTCATCTATTAAGATGATTGAAGAAATTTCACACGGAACTGGAATGAAAGTACGCGAAGACCAGATTCTATTTCTTATGTCTTCTAAACTTAAAGAAATAGCTGTCGAAAATAATGTTTTTCTTTTATCAAGTACGCAAATCAATGGTAGCTATCGTCAAGAGAAAATTCTAGACCAGAACATGCTTGCTGGCGCAAAATCAATTGCAAACCGAATCGACTATGGCGAAATTATGGTTGATTGTACGGACGAAGATATTCAAGATATTGAAGGTGTTTTAGCTCAACACCCTGGCATGTGTCCACCAAATGTCAAGAGAAGTGTATATAAGAATCGTCGAGGGAAATTTAATCGTGTCATTTGCTGGATGCACGCGAATAAAGGCACTTGTCGATATAAAACGTTATTCGTAACAGACTTTTCATTTAAGCCAATAGATAAAGATGAAATATTCCAGAAGAAGAAAGATTAGGAGGTGCGGGAATGGGATACGATAAAGTAAAGGTAAAGGAATCAATTGAACCAGAAAACGTATATGATATTCTAGAATACTTTGGCGCAGAACCAGAAATGTATTCTGATTATATCATTTCCCGCACAATCTGCCATAATGGCATCGGTGAAGGTTCAAAGAAGCTGTACTATTATTTTGAGAACAGTATGTTCAATTGCTATACCGAGTGCGGCGCATTTGATATTTTTGAGTTAGTTGAAAAGGTAAAGAGCGTTGACCTAAATGCCGCAATCTATTTCGTAGTTAATTTTTTAAATCTTCAAATTGATTTAGATAATGATATTGATTTAAAGGATAATCAAGAAGACTGGAAGATATTCAACAGATATAAAGAACAAGAAGACGTAACGGTTAATGATAATACAATTGAATTACCAGAATATGATATTTCAATCATCAAACATTATCCTCAACCTATTATTTCCTCTTGGTCTAATATCTCAAAAGAAGTATGCGATTTTGCGCAGATTCACTATGACCCTCTTGGTGGTAATATCCTTATCCCGCATTTTGACCAGAATGATAGATGTGTAGGTATTCGACAAAGAACGATTATCCAAGAGCAAGAGAAAAAAGGAAAATACAAACCTTGGCGAGTTCACGGTGAACTTTATAATCATGCTCTTGGCTTTAACCTGTATGGTTTGAATTGGGCTAAAGAAAGAATCGGAGAAATACAGACCGCCATTGTCGCTGAGAGTGAAAAAAGCGTTTTAGCATATATGTCTTACTATGGTACAGGCAATAACATCTGTGTCGCAACATGCGGCAGTTCCTTGTCTAAATACCAATTCAAACTTCTTAAAGATGCGGGGTGCAAAGAAATTGTTATTGCATTTGACCATGACTTTGACGAGTATGGTTCAGATGAAAGTCTAAAGGTCGAAGAAAAGATTGCCAAGATTGGTAACAAGTATAAGCCATATATGAATATGTCTGTAGTTTTCGATAGAGAAAATATATTAGGATATAAGGCAAGTCCGTTAGACCAAGGCAAAGATGTGTTTATGTATCTTTTTAAGAATAGGATTATGTTATAATGAATATAGAACAAATGATAACGGTAATATTTATACTTTTCTTTCCAGCCATTTTATCTTTTTTCATTATTGCCATTTGTATTCTTATAGATAAATGGATAGACCTTGTGTTTTATCCTTTTGAAATTCTTCGTGATAAAATTGATAACTATAGGTTACAAAAAGACTTGTTAAAAAATAAAGAAAAGAAAGACTTTACCAAGAGCAAGAGAATGATGAATAATATGAGACAAGAGGATAAACAGAAAATTCTCGACTATCGCCGCAAACATAAACGCTGTCGATATTGTAAATATTATTTTTATCCATATGTGCCGTATGAGGTAAAATTAACTAGTGCCGTTCCTCCTGAATGTTATATTAAAGATAAAAAGATTTATCCTTATTTTCTAGGTTTTAAGACGTTAGCAGGATGTATGTGCAAAGAGTTTGGAGTTGATAAAGATAGATTATAAATTATATAAGCCAACATTAGATAGTTTGACACCTCGACAGCAGATTTTATATAATAGAGATATTCCGGTAGAAGAACAAAGTAATTGGCTTAATGCCTATTGGAATGACGTAAATGATTTTCATTTTCTAAAGAACATTAAAGAAGCAGCCAACATGATTATCAGTCATTGTATGTGGACAAGCTCTAAGATTACCATTCTTCAAGACTGTGATTGCGATGGATTGACTTCGAGCGCAATTATAGCTAATTATATTCATCATATTTGTGAAAAGGAACCGACCATTTTAGTCCATGATGGGAAAGCTCACGGACTAGCAGATATGGATTTAGACAAAATTATAGACACTACCAGTCTTCTTATTATCCCAGATGCGGCCAGCAATGATTACGAGCAGCTTAAATATTTACATGACAATGGTGTAGATATTGTAATTGCAGACCATCACCATTGCGAAAAATATTCTGAGGATGCTATTGTAGTAAATAATCAATTAGACGATTATCCTAATAAAAACTTTTGCGGAGCAGGAGTTACATGGCAGCTTTGTCGCCAGATGGATGAAATGTGTCACTTCGATTATGCAAATGATTTAGTTGATTTATGCGCTCTTGGCCTTTGTGGTGATATGATGGATTATCATGAAAAAGAAGTAAGAGCGCTTGTCAATATCGGTTACGCTAATGTCAAGAACAAGTTTTTTAAAGCATTTGTAGATAAACAAGAGTTTTCTTTAAATAAGATGAATGGACTTAATTATCTAAGCTCTAGCTTTTATGTAGTCCCTTACATTAACGCATGTTGTCGAACTGGTGAAATGGTAGAAAAACGTCTTCTTATTAATGCTCTATTGGATTATAAGTGTGATACGATGATTCCATCATCCAAAAGAGGTGAAAAAGGTAAAGAAGTTCCTATATGGCAAGAAGCTATTACTGTTATTGAGCGAGTGAAACGTAGACAGACTAAACTACAAGATGAAGCTATGGAATTCTTTGAATACCAAATTCAAACCAAAAAGCTAACAAATAATGCTATCATTACTTGCGTATGCGGCAAAGATGATGCAGAGCCGGGTATTTTAGGTTTAGTGGCGAATCGTATTCAAGCCAAGTACCAACATCCTACATTGGTTTTGCGAGAAGTCGAGGAGGAAGATGGGGTACATCTAAAAGGGTCTGCTCGCAATTACTCTTATTGTCCTATTGAAGATATGCGTAGTCTTTGTGAAAATACTAATTTAATGGATTATGCACAAGGACATTCTAGCGCTTGGGGAGCTAGTCTTCCGTTAGATAATTACTTTAAGTTTATTGAAGTTACAAATGAACAATATAAAGGTATTGATTTTAAACCAGTCTATTTAGTAGACTATGTTTGGAATTACGATAGAATCAACCCTAAATATGTTCTTGATATTGCGGAGCTTAATATCTATGGTCAAGGCATCCCAGAGTCTAAAGTTGTGGTAGAAGATATTGCATTAGACAATGTTAATGTCCAGCTTTTAGGTGAAGCGAAAGGGCATCCTACTATTAAGATTTCTCTACCTTCTGGTGTAGATATTATGAAATTCAAGTCTTCTAGAGAAGAATTTGAAGAATGGACAAGCGGTGAAAAGAAGCTAACCATTGTCGGCAAATGTTCCAAAAATTCTTGGATGGGGAATGTTACAGCACAAATTATAGTTGAAGATTTTGAATTAAAAGACTATGAAGAGGAATGGGTATTTTAAATGAAACTTCAAATTGAAGAAGCAGAGCTTAGGAATCTTGCGCATAAGGCATCACGTTATGATATTATTATGGATGCTCTTATTCGTGAAAAGTTCGGTAAGGTTGATATTTATAGCGATTGGGAAATGACTGAAAACTATATGCAAGACATTATCAATCAGCAGCCAAGTGATATTAGGCCAGTAGATGAAGATAAAATTAAAGCAGAGCAAGAATGGTTTGATAAGAATCCTGGCTTTGGACAATATAATTAAATAAGAAGTCCTCTAGTTTTACTTGACTAGAGGGCTTTTTTATGTTATAATGTATTTATACAAAGTCCAATAGAAAGGAGTAGCATAGATTATGCGAATGGCCCCATGCCCTGTGTGCGGAAAGACGGCACCTAACGGTTTTAAAAAAGGAAATAAGTGGTATTCTAAATGCTATAATAAAGAGTGCGGTTATACTACAGAAGTAGGTATGCCGACACGCAAAATGAGTCGCTTCAATTGGAATCTGAATTACGAGCATTTAACTGACGAAACTCTTCCAGATGAAATGACTGGTCGTCAAAAAGGCGCTTATATGAAAAAGGAAATTCGTTGTGGCGTACCTGAGCTAGTCCAGTGTTTTACTCAAGAAGACTTTGAAGAGTGGGAAGAGAAGTACGATTACTCAAAAATTAACTGGGTTAAGGTCGGCGGCAAAAAGGCTGGAGTGGCCCGCCGCAAAGCTCGTGCTAAAGAGCGTGCAGCAAAGGAACAAAAGTGAAACTAGATATATTTTACGAAGTCATTGTACCTGCACGCATAGATAGGAAACTTAATTGGGGTCGGCCAGGGTATTACGAAGACGCTGGATTCTTCCGTGGCTATCGTTATGTTCCAGCTATTCCTTCAACTTGGGAATCTGTAATGGTTCCTGAAAAGCGATATATTTTTGAACAAAGGAAAAAGGCTAAAAAATTCTGCTTAGAACATAATTATCCCTTTGAATATATCCATGAGCGAAAATGCTAAATATAATATTCTCTATATAAATAAGGACGGTGATGCCAATGACAGTGCCGCGATTTGATATTCATAATCACACGCACTATTCTTAACCAACTTACGTCTTATTGATTCAACTGTCAAACCAAAAGAACTAATTGATAGGGCTATAGAATTAGGTCTTGCGGGAATCGCAATCACCGACCATGAATCATTAGGTGGACACGTAGAGATTGACCGCATTCAAGAGGAATATAAGGACAAATATCCTAATTTTAAAATTGTTCGCGGCAATGAGATTTATCTTACAGATACACGAGATTCTAATCAGTATTATTATCACTTTATTCTCTTGGCTTTAGACGCTACTGGTCATAAGATGTTACGCGAATTATCTTCTACCGCTTGGATTAATAGTTATTTTGACCGAGGTATGGAACGTGTCCCAACTCTAAAGTCAGACCTTGCAGCCATTATTGAGAAATACGGTAAGGGTCATCTACACGGCAGCTGCGCGTGTCTCGCAGGAGAAGTCAATCACAACCTTAATCTTATGATTCAAGCTGAAAAACAAGGCGATAAAGCACAAGTTAAAGTGTATCATAAGAACATTGTGACCTTTATTAAATGGTGTGTATCTGTTTTCGGCAAAGATTATTTTTCTTTAGAGGTTGCTCCTGGTCGTAGTGAAGAACAGTTTGCAGTCAATTCTAGAATGAATTCTTTGTCTAAGGTATTTAATCTTCCAATTGTTATTGGGTGTGACACTCATTATCTTAAAAAGGAAGATAGATATGTACACAAGGCTTTTCTTAATTCTAAAGGTGGAGAGCGTGAAGTAGATTCTTTCTACGAATATTGCTATCTACAATCTGAACAAGAGATTATAGAAAATCTTGACAGTACAGGTCTTGACTACGAAGAACTGTGCGCTAACTCAATGAAGATTCTTAATAAGTGCCAATATTATTCTCTATATCACAAACAACAAGTGCCGCAAGTCGATGTTCCTTCTTATCCAAAAGAAGAAAAGAATCATCATTTCTATGATGTAAATAAGTATCCTACTCTTGATTATCTTATGCATTCAGATAATCCGCAAGAACGTTATTGGATAAACTATTGTCAGAATGAATTAAATAAAAAAGGCCTAAATAATGAAGTGTATCTTGCAAGGCTAGAAGAAGAAGCCGATATTAACAAAGTTATCGGTGATAAACTTGAAACTTGCATGTTTGCTTATCCTATTTTCCTACAGCATTACATTAATCTCTTTTGGGAGTGCGGCTCAACGGTTGGTGCCGGTCGAGGCTCGGCTTGCTCTGGTCTTAATCACTGGCTTTTAGGCGTTACACAACTAGACCCAGTTGCCAATGACTTGCCTTATTGGAGATACAGTAACAAAGAGCGTATTGAACTAGGCGATATTGATATAGACTTGGCTCCATCTAAACGTGAATTAGTCTTTGAGAAAATTAGGGAAGAACGTGGTCAATTAGGATGTGTACAAGTCTGTACATATGGCACAGTTACATCTAAAGCCGCAGTAAAGATTGCTTGTCGAGGATACCGTTCAGACAAATATCCAAATGGTATTGAACTAGATGAAGCTGAATATCTATCTTCTCTAATTCCTTCTGAACGTGGTTTTGTCTGGCCTTTATCTGATTGCTTTTTTGGCAACGAAGAAAAGAAACGTAAGCCTAATAAGACTTTTGTCCAAGAAGTAAACAAGTTTCCTCGTTTACAGGAAATTCTGTTAAACATCTGTGGCCTTGTTACACAGCGAGCTATTCATGCTTCTGGAGTTAACTTTTACGGAGAAGACCCATATCAGACTGCGTGCTTTATGAAAGCTAAGAATGGCGCTATTATTACACAGTACTCTTTAGCAAATGCGGAATATTGCGGTGATGTGAAGCTCGATTTCCTTGTGACGGAAGTACAGGATGTAATTACTCAATGCCTTAATCTCTTACAGGAGAATGGAAAGATTGAATCTGATCTAACGCTTCGTCAAATGTATGATAAGTATTTGCACCCTACAGTATTACCGTTACATGATGAAAAACTGTGGAAAGCAGCTGTCTCTGGCAAAGTCTTAAAATTTTTCCAATTTGATACGCAGGTAGGCGGTCAAACTATTAAGCTCTTAAAACCGCATACACCTCTTGAAATGGCGAACTGCAATTCTATCATGCGTCTTATGGCTAGTGAACAAGGCGATGAAACGCCAACAGAACGATACAAGCGCATGAAAGATGATATGTCGCAGTGGTATGCGGAAATGGATAGATGGGGTCTTTCAAAAGAAGAACAAAAGAGTCTAGAAAAATACTATCTTCCAACATATGCGGCACCCGCCCAGCAAGAAGATATGATGATAATCCTAATGGAAGTCTGTGGTTTTTCTCTATCTGAATCAAATTTTGCAAGAAAAGTCTGCGCAAAAAAGAAGATGGACAAAATTCCTGAGCTAAGAAAAATGGTATTACAAGGTGCTCCAAACGAAAATCTTGGTAAATATATTTGGGAGACTGCTATTAAACCACAAATGGGCTACTCATTTTCACGTATTCATTCTCTTGCTTACTCCTACATCGGTTTGCAAACAGTCTATTTAGCTACATATTTTCCTGTCGTATATTGGAACACAGCTTGCCTTCGAGTCGATGCTGGTCTTGATGAAGATGCCGCATCTAATTATGGTAAAATCGCAAAGGCAATCGGCAACATGATTAATAATGGTGTTACAGTAAAGCTTGTTAATATCAATAAATCTGGGTATCTATTTGAACCAGACGAAGAAGATAACGCTATTCTATATGGCATGAAGTCCTTAAATGGGGTCGGCGGCGAAGTTGTTTCAAGAATTATCACAAATCGCCCATACGATTCATTTCAAGATTTCTTAGATAAAAATAATGAAAATAAAACGACAGTTCTTGCTTTGATTAAGGGTGGCGCTTTTGATTCTTTTGATAGCCGCAAGAATATTATGAAACAATATATTGAAATTGTAAGTAATCCTAAAAAACGTATTACTATGCAAAACTTTAAATCTTTAATTGATTATAAACTTATTCCAAAAGAACTAAAATTTCAAAAGCAAGTGTTTAATTTTGATAGGACTATGAAAAAACAATGCAAGTATACATCAGAGGAATTTGATTTAAGTAAATCAGATATACATTATAAGTTCTATAATAAATATTTCGATAGTGATAATCTATATATTAAAAATAATTCTATATGTCTAAATAAAAAGATTTGGAAAAAAGAATATGATAAAGTGATGCTTGTCGCAAAAGATTATATTCAAGAGAACAAAGAAATTTTATTACAAAAACTAAATAGAAAATTGTTCTTAGAACAATGGAATACATATGCGGCAGGTACTTATTCTACTTGGGAAATGGATGCTCTTGGGTATTATTATCACAAACACGAACTATCAAATGTCGATAAATCTATATATAATATAGTATCATATAATAGTCTGTCAACAATTCCACCTACTGACTACGTATTTAAACGTGGCAACAAAGAAATTAAGATTCCTAAAACTTGTAGAATTATGGGTACAGTAGTTGGCAAAAATAATACAAAAGGACAAGTTGATATTCTTACAACTGATTCAGGTGTCGTAACAGTAAAATTTGCGCTAGATTATTTTGCAAAATATAATCGTCGAGTAAGCGAAAACATTAACGGTGAAAATAAAATCATGGAACAAGGATGGTTCCAAAAGGGAACGTTAATTGTTGTAAACGGCTACCGTAATGGCGATATGTTCAGAGCAAAGAAATATAAGAGAACTAATTCACATCAGCTATATAAAATTACAAAAGTGAATCAAGACGGTACTGTAGAAATGACTAATAATCGCTATGGCGAAAATGTTGACAATTAAATAAAATTATGTTATAATATAGGAGTAAACAGAAAGGAAAGGTTTACTCCTATATTTTTGGAGGTTTAATGTATCCAATAGTAATTGGTATTTGCGGCAAGTCGGCGGCTGGTAAAGATTCAACTGCCACTCGTCTAGTTGAAGAGTATAAGAAGATTGGTATTCCAGCGAAAAAAATAATCAGTTATACAACTCGTCCTCCAAGAGAGGGAGAAGTTGATGGTGTAGATTATCATTTCGTTGACTTGGAAACATTTATTGATATGCAATATAAATATATGTTTGTCGAGCATACCGAGTTTCGCGGCTGGCGATATGGTACAGCAATTAATTCATTTGAAGAAGATTGCGTAAATGTCTGTGTTCTTAATCCTACTGGTATGTCGAAACTTCAAACTCGTTATCCTTGGTATCTTGAAGCATGTGAATGTTTCTACCTCAAAGTTCCGCTATTTGTGCGGCTCAAGCGCTCTATCAAACGAGAGCATACTTTCAAGTGGGAGTTCATTAGGCGAGTATTTGCGGATTGGAAAAATTTCAGCGGACATGATGATTACTTTGGGTATTGTTTAAATCAGCATGTCCTTCGTTATCATAATGGTCGCACAGATTTTGTATCCAGTATTATGAATACTGATAAATTAATTCATACAGTTTCAAAGCTGAAACGCAAGCTATTATCCAAATAAACGTATGGACATAAGTTTAGAAAGTTTATAAGCTAAATTTCATATAAGAGAAAAGAGGATAAAAATGATTCTTCAGGTACGACAAGGTGTGTTTGAAACTAATTCAAGCTCAACGCACACGCTAACTATCTGCACCAAAGAAGACTATGAGGATTGGAAACACGGAGACAAGTTTTGGCTTGACAATGACTGGGGCAAGCTACAGACAAGTAAGAGTTTCGTCACCTCAGAAGAACTAGAAGAACTTACAGAAAAATATAATGAAGAAGAACAAAAGCGAATTGATGCAGGAGACGAGTACGCTAAAGTTCTTGATATAGATAAAGTTCTTAATGAGCGCCGCGACTATGATAGTTGGAACGATAGCTATTGGGATACTGAGCGCAGTAGCCTTGAAGCATATACAATGGACGATTGGTATGCAAGAAATGGTGACCTTGAGACTTATGAGCGGAGCTTTACTTCTCCTTCTGGTGACGAAATGGTAGCGTTTGGAGCGTTTGGATATGATGGCTAAAGATTGGAATAAAATGGCTAAAGGTTTTGACCCTCGCCCTTCCAATTGCGTTTCTTATAAGAATGGTAACTATACAGTGACCTTATCTCTTACTGATGGGACTATGCTTCGATATAGTCTAGACGATGCTCTAGTCCCGTCTTTTCCTGATTCTATGGATATTAAAATTACTAACAGCTGTTCGTTGAATTGCCGTTATTGCCACGAGAAATCGACCAAGCATGGACAGCATGGAGACATTTTATCAGATAGCTTTATCGACAAGCTCAATCCTTATACCCAGTTGGCTTTGGGCGGCGGTAATGTTCTAGAGCATCCTGATTTTGTGCCTTTCTTAAAAAAGTGTAAAGAACTGAAACTAGTTCCGTCTGTAACAGTAAACCAGATTCACTTCATGCAACAGCATAAGTTTCTCAAACAACTGGCAGATGAAAAGCTAATTTACGGTCTAGGCATTTCTTTCCATCATCCTGATAAGAACTTCCTTCCTATGCTATGTAGTTTTCCAAATGCGGTTATTCATACTATTGCAGGTATTACCAAGGAAAGAGATTATGAGTTCCTTGCCGACAATAGTTTAAAGATTCTTATTCTTGGATACAAGAAATTCGGTCGCGGCATTGAAGCCTATCAAGAGTCTCACCAGCACATTGATGATGGTATCATGAACCTTAAACATCTTTTGCCGTACATAGTCAAAGAAAAATGGTTCAATAGCATTTCATTTGATAATCTTGCACTAGAGCAGCTTGATGTGAAGAACCTTGTGCCGCAAGACAAATGGGATATGTTCTATATGGGCGATGAAGGTAATTCCACAATGTATGTCGATATGGTCAATCGTGAGTTCGCGGCCAACTCTACGTCTGAGATTCGCTATCCTCTTTTGGACAATGTAGAAGATATGTTGAAAGTAATTCACCAAGAGAAGAAGGGAAAAGATATTGACTAAATATATTACTAAGCGTAATGGAAATAAAGTAGAATTTGATATTTCCAAGATTGAGAATGCGGTGTTCCGTGCGGCATGTGATGTTGCTGGTACTCTTGGATGGACTGGTGCAGATTGTCATGAGGTTGCGGAAGATATTGCAAATGATTTTGAGGAATCAGAATATTATCATGATGATATGTCAGTAGAAGATATTCAGGATGCTGTTGAAGAACTGCTTATGGATGATTATCCACATGTTGCAAAGTCATATATGATTTATCGTTATGAGCATCAGATTGCACGTCAGAAACATAATGATGCTGAAATTCTCGATATGATTAAGAATGACCCAGAAAGTTACTGGGCAACAGAGAATAGCAATAAAAACGCTAAGCTCGTTACTGTGCAACGAGACTATCTTGCTGGTATTACAAGCACAGACATTGCTCGTAATTATATTTTCCCTAAGAAAGTAATTGAAGCTCACGACGCTGGTATTTGCCATCAGCATGATATGGATTACATGGCACAATCAACTCTTCACAACTGTGACCTTATCAATCTAGAAGATATGCTACAAAATGGCACGGTCATTAACAATGTGCGTATCAACAAACCGCATCGTCTCTTAACGGCTATGACAGTAACAACGCAAATTATGGCTAGCGTTGCTGCCAACTCTTATGGTGGAGAATCTATCACACTAACTCATTTAGCTCCTTTTGTTCGTGATAGTTACAATATCTTCAAAAACAAGTATAAGGACGAAGATATTTCAGATGAACTAAAAGAAAAGTTTGCTTTGGCAGATTTAAAAAAAGAAATCGCGGATTCAGTACAAACTTTTAATTATCAAATTTCAACGCTGTTTACATTAAATGGTCAGGCGCCTTTTTGCTCCCTGTTCATGTATATCGGAGAAACAGAAGAATACAAAGAAGAACTAATTCTTCTTATTAAGGAATTTTTAAAGCAAAGAGAAAAGGGTATGCCAAATCGCCAAGGCGTATATGTCACGCAGGCTTTTCCGAAGCTATTATATGTACTTGAAGAGGATAACTATAAGCCAGGTACTAAATATTGGAATGTAACTAAGAAAGCAGTTGAATGTTCTGCTAAACGCTTAACTCCTGATTACATCAGTGAAAAAGTAATGAAACAAATCAAGGTAGACGCAAACGGCGAAGGCCATTGCTTTCCTTGCATGGGTAAGCGTAAACTATAGCCCATATAAAATCTTTTGAATTCGGATAGGACTTAGATTTAAGTTGAGTCCGAGCTAATTAAATGTGTATCGACTATTCCGAAAGGAAGTAGAGATAACAATTATCTCGAAGTAAGAAGACTATCCAATAGGATAGATGATATAGTCAGTGCGGCAGGTGACTGCCGACAACACGTGTAGAAGTTTCCTGTCTCCATATTTAGATGAAAATGGTAAACCCAAATATTATGGACGATTTAATTGCGGCGTTTCTAGCCTTAATCTTCCTGATACAGCTTTTGCCGCACAAGAAGAGCTTAAATATGATTCTGATAAATCTCAAAAACATCTTCTTAAAATCTTTTTCAGACTATTGGATGAACGAGCTGAAATCTGTCATGCCGGACTAAAAATTCGCGTTGATAGACTCTCGAAAACAAAAGCTGGCGTAGCTCCAATCCTATGGGTAGATGGTGCTTTAGCTAGACTAGACCCAGAAGATACTCTAGACAAGTTAGTTCATAATGGATACGCCACAGTCTCGCTTGGATATAATGGTGGTAACGAAGCCGTTAAAATTCTTATTGGAGAAGACAATTTCACCAAGAACGGACAAGAACTAATGCTACGAATTCTCAAATTCTTGACCAATAAGTGTGAAGAATGGAAACAAGCAGAGAACGTTGGATATTCACTTTATGCGTCCCCAGCAGAATCATTGTGTTACAAGTTTGCAACTAAGACTAAAGAACGTTATCCAGACCAGTTCAAGAAACTGTTTGGGAACAAAAAGTATTTTGAAAATTCTTATCATATCCCGAGTTCTCAGCCAATTGACCCCTTCTCTAAGATTGAACTTGAAGGCGAATTCCAAAAGTATTCCGTAGGGGGTTGCCTAAGTTACGTTGAAAGTTCAGATGTATCCAAAAATATCTCAGTTTTATATCCAATTCTAGAATGTATTTATAAAAATATTATGTATTGTGAAATCAATACAAAAACTTCTTATTGTCATGTGTGCGGCGAGTCACAAACCATTGATGTACACAAAGACAAAGATGGAAATACGTGGTGGGAATGCTCAAATTGTGGCAATACAGATATAGATAAAATGGATGTTGCTGCGCGTACGTGCGGGTATGTTGGCGTGAATTTCTGGAATGATGGCAAGACTCAAGAAATTGCTTCTCGTTACAAACACATTGATGACCACGAAGTTGGTGAAGCATGAGATATTTCCAAATAAGGTCAATGGATATTAGTAATGGTATTGGCATCGGCGCTAGCGTCTTTTTATCTGGTTGCCATTTTCATTGTAAGAATTGCCATAACCAAGAGCTATGGGACTTCAATAGCGGCAATGAATATACCAATGATACTAAGAATAAAATCTTAAAAACTATTCAGCCAAAATGGGTAGAAAGATTTTCAGTACTAGGTGGAGAACCGCTAGAAACCATTAACCTAAAAGAACTGTTAGTCCTTATTGAAAATATCAAGGCTCTACGTCCTGATATTAAGATTTGGATTTATACTGGATACACCTACGAACAGCTCCAAAAGAGAATCAAAAAGAATAAAGATGATTATTATCTAGAACCAATTCTGCGACTTGCGGATGTTCTAGTAGATGGCCCATTCATCCAAGAGAAGAAAGATTTAACACTAGCTTTTAAGGGCAGTTCCAATCAGCGAGTGATTGACCTTCAAAAGACACATGCGGCAAATGATATTGTACTCTTGGATGTGTAAATATGAGGGATAGATTTTATTCTATCCCTCATTTTTTTATTGACTTTTGCTTTTTGATATGCTATAATATAGTAAAACAAAGGAGAGAAAGGAAAATATATGGCAGAAGCTGTAATTGACAATTATGCTCTGAATAAACAAATGTATTCAAAGATTGAGCCGCCTTCACAAGATGAAGTAAATGCAATGTTCGTCAATGTAGGTGCCTGGCTTTCAACACATCATAAGAAGCAATATTATATGCTACTAAATAATGAACTTCATTATTATACCATCTTCAATCTAAAGAATCCTAATTATGACAAGATGATTCAAGAACTTAAAGAGTGCCTTACATTCCGTGGCCGCATCCTCGATATTGAGTACCAGCACGCGGAAGATAATTATCAGATTTGGGTCAAGGAATATAAGACTGGCGATATATATATGTATATGCTATTTGAAGCCGAGGGCTTTGTAATTGAGGTGAAATAATGAATAAACTGATTATCGCTGCGTTTCCAGCATCAGCTATTAAGTTCATGGTACAAGGAGAGACAGAGCAAGTCGATTCCCAAAAGATGTGTTGGTTTCCTGAATTTGAAGAAAACTTCACGCCATATTTAGAGAAGGAATATAATATTCAAGAGATTTACGTTCTCGGCCCAAAAAGTTATATTCCAGAAGTAGTAAGCAAAATTAAGGGTCTTACGACTCTGCCTGTTATCGAGGAAGGTATTTAATCATGAGCCATTACGTTATCAAGAACACTGCTGAATATCGTGTTGAGACGATTGAAGATGTTGTATCTTTCCGCGAAGAGCTACAGAAGCAGGCCGCACAGGATGGTTATTCTCTATCTGCTTTCAGCTATTCTGAGAAACTAGTTAAGGAACGCGGAGAGGTCGTAGATAATTTTTATGTTGTCAAGGCAGTCTTTACTGTAAATGATGTTAAGGAGCCTACTATTCCTATCTTTGATGTAGAGCTACCTTATGCGGCAGAGTCTATGCTTTCCACTAATGATGATGATAGTGAGGATGATATTTTTGAGTAATTCAGAGACTATTAAGATTCAATATTGGCCCGGTATGCCGCGCCTAGAGGTTAATCCTAATGGCTCTTGGATTGACCTTTATACCCGAAAAGATGTTACTCTTCAAGCGGGAGAGTTTGCTATTATTCCTCTTGGCGTTGCAATGAAACTTCCAGAAGGTTATGAAGCGAATTTTGTCCCACGTTCCTCTACTTTTAAGCGCTACAAGGTGCTACAGACGAACGCATACTCCGTGATTGACCCAACTTACTGCGGCCCTGACGATGAATGGGGCTATCCAGTATACGCTACTTTCCCAGTAGTAATTCCAAAGGGTACGCGCCTTTGCCAGTTCCGTATTAACAAGGTTCAGCCGCACATCGTCTTTGATGAAGTTGCTTCACTTGCCGCAGAAAATCGTGGCGGCTTCGGTACTAGCAATACTGATTAAGGAGAGCGCGCATATGGACAAGATAATTGAATCTACTATTAAGAAGCTAGAAACAGTTGCCATTGACCCACACCCTACACTTAATCCTACTCTTGGTGTTATCTATCGAGCGGAGGATGCAGCCGCAGGCTCGTATCTCCGCTCCATTCGCCGCAACGCTGAAAAGTACAAATCTACGGTAATCTCAGCTGAGTGTGATTCAATCCAAGACGCAAGTTTAAAGATTCGTCAATGGGCGCAAGACCCTAGTATCAACGGCATTATTCTTATTTCAGATTATGGTGAAGCGACTCAATCATTATACAATCTGATTCCCGCACGTCTTGATATTGATGGTCTTTCAAATAAGTCTGCGGCGCATCTATATGGCAGCAAAGACCCCATCGCATATCGTAAAGCTCCTTGTACTGCTGCGGCATGTTTAAAGATTATTCAAACACTTTATGATAATGAACTTGCAGGTCTTAATGTCGCCGTTGTAGGTAGGTCTATGCGAGTTGGGCGACCGCTTGCGGAGCTGCTTTTACAGCAAAATTGCACCGTAACGCTTTATCACACCAAGAGCAAGAAAACTAATTTCAGCGATAAGGATGTACTTGTGTCTGCTATTGGACGGCCTGAGTATTTCTACCATCCTTTAAATCTTGATGCTACCAATCTAAACATTATTGATGTTGGTATTAACTATGATGAACATGGTCGTATTTGCGGCGATGTTAATTATGATAGTGTAAAAGATAAAGCTGCATACATTACACCAGTTCCCAATGGCGTAGGTGCAGTCACAAATACTGTTCTGTTTGCAAAACTATATGCGAATAAACTTGATTTCGCTGGGACTGATTTTTAATGCGGCTCTTGGCGTTAGACCAAAGCCTTAATACCACAGGAGTTGCCGTCTTCGACAATAGTGAAATTTTAAATTATGGCGCTTTTACTATTCATTCAAACCAAGAGCTAGGAAAACGTCTTACGGAGTTTCTTTATCAATTAGATGATTTAGATGCGGCCTATCACTTTGATGCTGTTGCATATGAAGACATTCAGCTACAGATGGGCAATGTAGAAACATATAAAAAATTAGCTTACATACAGGCTATGATTCTCTTTTGGTGTGAGAAGAATGAAAAAAAGCTGTATTGCCTATCTCCATCGCATTGGCGCAAGGTCTTAAAAGAAAAATATGGTATGTCTTGGGGAAGAAAAAGAGTAGAACAGAAACAGACTGCAATTGACTTTATCCAAGAGCACTATGAAAAAGAAGTAGATAGCGATACCGCAGATGCAATTTGTATTGGGTGTGCGGCCAACATTGAAGTCAATAAAAATGAATCGGCTTTCTAAAAAGCCATAAAAAAAGAGGGGTATTCTCAATTAAGAGAATACCCCTTATTTTATTTAATTAAAAAGGATTAGCATCAGAAATGCAGACTTGTAGACGGTCAAGAGCTTCACCATAGATACCAGCGTAATCATCGCCACCATAGGTAGAACCATCATCACATACAGAGTTCAGCCAACCTTCACGGTCAACAGTCTGTGAACGATAGTAAACTTGCTTGTATTCTTCTCCGCTAGGAGTGATATAGTACATACGGACACCATCAATAGCGTGACCACCGATACCGGCGCAACCGTTAACGAGGTCATTCTTATTGCCCTTTGATACATAACCTAGCCAGCCGTCTTGCTGAGTGTGAACCTGATACTTGAGAGTACCACGGTCAGCCCAAGCGCACAGATAATCGTGCTTGCCGCAAGGTACACCAGCAAAGCCGTTGGAATCACTGTTGTTAAAGTTAGTTACAGTGTCATTCCAGCCACCATTGAGGTTGCGGAGAGCATAATGAACATTAACAAGAGTTTTGCCCTGTGGAGCTTTGTTAGTAGGAGCAGGCGCAGGAGTAGGCTTGTTTGTAGAAGGAGCAGGAGCAGCTTCGGTGCCGTTCTTCATTGCATCGTACCAAGCCTGTGCGCGACTCATGTACTCGGCATTTTGACTACCCGCTAGTTCGCCGGGGCACGCAGTAGCAGACCAATACTTGTGAGGGAAGACATTGACAAGCCACTGAGGACGGCCAAGATTGTAATAGAGACAAAGGGCAGCAACAAGATGTGCGCCAGACTCTAGAGCAGCAGGGAAGACAGTCCAAGGATTGCTGTTGTTGTTAGCGTGTTCGATAGAGATAGTATGAGTATTAGCATACCAATTGCCACAAGCCCAAGCGGTATCCCAGTCATTGACCATCTGACCAATCTTGCCGTCAGACTGAACCGCATAGTGCGCAGAGGTCTGTGAACGGCTCCAAAGATTATAACATTGGTCGATAGAAAGATTGCCTGCCATATGGTGAATAGTAATACCTGTAATATTGGCACCTTCACGACCTGCGGTATAATCGCAAGGCAGAATCTTGGTTACATCAGCTTGAATGTTTTTCCAATCCATAATTTTCCTTTCTGTTGGAAATAAAAAAGGGAGCCATTAGGCTCCCTCACATAACATTATTTAGATTCTTTATTGGAACCGTTGAGAAGATTTTTATAGGCTTCAAAAAGACCTGTACTTGCCAAACCACTGCTTAATCCTGCAACGACAACATCAACGGTAATTGGAACACCTGTTGTAACAGCAGTGAAAATCGTGGCGGCAACGCCAAGTACTCCTACAATAAGAGGAATAAAACGGTTAATAGAATCATTTGGAATCAAGTTCTTAATAATGTAGCCAACCAAAAGACATAGGATAACTACACTAGGAACGAGATAGGTAAAGATAGTTGATAAATCAAACATTGTTAAATCTCCTATTCAGATTTATAATTCTTGAATTCCTCAAGAATTTCATCGGCCTGAGCCTGAGATAGCTTAGGATAGCTAGCAAGAATGTCATCAAGAGTTTCACCACGGTCTAGACGAATCTTGACAGCTTTCTTGACAATCTTAAAAGCGAGTGCGGAAACACCTTTAACGGGACGTGCCATTATTCATCACTTCCAGAAACAATTTCGGAAACAAGCTCATTTAGGTCATTAATATCAGATTCCATCTGTAGAAAACGATTAACTACAAACTTTTTAACAGTGCCGACAATGGTAATTACAAGTGCGCAGGCAACTGCTCCTAGCATAAAATCCATAATTACTCACTTTCTTTTGGAGTATAAAATTCACGAAGTTCAGTAACTTGCTCCGCAGATAGTTTAGGATAACTGGCGAGAATGTCTTCCAGCTCTTCACCACGTTCAAGACGGATTTGTACTGCACTCTTAACGATTTTAAAGGCCATTTTAGATACTGCCATTATTCATCACTTCCTGCAACAATTTCAGATAGCATAATAGTCAAATCACCAATAGAAGTAGTATTAGATTCAAGCTGGTCAGGGCCATTCTCTAGGAAAGCGGTCTGCTTGGCTTGCTTTTCTTCGGCTTCTTTACGTGCGGCCAGCTCTTCTTCAGTATATAGGACATAACGCTGAATATCTTCATATTCATCATATGCGTCTTTATGCTCAACGCGCTCTTGGTCGATTACAGATTTGATTTCAGCGCCATAATAAACATTACCTTCGCCTTGGTCTACATATTCAAAAACGCCTGCTTGGTCGTCAATAACTTTTACGTGCGTGTCCGTATTGCCTTCAACAAACATTTCTGGGGCATTTTCAAAAGTAAAACGTATAACTTCATAATGCTTTTTTTCTGGAATTTCAATTTGTTCTGCATGGTGAGCAATAAATTTCTTATCAGGCTTTAGATAGCCTTTCGTTGTATCGACGTCAGATTCTTGAATCTCAACGTCTTCTTCGTTTAAAATTCTCATTTATACTCCTTTTATCTCCTAGGATTATTATCCTTTATTAATATAAATTGCTTTAATTTTAGAGCCAGAGGGAACATTTATATAAGCAACTGGTTGTACATAAGTTGCTACAGCTGCGGCTTCTGACCAGTTTGAAACAGCCGAAACATCTGCATTGTAACTCCTGGCTCTCACTCTGGCATTATCATTGTTTTTCATCCCCATTATAAAATAATTAAGAGAATTGCTACCTGAAGAATTTTCGTTAACCGCTGTCCCGAAATTTTCTAATGGTGAAGACCACGAAGACCCTTTATCCATAGAATATTGCCATTCGTTTTTTGTAGAAGGGTATTTCGTATTAGAATTATTAATTGAGAAAGTAATTGTGCCAGTATAAGGAAGTATAGTGCTAGCTGCGTTGACAACTGTAGGCGTAACCGGAGCAGTGTAAATTGTATTAGTGCTTTTGTGAGCAGATTGTCCGGCAGAATTATATGAATTAACTCGGAATTCATACTTATGGTTTGCGGAAACGGAATATGTTGTACTAGTTGCTTTAGTGTTTAAAATATTTTTCCAGTCTCCGTCATCAATTCTAACGTCAACGTAATTACCAGTAGGGTTACTAGTGCCTGAACCGTTATTCGTCCAAGAGATAGTAACAGTTGAACCAGATAATACTGCCTTTTGATTAGTTACCGCAGGAGGTGTCGTAACCGATGGAGGTGTAGCTGGAACAGATACAGTGCCGCTATATGAAGTAGCTCCAAAAACGCCGATAGCGTCACCGCCGCCACTAAAACTAAGCGTTCTTGCAGATGTGCTATTACCAACATTAAAGCTGAAAGATTTTGATACTGACTGGTATTGCGGAATAACAACTTTATAGATATATTGTTTGCTACATCCTTGGACTTCTGCCCAGAAAGTAACACCGTTAGCATCCCATGTTTTACCATTGTTATTCATAGTTACTGTTACAGTAACAGTGTTTTGATTAGCGCTAGCAGATGCACTATAGTAAGAATAGCCCACTATACCCTCCTTTCCTTTTAAAATGCATTTTACTAATATACATAAAAAATGGGCAGAACTATTTACATAATTCTGCCCAAATTTTTAAATTACTTGTACATGTCAATCAATGTCTTGACGTGCGCCGCACTGTCAATTATCTTTTTGTTTTGCCAATCAAATAGATTCTGCACTATATCAGTTTGTTCTCCAAGAGTGGTGTAGGCTTTGAGTAAATGTGAATGTAAAATCTGTATGTGAGAATATTCTTGCTTGGACAAATCATTATACATACTAGACAGTTGCGGCGAATCGTCTTTCAATGACAGCGCTAGCTCCGCATATTCTTTCGCGCCGCATATTTCATCGTCAACCTGGTCAAGTAAAGTTTTTAAAATTTCCATTACGCAATCTTTACCACAATAATGTTAGCAATACGGACGCTTGTAGCACTTAATGCATTGACATTAATCGTAGCTTGCGGAGCATTGCAGGGAACCGTGACAAGCGCGGAAAACGCCTGAGACACGAGATTACCTGATGCGGCAGCTGTGTCGATAGCATGTGCCGCAGGTAAAGCGTTGCCGTTGCGATACATTTGTGTTTCTACTGGCCCTTCTGCGGTTGCGGCGAATGTGAAATTCGTTACAATCTGATAAAGGCCGCTCTTATTGATAGTGATGTTCTTACCATCGCACGAGATACACTTATTGGATACTGTTGAATTAGGTACTGGAATGGTGTCGCCAGCAGCTAGCGTGACAGCATAATTATGACTATGACTTGCAGCCGCCGCACCAACCATGTCAGGTGTCCACTCTTTAAATGACCCGCCACTAGGATAATATGCTTTAGCCAATTAAATCATCGGCTACTGATGCCCCCCCCCAGCAAACCATCATAGAATGGCGCTGTGTTAAAATATTTTTCATACTATCACTATACCTTAATCCATAGTTTACATGTGCTTGCGTTTGGCTGAGAAGAAGATACAATGACTTCTTCTGGCCGCCAAGTATTTGTATTGTTATCTGTAAGTTCAATCGTGGTATTGCCAGATTGATTCATAGTAAATGTACCTTTGCTCGTGCCAGCTTGTTTAATCGTAACAGTGCCGTTGCCAACAGAAGGAATTGTTGGCCTACCTGTGATTTCAGACCAAGCATAGGACGGCTTGCTAGAAGCCTTAGCCCAAGCGTAAACGTCACTAGCTGGCATGGAAGACGGTCTACCAGCAACGTTTGCCCATGCGACAGAACTTGCACTACTAGCAGAACCAGCAGAAGTAGCATATTTTACTGACTGATTACCAATTGTGTTGGAAGTAATAATTTCTTGTGAGTTACCACCAACAGGAAGATAAGTCGTATTGCTTGAATTATTACCAGCATTAAAATTTGCATCTGTATCATAAGAAAATACTAGACGTTCATCGCCAGCTAAGTTACCAACAGTCCAAGCACCTTTAGAGGTCTTTTGACCGACAACTGGCTGATATAAGCCTGTGTTAACTGTAGTGCCAAACGCAATGACATTGTTACGTGCTGAAATCCAACTACCACCAGCACCGCGAAGAATGCGGCCAGTCATTGTACCGCCACTGAAAGGTAGATATGAATGGGAGTGGCTTGCGGCAGCAGCACCTACATCGCCAGCGGAAAGAGTAATATTGCTACTTAAAG